>Ga0208586_1000019_pt1 | contig 61330 bp, 51 predicted proteins | sample NGESurshal072012_6_FD_184471 | JGI IMG/M metagenome (GOLD analysis project Ga0208586, IMG submission 184471) | Arctic peat soil microbial communities from Barrow, Alaska - NGEE Surface sample 53-3 shallow-072012 (SPAdes) | ecosystem: Environmental > Terrestrial > Soil > Wetlands > Peat ... | reverse complement strand
CGCCTTCAGTTTCTTCTCCAACAAGGTTCTTTCGGTCGGTGAGGGTGGCCTGTTGTGCACCGATGACGACGAGGTCGCAGCCTTCGCGCGCTCGCGCCGTTCGCACGCGATGACAAGCGGCACCTGGGATCGGCACACGGGGCGCACGGACACCTATGACGTGGTTGGCTTGGGCTACAACTACCGCCTCGACGAGCCCCGCGCTGCACTGCTGCTGTCCCGCTTGGAGCGCCTGGAGGCGGACATCGCCCGCCGGCGCGAACTGACGCGCCGCTACCGAACGCTGCTCGCCCAGATTCCGGGGCTGATCGTGCCCTTCGAGGACGATGATGTACAGGGATCCTCCTGCTATGTGATGCCGATCGTGCTGGAGCGAGATGGCACTCAGGCGCAGGTCAGCGCGAGCCTGCGCGAGCAGGGAATCCAGACCAGCATCTTCTATCCCTCGATCCACCGTTTCACCGCCTACCGGGAGCGCTTCCCGGGCGTGTCGCTGCCGATCACCGAGCTGGCCTCTCGTACCGAGCTGACGCTGCCTCTCTACCCCCACATGACCAGCGAGGACCAAGACAGAGTTCTTGCTGCCCTGGCCGAGGCGATCGCCCAATGAGCGAGTGGCGTGTTCCACTCACCGACGTGGCGATGCCTGAGCGTGACGTGGAGGCCGTGCTCGACTGTCTGCGCTCGGGCTGGCTGACGATGGGGCCACGCACCAAGGCCTTTGAGGAGTCTTTGGCTAATTACGTGGGCGTCCCTCATGTGGCTGCTGTTTGCAGCGGAACAGCGGCGCTGCACCTCGCTTGCGTCGCCGCCGGGATCGGCCAGGGAGACGAGGTGATCGTGCCCGCCTTCACATTCGTTGCGAGCGCCGCGGCCCCCCGCTATGTGGGTGCCGAGCCCGTGCTGTGCGATGTGCGCGGTCCACGAGACTTCAATATCGACCCCGAGGACGTCGCGCGGCGGATAACGCCTCGGACGCGTGCCGTGATGGCGGTGCATTTCGGTGGCTATGCGGCGGACGTGATGGCATTGCGAGCGCTGTGCGACGAGCACGGGCTCCTGTTGATCGAGGACTGCGCCGAGGCCATCGGCGCTCGCATAGACGACAGTGGGCGCCAGGTGGGCACCGTGGGGGAGCTTGGCTGCTTCAGTTTCTTCTCCAAGAAGCAGCTTTGCGTTGGAGAGGGCGGCATGGTGTGTACCGCCGAGGAAGAGCTCGACGAGCGCGTGCGCCTGTTCCGCTCGCACGCCTTGACGAGTAGCACCTGGGACCGCCATCGCGGGCACGATCCGGCCTATGACGTCGTCGACATCGGCTTCAACTTCCGCCTGGACGAGCCCCGTGCGGCGCTCGGTCTGAGTCGCTTGACGCGGTTGGACGAGGACATCGCCGCACGCCGCAGCATCGCCCGCGCTTACCGTGAGCGCCTCGCGGACATTCCCGGGATCGAGCTTGCATTTGACGAGCAGGCCGTCGAGCGCTCCTCCCACTTCGTCTTCCCCGTCTTGCTGAAGGACCGGCAAGCCCGCGAACGCTTTCGCGAGGGGCTACGCAGCGAAGGCATCCAGACGACGTGGTACCCGGCGCTCCACAGCTTCAGCGGGTATCGAGACTACGCTCCGGCCGAGGGTCTGCCCCAAGCCAGCGAGGTGGCCGATCGTCACTGTGCCCTGCCACTGAGCGCGATGATGGACGAGGGCGACGTGGAGACCGTTCTCCGCGCCATCCACGCTTCGATCTAGCATCTCCGCGCTGGGTCTGGAGTTACCGGATTACCAGTTGTGTGACCGAGGATGGGCCGGCACGCCAGGGTATGGCAGCGGCACAAAGAGCACCAGCATCGAAAACTTATCCGGGCGGAATAAGCCTGTCGCGCACCGTCTCGAACTCTTCCTGGGCCTGCTCGTAGTCATCGTGGCGTCCAATGTCCAGCCAATAGTCCTCGCTGGGCCAAGCACGCACCGTCTCGCCAGCAGCGATCAAGCGCAGGACGAGATCCGGGAAGTCCAGTCGCTCGCCCGGATCGATGTGGGAAAGGGCACGCGGCGCAAAGCAGTACACGCCCATGCTCGCCGTGTAATCGATCGAAGGCTTCTCGTCATAACCGGTTAGCAGCGTCGGATCGTCCTCTTCGGCGAAGCGCAGCACGCCAAGCGAGATCTGCACCTGGCGCTCCTTGGTGGCGATCGTGGCAGCCGCCCCCTCCCCACGGTGGCGTTCCAGCAAAGCCCCATAGTCGATATCGGTGAGCACGTCTCCGTTCATCACCAGCACGTGATCCTCAGAGAGCCCCTCGATCAAAGCCAGAGCTCCCACGGTGCCGAGCGGCTGTTGCTCGCGGTAGTAGTCGATCGGGATGCCATACGCCTCGCCGTCACGGAAGAAGGCCTCGATCAGCTCCGCCAAATAGCCCGTCGCCATTGTGATCCGCTCGAACCCGTGGGCCTTGAGCTGGCGCACCACGATGTCCAGCACCGGACGATCGCCAATCGGCATCAGGGGCTTGGGCAGCACGGTCGTGTAGGGACGCAGCCGAGTGCCCTCGCCGCCCGCCAGGATCACCGCCCGCTTCACGATCGTGGCTCGCGCTGTGCTTGGGACCGTGCCATCGCCTGGAGCATACGTGGCTGAGCCCTCGCCAGGAGACGTAGGCGTCCAGGGTCCCGTGCCACGCCATATTCCGGCTCAATCACCGGCGAGAACTTCCTCATACAGCTCACCGGTATGCCGGGCTATCACAGGCCAGGCGAAGCGCTCCTCCGCCAGCTCGCGACCTCGCTGTCCACGCCGAAGGCACTCGGCGGCCCCCTCGCGCACGCTCTCGGCGAGCGCTTGGGTCAGAGCGTCCACCGTGGCCGAGGAGCACACCCAGCCCGTCTCCCCGTCGATTACCGCCTCCACCATCCCACCCGTGGGGTAGACGACCACAGGGCGGGAAAAGCCGTAGGAAAGTAGGAGCACACCGCTCTGGCTTGCCATCCGATAAGGCAGCGCGACCGTATCGGTCGCGCTAAACAGCTGGGCCGCCTCGCTCATGTCGAGGAAGCCCTCGCGCACAGTCACTCGCCCGGCGAGCACCTCGAGGCGCTCGCGTACCGCGGCCAACCCGCCGGTGTCCTTGCCCCCGATCAACAGATGCAGAGAAGGCACGCGTGCGACCGCCTCCACGAGATCTGGCAGTCCCTTGTCGGTGCGCAATTGCCCGAACATGAGCGTCACCGAGACACCTTCGGGGATGCCGAGAGCGATGCGTGCCTGCTCGCGCTCGGCTTGCCCGCCGCGGCGGGCAAGCCCACCGTACTCGCCGTGGGGAATGACGACGGCTCGCGCCCCAATTATTGGACTCATACTGGCCAGGTCGGCTTGCGTGTGAACAATCGTGCGCGCGGTCAAGCGTCCAGTCAGCCGTCGCACGAGCCGGCGTGTCCGTAGGAAGGAGGTCGTGCGATCGAAGGTGCCGTGCTCTGTGTGCACGACAGGCCTCCCCGTCAGACGCAGGCAGGCGACCGCGGGTAGGCCGATTTGCGGGATCTCCCATCCCTGCGTGTGGACGATGTCGGCGTGTCGGGCCAAGCGCATCAGGCGCGGGAGCGACGCGAGGAAGCGAATACCATTGATCGGCTTTCCCAGCCCACGGGCGCGCAGGAAACGGGCACACCGGCTATCGCCTCGGAGGTAATGGAAGACCGGCCTGACGGTGACGCCATCGGCCTGCGGGTAGCGATGGTCGGCGGCCGTCGCGAGGGTCACGCTCCAGCCTTGAGCCGCGAGCGCGGCCACGAGCTCCGCGGTGTAATCGGCGACCCCGCCGCGGCCACCCTGCTCGATCATGAGCAGGCGGCGACCCTCTGCAGGAGTCATCCTCGCGTGGGCGGGCGGCCGGCGATCGCGTCTTCGAACAGCTGCTCGATCCGGGCGGCCACCACCGGCGCGGCGTATGTCCGCTCGGCGTAGGCACGCGCGGCCGTTCCCTCTCGGGTCGCGCGTGCGGGATCCTCCAGATAGCGAGAGAGCAGCGCGCGCAGCGACTCGGGATCGTTCTCGGGGGAGGCGATGCCGCCGAACTCGGGCATGATCATGTCGGCCACCCCCTCCGCGCCTGTCGAGAGGCACGGGCGCGAGGCGAGCATGCCGAGGATGACCGCCCGCGGCGCTCCCTCGGTGGGGCTTGGACAGAACACGCAGACATCGAAAGCGGAGAGCACGTCGGGCACCTCCGCGCCGGGAGTGTCGATGAAATGGGCGCGCACCCCCAACGGCTTGGCAAGCCGGCGCAGCTCAGACTCCGTCTCGCCGCTGCCGGCCATGATCAGGTGTACCCGCTCTTCCTCAAGGGCGCAGACGGAGCGAACGACCACGTCGTTGCGCTTCTTGGGATGGAAGCGCGAGATGCAGCCGACCACGAAGGCCTGAGCCGGGATACCGAGGCGATCGCGCACCCTTGCTCTTCCCTGCTCGGTGTAGCGGATCTCATCCGCGCGCATAACATTGGGAACGACCACGATCTTCGACTCCGGTATGCCCACGTCGGCGACCGAGCGACGCGTGCCCTCGGAGATCGCCATCACCAGGCGTGCACTCTTACCCGCGCGCAGGTAGGCGCGCCGAGGCAGGCCACGGCGCAAAGGAAAGGGGACGGGTCCCCACTCCGACCACACCACCGTGCGGGCCAGCGCGGACGGCAGCGAGGCGGCCAGCAGCTGCTCCTTCTTGTAGTGGACCAGGAGAACGTCGTAGGGGGCTTGCTCGCGCAGAGCGCGACGCAGCCGCATGAGCAGGGAAGGCCACCGCAGGGCCAAGCTCAGCCAGCTTGTCGTGGACAGCTTCGGGCCAAGCGACACCGGGCTCACCTGCACCTCGGTGTCGCGAGCCAGGGTCGGCATGTCGGTCAGCATCACCGTCTCGTGGCCCCGCCTGCGCAGCGCCTCAAGCATCTCCACGGCGGCGAACTCCGCGCCTCCACTCGAATCGCTCGTCATCACGCTTACGATCTTCACCTCCTCATTATCCCGGCTGCGCAGGACGGCTGGCGTTGGGCATAAGCTGTCGCGATGCGCGCCCTGATCGTCGATCAGTCTCGAGACCGCTCGGCGCTCATGGCCACACGCATGTTGCACGCCGACGGCTGGGAGGTGGGGACGGGTGCTTGGCGACCCAGCTTTGCCTCCATGTCGAAGGCAAGCGTGCGCTATCACCGGATCGAGGAGTCCCAGGCCGACGAGGATCGCTTCATCGCCGATATCGCCGCTGCCGTGGACGCGAGTGGCTATGAGATCGTGTTCTGCAATTACGACGTCGGCCTGCTCACGCTCTCGCGCCGCCGCGCCGAGATCGCCCCCGCCATCGTCCCCTACGCCGAGCACGAGATCGTTCAGCGGTCATTCGACAAGCTTGCATTCACGCAGGCCGCCCAAACCGTTGGCCTTGAGGTGCCCCGCACCGTGGAGGCCGACGAGGACTCGCTTGCGGGCTGGCCTGGAGCTGTCGTCGTCAAGGCGCGTATCCACGCGCCGATGCGCTATGCGACAAAGCGCTTTGACAGCGCCCAGCAGGCCAGGCCTTTCGTCGAGGAGCTGCGCGCCCAGGACGCCCAGCCACTGCTGCAGGAGTGCATTACCGGTCAACTCGGCGCCGTCGTGGTTGTCGTCGACCGCGGCGGACAGGTGGTCGCCGAAGTCCAGCAGCGCTGCGACCGATCGTGGCCTGCCGGCGCGGGCGTGACTGCGCGAGCGCGCACGATCGCGCGCGATGAGGAGCTGTCGGAGAGAGTCGGCGAGCTGGTCAGGCGACTCGATTGGTTCGGGCTGGCCGAGGTCGAGTACCTGCTCGATGACCGAGGGGTGCCGCGCTTCACGGACTTCAACGGCCGCTTTTACGGAGGCATCGCACTGGCCAATCGCGCCGGCGTCAACGTGGCGGGGGCTTGGGCTCGCTTGGCCCTCGGACTGACACCGTCGCCCATTTCCCCCCAGCGCGACGGCGCACGCTTTCAATGGCTGAACCGCGATCTGGCCGCCTCCCGCCACGCCGAGGGACTGAGGGGAATGGCCATGGCGCTTTCGCTTGCGCCTCGCAGCGCCCACAGCATGGTTGCGCGAGGGGACCTGAGCCCACTGTTGCGCTTTTACCTGCCGGAATTGGGGCGGCGTGCCCTGGCTCGGGGCAGACGCCGATGGCACGATCTGAGAACATAGAGCCACGTGCCCGGGGTTCGCACACTGCGCACATATTTCGACCGGCGCCGGTTGATTCGCCGACTGGGTTTTGTTGAGCGCGAGGACATGCTCATGCTGGGCAACCCCTACGGTGGCTATCCCGTGCCGAGCTCTCTGCTCGACGCTCGATCGATCTGCTACCTGGCGGGGACCGGAGAAGACATCTCATTCGACCTTGCGCTGATCGAGCGGTTCGGCTGCGATGTCTGCGCGTTTGACCCGGTGCCCCGTGCGGCGGCGTATGTCGAGCGGGCGGCCGGCAATGAGCCACGCCACCATTTCAAGCCTGTTGGACTCTGGTCCTCGGACACTACCCTCACCTTCCACGCGCCCCCCCAAGAGGGCTTCGTGTCACATTCGGCCACCAACATCCAGGGCACAGAGGCCGCCTTCCAGGCAAATGTTCGCTCGATCGCCTCCCTGATGGAGGAGTTCGGCCATGAGCACCTAGACCTCTTGAAGATCAGCGCCGAGGGCGCCGAGTTCGAGATCCTCGACCACGTTCTCGCCTCCGGCCTCGACGTGCCCGTGCTGTGCGTCGAGTTCGCCCAACCGGCAAGCCTCACGCGAGTTCTCGACTATGGCCGTCGCCTGCGACAGTCCGGCTACGCACTCGTGGGGACCGGCCAATGGCGACAATGGAAGCTGACATTCGCCCGCGCCGCCTGAGGCTCAGCCAGGCGCCACGGCGGCGCTCCGGTCCACCTCGGCGAGCAGCTCCTCCCAGCTTGCCGCAAAGGGCGCGATACGATCTGCAAGGCGCGCAAGCGCGCTGAAATCATCGCCCTGCTCCCAAGACGTGTGCAGCACGATTGGGATCCAAGTCCCGGGCGCTAGATCGATGAGGCGCTCTGCCGTCGGCAGGATCGTCTTTGCATCGGCGTACAAGGGTGCATAGCAAGGTAGGTAAACCGCGCCGTCGCGCCACAGAGGGCCACCATGGAAGCCAAGCAGGGCGACGCTCTCAGGCCCTCCACAAATAACCCGAAAGCGGTCGGCAAGCAGGCTGTATTGCGACGCATCAAAGCGGTTGAAGGGCGGAACGAATACGCGCGTCTCGCCGACACCGGCTGCGAGCAGGTATTGGCGTCCGCGCTCGAGCAATGCATCGGCGTCAGAGGACGAGAGCCCGCACAGCTCCGAGCGGCGACGCGGGCTGGCAAACCGTGTGCGATGGGTGGTTCCGTGCTGGGCGAAGGTGACCCCGTCTTGGCGCATCTGCTCAAGCAGCTCGATCTCGCCGTCGCCGAGTGGACGGCCGCCACTGGAATCGACACTCAGTGGCGCATGGGTGAGCTGCGGGAGCACCGACATCAGGTGGGACAGACCGGCATTTGCCATCACCTCATGGAAGCGACGAGACATATCCAGGTCACCCGGTTTGTCAAAAGAGCTGTAATAGGGAAACTCATCCACCCTCACCAGAAACCGGGGCGGCGCCTCAGCGGCGCGACCGAGCACCTCTCTGCGAGCCTTCGTCAATGGCGCAAGCCAGGATCGCTCCCAGTCGAGCCACTCCAACTTCATCGCAACCCGCTGGGCTGTCCTCCACGGGGCCGGCGGGACCGATCGAGGAGCAAGCACACGCACGATGGCGCGCGACAGAGACGAGGTATCGCCCGTCCCCAGGTGAAGGAACGCGTTTCGTGCCAGATCAGCGGAGGCAGGCACCCGGCGTGCGATCAAGTAGTGCGGATGATCAGCACAGAGCAGGGAGCGTGGTGGGAGACCTTGTTCGGTACCGATCCAAGCAGAAAGCGCTTGGCGCCAGTCATGCCCTTGTTACCGACCACGATCAGATCCGCGCCCTGCTCCTCAGCGACGTCGAGGATCGCGTCCGCCGGGTCTCCCTGGCGTGGGTACACATTTACGCTCACTCCCGCCTCGCGCGCGATGTTGGCCGCTACCTCGAGGGTGGCATCGACATCCTCGCGCGGGTTGATCGCCCACTGCAGGTCCTCAGGCGCTTGCTTGCGTTCCTCGCGCAGGCGCTGGGCCGGCACAGGCTCATAGGCACTCACCAGCTCGAGCTTTGCGCCGACAGCGCCAGCCAGATCCACAGCCTGACGGACCGCCTGGCTTGCCGTTTCTGAGCCGTCCGTCCCCACCACGATCGATTTGAACACGATTGATCTCCTTGGACTGTCGTCACCAGACTGGACCCAATGGCCAGCGCAAACCGATCATATCTGCGTCTGCGCACTCCTTGGGGGCCATCGAGGATGACATGATGGGAGGTGCGCGATGAGCTTGGGTCTGCACATATGACGACTGTCGAGATCGTCGACGATCTAGCGGCCGCGGAAGCCCTCGCGCCGGCATGGGACGACCTGGCGGTGGCCTGTTCGCTTCCGTTGTGCGCGCCAGGCTGGATGCTCTCGTGGTGGATGCATGTGCGGCCCCCGAAGACGGCTCTACGCATCCTTACCGTGCGTGACGGACCGGAGCTCGTAGCTCTCGCCCCTTGGTTTCTCCACACCGACGAGGACAAACGCTCAGATATGCGCTTTCTCGGCGCTGAACTGTCCGACCGCGTAGACATTCTCTGTCGAGGTGGACGCGAGCGCGAAGTGCTGCCGGCGTTGCGCCAAGCGCTCGGCACACTGACTCCCCAGCCTGATCTGATCGCCTTCGAGGCGGTTCCTCTTGACTCGCCTTGGCCCCGTCTCCTGACGAGCGGGTTGCGAGGGCATTTGCGCTTTTCGCGATTTCGGAACTCGGCCTATCCAGCCCCGGTCGTGATGCTGACAGCCGATACACCGGAGGCATGGTTGGCCGGGCGCTCCAGCAATTTCCGCGGACAGATGGGTCGCCTTCGGCGCCGACTCGAGCGCGAGGGTGGATGCGTTCGCCACATCAGCGAACCAGCTGAGATCCAAAGCGCGGTCACTGCCCTACTCACGCTACATGCGGAGCGATGGGACGGGCGCGGCGCATCGAAACTGCTCGAACCGGGCGTTGAGGAGCTGCTACGCAAGGCAGCCGTCGCGCTCGGCCCCGAGCGATTGCGCCTGTGGGCGGTAGAGCTCGACGGAAAGCTGATCTCCGTGCAGCTGTTCCTAGCCGCCGGTGGCGAGATCAAGTATTGGAACGGTGGCTGGTCCGAAGAGCACGCTGACCTGAAGCCATCGATGCTGACGATCCTTGCCGCCCTTCAAGATGGGATCGTACGAGGCGAGCGACGCCTGGACCTGGGAGCAGGGACTCATGCCTACAAGCTTCGCTTTGCCAACGACCAGGACCCCCTGTCTTGGGGCGGCTTGGTGGTACGCAATCGCCGCTGGCCGCGGACCAAGATCGAGCTGATGCCCCTCGTCATGCGCTACCGCGCCAAGCGACTGGCCCTGGCGATGCCCGCACCGTTGACTCGCAGGGCCGAAGCCTTCGTGGCATCGCGCCGAGCCGGCGCCCAGGGGTCCACGCCTCAATAAATGGTGGGTTGAGAGTCCGCGTCGACTAACCTAAAGCGACTGGCCGCACCACAGCACGCCTGAGATGCCTTCCTTCTCGGCACTCAGCAGGCCTGCATGTGCCATCGTCATTTGGGCGATCTCACCGGCAGGGCGAACCCTTTGTACCGTGCGCGTTCCAACACGCAGGCTCGCCCACACCGAGATGGAAGAGCGAGCTGACACCCTGGGTGCGAGCCTCACACGACAGGTGAATGTCCGGTTCGCGGGGGTCAGGCTCGCGCAGCTGCCCAGTCTGCGATGACCTAGATAGGCGCTGAGGCGGATGTGGCCGGCTGCAAACAGATAGGTGGTCATGATGAGCGTGCGCCCAATAAGCATCACCCGTGGACGCGAGACGCTCGCACCGACCTTCCCGGGCCTTCCCCCGCCGGTATTGGTGGCGATCTTTGCAGGCGTCTGCACTTCTGGCGATGCGACAGGCGCGGGGACCGGCACGATCGCAATGGTGCGCTGATCGCCAACGGCAGGGTCGTCCTTCAGACGAGCCGTGATCCTGACCGTTCCACCGGGCGGCACCTGGGTTGGCGCCACGAAGTCATCCGTCGTCCCGCTGGCGCCTTCAGAGGTAAAGGCGCCTGCGCTTGCGCTCCATTCCACGCCACCATCGTCGGCCGTAACCGTCGCGCCGAGCGTCACGCTCGTGCCCGCAAGCATGCCGGCCGGAGCCCCGGCGATCGATAGGCTCGGCTGCGGGACTTGACCCACGGAGATGGATACGGTGGCCCGTGCCGGACTCGTTGGGAACGGGCTGTTGGGATCGGACGCGGAGAATTCGAAGGAGTCGGGCCCCGAGTAGCCTGGTTCGGGCACGTAGGTGAGCTGATCGCCCGCGATCGCCGTGAGGCTCCCATGGGCCGGCGCTCCGACGATTGTGTAGGTGGGATTGGGTAGTTTTTCTTCCCGTTCGCCATTCTCTTCCCCGCGCCATGCCTCAGCGGTGAGCGTTACGGTCTTTGCCTTGCCAACTTCGGTACTCACCGCCTGGGCAAGGGCGTCGTATCCGGGGACAATTGTCGGTGTCGTTGCATACGCAGGTTCGTTGGCGCCACCTTCTTCCTTGATGACTCCCAACGGGTTGACGTCCTCACGCAACCAGTATTCGCCGGGCAGCACATTGGAGACATTGACCCACTGGAACGCCAGTTCACGCGTATAGAGGTCGCGCCAACCTGGGGATACACCCTCATAGAGAGACGTAGCATCCGGGTGGTATTGCTGGCAGAATTCACGATATGGAGCCACATTGTCGGCATAGGCGGCGGTCTTCGGACCCTTGCCGGATTCGACATGCTGACTGTCATCCAAGCAGAAGCCGACCTTCTGCGCAGGAGCGACTTCCGCAGTCTTGGTTGAGTTCCACAACGAATACTTGGCGACTTTCTGCAAGTGCCAGTGATAATGACCGTCGGCGTTGACGTAAATCATTTCGCCGGCGCTGGTTTCTTCGACGTGCGCCGGCCTGTCCACGTTCGTTTCTTCGGCTTGCCTTTCTGCTTCCGTCTTTCCTTCGATAGGAAGAAACAGGCGCTGCGTGACAGTCATCGGCGGCGTAGCCAGTTCTTCTTCTGTTTTCTGCGATGGCGACGAGAGCGGTTCTTTATTTTTTTCGGCGATTTCAACTTCTTTTTCCGTTTGTCGGCTCAGCGTGGGCTTGGCGCGCGAGCCGCGGAAGTCGAGCGCACCCGGACCAACATTGTGGACGTAGCCGTCGAAGCGCAGCAGAAGCTGCGCGGGCGCGCCACGGTTGGAGCCTTCAACGCTTTCGCTTTCCGCCGCAAGGACCATGTTGTCGGGTGGATCGGCCACCAGATTGGGAAGCAGCGGTTTGGCGGGTTCCGATCCCTCTGCCGGACGCAACACACCAGCCAGCAAGAGTGCGAGCGCGACCAAGAGGACCGCCGCCAAGCACGCAGCAGAGCAAAATTGGTGTCTGAGGCCCACAGACAAACTCCGGCCTCTAACTATCCGGACCACTCGTTTGCGCAACCGTCGACGCATATGCGCATCGCTCAAGTCTAGATGGCCCGGCTACAGTTCCCTACCGTGATCGACCTGCACTGCCATGTCCTGCCGGGCATCGACGATGGCCCTGACACGATCGAGGGCTCCCTCGCCTTGGCACGCGCGGCCGTGGCGGCAGGTACTAGCATTATCGTCGCGACGCCCCACGTCAGCTGGCGCTATCCAAACGAGTCGGCCACGATCGCGCGGCTCACGGGAGAGCTGAATGAGCGCCTGTCGGCCGAAGGGATCGCGCTAGAGATCCGCGCGGGCGCGGAGATCGCGATGACCCGAGCCGGAGAGATCGCAGAGCAGGAGCTTGCGCAGCTGACCATCGGCGACGGACCGTGGGTGCTGCTGGAGCCGCCGTTCGCTCCGGTCGTAACCGGTTTGGAGGGCGTCGTGGGCGAGCTCAACGGTGCGGGTTACCGGGTCCTGCTTGCCCATCCGGAGCGGTGCCCAGCCTTCCACCGCGAACCGCGAACGCTCGAGGCGCTCCTGCGCGGGGGAGCACTCAGCTCGATCACGGCGAGCTCGCTGACAGGGCACTTCGGCGGGCAGGTGCGCCGCTTTGCGAGGCGTTTGATGAGCGAGGGCATGGTGCACAACGTGGCCTCCGACGCCCACGACTCGCTCAAACGCCCGCCGGGGACCAGTGGACCGCTTGCACAAGCCGGTTTCGAGCAGCTTTCGGAGTGGCTCACCCAAATGGTGCCCGAAGCGATCTTGAGTGGCGAGACGGTTCCTCGCCGCCCCTTGGAAGTATCGACGGGCACTCGCAGGTTTCGGGGACCGCGCTGGCGTAGGCGCGGCTAGCCTCACGCCAACTATTTGATCGCGATGACCATCCCGCACGAACACAACGTAGGCGCAGCAATCCTCATGCCAACTTTGTGATCGCGATGACCATTCCCGCACGAACACAACGCAGGCAAAGCAAACCTCATGCCAACTTTGTGATCGCGATGACCATTCCCGCACGAACACAACGCAGGCAAAGCAAACCTCATGCCAACTTTGTGATCGCGATGACCATACCGATCAGCACGAACACGACAATTGCGCCCTGCAGCCAAATCCAGGTGGGTGACATCCACGTGAAGCGTACCCGGTGTAGGACTGAGCACAGGTCGCTCCAGCGAGAACCTGCGCCCCCGAGCCGGCGCCGAACTATCGTATGAGCATGCGACACTTCGACCGCCGAGTAATGGTGGCACTCGCCACCACGGTGGCCGTGCTTGCATGCCTGACACCCCCGGGCATTGCACATACAGCCACCGCGACTGTCGGCCACAGCTCTCCGCTCGGCGGGGTCAACATGACAGGTCTCTCCTTCGGCTCCTCCCAGGCCCGGGTCAACCAGGCGGTGGCCTGGGCCCGGTCGGTCGATGCACACGTGATCCGCGTCGAATTTCCGTGGTCGGCACTAGAACCCCACAGAGGACAAGTCGACTCGAGCGCCCTCGCCTATACCGATTACCTCGTCAACCGAGCGGCTGCATACCAGATCAAGGTGCTTGCACTGGCGATGGGCACACCCTGCTGGGCATCCTCGGCACCGCCATCACTGCTTGCGAGGTGCAGGCCCGGGCAGCACGACGGCGCCAGCGCCTGGGCGCCACGCGAACCGTCGACCTTCGGCTCATTTGCGGCCTTCCTGGCGGCACGCTACAGCTCGAAGCTGGCCGCTATCGAAATATGGAACGAGCCCGACCAGGCCAACGAAGATTATCTGGCCGGCCCGAACAAGGCCCGACACTATGCCGAAATTTTGCACGCCGCCTATCCCGCGATCAAGGGTGCCGACCCGCAGATGGTGGTACTCGGCGGCTCGCTTGTGGGCTCCAACGGCGCCTTCCTGAAAGCGCTCTACGCAGCCGGGATCAAGGGCTACTACGACGGCCTTTCGGTGCATTTCTACAACCTCGTGCTCGCGTCCCTGCGCTATACGCACGAAGTGCAACTCCAAAATGGCGACACGACGCCGTTGTGGCTCAACGAGTTTGGCTGGAGCAGCTGCTGGCCGCGTCAACGCATCCAGCAAGAACAGGCCTGTGTAACTCCTCAGGTGCAGGCGGTCAACCTGGCGAACACCTACCGATCGCTGGCACATACTCCGTGGGTGGCTGCGGAGATCATGTATGGATTGCAGGGGTCGCGCCAGGAAGACTTCGGCGTGCTCAGTCAAACGGGGGCTCGCAAGCCCGCGTTTGCGGCGCTGCGCAGCGTCTTGGTATCCCCGTTTGGAGTTCCCTCACCGGTCGCGGTCAGCCTCAGCCGACGGAGCGGGCACGTAATCGCGAGTGGCTCGGGGCCAGTCGGCGACTACCTGCAGATGGAAGCCTTCAGGGGCCAAACTCCCGTCTACAGGGCCCAATTTACACTCGACCGGTTCAACCGTTATTCGATCGCGTTGCCTGGCGTATTGGGTACCCGCGGCTTGCGGGTAAGCGTGTTCCAGTACTGGACCGGCTCGGCCCGGGCGGCCGGCGCCAGCATCTGAGAGGCGAAAGCCCAGTAGGGCCGCGGACGCTACGGCTACTCGGCCTTGCGGAACAGCGCGAGGATGGTGAGCAACGAGATCTTGAAGTCGAGCGCCAAGGACCAGTGGGCGATGTAGTAGTTGTCCCACTCGACCCGTTCGGCGAGCGAGGTCTGTCCGCGCAGCCCGTGGACCTGGGCCCAGCCGGTGATGCCCGACTTGACCCGGTGGCGGTCGCCGTAGCGGTCTATGTCGCGCCCGAACATCTCCACGAACTCGGGGCGCTCGGGTCGCGGCCCCACCAGGCTCATCTCGCCGCGCAGGACGTTGAACAACTGCGGCAGCTCGTCGATCGAGGTGCGGCGCAGGACGCGCCCCACGAACGTGCGTCGATCCTCGCGCCCCTCCACCCCACCAGGAGCGGTGTCCACCGGCAGCAGCGCATCTGTGCCAAGCACGCCGACCTCGGCGCCGACAGGTTGCGCGGCGCTGACTGGATCAAGCCGCATCGAACGGAACTTGTAGACATCGAATTCAGCGCCGTCCCGACCAACACGGCGCTGACGAAACAAGACCGGTCCGGCGGAGCTGACCCGCACTGCTAGCGCGGCCAAGGCAATCACGGGCGAGAGCAGGGCCAAGAGCAGGGTGGCCGACACGCGATCGATCACGTGCTTGATCGCGAACTGAACTCCCTTCGGGTTCACGCCCGAGAAGGACAGCAAGGGCAGACCGCCGACCGTGTCGTAGCCGACGCGGTCGTTGATCGTGTCGAACATGCGCGGCACCACCGAGACCTCGATGCCCAGCTCTTGGCAACGCTGGATAAGGCGGCTGATGCGCGCGTCGGCAACCGAGGAGAAGGCCACGATCAGGTTGCGCACCCCGCTTCGCTCCACGATCTTGTCGAGATCCTCAGCCGTGCCGAGCACCGGTACATCGCGACCCCCGACCTCGGCTATCGAGCGGGGATCGTCGTCGAGGAAGCCGATCGGGGCTAGACCGTACTCGGGATGACTGTCCAAGCGGCGAGCGACCTGCGAGCCGACCAGGCCGGCGCCCATGATCAGAACCGGCTTGCCCACCAGACGGCGCCGACGGGCAAAGCGCTGGGAGAGCGTCAAGACGATACGGCTCAGGCCAAGGCCCACCAGGACACACAGCCAGGTCTGGAGCCAATCGTCCTGGTTGGGCATCGAGCCGTTGAGCAGAGATCCGAGCATCGCCACCGCCACGGCGCCGACCGAGACCGCGCTGATGACCGGAACCACCCCATCGAGCAAAAGGGCGCGCAGACGGCTGCGGTAGAGCCCCCGCAGGTAGAGCAGCAGCAGAGCGACCGGGGGCAGTGCAAGCAAAGGCGCCTGCAGCGAAGGCACGTCGAACGTGGAGTCCAAGCCCCCGAGCGCGACCACCACGCCGAGGTACATCAACAACAGATCGCAGGCCGGGCGCAGAACGCTCCACCCTGCCCCCTCCAGCAGCCATTGCAAGCGCCCCTTGAAGCCACCGCGCTGCACGCTGTGGGGAAAGGGAGCGTCGCGTCTGACCGGCAGCTGGCCGGTCAGCGGAACCGAGGATGTTTGTCGTGAAATCTCCATAAGCGGGGGGCGTAGATGCCTCTGTCGTCTCTATCGGTTGCTCAAAGCTAGCGCTGTAGTCGGGAAAGCCGCAGGGTCGCTACGCCCACCAACGCAAGTGTGGCGATCGTAGCTCCAAACAGGAGCAGGTCAGAGCCGGAGATCCCCAGCTCCGGCGAGTCGACCGATGCTGAGCGTAGCTCGGTCGGGTAAACGAATGGGCGCGTGGCGCCCGCGCTGCTTGCGCCGCCGCGAGCAGACACGGAACCGGCCGCGTGCGAGCCGCCGGTGCGCCCCGCGGCGGAGCTGGATACGCCTTTTCCGGCCGTCCCGACGCCGGCACTTCCCCCAGCCGGGCTGCCGCCAGTCGTGGTCGAGGAGGAGCCGGAAGCCGTCGAGCCCGATCCGCCGCCGACCGACGCGGCGCCGTTCGAGGCGGATCCAGAGCCGCCCGATCCGGCTCCGCCGCCCGAACCCCCGATCAAGGTGGAGCCAATGACAGCCTGTTCTCCCGCCCCGGGGCCGCCATAGCCGCTAAGCAGGGGGCTCCCCGCGAAGGCGGCCGGAGAAGCTACGGCCGGTACGGCCGGCGCCAGGCCAAGCGAGACGAATGCCACCACGATCCTATTCTTGCGACTCATTTTCCCTACCTTGGGTTCCCTTCTTCGGCGCGAGCAACACACAGCTCGTGTTCCTTGCCTGCAACGAATCGGTGGCGCTAATGACAGTTGGACGTGCTTTTACCCGGTCGGCCGGCAGATAGACAACAGATGCAGCCGCCGCGCGCGCCCCAACCAGGTCAGCTCACACACGCTAGCGAAGGTGGGCGACAGTCTCATCCACAATAACCCGCAAAGACCAGATGTTTACACGAGAGCTTCAGCTTTGAGCAGGATTGCTCGATTTAGGGCTTCTACATTGACATTTCTGCCCGCCCTGACCGTCCTCAGGGCCTGCCGAGCAAGAGGATCGCGCGGGTTCAAATATACGGCTCGTTCGAGTAATTCGAGGGCGTGCTTACGGGCGCCCTCCCCAGAGGCGATCGCGCCGAGCTCGAGCGTGGCATAGGCGTCGCCCGGGACCCGTTTCAGGGCCTCCGAGAAGGCCCGGTCCGCACGGACCAAGTCACCGAAGCGAAGCGCGATACTGCCTTCGACCAGGTAGGCCCGGTCGCTGAGCGGGTTGAGTTTGGCGGCGTCGCCCAGCCTTGAGTAGGCCGCCAACGGGGCCTTCGGCCAGATCTTGGCGGCGCTCTGGACCTCACGTTCGCTCAGCCAAGGGGCCGTCAGGGACAGCGTCGCGGCAAGCGCCAGCACGCTTCCGAGGACGAGGACAAGGACACGCCCTGTGGACCAACCCCCCCACGCGCGCGGGGCACCGCTTAGCGCCTCCCCGCCACCGTCCGCCGACGCGTGCGGGGCATCGCCCTGCGAAGCCTCGCCACCCTCCCCCCCCGCGCGCGGGGCACCCCTTAGCGCCTCCCCGCCACCATCCGCCCACGCCCGCGCAGCGTCGCCCTGAGAAGCCTCGCCGGCCCCCTCACCCAGCGGCCGAGCCTGCCCCTCTGGAGCGCGTGACAGGGAACAGGCCACCCCGAGCAAGGCGAACGCAGGGCCCCCAAGGCCCGCGAACTCCCAGAACCAGTCGACCGACCCATGGACGGCCCAGTAGGCAAAGCCACCCAAAGCGGCCGCCGCGACCGTCGCCGCCAGCGTGTCGTCGGCGCGACGCATCGCCCGCCAGCCCGCCACGAGCGCCGCGCCGAGCCCGACGACAGCCAGCAGAGCACCGATCAGGCCGGTCTCGGTGAGCGTGCGCAGCTCCACGCTATGGGGATAGCGCGGCGTCTCTTCGCTGCGACCGCGGCGCAGGTACTGCTCTTGGAAGTTGTCGACGCCAATGCCCGCCACGGGATGGGCGGTGAATTCGTCGAGCGCCACCCGGAAGAAGTCGTAGCGGTTGCTGCCCAGGCCGCTCAACAGGCGAGTTCCGGAAGCGGGCGACGAGGCGTAGCCACCTTCGAAGCTTTCCCAGCTGTGGCGCACCCTCGTGACCGGATTGCCAGCCAGGGCAAGTCCTCCAACGACCACGACGAGCAGCGTGGCAAGGGCTGTGGCGCCCATGACTCTCCGCACGCGGCGAACAGCCCCGGGCGAGAGGGTACGGCGACTCTCGATGACGGCGCCCCACGCCACCACCGCGGCCACGAACACGGCCGCAAGGAGCGCAGCGGCGAGCGCCGTATGGGTGGCGCCGTATGGAGCGTGACCGGCCTCGATGCGATTACCCACCCGCAACACAAAGGGCGCGCTTGCTCCTATCCCGACGGCCACCGGGACGGCCGTGGCGAACGTGCGCAGGCGATCGGGGACGAGGGCGAAGACGAGCACCACCATCACCGGCGTCGCATACAGCGAACCCCTGCTCAGGCTCAACAAAGCCACATCGGCGAGCACGACTGCCCCTCCCGCCAGCAGTCCACGCACCGCCCAGTGGAGCTCCCGTCCGCGGGCCAACAGCAGCGCGAGCCAGAAGGCCATCAGCCACTGGGCCGCGTTCGCGTTGGGGTAGCCCACCGGATAGCTCAACCGTTCGCCCGAGAACAGCGCCGCGTACGCCTTGCCCGTGGCCGTGTCCAAGCGCAGGGCCACATATACAGCCAGCACGATCATCGCGAACGTCCACAACCCCACCATCAGGGCGGCGCTCGACCCACGACCGCACCACAGAGCGAACAGGGCGAACACGAACAGGTACAGCAACGTCCGATTCGCGCCTTCCCAGGCTTCCCCGGGCGCAGCCGCCCACAGGATCGAGAGGTAGCTGAGCGCCGTGTAGGCGGCCAAGCAGCCCAAGGCCAGCTTGACCGCGACGGGAATGCCTGCCCAGCGCAAGGGCACAGCCGCCAAGGCCACGATCAGCAGAGCAAGCACGATCAAAGCCCCAGGAGCCCAGTGGGTGAGCGGATAGCCCGCCTGGCTCGTGGCCCACACGACGAACACCCCAACCGCAACCAGGGCCGGAACGGTGGCCGGGGCGTCTCGCAGCGACCCCATGAGCCCTCGTGTCATCGTGGTGAGGATAATCCTCGCGGTGGAGGACTTTCCCGGGGACGCACCCCAGACGCAAAGCTCCCCGACGGGAGATAACCGTCCAGGGCGGTTGCGAGATCATGCGAATGCTCCCCTCGGCGACACCGCGGCGCCGTCAGATCACCAACGCCTCGTCGAGTTCTACGACGAGTCCTACGCACGCCAAGGCTCCGAGGCCGAGCTCTACGCCGGCTGGAGGGCCCTGGGGGCAAACGGCAAGGCCAACCACGTCATCGAGCTGTGCCGGCAAGCAGGCATCCTCCCCACCAAGATCCTCGACGTGGGCTGCGGCGACGGGGCCCTGCTCAGCGAGCTGCGCCGTCGCCACTTCGGCCGGACTTTGGATGGAGTCGAGATCACCGAGGCAGCCGTCCAAATCGCGCGCGAGCGAGCCGAGATCAACGCGGTCCAGTTGTATGACGGAGCACGCCTGGACTTCCCCGACCACGCCTTCGACCTGGGCATCGTCTCGCACGTGCTCGAGCATGTACCCGACCCACCAGCCCTCTTGGCCGAGGTGGGAAGAGCCTGTAAGGCGGTAGTGATGGAGGTGCCGCTCGAGGCCAACATGTCCGCACGGCGCGCCGGCAAGCGCGAGCACGCCCACGAGGTCGGGCACCTGCAGCGCCTGGATCGCAACTCCGCGCGGGAGATCGTGCGCCAGGCGGGTATGCGCCCAGTCGGCGAGCTGGAGGACGCCTTGCCCTTGGCGGCACAGCGGTTCTTCGCCCGCACACCTGCCCAACAGGCGAAGGCGACCGTCAAGTGGGCCGCCCGCAACGGCCTGCACCTGCTCGCGCCGCCGCTCGCGCGACGCCTGTTCACGGTGCACTACGCCTGCCTGTGCCTGCCACGCTCGTGAACCCGCAGACTCCGACCATGCACCCTCAAGCCTCCGGCCATGCACCCCGCAGGCTCGACCACACCCAGACGCCCAAGCGCGCTCAATCGGCATCGCCGAGAGGGCGCAGGTAGCCCCACATTGCGCTAGATTGCAGAACTGGCTGCCCAGCCAAATCAACGTACGAGGAGCGAGCACACATGGCGAGCACAGCGACACCCCCCTCCAGCTCTACCGCAGAGGCGCCCGTCGAGAGCCTGCCGGTCGACGCGATCTCCTACGTCGACCTCTACTCGCGCTGGGAGCGCGGCAACTGGAGCGCCATGGACCTCGACTTCACCGAGGACGCCAAGCAGTGGCAAGAGCAGTTCACCGAGTTCGAGCGCCAGGCGGCCCTCTGGAACTACGCCCTGTTCTTCTGGGGCGAGGACGCCGTCGCGGACAACCTCTCGCCCTACATCGACGCCGCGCCCAAGGAGGAGCAGAAGTACTTCCTCACGACCCAACAGGTCGACGAGGCCAGGCACGCAGTCTTCTTCAGACGCTTCATGCAAGAGGTATGCGGTATCGGAGACGGCACCATGGACAGTGGGCTACGCGCGATCAAGCCGCAGCTGACGCCCGGCTTTCGCAAGATCTTCGACCGCCTCGACACGATGGCCGACGAGCTGCGCGCCGACCGCTCCCCCGCCAAGCTGGCGGCCGCGGTGACGCTCTACCACATCGTGATCGAGGCCTCCCTCGCCCAGCCGGGACAGCACTTCATCTGCAGCTACCTGGAAGAGCGCGACGTCCTGCCCGCCTTCCGGCAGGGGATGCAGAACATCGCCGCCGACGAGCAGCGCCACATCGGCTTCGGCGTCAAGCTCCTGGCCGACCTAAGGCGCGAAGACCCCGTAGGGGTACCCAAGGCAGTGGCCGGCCTGCTGCGCGAAGTGACCAGATACACCGCCCAGGTTCTGATGCCGCCCGGTTGGGATGAAAGCTACATCACGGTTTTCGGCGCCACCTACGACGAGGTCGGCGTGGAAGGGCTGACCTCGATGACGACCAAGATGCGCTCGGCCGGCTTGCCGACAGAGACCCTTCCGGGCCCGCCCTTGCTGCCGCCCGGACTCTCGCCGGTAGAGATCGCCCAGCGCGGACGCTCGCTCGCCCAGGCCGGCGTCATCGGCGTCAGGGAGGGCCCGACAAAGCGCGACCCCGAGACGGTGGCCCTCCTGTTCGACACGATCCGCCGCCAGGTCAACCCCAACCACGGCCTCACGCGCCCGACCACCTTTCAGTGGGAATTCACCGATCCGGACGTGCCGTCCTGGCACCTGTGCGTGAACAACGGCTCCAGCACCGTCGAGCAAGGCCAAGCAACCAAGCCAGACCTGCGCCTGAAGGTGTCCTACCAAGACTTCGTGGACATCGTCGGCGAACGCCTCGACCCCTTGCGGGCAGTGGCCACACGCCGTCTGCGCCCTCGCGGTAACCCGCTGGCGCTCAAGCGGCTGACCCAGGTCTTCCCGCGCAGCTGAGCTATTCCAGGCCGAACTCGCCGGTGCTACCGCGACTTGGCGAGGCTCTCCCTGACGAAGACCGGCCGGTAGCACGCTCCGGACCGAATTCATATATAGGCACTCCACTTATAGCGGTGGTCGCGAGCGTCCGCCGCGGCCGCGCTCGCCTCAAATGCCCAACCGCGCGACGTGTATTTGTCCGCGCACGATGTGGCGGCCGAACGGTCAGCCGAATCGGCTTGCCAGCGACCGGCTGAGTAGCAGCGCGAAGAACCGGCGTGCCGCCGTGCACGCGACTGCCGAGCACTGTGTAGCCCGTCCCGAACAGAACCATCCCAGTGACCGCCAACTTGGCCATGAGGTAGTTCGAGAAGCCGCTCGAAGCCTTTGCAGGGACACGGCTCGCGGCACCCGAACCACCGGCCGCCAGCCCCGGCAACAGGGGCAGCGGCAGGACCGAGGCCAGGCCGCGCAAGGAGGCCACATGGGCGCGACAGGCCGGACATTCCCGGCAATGCGCCACGGCCAACGCGTGGCGCTCGCCCTCGAGGTCCAGGAGGCCGAAGGCATAAGCCTTCATCAGCGAGCTCTGCTCCTCGCACCAGCCACCCGCCGCAATCGTGCCCAGCAGCTCGCCCATCTTGGCGGCCACGCCGGGCCTGCCGGCGCCGGTTCCCTCCATCAGCTTGCGCATCCGGGCCTCGCTCACGCCCATCCGCTCGGCGGCCTGGGCGCGTGTCAGGCCTTGCAGGTAACAAAGCGAGACCGCTTCGCGCTCGCGCGGACCCAGGCGAGTGCGCAAGCCCTCGAACAGGTGTCTCAAGCGGACCTTGTCGTCCAGCTCGCCGGCCAAATCTTGGCGGGCGTGGGAGCGTGGAGGGTACGAACCTCTTTCCTCCACCTCTCCCACCCGCGTCGCACCGGCCGCCCTGTGCTCGTCCACGGCCCTACGGAATGTGACCCGCACGAGCCATCCAGCCGGGTTCTCGATCTGCTCATCTGCGAGCACACTCGCGTAGAGGCCGTGCCACGCCTGGGCGTAACAGGCCTCCAGGTCAGCCGCGGCCAACGCGATGCCCTGGCTGCGCAGCTGCGAGCGCACGACCGTCAGCACCTTGCCACGCATGCCCACGAAGTCCTTGCGCAGGAGGCGCTCGGCGCGATAGCGGCGCAGGTCGAGCGACGTCATCTCTCAAGTCCCCACCCACCTGGGCCCCACCCACCCAGCCACCAACCCTGAATATGGCGAATCGTACGGATCATCCAACGAGATCCATCGGATCGCATGACGCTCGGGGCATAATCCGCGGATAGGCTTTCGACCAATCTCCGGTTCGCCCACACCCATCGCTCCCGCGCCGCCGCCACGCGTTCCTATCTTGGGAGTACCTTTGGCGGTCTCCTCCTACGACGAGGTCGTAGCCTGGATGGACGCCACAATCGAGGCTGGCGCTCGCGCGACCGTCACCGCAGCGGCCGTCAACCTGGTCATGTCCGCCCGCGACGACCCTTCCACGATGCAGGCCGTGCTCGCCACCACTTTGGCGGTGCCCGACGGCCAGCCGCTCGTCTGGGCCTTGCGCCTACTCGGCCATCCTCGAGCCACCCGCGTCTACGGCCCCGATCTGATGGTCCACTTCTGCGCCCACGCCGCCGCTACGGGCACGCCCATGTACCTGTACGGCGGTCGCTCGCCCGAAGCCTTGGGCCTGCTGACGGAACGTCTGCGCGAGCGCTTCCCTGGCCTGCGCATCGTCGGGGGCTGGTCGCCCCCCTTCCGTGCCTTGACAGCCCCGGAGCGCGAACGTGTGGTCGGCGAAATCGACGCCTCAGGCGCCCAGGTGGTGTGGATCGGTACCGGCCAGCCCAAGCAAGAGCTATGGATGCACAAGATGCGTCCCTTTTTGGCGGCTCCCCTGCTGGTGGGGGTGGGCGCCGCTTTCGACTTCCACGCCGGCATCGTCTCCCAAGCGCCGTCCTGGATGCAGCGGGCCGGCCTGGAGTGGTTCTACCGGCTCTCGCGCGAGCCGCGACGGCTGTGGCGGCGCTACCTGACCCAGAACCCGCGCTTCGTGGTGGGCTTCGCGCGCCAGTACTTGCGCACCCTCACGGGCACAAGCGAGGGCCGGGCCCCTCGGACGGGATCGTAAAGGCGGTGATGTGTATTACTCCTTTTTGCTTTAGCCAATAGTATATACAAAAAGTTTATACAAAAGTAGTTAACAAAAAATGAATGCACATACTCCCGCTCCCGAGAGGCGATGTGGGCATCGATAGTCTCTGCCCTGCCATGACCCTCTCCCTCCCCTGCCATGACCCTCCCTCCCCTGCCATGACCTCCCTCCCCAGCCATGACCCTCCCTCCCCAGCCATGACCCTCCCTCCCCAGCCATGACCCTCCCTCCCCAGCCATGACCCTCCCTGCCCTGCCATGACCGTCTCCCGCCCAACCGTCGCCGTAATCGGCCTCGGGCGCGTCGGCCTGCCGCTCGCCCTCTCCTTCGCCGACCGCGGCCTAAGCGTGATCGGGATCGACAACGACCCCGCGCGGCTCGGGTCAGTACGGGAAGGCCGGATGCCCTTCCAGGAGACGGGCGCCCAGGACGTACTCGACCGCGTGCACGCAAGCGGGCGCCTTTCCCTCTCCGAACGGGTCGCCGACGCCGCTCAGGCCAACCACATCGTGATCACGCTAGGCACCCCCTCCTTCTCGCACATCGAGATCGACATGAGGGACATCCGCTCGGCCCTGGACGACCTGCTCGGGGCCTTGCAGCCCGGGCACGCGCTCACGCTGCGCTCGACAGTCGCGCCTGGCACGACCGAATTCGTGGCCGGCTACCTGGCCAAGCACCGCGACTTTCGAATCGGCGAGGACATCTTCGTGGCACACGCACCCGAGCGGATCGCGGCGGGCCGTTTCCTCCAGGAGATCGACTCCCTGCCCTGCATCGTCGGTGGCGTCGGTCCCCGCTCCGGCGAGGTCGTGGCCGAGCTGTTCTCGGTGTTCGAGGCCCCAATCGTCCAAACCACGCCCGTCCAGGCCGAGTTGGCCAAGATCTGGGCCAACATCTTGCGCTACACCCACTTCGCGTTGCCCAACCTGTTGATGATGGACTGCGAGCGCTACGGCGCCAACGTGTTCGAGGTGATCGACCTCGTCAACCGAGACTACCCCCGCGGCGGCCTCGCCCAACCGGGCTTCACGGCCGGCACCTGCCTGCGCAAGGACTTTACCTTCTCCGAGGAGCGCTCCAACGCCCCCGGAATGCTGCTCGCGGTCTCACGTGTGAACGAGTCGGTGCCCCTGTTCCTGGTGGAAGGTATCCGGCGACGGCTGGGACCGGTCGCCGGATCGGCTGGCTCGTCGGTCGGATCAGCAGGCTCGTCAGCCAGCGCCCTTGGCGCGGGATCGCTGGCAGGACGCAAGGTCGCCGTGCTCGGCTTGGCCTTCAAGGCCGACACCGACGACGAGCGCGACTCGCTCGCCCACAAGCTGATCCGCCTACTGGAGCGTGAGCTGGCCGACGTCGTTCCCCATGACCCGCACGTGGCCACGCCGACCGCCTCCTTCGAGCAAGCCGTGGCGGACGCGGACGTGGCCGTGGTGGCGGCCAACCACACCGAGTTCCGCGAGCCTGCCGCCCTCGCCACGATCGCCCGCCACGCCGCCCCCGAGTGCCTGGTGGTCGATCCCTGGAACTGCTGGGGGGCCGGCCAGGTGTTCGCCTACGCCAATGAGCTGATCGCTCTGGGGGTGGCGCACACATGAACGCAGAGGGGTGCCCCGCGCGCGCGTGCGGTCTTCTTAACAAGACCTACTTTGGTTACCTGGCCACGCGCGCGCACGGGGCACCCCTTTCGGCATACCTCACACAGCGCTCCGGAAAGCACCCACACCGATGAGCAGGGTCCTCGTCACAGGCGGCGCCGGCACGATCGGCGCCGCGGTCGTCAAGCGGCTACTGGCCGACCCGGCGTATGAGGTGCGCGTGTCCGATCAGCGCTCCGCCCCCCTGTGGATGCGGGAGGGCTGCGAGGTCCACACTGGCGACCTGCGGGACTTCGAGCAGGCGCGCCTGGCCATGGACGGCTGCTCGCACGTGATTCATCTGGCGGCGATCGTAGGCGGGATCGCCAACTTCCACAAGCTGCCCCACACCCTGACCGAGGTCAACAACGGGCTCTACAACGCCGTCTTCAGGGCCGCGCTCGACCTCGAAGTGACCCGCTTCACGTACGTGTCCTCCTCGATGGTGTTCGAGCGGGCCACCGAGTTCCCCACCACCGAGGCCCACCTGCCCGACTGCCCCACACCCCAGTCGGCCTACGGCTTCTCCAAGCTCACCGGCGAGGTCTACTGCAGGGCCGCCCACGCCGAGCATGGCCTGCCCTTCACGATCTGCAGGCCCTTCAACGCGTACGGGCCCGGCGAGATGCCCGAGGATGAGCCTGGAATCGCGCACATGGTGCCCGACCTGATCAAGAAGGTCCTGTCCGGACAGCAGCCGCTGCAGATCTTCGGCTCGGGCGAGCAGACGCGGACCTTGACCCACATCGACGACATCGCCGACGGCGTCGTCACGGCCACCTCAACGCCTGCGGGCCTGAACGAGGACTTCAACATCTCCGCCTCGCGCGAGCTGACCGTGGCGGAGACGGCGCGCATCATCTGGGAAGCATGCGGTGAGGACCCCGACGAGTTCGAGCTGGAGCACCTGCCCACCTTCGAGGTCGACGTGCCCCGCCGCTGGCCCTCGGTGGAAAAGGCCAAAGACATGCTCGGCTGGGAGGCCAAGATCGGGGTCGAGGAGGGCGTCGCGGCGACTGTTCGGTGGCTGCGCTCTATAGGCTCCGGCGCATGAACAACAAACGATCTGCGCTCGTCACCGGGATCACCGGTCAGGACGGGTCCTACCTTGCCGAACTGCTGCTTGAGCACGGCTACGAAGTGCACGGAATGGTCAGGCGCGCCTCCACCGAGAAGTTCGACCGCATCGAGCACATCCGCGAGGAGATCGTCCTGCATCAGGGCGACTTGCTCGACCAGCGCTCGCTGGTGGACGCGATGCGCGCCGCCAAACCGGCCGAGATCTACAACCTCGCGGCAATGTCCTTCGTGGCGGTCTCCTGGATCCAGCCGACCCTCACGGCCGAGTTCACGGGCACGGGCGTCACGCGAATGCTCGAGGCGATGCGCGAAGTGTGCCCCGAGGCCCGCTTCTACCAAGCTTCCTCCAGCGAGATGTTCGGCAAGGTGTTGGAGGTTCCCCAGACCGAGACCACGCCCTTCTATCCGCGCTCGCCCTACGGGGTGGCCAAGGCCTATGGCCACTTCATCACGGTCAACTATCGCGAGTCCTATGACCTGCATGCGACCTCCGGGATCCTGTTCAACCACGAGAGCCCCCGTCGCGGCCTTGAGTTCGTGACTCGCAAGATCACGTGGCATGCCGCGGCAATCAAGCACGGCCTGGCCAAAGAGCTGCGCCTGGGCAACCTCGACGCGGAGCGCGACTGGGGCTATGCCAAGGACTACGTCGAGGCGATGTGGCTGATGTTGCAGCGCGACGAGCCCGAGGATTATGTGATCGCCACTGGCGAGTCCCATTCGGTGCGGGAATGCTGCCAAGTCGCCTTCGACGAGGCCGGCCTCGGCGACTTCGAGCAGTATGTGACGATCGATCCTGCGTTTGTGAGGCCCGCCGAGGTGGACCACCTGATCGGCAGCCCCGCCAAGGCCGAGCGAGACCTGGGTTGGAAGCCGAAGACCAGCTTCGAGGAGCTGATCAGGCTGATGACGAAGGCCGACATCGACCTGTTGGCGAAGTGACCGTCCCCCTGTTCGACACCTCCTCCGCCCTGAATCCGTTGCGGGAGGAGTTGCGCGGCGCGGTCGACAGGGTGCTCGACTCGGGTCACTACATCCTGGGCCCCGAGGTCGAGGCTTTCGAGCGCGAGTTCGCGGCCTATTGCGGGGCCGAGCACGCGGTCGGTGTGGCCAACGGCACCGAGGCTCTCACGGTCGCCTTGCGCGCGATGGGGGTGGGGCCGGGCGACGAGGTGTTGGTGCCTTCGTTCACGTTCTATGCCTCGGCCGAGGCGATCCCTCCGACGGGCGCCACGCCCGTCTTCTGCGACATCGATCCGCAAACTTTCTGCATCAACGCCGAAACGGTCGCCGAGGCCCTGACTCCGCGCACCAAGGCCGTGATTGCGGTGCACCTGTTCGGCAACGTCGCGCCGGTCGGCGAGATCGAAGAGCTGGGCGTGCCGGTGCTTGAGGATGCGGCCCAAGCGGCCGGCTCGAAGAGCAAGCACGGGCGGCCCGGCTCGCTGGGCAAGGCCGCCACGTTCTCGTTCTTCCCGTCCAAGAACCTGGGCTGCTTCGGCGACGGGGGCATCGTCGTGACCTCCGACGAGGAGGTGGCCGAACGGGCGAAGGTGCTGCGCTTCCATGGCTCTCACGACAAGGTCACCTACGATTTGGTCGGCTACAACTCGCGCCTGGACGAGCTGCAGGCGGCTGTCCTGCGGGTCCAGTTGCCTCACCTCGACTCCTGGTCGGATGGGCGCCGCCGGGCAGCCTCCGATTACAGCGAGCTGGGCCTCGGTGACATCGTGACCTTGCCGCGCGCGACCGTGGGCTCGGAGCCGGCCTGGCACCTATACGTGGTGCGCCACCCCGAAGCAGACCGTGTCGCGGCCGCGCTGGGCGAGACCGGGATCGGCTGCCGCTCCTACTACCGCACGCCTGTCCACCTGCAGCCCGCGATGCGCACGTGGGGCGAGGGCGCCAAGCTGCCCGGCACCGAAGAGGCGGCGCGCACGCACCTCGCGATCCCGATCAGCCCCGTGCTCTCGCGGGAGCAGGTCGAAGAGGTCGTGGGCGCAGTTCGCAACGCACTCTGATCCCGCGCTCTGGGCGGTCGAGTGGGAGGGATTGGGTGGGGGTTCGTGCCGGTCGCGTGACCGGGCCGGAGGATCAGCGCCAGCGATCCAAGAGATCTGGCTCGCCAACCTCGCGCACGACTCGCGCCGGGACGCCGATCGCTACTCCCCGCGGGGGCACATCCTTGGTGACGACGGCGCCCGCGGCCACGAACGCCTCCTCGCCGATCTCAACGCCCGGGGTGAGCACGGTGGCGCCCCCGACCCGGCAGGCGCGGCGAAGCACGGCTCCGCGCAAGGGCGTCTCGGGGCCGTGACGGTTCATCGTGTTGTCGTTGGTGGTGGTCGCGCCGGGGCCCACGAACACGTCGTCCTCGACGACCGTGAAAGCGGTGAGGTAGACATTCGTCTGGACCCTCACGCGAGCGCCCACCGTGACGTCGTTGTCAACCACGCTGCCCCGCCCAATCACAGACCCGGCGCCGATGTGGGAGCGCTCGCGCACGAATGACTGGTCGCCCAGGATCGCCTCGTCCGCGACGGTCGCCCCGGCAAACACGATTGCGCCCGCGCATACGGTCACGCGCTCGCCGAGCACCAGGTCGCCGACGTCGCCTTTGGCGGAGGAGCCGCGGGCCAGCCGGGGGCGCTTGCCGAGCACGACGTGATCCTCGATCACGCAACCGTCGCCGATCGTGGTGCCGTCGTGGACGACCACGTAGGCGCCGAATGTGACGTTTGCGCCGACCTTGACGTTCTTGCCGAGTATGGGATGGCTCATACGCGCTTAACGCCTCGAGGCATCCAGGTTTTGCGGGGCGCCTGAGCGACCACGCCGCCACCGCCACCTTGCGCGCGGAGGCCGGTCGCCCGAGCTCGGCCTCACAAGCGCACCACGCTGGGCACCTTGCTCCCGCGGGTGGCCCCGCGCAGATCCACCGTGATGGGCGCACGCTGGGCGATCGAGGTGTGATCGACGCCCGGATGGGCCGTCACGATCAGGGCGAGATCGGCGTCGCCAAGCGCGTCCTCGACCGGCACGCTGGTCAGGCCGAACTCGGGGAGCGTGGGCACGTGAGGGTCGTGGTAGCGAAGCTCGGCGCCGAGGCCCTGCAGCAGTTCGAGGATCTTCAAAGATGGCGACTCCCTCACATCGCCGACCCCCGGCTTGTAGCTGACCCCGAACACGGCCACCCGTGCGCCCTTGACGGCCAGTCCGGCGTCGTTGAGCGCGCGCTGGACCAGGGCCACGCAGTGGTAGGGCATCTGCTGGTTGACGTTGCCCGCCAGCTCGATGAACCCGGTGCTCATGTCGAACTCGCGCGCCCTCCAGCTCAGATAGAAGGGATCGACCGGCAAGCAGTGACCGCCCATGCCGGGCCCGGGCTCGAAACGCATGAACCCGTAGGGCTTGGTGGCCGCCGCCTCGACCACCTCCCAGATGTCGATGCCCATCCGGTTGGTCAGCATCGCCAGCTCGTTGACCAAGGCGATGTTGACCGACCTGAAGATGTTCTCCAGCAGCTTGCAAAGCTCTGCCGCCTCGGGGCTTGACACTCGCACGATCTCATCGCACACCATTTCGTAAAGGGCCTGAGCACGGTCGGCACAAGCTTCGGTCAGCCCGCCGAGCACCTTGGGCGTGTTGCGCATCGTGAAGTCGGTCCTGCCGGGATCGACTCGCTCGGGCGAGAAGGCGAGGTGGAAGTCGCCACCCGCCTTCAGGCCGGACTCCTCCAGCAGAGGCGCGACCCGCTCGCGCGTGGTGCCCGGGTAGGTGGTCGACTCGAGCACGACCAACTGTCCGGGTTTGAGTACGCCGGACAGGGTCCTCATGCAGTCCACAAGCGGACCCAGGTCGGGCTCGCGGTTGACGCTCAGGGGGGTGGGCACGCATACGAGCACCGCGTCGACGCCGGCCAAAGCCTCGTAGCCTGTGGCCACGGTCAAGCGTCCGAGCACCGCCTCCAGCCGCGCGGAGGGGATGTCCTCGATGTAGGATTCGCCCGCTTGCAGCTGTTGGGTCTTACGCGAGTCTGAGTCCACTGCGACGACCTCGCAGCCCTCCTCTGCGAAGGCCACCGCAAGCGGCAGCCCAACGTAGCCGAGCCCGATGATGCCGACGGTCGTCATCCAGGGAGTCTATGCACAGCCCACGATGCCGTGCAATTCGCGCAGGTCGGATTCAACCATGCGCTGCACGAGCTGCTCGAAGCTGAGCTCGGGCTCCCATCCGAGCTGCGCACGGGCCTTGCTGGGATCGCCCACGCTGGGGGTCGGCTCGGGGGGCCGCACCAGCTTCGGATCGATCTGTATGTAGCGCTCGGACTCCAGCCCCACGCACGCGAAGGCGGTCTGCGCCAGCTGGGCCACGGTACGACCCGTGCCGCTGGCCAGCACATAGTCCTCGGGGCGCTCCTGTTGGAGCATCAGCCAAGCTCCACGCATCACGTCGCCCGCGAACGACCAGTCGCGCACGGCGTCCAGCGAGCCGAGCGTCACCTCCTCGGCCAGACCCAGCTTGATCTGGGCAGCCGCACGGGTGATCGTGCGGGTCACGAACTGGTGTGGCCGGCGCTCGGACTCGTGGTTGAACACTATCCCCGAGCACGCGTACAGATCGTCGTGTTTGCGCATCGCGCCGACGAGCCGGTGGGCGGCCAGCTTGGCGATCGCATACGGCGTGGTCGGCCGGCAAGGCGTGCTCTCGCGTTGCGGGCTTTCACCGGCATCGCCAAACATCGCCCCTGACGCGGCCACCCAAATGCGGGCCTGCGGAGCCGTGTCGCGCACGGCCTCCAGCAGGGTTGCGGTGGACCCGGCGATCGCCCTGAGCGTCTCCGCCGGCTTTTCCCATGAGGCCGGCACGAACGAGGGCGCGGCGAGGTGGTACAGCTCGTCGGGCCGAGCGTCCGCGACCGCGGCCCGCAGGCTGCTCGCGTCAAGCAGGTCGCCCTCCACGAGCCTCAAGCGCTCGCCAAGGCCAGGGCGCTCGCGCAGGTAGCCAAGGTCCTGCCCGTCGCTGTCCTGCCCGTCGCTGTCCTGCCCGCCACCGCGATTGCCACCACCGGCGGCGCCGGCGCGAACCATGCCGATCACCTCATAGCCCTTCTCCAGCAGCAGCTCAGCCAGGAACGACCCGTCCTGCCCCGTGATGCCCGTGATCAGGGCGCGCTTCGGTTGCGTGGTCACGATGGGGAGCTTATGGGCCTCAGGCGAGGCACGATGCTGTCCCCGCGTAGATCCGTCGCAGGCCCTCCGCCACCACATCCGGCCCGCACAATTCAAGTACGCGCGCCCGACCCCTCTCTCCCATCGCCGCGTCGCCCCACCACCGCCCGATCGCGTCGGCAAGGGCGGCCGGGTCCGCCGGCTCGACCAGAGCCGACTCCTCGACCAGCTCCGGCAGGGCGCCAATGCGACTGGCCACCACCGGCAAACCGGCGGCCATCGCCTCGGCGGCTGCCATGCCGAAGGTCTCGGCCGAGCGCGAAGGGACGATCGCCAGCGCTGCGTCCCTGCGGAGGCGCTCGAGCGTGACGTCGTCGACGCGGCCGAGGAAGCGCACATCGGGGTGCCCTGCGCGCGCGCGCGCGTACGCGCGCAGGGCACCCATTTGCGGACCATCGCCGGCCACGACCAGGGGCACCCCGGCCAGCCGGCAGGCCTCGATCGCCACATCGATCCCCTTCTCTGCGGCAAGCCGGGAGACGACGAGGGCATAGCCTCCCGCACCGGGAGCGCTCTCGGCCCTAGCCACCGGGGGCGCAAGCACGTGCACGCGCTCCCAGTCGAGCGGGGCCCCCAACTCGCGCAACCGCTCCCGCGCGAACAAGCTAGGCACGATCACCGCGTCCGCCTGCCCCACCGTTCGTCGCTGCCACAGCGCAAGCGAGGCGCCATAAGCAAGCGCCTCGCCGCGACTGTCGCGACAGTTGTGGATCACGCCGGGCAGGGTGTTGCGCCCATGACAGCGCGTGCACTCGCGACCCGCGGTGAAGGAAACCCCGTTGGCGCAAACCAAGCGGTACTGGTGCAGATGCAGCACCACGCGAGCCCCCTCCTCCCGGGCCGCGGCCAGCGAGCGCCACCCGAACAGAGGATTCAGGTTGTGGGCGTGCACGATCGTGGCCCCCGTCAAACGCACCGCCTTGGCCACTTCGCGGGCACCCAACCCGCCCCTGAGCAGCCCCGCGGCAGCGCGCCCGGCGCCCGCATGGGAGGAGTCGCGCGTGAGCAGCTGCGCCGGCTCCCCCATCTGCTCGCGGACGAGGGCGAGCAGCTCCTCCACCACGCGCTCCTCGCCCCCGGTGGTGCGATAGCGGTTGTGCAAGAAGAGGACCATCCCCCGCAAACCTAGACTGTTGCGGTTATGCCGTCCGCGTCGAGCCCCTCCCCGAACGTGCCCCGGTCGCGCGCGTCGCCCTCCACCTCGATCGTGATACCCACACGGGGTCGCTTCGACTACCTGCGAGTGGCGCTCGCCTCGATCGCCCCGCAGGCCTCCGCGGTGGGCGCCGAGGTGGTCGTGGTGGACGACGCCGGAGAGTCCGACCAGGCCCGACGGCTAGCCAGTCGCTTCGGCGCGCGATACGAGCCCCACGCGGGGCCGCTCGGGTTGAACGTGGCGCGCAACACAGGCGTCACTTGCACGGATCGTGAGCTTGTGGTGTTCGTCGACGACGATGTCGAGGTCGGCGAGGGATGGTTGGAGGCGTTGATCGGCGCCGCACACGAGCACCCACAGGTGGAGGTGTTCACGGGTCCGATTCGCCCCCGCCTGGACGGCACGCCCCCGCGCTCGTGCGGGCGCGAGGGAGCGCCGATTACCTCGCTCGACCTCGGGCCGCACGACACCCCCACGCGCTTCGCCTGGGGAGCCAACATGGCGATCCGTCGCACCGCCCTCGATCGCATCGGCCCGTTCGAGGAGTCCTTGGAGCACGGCGGCGACGAGCAAGAGTGGCAGGAACGACTTGCCCAGGAGACCCACCACAACGCCCCCGAGACCGCCGCCCGAGGTGGGCCGGGCAGGCCCGGGACCGAAGGCCCGGGCGGGGAAGGGCCCGTCCTGTATGTGGCGGCAGCAGCTTTGGAGCACCGCCGCACGCCACAGGACGCGCGCCTGCGTCCTCTCTGCCGCGCCGCCTACGCGCGCGGGCGAGCCGCCCGGCGCTTTGACGTATGGCGAGGCCAGGCGCCTTCGCGGGCCCACGAGCTGCGCACTTTGGCGGGATGCATGGGTCATGTCATGCGCCACCGCTGCCCGGCCGGCCTGACGATGGTCGCCCACAGCAGCGGCCGTCTGCTCGAAGCGCTGCGAACGGAGGTCCGGCCGACGCAAGGCGCTTCCCTCGATGACTTCCTCTCGGGCGAAAGCGGTCACGTCGGCGGCATCGACGGCCTCCTCCGCGCCTCCCTTGACCTGGGCGCCGACGCGTACGAAATCGTGTCGGGTCGAGGTCGACGTCTTGCGCGGGCAGCGCGTCTTGAGCCGCCCACACGCAAGGTGCTGGTGCTCGGTGTAGAGCGTCCCGAGCACCGTACGCTCACGGGAGCCATTCGCGCCGAGCTGATGCGCTCACGCCACGACCTTGAGATCCACTTCGCCCCGGCGGGGAGCCTCGGCAAGTTCGAGAACCTGAACCTGCTGCTCGGCGCGCACCGGCCGGAGGCTCACGATTGGCTACTGGTGGTGGACGACGACATATCTCTGCCCAAAGACTTCCTCGACCGCTTTCTCTTTCTGGCGGAGCGCTTCGCCTTCGATCTGGTGCAGCCGGCGCACCGGCTCGCCTCGCACGCTGCCTGGCAAGTGACCCGGCGGCGCAGCGGCGATGTGGCGCGCGAGACTCGCTTCGTGGAGATAGGACCCCTGACCGCATTCGCCCCCTCCACCTTCTCGACACTCTTGCCATTCCCCGACCTGCGCATGGGCTGGGGTTTGGACCTCCACTGGGCTGCCCTCGCGCGCGCGCGAGGTTGGCGGTGCGGCGTAGTCGACGCCACCCCCCTCTCCCACCGTGCGGCTCCCGCCGCAAGCGCCTACTCGCGCGAGCACGCCTTGGCCGAGGCGCGCAAGTTCCTCGCCGACCGGCCCTACCTGAGGGCAAGCGAAGCCCAAGAAACCCTCGTCACCCACCGCCGCTGGTGAACGTCCTCGTCGTATCCGAGTTCTACCCTCGCAAGGGCGACCCCGTGCTGGGCGTGTGGGCCCACCGCCAAGCCTTGGCCGCGCGCGACGCGGGAGCCGAGGTGAAGGTGATCGTGCTGCATCGGCTCGTGCCGCCGCGTGCCTCGTTTTCTCGACGCCAACCCACCCAAGCAGGGCCAAGCCGCGCACTGCGCGAGCTCGCGAGCCAGCCGCACAAACAGACGCTCGACGGTCTGGACGTGACCTATGTGCGCTACGTGTCGCCACCGAGGGAGCGCGCCTACCACGCATGGGGCGCGTGGGCCGCTCCTGCCCTCGGCCTGGCATTGCGCCACACGCGGCGCTCTTTCAAGTTCGATCTCGTGCACGCCCACAATGCGGTGCCGGCCGCCGACGCCGTGCGCCGGGCGCTGAACCGCCCGCGCCGCCTGGAAGTGCCGCTCGTCGTATCGGTGCACGGAGGTGACGTGCTCTACACGGCGCCGCGCAGCGAGGCGGGCCGCTTGGCGGTGGAGCGCAACCTGGCGGGCGCCACCGATGTGCTCGCCAACAGCGCAGGCATCGCCGAGCTCGCCCGCCGCTACGGAGCGCGGGACACGCGAGTGGTCCACCTCGGCGCCGACCTACCCGAGGCCGGCGGCAAGCGCGATCCCCAACCTTCGCTGGTCACGGTCGGCCACCTGGTCGCCCGCAAGCGCCACTCCGACGTGCTGCGGGCCCTGGCGGTGCTGACCAAGAGCCACCCCACGTTGCGCTATGCGATCGTGGGCGATGGACCGGAGCGGATCGCACTCGAAGGGCTCGCCGCGCGCCTGGGCGTGGGTGAGCGCGTCGAGTTTCACGGTCAGCTGGCGCATGACGAGGCGGTCGCAGTGGCGCGCCGTTGCACCCTCTTTGCGATGCCTTCGACCGAGGAGGCATTCGGAGTCGCTTATATAGAGGCAATGGCCGGTGGCGTGCCCGCAATCGGCTGTCGCGGCGAGCCGGGACCGGAGGAGATCGCGGCCGCCGGCGACGGTTTCGTGCTCGTGCCGCCCGGAGACATCGAGCGGCTGACCCAGCGCATCGACGAGCTGCTCTCCGACCCGGTCCGCCTGCGCGAGGCAAGCATCAGGGCCCGTGAGACGGTCGCGGCCAACTTCAGCTGGAGCCGTTGTGGCGAGCAGACGGTGGCCGCCTACGAACACGCCCTGCGATGAAGCCGGTCCTGTTCGTGACGGGCCACGCGCCCGCCTACCGGGTGGCCGCGTTCAAGCAGCTGCACGAGCGCGAGGATGTCGAGTACGCGCTATTCGGCGGACGGCTCGCACATGGAGGCGGACCGACGGCAGAGGAGTTGCCATTCCCTCACCGTCTCCTCCCCGAACATACCCTGAAGGGCGTACCCCAAGTCGGGGCGCAGGCACGCGAGTTGTATGGACTCGCGGCAAGTGGCCGCTATCGCGCCGTGGTGGTCTCCACAGGCGGACGCATCGCCTTGCCCAGCGCGTGGGCGGGAGCCAGGCGCGCTCGCGTGCCTGTGATCCTGTGGGCCTCGCTTTGGGCGCACCCGCGCAGCACAGCGCACACGCTCAGCTATCCGGCCCTGCTCCGCTTGTACCGGTCGGCCGACGCGATCGTCACCTATGGGCCCCATGTGAGCGCCTACGTGCAGGCGCGGGGCGCGCGCCGCATACAGGTAGCCCCGCAAGCTGTCGACAACGCCTTCTGGAGCTCGCCCGAGGCGGGCATTCCGAACGACCCCAGATGGCCAACGGGCGCCGCTGTGAAGTTCTTGTTTGCAGGACGACCGGCCCGGGAAAAGGGACTGGGGGTGCTCGAGGAGGCTTGGAGCATGTCGGGCCTGCAGGCACCAACCGCCGCGCTCGTCCTCGTCGGTGCGGGATCCACCCCCCCTTGGGTCCCGGCCGGCGGCGCGGTCGCGCGCTTGGAACATGCCGGCACCGCCGGCGCCGGCGGTGCCGGGTCCTTTGAGCAGAGCGGCTCAGTGGCGCGCTTGGACTCGGTGGCGCGCTTGGACTCGGTGGCGCGCTTCGAACAGGTCTCTCAGGTGCAGCTGCGCAACTTCTATGAGGCCTCCGATGTTTTGGTGGTGCCATCGATCCCGACGCGCACCTTCCGCGAGCCGTGGGGGCTCGTGGCGAACGAGGCAATGAATCGGGGGCTTCCAGTGATCGCAAGCGACGCAGTGGGCGCCGCGGCAGGCGGCTTGGTGAAGGACGAGCGCAACGGCCTGGTTGTGCCGGCCGGGGACGCGGTGGCCCTGGCGGCCGCGTTGCGGCGCCTCGCGCGCGACCCCGCGCTGGTAGCCCGCCTGGGAGCGGCAGCGCGCAAGGACGTGGCCGGCTACACGCACGATGCTTGGGCCGAAGGCTTCTCGCGAGCGCTCGCCGACGTCGGCCAGTCGGGGGGACGGTGAGGTAGCGTTGGGCCTCTTGGAAGGGCTGCCGGTCAACAGAAACAGGGGCATGGGCACGCTTGCGGGCGTTGTGCGCCGGGCGCCGGGCGCCGGGCCTACGACGCACCGAGCACCGCGGCACACGAAGCCGCTCGCCGGTGGGGGCATGCGCTTGATCGTCATTTCGCTTGCGATGTTGACGCTGTTTGCCGGCGCTCCATCCGCGCAGGCCAGCGAAGCGTCGCAGATCGTCGAAAAGTGCGCGAAAAAAGAACCGTTCGGCGGCTACAGCCAAAAGGCCTATCGCGAAGCGCTCAAACAGCCCCTCCCGACGATCGTCGTGGAGTACACCGCGTGCGCCGAAGAAATTCGCAAAGCAGAGCTCGCGGCTGCAGGAGGCGGGGGCGCAACGGCCTCCGCGACAAGTCCGGCCGGCGTTCCACTGGCGCTGACGCCGACCGAGCAGAAGGCTGTACAGAACGCCCACCAAAGTGGCGCCACACCAGTGCGCGTCGGTGACGAACCGATCAGCCCGGGCGTGGTGCACGCCAACATCGCCTCTGCCGTCAACACCTTGCCCCACTCTCTGTTTGCCGTGCTTGCGTTGATGCTCGCCGCCGCCGTTGGGATGACGATCGGGGAGGTGCGCAAGCGTGTCCGCTCACGCCGCGACGGCTGAGCATGCTCCGGCGGCGCTGCGCGAGGAGTCGGTAGAGCCGCTCTCTGCGGCTCCCCCGGAGCGGGAGCCGCGGGCGGGCGCGACCGCGGCCGCGACCGTGGTGGTCGCCGTCTTGTTGTGCTTTGCGACGTTCCTCGCCAGAGGCGGCTTGAACCTGGCGACGATGACCACGCTCGAGCTGACGACCACGCTCGTCGCGGGAGCGTTGGTGACGGGGGCTGTCCTGGTCGCGGCCAAGCGCCTACGCGCGCGGGGCCTGTGGTCGGTCGGCCTGTTGCTGGCCCTGACCGCCCTCACAGGGATCTCTGTCGCATGGTCGGTGGCTCCCGATGCGAGCTGGCAGGACGCCGGCAGGATGCTCGCCTACAGCGGCCTGTTCGCGGCGGCCGTGTCGCTCGCCTGGATCGCCCCCGGGGGATGGCGCGCGCTGCTGGGCGGAACCGTGCTGGCCGCCGTCTTGGTGTCTGCCTATGCACTGCTCACCAAGGTCTTGCCGGGCGACCTGGGATTGAGCGCCGAAGCCAACTTCTATGCCCGCCTGCAGGAACCGTATGGGTACTGGAACGCGATTGGCCTGACCGCGGCGATGGGCACGATCGGCTGCCTGTGGCTGGGCGCGCGGCGTGCGGGTCACGCACTGCTCAGCGCACTCGCCTACCCCGCCACTGGATTGTTGATAGTCACGTTGATGCTGGCCTACTCGCGCGGCGCTTTGGCGGCCCTGGCGATCGGCGTGGTGGCTTGGATGTGCCTGGTGCCCTTGCGTCTGCGCGGGGCGCGCGTCTTGATCGTGGGGGCTGTGTGCGCAACTCCAGTCGTCGCCTGGGACTTCTCTCGGCACGCCTTGAGCGGCGATGGAGTGGCGCTTGGGGTACGCACCCACGCCGGGCATCAACTGGGTGCGCTGCTCGTCGCGATGCTCCTCTTGCTGACCCTGATCGGTATCGCGATCGGCTTCTTCGGCGACCGCCGCGCACCGACGGCGTCCGCGCGCCGCGCCATCGGGATCGCGCTGGCCTCGCTGCTGATACTGCTCCTGTTGGCCGGCGTCGGCGGCCTTGCGGCCACAAAAAGGGGGCTCACCGGCACGATCTCCCATGACCTCTCCTCGCTGACGAATCCAAACGCGCCCGTGCCCGCCAACACGCCCGGTCGCTTGACCGCCGTGGGCAGCGTGCGTGCGCGCTACTGGAACGAGGCGCTGGAGATCTTCGAAGCCCACCCAGTACTGGGCGCCGGGGCCGCCGGTTACGAAACGGCGCGGTTGCGCTACCGCACACAGCTCTTGGATGTGAGACAAGCGCACGGCTATGTGGTGCAGACACTGGCCGACCTCGGCATCGTCGGCCTAGCGGTGAGCGTGGCCTTGCTGCTCGCCTGGATGGTGGCCGCCGGGCGCCCCACGCATCCCTTCAACCGGCGTTGGATGTTCCGTTGGCCGAAGGGGGAAGGCCCGCCGGGGGAAGGCTCGCCGGAGCAAGGCCCGCCGGGGGAAGGCTCGCCGGAGCAAGGCGCCTCCCGGCTGCGGTCGGCGCCTTCGCTCAGCTGGGGACACGCACCCCAGGCATATACGCCAGAGCGGATCGGCATGCTGAGCATGCTGTGCATCGTGATCGTGTTCGGAGTGCACTCGTTCGCCGACTGGACTTGGTACGTGCCGGGAGACGCCTTCGTGGCCTTGCTGTGCGCCGGTTGGTTGGCGGGGCGGGGGCCGCTGGCGGACGGCAACTTGGCGGCGCCGGCGGGCTCGCCTGAGGCGGCCGGCAACCTGGAGGCAGCGACGGGATCGGGGGGCAATCCGACGGGGCCGGCGGGCTCGCCGGAAGCGGCCCGCGGCGAGAGCCCTCGCACACGCCTGAAGATCCCCACTGTGGGGGAGCTTGGACCGGTGCGTGTGGGGATCGCCGTCACAGTCGTGGTCGGCGCGCTGTTGGCGGCCTGGACGGAGTGGCAGCCCCAGCGCTCGGTCGAGGCTTCCGAAAATGCGCTGGTGCTGGTGGGACACAATCCGGTGGGCGCCCGCTCGGCCGCCCAGGCCGGGGTGGAACGCGATCCGCTTTCGGCCCAGGCCTTGTTCACGTTGTCCGCCGTGCAGAAGGCGACTGGCGAGAGCGCGCTTGCGCGGGCGACTCTTCAGAAGGCGGTCCAGCTCCAGCCTTCCAACCCTCAGACATGGCTGACGCTGGGGCAGTACGACATGAGCTCCAATCCTCGTGAAGCGGTGAGCGAGCTGCGCGCGGCCGTCTACCTGGATCCGCTGTCGATCCCGATCCAGAACGCTTACGTGGAGGCCTTGCGGGCCGCGCCGGCGGGTGCCCATCCGACGCGAGGGACCGGCACCTAGAATCGCTTGCGCCGCCCGCTTGTCAGGAGCACACGGCGGGCGCCAGGTATTCCGCCGCGGCGCGTCACATCGACCTCGGCGAATCCGAAGTCCCCCAGCAGCTCTGCAAGCGTGACGGGCACATAGAAGCGCAGGTGGTCTGAGCTCGGATCGAAATGGGCCGCGAACGTGCGCTCGCTGAGGGCCAAGCGCAGGCGCCAGAGAAGGCCGTGGTCGGGCGTGGAGAGCAGGATGAGCCCGCCCGAGCGCAGCACTCGCCTCACTTCTGAGAGCCAGCTCGCGGTGTCGTGCACGTGCTCGATCGTCTCCCCCACCCAGACGATGTCAAAGCCGGCGCCCTCGAAGGGCAACGGTCCGTCGGGCTCGACCAGCCGCAGATCGAGGCCTGGATGGACGGCGCGCGCGCGGCGCAAAGGCTCCTCGGCGACATCGCAGCCCACGACCTCGGCGCCCGCTCGCGCGAGGACGTCGGCGAAGTACCCCTCGCCACAGCCGATGTCGAGTACGCGTACTCGACGCCCCAAGCGCCCCCGCTCGGCCGCGAGGTAGCCCACCAGAAACGCGGCACGCAGACTCGCATAGGAGGGCTCAAGACCGGGCGGGATACCCTCCCACAGGCTCTCGTGGTAGTCACGCAAGGACATCGGCCGATGCAAGGCTAGCGGCGCGGAAGCACGGCAAACGATGGAAACAGCGGGAACAATTGACGTTGCAACCGCACACGGAGCGCCTCAGGGGACTATGTTGTCGGCAGTGTTGTCGGTGGGACAGTCGTGAGGATGTCTCGTGGTCGGAGCTCGCGTGTCGGAGCGCCGGACACGATGAGGGTCGCCTTCGATAGCCGGCCTTGCGTCGAGGTGCGCGGCGTCGGTCGCTATTCGCGTGGGCTGCTCGGCGGGCTCGACAGAGTCGTGGGCGACGGCATCGAGATCCTGGAGACGCACCGTCCGCGACACGTGGACGTCTACCACTCGCCTTGGGTCGATGGAGCAATCTTGCGCAGCCCGTGCCCGATGGTGGTGAGCATCCATGACATCGACGCGCTCACCCGCCCAAGCGAGCGTTTGCGCGGAGGCGGCATCTATCTGCGCCTACGCCACCTCGCGCTCGCACGAGCTACGCATGCGATCGTCCCCAGCGAGGCTGTTGCTGAGGATGCGGTCACCAGGCTTGGCTTGGAGCGCGGGCGGGTGGTCGTGATTCCTCCGGTGGCGAAGTCCTCGTCTGCGTGGAGCTGGGAGGACGTGGCGCAGGCCACTTGGCAGGTCTACGAGCGCGCGCTGTCCGAGCCGGGGAGGGCCTTCGTCAGTACGCCCCCCGCTGCATCAATACGGCTGGAATCGTCTTGAGCAAGATCGCCAGGTCCAGGGCCAGAGACCAGCGCTCGAGGTAGATGAAGTCGAGATGGACGAGGTCGTCGAAGTCCAGTTCTGAGCGACCTGAAACCTGCCACAGGCCGGTGATCCCGGGCAGGACGAGGTAGCGCTTGCGGTGCCAGTCCTCCAGCAGCTCGAAGTCGCGCTCGGGCAGGGGCCTTGGCCCGACCAAGGACATGTCTCCGCGCAAGACGTTGATGAGCTGGGGCAGCTCGTCCAGGGAGAAGCGCCGCAGGAAACGCCCGACGGGCGTGAGGCGTGGGTCGTCCTTGATCTTGAACAGGGCGCCGCTCGCCTCATTCAGCTCCTCCAGGGCGCCCTGGCGCTGATCGGCGTCCCAGTACATGGTTCTGAACTTCAGGCACGCGAACGGGCGCTGGCCAATGCCTGGGCGCATCGAGCGGTAGAAGGTGGGACCGCGCGAGGAGAGCCGCACGGCCAGGAAGATGGCCAGAAGCAGGGGACTTAGCACGACCAAGAGCAGGGCCGAGCCGACCGCGTCGAAAGTGCGCTTGAGGGCGAAGTCGATGCCCTCGAATACGGGCGGGCCCAGCTCGAACAGGGGCACCGATTGGCCGGGCACGAACTCGGCGCGGTGAATCAGGATCTCCATCGTGGAGGGCGCGATGCGCACGCGAACGCCGCGCCGATGACACTGATCGACGAGGTCCACAGCGCGCTCTTGGGGGAAGTCGGGGTCGGCGATGATCACCTCGTCGACGCGCTCAGCGGCGATCACCGCCTGGAGGTGGTCGAGCGTGCCGAGGCAGCGAATGCCGTTGGGGGGCAGCGGCTCGGGCGAGACGAAGCCCACGACTTCGATCGGCGAATTGGAGCCGTCGGCCAAGGCATGGGCGACGTCATGGATGTGCTTGCCGGTACCGACCAATACGGCCCGGCGCTGGTAGCCGGCAGCACGCAGAATCGCCCCGGTGGCCCGCTCGTAGAGGTAGCGCAGCAAGGAGATGTAGAGCAGGGCGAAGATCAAGGAGCCGTAGAAGATGTAGTAGGAGGAGAAGTGTTCGCCGCTCACCACCGCGAAGATCAGGGCGACGAAGGCGACCTGGAACAGCGAGCCCACGATGCGCGACAGGCCCGGACGCTGGGAGCGCTCCGCGTACAGGCCCGAGCGGGCGAACAGGAGCGCGGTCAAGAGATAGGCGAAGGCCAGGATCGACCTCGTGCCTTGGTAAGCCTGGTTGGCGTCGAAGCTCGACAATACGGCCGCCTTGAGAGCAAGCGCCGTGAAGATCGCAAGCGAGAGCCCGAGCAGGTCGAGCGCGAGCAGGGACACGACGCGCAGGCCGCGACGCATCGTGTCCATGCGCAGCACAAAGGACAGCGCGGGGGGACGCTTGGAGCGGACGTCGCGGTCGGACTTTGTTGGCAGGACATCCTCAGGGGCGCGACGAACCGGCGCCTGTGGGCGCGTGGTAAGAGGCGGCCGCGGGGGACGGCTGGAAGGCGGCGCGTCCGGGGAACGAACTCCCATCTCGGACTTCACAACAGTTTAGGTTCCCAGATGTAGCGGTCGGGAACCCATTGGGAAAACACGTGCGCGCGGGGGCGCGCACGTTCGCGAGGCATGGGGAAGCGCTCGCCACCCCTCTGGGAGAGGACGTGCGCGCGGGGGCGCGCTCGTGCCCGGGGCGTGGTCAAGCGGTCGAGAACCCTCTGGGCGGAAGCGTTCAACCAACCAGCTGCTCTATGCCGGAGGCGTCGATCGTGCGGCGCAGGCCGTCACGGAGGGACACTTCGGGCGCCCAACCCAGCAGCTCTTTGGCGAGGCTGATGTCGGGTCGGCGTTGCTTGGGGTCGTCGACGGGCAACGCCTCAAAGAGGATGTCGGACTCCGCGCCGGTGATCTCCTTGACGGCTTCGGCCAGTTCCAAGAGCGTGTACTCGTCGGGATTGCCGATGTTGCAGGGATCGTGGTAGCCGGACTCGGCGAGGGCGATCAGGCCACGAATCAGGTCTGAGACGAAGCAGAAGGAGCGCGTCTGGGAGCCGTCGCCGAACACGGTCAAGGGCCGGTTGGCCAAGGCTTGCCGCAAGAAGGTGGGAATCGCGCGACCGTCGTGGGGGCGCATGCGCGAGCCATAGGTGTTGAAGATCCTGACGATCGCCGTGTCTACGCCCTGCTGGCGGTGGTAGGCCATCGTGAGGGCCTCGGCGTAGCGCTTGGCCTCGTCGTAGACGCCGCGCGGGCCGATCGGATTGACGTGGCCCCAGTAGGTCTCGGCCTGAGGGTGTTCGAGCGGATCGCCGTACACCTCGGAGGTGGAGGCGATCAAAAAGCGGGCGCGGTGGCGCTTGGCGAGTCCGAGGGTGTGGTGGGTGCCGTAGGAGCCGACCTTCAGGGTGTGCAAGGGCAGGCGCAGGTAGTCGATCGGCGAGGCGGGGGAGGCCAGGTGGTAGACGAAGTCGACGGGCTCGTCGATCTCGTAAGGCTCGATGATGTCGACGTTCACGTGCCTGAAGCGAGCGGGATCGCGGATGTGCTCGATGTTGGCCAGGGATCCGGTCTCGAAGTTGTCGGCGCAGATGACCCGGTGGCCGCGCGCGAGCAACTCGTCGCACAAGTGCGAGCCCAAGAAGCCGGCGCCGCCGGTTACCAAGCAGGTGGGCACGGCGGGGAGGATAACGTCTTCATATGATCCGCACAGGTCACAGAGCTTTCACGGAGCCTGGAAGCGGGCGAGCGTGTCTATACAGAAAACAACAAATTGTCGATGGTATAAACATTTTGTATATACTTTTGCCAATTCCACAAAAAGCACATACCCACCTCACCTCCTTCCAGCCTTCGCCACGTGGACGTACTCCTGATCGACGATGTCCAGTTCCTCGAGCGCAAGACCGCAAGACCAAGACAGGAGGAGGAGTTCTTCCACACGTTAGGTGGAGAAGGTGAGCAGGTGAGCAAGGTGAGCAGAGCAAGTGAGCACACGAAATGAGCGATCTGAGATGACCGATCCCCAACCCACCCAGGCACACGATCTGAAGGAGCGCCTCACGGTCGCCCCGATCGTGGGTCCCGAGGACCCACGCAGGTTCACCGACTCGGGAATCGAGATCGGGCCGCTCTACGACGAGCACGACCTGCCCGCCGACCTCGACCTGGGCGAGCCCGGCGAGTTTCCCTACACCCGCGGCGTGCACAAGGAGATGTACCGCAAACAAACGTGGACGATGCGCCAGTACGCGGGCTATGCCTCGGCGAAGGAGTCAAACGAGCGCTACCGCTACCTGCTCTCCAAGGGCTCGACGGGCCTGTCGATGGCCTTCGACCTGCCCACCCAGTTGGGCCTGGACTCCGACAACCCTCGCTGCCTGGGCGAGGTTGGCAGGACAGGGGTGGCGATCGACACGATCGACGACATGAGGACCGCCTTCGACGGCATTCCCCTCGACCAGGTCTCCACCTCGATGACGATCAACGCGCCCGCCGCCTGTCTGCTGCTCCTTTACGAGCTGGTCGGCGAGGAGCAAGGGGTGCCGAGCGAGCAGCTGAGGGGCACCACCCAGAACGACGTCCTCAAGGAGTACATCGCGAGGGGCAACTACATCTATCCGCCGAAGCCGACGATGCGGATCACGACCGACCTGTTCCAGTACTGCCAGGAAAACGTGCCCAAGTGGAACACGATCTCGATCTCGGGCTACCACTTCAGGGAGAAGGGCTGCAGCGCCGTGCAGGAGGTCGCGTTCACGCTGTCATCGGGAATCGCTTATGTGACGGCCGCGATCGAGAAGGGCCTCGACGTGGATGACTTCGCGCCGCGATTGGCGTTCTTCTTCAACGGCCACAACAACGTGTTCCAGGAGGTCGCCAAGTTCAGGGCGGCGCGGCGCATGTGGGCGCACATCATGAAAGACCGCTTCGGAGCGAAGAACCCGAAGTCGACGATGCTGCGCTTCCACACGCAGACGGGTGGCGTCACGTTGACCGCGCAGCAACCGGAGAACAACATCGTGCGCGTCGCCCTCCAGGGGTTCGCGGCAGTATGCGGGGGCACCCAGTCCTTGCACACCAACGGCTTCGACGAGGCGCTCGCACTGCCCACCGAGCACGCCGCGAAGATCGCCCTACGCACCCAGCAGATCCTCGCGCACGAGTCGGGCGCGACCGACACGGTGGACCCTTTCGCGGGGTCCTACTTCGTGGAGTCCCTCACCGACGAGATCGAAACGCGCGCGAACGAACTTATCGCCAAGGTGGACGCACTTGGGGGGTCGGTGAACGCGATCCAGTTCATCACCGGAGAGATCGACGAGTCGGCTTGGGGCTACCAGGAGCGCTACCGCATCGGCCAGGACATCGTGGTGGGCGTCAACAAGTACGAGGAGGAGGACCTCGAGGTGCCCGATCTGTTGCGCGTCGATCCCGAGTCAGAGCGCGAACAGGTCGATCGCCTGAAGGCGTTCAAGGAGAATCGCGACCAGGAGCTCGTGCAGAAGCGCCTCGAGGAGCTGCGCGAGACCGCGCGCGGAGAGGCGAACCTGCTGCCGGCGATCCGCCAGGCCCTGAAGGACCGCTGTTCGATGGGCGAGGCGTGCGGGGCGATGCAGGACGTGTTCGGCAAGTACGCACCGACTTTTTGAGGATGGGCCCGGCCCGCATGCTGGCTTGAAAGCTGATGTGCCCATGCCTCACGGCATGGGCGGGAGGGCCGCATGCGGCCCTCCCTTGGGACGTACATGTACGTCCCACCCATCGGCGCATGCGCCGATGGGCTGACGGGCCGCATGCGGCCCGTCACACCGCCGCACATGTGCGGCGGTGCCGCCTGGCACATGTGCCAGGCGGACCAACGTCTCATGCGTTCAATAGGATCACGACCGTGATCGTCGGAGTCACCTTCTACAACGTGGTCTTGGCCGTGCACATCGCGGCCGTGGTGTTCGCCTTCGGCGCCACGCTCGCCTACCCGGTGCTACTCGGGACGATCACGAAGGCCGATTCGCGAGCCTTGCCCGCCCTGTACAAGGCACTGCACGCGATCTCTACCCGGGTGATCATGCCGGGGCTGACGGTGGTGCTGATCGCGGGGATCTATATGGCCTCCGACGGAAAACTGTGGAGCGAATTCTTCGTGCAGTGGGGGCTCGCCGCGGTGATCGTGATCGGGGCGGTCGAGGGCATGTTCCTGAGCCCCCGCGAGAAACGCCTGTGCGAGGTCGCCGACCGCGATCTGGCCGCCTCGGGCGACGGCCCGTTCCAGCCGAGCGCCGAGCACGACTCCCTTGTGAAGAGGATCGGTGCCACCGGTGCCCTCATGGACCTGATCGTGTTGGTGACGATCCTGTTCATGGCGATAAAGCCCTAGAGCTGAACTCGCCACAACGCCCGGCGGCGGTACCCTGGACGGACTATGAGCCAGGGCTATCGAGTCGCCGTTGTAGGCGCCACAGGGCAGGTGGGCACGCTGATGCTGCGGTTGCTCCGCGAGCGCGGGTTCCCCGCAAGCGAGATCGTGCCGTTCGCGTCCGAGCGCTCGGCCGGCAAGGAGATCGAGGGCGTGGGCGTGGTGCAGCCGCTCAACGAGGACACCATCCAAGGCTTCGACCTGGCCCTGTTCTCGGCCGGCGGCTCCACCTCGGGGGAGTGGGCGCCGCGCTTCGCTCGCGCGGGCGCGGTGGTCGTGGATAACAGCTCGAAGTGGCGCATGAGCGACGACGTACCTCTGGTCGTAGCCGAGGTCAACCCCGAGGCCTTGGCCTCTCATCAGGGGATCGTGGCCAACCCGAACTGCTCGACGATGCAGATGGTCGTGGCCTTGAAGCCGATCCACGACGCGGCTGGGATCGAGCGTCTGGTGATTTCCACCTACCAAGCGGTCTCGGGCACGGGCAAGAACGCGGTGGACGAGCTGCTCGACCAGTCGCATGCGCTGCTCCACGAGATGGAGCCGCCCGCACCCCAGGCCTACGCCCACCGGATCGCCTTCAACGCGCTCCCCCACGCTGGCAGCTTTGCGCCCGGCGACGACCACACCGACGAGGAGCGCAAGCTGATCAACGAGACACGCAAGATCCTGGGCGACCCCTCGATCCGCGTGAGCGCCACGTGCGTGCGCGTGCCTGTGGTGAACGGGCACTCCGAGGCCGTCAACGTGCAAACGCGCGAGGACCTCTCCCCCGAGCAGGCGCGCGAGCTGCTGAGGGCCGCGCCCGGCATCGCCGTTGCCGACGACCCCTCGTCCGCGTTGTACCCGCTCGCGACGGAAGCGACCGGCCACGACGAGGTATTCGTAGGCCGCATCCGCCGCGACCCGGGCCACGAGCGCGCTTTGGACATGTGGATCGTCGCCGACAACCTGCGCAAGGGGGCCGCCACCAACGCGGTCCAGCTGGCCGAGCTGCTGCACGAGCAGGGGCTCATCGCGCCTCGGGCAGCATCCACCGCCGCGTAGAGGAGCGACCACCAGAGGCGACCTTTGAAGCATGGGCCGCCGCACCGGCCGGGCTCAGGATTGCAGCGCCAGCCACACGGAAGGAGTCTCGCCGCGCCGCTCGAACCTGGGAGCGATGAGCGTCTCGACCGAGGTGCAACGCACCCTTGTGAAGTCACCGCCTGAGCTGTGGGCCGAGCTGAGCAACCCCGAGGCACTCGCCCGCCATCTCGGCGAGTTCGGCGAGATCCGCATCACCAAAGCCGATCCGGAGACCAAGGTCGAATGGGAGGCGGAGCAGGCCAAGGGCGTCGTCCAGCTCAAGCAGTCGGGCTGGGGAACCAAGGTGACCCTGTCGGTGACCCGCACTCCCGCGATGCCAGAGCCGCCGCTGGAGCTGGAGCCGACCATCGTCGCGGAGCCCGAGCCTGTCGCCGTCCAGCCCGAGCCTGTCGCCGTCCAGTCCGAGCCTGTCGCCGTCCAGCCCAAGCCTGTCGCCGTCCAGCCCAAGCCTGTCGCCGTCGAGTCCGAGCCTGCTGCCGTCGAGCTCGAGCCTGTCGCTGTCCAGCCAGAGCCCGAGCCGATCGTTGAGCCCGAGCCGGTCGCTGAGCCCGAGCTAGTCGCTGTGGTCGCAGAGCAAGAGACGGTCACAGAGACGGATACTCGCCCCGGATTCTTCGCACGCCTATTCCGCCGAGGTCACGCAAGACGACGCGCGCTCGCCGAGGCGCTGGCAGAGTTCGACGCAGTCACGGAGCCGGAGCCCAAGCCCGAGATCGAAGTCGTGGCACTGGCGGCACCTGAGCCGATCTACCCCGAGCGGCCGGTCGAGCCAGAACTCGAGGTCGCCGAGCCGGCCGAGGACCTGGCCTCCGAACTCGAGTCCCTGGAAGAGCAGATGGCCGCGGAAACGACTGAGCTGCTCACCGGCGTGCTCGACCGATTGGGCGCCGCGCACCACAGGCCCTTCTCGCGCGGATAAGATCCGCGCCGATGCGCGCCAAGGCACCGGAAACGTACGAGGAGAAGCTCGCCGAGCTGCAGGAGTTACGTGTGGCCGCGGTCCACTCCGCGCCCGAGGCCGAGGAGAAGCAGCACGCGCGCGGCAAGTACACGGCACGCGAGCGCGTGGAGAAGCTGCTCGATCCAGGCTCCTTCCAGGAGCTCGACACGTTCGTGCGCCACCGCACCTACGACTTCGACATGCAGAAGAACCGGCCATGGGGCGACGCGGTGGTGACCGGCCACGGCACGATCGACGGGCGACGGGTGTGCGTGTTCAGCCAGGACTTCACCGTGTTCGGCGGCTCCTTGGGTGAGGTGATGGGCGAGAAGATGTGCAAGATCATGGATCTCGCCGCGAAGATCGGCTGCCCCGTGATCGGCATCAACGATTCGGGCGGCGCCCGCATCCAGGAGGGCGTCGTCTCGCTCGGCTCTTACGGCGACGTGTTCTTGCGCAACGTGCGCGCCTCCGGCGTCATCCCCCAGATCTCGCTCATCATGGGCCCCTGTGCGGGCGGCGCCGTGTATTCACCCGCGATCACCGACTTCATCTTCATGGTGAAGGAGACATCCCACATGTTCATCACCGGCCCCGACGTCATCAAGACGGTGACCGGGGAGGAAGTCGAGTTCGAGGACCTGGGCGGTGCGATGTCCCACAACACCAAGTCGGGCGTCGCCCAGTTCGCCTCCGAGGACGAGGACGCGTGCCTGGAGGATTGCCGCTACCTGGTCAGCTTCCTGCCGCAGAACAACATGCAGAGCACCCCGCGCGTGCAGCCCACCGACGATCCCCTGCGGATGGACCCCGAGCTCGATCACGTCGTGCCCGACAACCCCAACAAGCCGTATGACATGCGCGACGTGGTGCGCCTGATCGTCGACGACGGCGAGTTCTTCGAGGTGCATGAGCACCACGCCAAGAACATCATCTGCGGCTTCTCGCGCTTGGACGGCCATGCGATCGGGATCGTCGGCAACCAGCCCGCACAGCTGGCGGGGGTGCTCGACATCGACGCCTCCGCCAAGGCAGCCCGCTTCGTGCGGACCTGCGATGCCTTCAACATTCCCCTGCTGACCCTGTGCGACGTGCCCGGCTTCCTGCCAGGCACCGCCCAGGAGTGGGGCGGCATCATCCGTCACGGAGCCAAGCTGCTGTACGCGTTCGCCGAGGCGACGGTGCCGAAGATAACCGTGATCACCCGCAAGGCATATGGCGGTGCTTACGACGTGATGGCTTCAAAGCACCTTGCCGCCGACTTCAACTTCGCGTGGCCGACCGCCGAGGTCGCGGTGATGGGCCCCGAGGGCGCGGTCAACATCATCTACCGGCGCGACATCGCGGGCTCACCGACGCCGCAGGAGCGCCGCCAAACGCTGATGGACGACTACAAGGCCCGCTTTGCCAACCCCTACACGGCAGCCGAGCGGGGATACATCGACGACGTGATCATCCCCCACGAGACACGCCCCAAGCTGATCGCGGCACTCGACACGCTGCACACCAAGCGCGAACCGGGCCCCAAGCGCAAGCACGGCAACATCCCGCTCTGACAGGGGTGTGTATGTCTGTTTTTTTGAGATTTACCATGGTATCTATAAATTGTGCCTACCATCGTGAATCGCACAAAAAATGGCACACAACCTCCACTCTCACCGCGCCCCGCGCGCGCCCCAAAAGAGACGTCAGACGAGTCGGAAACAAGACGAGATGGTCAACCGTCGCCCCCAATTGAAGCTCATCGCACCATCGGCCTCACCGGCTGAGGCGGCGGCGATTGTCGCCGCACTTGAGCGTTTCATGCGCGATACGGCGCCCCGGATGGCCCCACCAACCGAGCATCTGGACCCGTGGACGCGCGCGGCTATGCTCGAAGGCGTGGCGCGCAATGTTTGGGGTTCCCGCCCACCCGACGAGCCGGACCCTTGGCTAAATACCTAAAAGCCGCTAGGCTTTAGGCCCAATCCCTTGCCGCTCGCAAAACGATAAATCCGGGACCCACCAACCCCCAACCCGGACCAGGAGGTTTTCGCCAGATGGAGCCAGTTTCGATACCCGCTGAGCGGTCCACCAAAAAGGGCTCGCTCGAGGATCCTGAGATCCTGCAAAACGTCCCCGGGCATGTGATCCCGATCCTGCAGCGGGAGTACGACGACTTCAAGACCGAGGCGACCAAGTTTCTCCAGGGCGACATGCCCGAAGACGAGTTCATCAAGTTCCGCCTCAGGCAGGGCGTTTACGGCCAGCGCCAGCCCGACGTGCAGATGATCCGCGTGAAGCTGCCGTTCGGCGGCGTGACGCCGGAGCAGATGGACAAGTTCGCCGACGTCGTCGAAAAGTACGCGCCCCTGGGCAAGGGCCATGTGACGACACGTCAGAACATCCAGATGCACCACATCCCACTGCCCGAAATCGAGCAGGCGATCAGGGAGATGGGCGAAGCCGGCCTATCGAGCCGCGAGGGCTGCGGCAACACGGTGCGCAATGTCACCGGCGATCCCTGGGCCGGGGTGGCGGCCGATGAGCTGTTCGACCTGACCCCCTACGCCGGTGCCTATGCGCGCTACTTCGTAAGACACCCCACCACGCAGGGGATGCCACGCAAGATCAAGACCTCGTTCGACGGCTCGCCGCGCGACCGCGCGATCAGCCAGATCCACGACATCGCCTTCCGCGCCCGCGTCAAGGAGATCGACGGCAGAGAGGTCAAGGGTGCAGAGATGCTGGTGGGCGGCGGCACCTCGATCATGCCGCGTGTGGCACCTGCGCTGTATGACTTCGTGGAGCTCGACAACGGCGACTACCTGAAGATCTCCGAGGCCGTTTTCCGCATCTTCGACCGCCAGGAGTGGCTGCGCGTCAACCGCGCGCGTGCCCGCATCAAGGTGTTCGTGGACAAGTTCGGCATCGACGAGCTGCGCAACCAGGTCGAGCAGGAGCTCGAAGGCGAGTGGGTCAAAGAACGCGACTTCTCGATCGAGGACCGCCTGTTCGGAGATGACGAGCGCGAAGCGGCTCCCGCGCCTCCAACGAGCTACGGCTCGCCCAACGGCGACATCTCCGAGTTCGAGCGCTTCAAGCAGGCCAACGTGGCCGCCCAGAAGCAGGAGGGCTTCGTGACTGTCGAGGTAAAGATCGTGCGCGGCGACCTCACGCCCGAGCAATTCCGCGGGCTCGGGGAGATCATGCGCGAATACTCAGGCGGCTACGCCCGCACCACCGTGCAGCAGAACTTCGTGCTGCGCTGGGTGCGCGAGGAGAGCATCTACGACGTCTGGAAAGCGCTCACGGCGCTTGGCCTCGGAGACCCCGGATCGCGCGAGATCACCGACGTCGTCTCCTGCCCAGGCACAGACTCCTGCAAGCTCGGTATCACCAGCTCGATGGGCCTCAACCAGGCCGTGCAGGAGCGCATCGAAGCGATGGACATCACCGATCCGCTGACGCGCCAGATCCATATCAAGATGAGCGGCTGCCCCAACGGCTGCTCCCAGCACCATGTGGCCGACATCGGTTTCTACGGCGCCTCGATCAAGGTCGGCGAGCACACGATCCCCGCCTACATTCCGCACGTCGGCGGCGTGTACGAAGGCGGCGAGGTCAAGTTCGGCACGCGCCTGAAGCTGCGCCTACCGGCCAAGCGCGCGCCCGAGGCGATCGAGCGCTGGATCCGCCACTACGAGGCCAACCGGGGCGAGGGTGAGGAGTGGGGCGCGTTCGTGCAGCGCGTCGGCACGCCGGAGCTCGAAGGGCTCGTCAAGGAGCTCTCGTTGCCTGTTGACTTCGGCCTGGAGACAATGAACACGTTCATCGACTGGAACCGCGACGTGCCCTTCCAGGTGATCCGCGGAGAGGGCGAGTGCGCGGTCTAGAGGACAGCCCAACCGATGCTCCCGCCGGCAAGGACGAGCTCGCCAACAGTCTGAGCGAGACTCTGCGCGAGGCCGTCGAGCGCCACGGCGAGAAAGTCGTGTTGCTGTGCTCCTTCCAGAAGGAGGAGTCGGTGCTGATCGATGAGCTGCTGCGCATCGGCGACGGGAAGACTCCCGTGCGGATCGCCACGATCGACACGGGGGTGCTGTTCCCCGAGACCCTGCAGACTTGGAAGGCGTTCGAGGAGCGCTTCGGGATCGACGTGGAGGTGCACGATGCAAGCAATCCGAGCGCGCCGTGGAGCGGACCCGAGCACTGCTGCTCGGTCGCCAAGGTCGCTGCCTTGGAGCAGGCCTTGCAAGGCGCCGAGGGGTGGATCACCGGCATCAGGCGCGAGCAAGGGCCCACGCGCGCCGACACCGAGCTGATCGAAGTCGACGCAGGGCGCGAGCTACACAAGTACAACCCCTTGGCGCTGTGGACCGAGAAGGACCTGTGGGCGTGGATCTTCGAGCGCGACCTGCCCTACAACCCCCTGCACGACCAGGGCTACTCCTCGATCGGCTGCGCGCCCTGCACGCAACCCGGCGAGGGCCGCGAGGGGCGTTGGGCAGGTACAGAGAAGACCGAGTGCGGCATCCATGCGAACGCATAGCTGCGCTGGATCTGCGTCCTCGGTCGCTCGTGTGCGATGCACACTTCGCGGGGTGGGCGGGCCCTTCCAATCTTGCCCAGCTTGCTCTGCGTTGCCTGGATGGGGCTTATGAGCGTCGCCGAGCGTCCCCAGCTGAGTCACCTGCGGGCGCTCGAGTCTGAGGCGATCCATGTGATGCGCGAGGTGGCCGCTGAATTCGAGCGGCCCGTGCTGCTGTTCAGCGGCGGCAAGGACTCGATCGTGCTGCTGCGACTCGCCGAGAAGGCTTTTCGTCCCGGTCCCTTTCCGTTTCCGCTGATGCATGTGGATACCGGGCACAACTTCCCCGAGGTGATCGAGTTCCGCGACCGCCGCGTCGCCGAGCTCGGCGAGCGTCTGATCGTGTCCAGCGTCCAGGAGTCGATCGATAGCGGCAGGGTCGTCGAGGAGAAAGGGCCGCGCGCTTCGCGCAACCAGCTGCAGACCGTGACCTTGCTCGACGCGATCGCCGAGCACAAATTCGACGCGGCCTTCGGCGGTGCCCGGCGCGACGAGGAGCGGGCCCGCGCGAAGGAGCGCGTGTTCTCCTTTCGCGACGACTTCGGCGGCTGGGACCCCAAGAGCCAGCGACCCGAGCTGTGGAACCTCTACAACGGGCGCATCAAAAAGGGCGAGAACGTGCGCGTCTTTCCGATCTCCAATTGGACCGAGCTGGACGTGTGGGAGTACATCGACCAGGAGCAGCTGGAGGTGCCCTCGATCTACTTCGCCCACGAGCGCCAGGTGTTCAGCCGCGACGGCATGCTCTACGCGTGGCGCGAGGGAACAGAGCTGATCGACGGCGAGAGCGTGTTCTCAGAGACGGTGCGCTATCGCACAGTCGGCGACATGAGCTGCACCGGCGGCGTGCGCTCGCAGGCCGGCACATTGCAGGAAGTAGTGACCGAGATCGCCGCGACCCGCATCACCGAGCGTGGCGAGACACGTGCTGACGACCGCGTCTCAGAGGCCGCGATGGAGGATCGTAAGAAGGCCGGGTACTTCTAGTGCGCGCATTTTTTGGGGCCACGCGGACCCGTGCGACGGGACGCACGATCCGTTGGAGCCGAAGCTCGCCAGCCTCCGCGACGGAGGGGCGGCGATGACGCTCGACCTGCTGCGTTTCACCACCGCCGGCTCGGTCGACGACGGCAAGAGCACCCTGATCGGCAGGCTGCTGTACGACACCAAGCAGGTGTTCGAGGACCAGCTCGACCATGTCGCCCAAGCAAGCGAGCGGCGTGGCGGCGAGGGAGCGCTCGACCTGGCCTTGCTCACCGACGGACTGCGCGCCGAGCGCGAGCAGGGGATCACGATCGACGTGGCCTACCGCTACTTCGCCACGCCCAAGCGCCGCTTCATCATCGCCGACTGCCCCGGCCACCAGCAGTACACGCGCAACATGGTCACCGGCGCTTCGACGGCCGACCTTTCGGTGATCCTGCTCGACGCCCGCAAGGGCGTATTGGAGCAGTCCAAGCGCCACGCCTTCATCAGCGCACTGCTGGGCATCCCCCACCTGGTTGTGGCCGTCAACAAGATGGACCTCGTGGACAGCTCCCAGGAGCGCTTTGACGAGCTGGTAGACGAATTCGAGGTGTTTGCCCGCAAGTTGCAAGGGATCGGCACCGGAACCGGCATGGGTCGCGACATCACCTACATTCCCCTATCCGCGCTCAACGGCGACAACGTCGTGGATCGCTCGCAGGCGATGGACTGGTACGCCGGCCCGACTCTGCTCGAGCTGCTCGAGCAGGTCGAGGTCGCCTACGACCACCCCTATGACCGTCCGGCCCGCTTCCCCGTGCAGTGGGTGATCCGACCTTCGGTGAACCGGACCCCACCCGCCCGCGACTATCGTGGTTACGCGGGCCAGGTCGCAAGCGGCGCGTTCAAGACCGGAGATGAGGTCGTGGTGCTACCCGGCGGGCAGCGCACGAGCATCGCGGCGATCGACACCTACGAGGGCGAGCTGGGTGAGGCGCTCGCGCCGATGTCGGTCACGTTGCGGCTCAGCGACGAGCTCGACATCTCCCGCGGCGAGACGATCTGCCTACCCGAGCAGGCGCCGACCGTCGCCCGCGAGCTCGAAGCCGACGTGTGCTGGATGGCCGATCAGGCCCTGCGCCAAGGCGGGCGCTACCTGATCAAGCACACCACCCGCGAGGTCACCGCGATCGTGGATGAGCTGTGCGACCACGTCGACGTGCACACCTTGGAGCGCGGCGGAGCGCCCCAAGAGCTCGCCCTGAACGACATCGGCAGGGTACGCCTGCGCACCAGCGCTCCGCTCGTGTTCGACCCGTACGAGAGCAACCGCCGCACCGGCAGCTTCATCCTGATCGACGAAGCGTCCAACGACACGGTAGGCGCCGGGCTAATCCATTAGGCTTCGCGCCCGATGTTCTCGAAGGTCCTGGTAGCCAATCGCGGCGAGATAGCCGTGCGCATCGTGAGAGCCCTGGAGGAGATGGGGATAGTCTCCGTCGCCGTTTATTCAGAGCTCGACCGCGATGCCCTGCACGTCAAGCGCGCCGAAGAGGCATACAACCTCGGCGACGGCCCCGCGGCCGAGAACTACCTGAACATCGAGAAGATCCTTGACGCCGCCAAGCGCTCCGGCGCACAGGCGATCCATCCCGGTTACGGCTTCCTGGCCGAGAACGCCCCCTTCGCGCAGGCCTGCGAGGACGCGGGGATCGTGTTTATCGGCCCCCCCGCGAGCGCGATCGAGGCGATGGGCTCGAAGACCAAGGCCCGCGAGCTGATGCAAGCAGCCGGCGTGCCGATCGTGCCGGGCACGACCGAGCCGGTCGCCACACCCGCCGACGCCTTGAAGATCGCCAAGAAGGAAATCGGTTTCCCCGTGGCCGTCAAGGCCGCCGGAGGCGGAGGCGGCAAGGGCTTCAGGGTCGCTTTGACCGAGGACGAGCTGGAGGGCGCCTTCGAGGGCTCAAGCCGCGAAGGCGAGAAGTTCTTCTCCGACCCCACCGTCTATCTGGAGCGCTACCTGCCCGACCCTCGCCACGTCGAGGTGCAGGTGCTCGCCGATCGCCACGGCAACGTGATCCACCTCGGCGAGCGCGACTGCTCGATCCAGCGTCGCCACCAGAAGGTGATCGAGGAGTCGCCCGCGCCCGAATGGGTCGTGGACGAGGCCTTGCGCGAGCGAATCGGCAAGATCGGCGTGGAGGCCGCCCGCGCGGTCAACTACGTCGGCGCAGGCACGATCGAGGGCTTGCTGGCCCCCAAAGAGGACGGCGGGGCGGGTGGGTCTGAATACTTCTTCCTGGAGATGAACACACGCGTGCAGGTCGAGCACTGCGTGACCGAGATGACCACAGGCGTTGACATCGTCAAGGAAGGCATCCGCGCGGCCGCCGGCGAGGAGCTTGCCGTCAGCCAGGAGGATGTGGTCCTGCGAGGGCACGCGATCGAGTGCCGCATCAACGCCGAGGACGCCTCCAAGAACTTCGCGCCCGCCCCGGGCAAGATCGGCGCCTACTCAGAGCCCAAAGGCCCCGGCGTCAGGGTCGACTCGGGTGTTGGTGCCGGTGGGGAAGTCTCGCCCATGTACGACCCCATGGTGGCCAAGCTGATCGTCTGGGACGCCGACCGCGAGCAGGCTACGCGGCGCATGTTGCGGGCGCTCGAGGAATACGAGATCGAGGGGCTCAAGACGCTGATCCCGTTCCACAAGGCGCTGCTTGCGACCGAGCAGTGGGCCAAAGGCGAGACCTGCCGCGAGCTGCTCGAGGACAAGGCTTGGCTGAAGACGCTCGCGTTCGAGAAGCCCGCCCCCAAGGGCGACGACGAGGGCGAGCCAGAGAAGGTCGAGCAGACCTACACGGTGGAGGTGTCAGGCCAGCGCTTCGACGTCAAGGTCGTCGGTGCCCCGTTTGGCGGCAGCGTGGCGCTCAACGGGTCTGCCCCGGCGGGTCAAGCCGCGCCCAAGCGAGCAGCCCGCGCGAAGTCCGCAAGCGCCGGTGGGCCGGACACGATCGAGTCGCCCTTGCAAGGGAACATGTGGAAGGTGCTCGTCAAACAAGGCGACACCGTCGCCGAGGGACAGATCCTGTGCATCATCGAGGCGATGAAGATGGAGAACGAGATCACCGCCCACAAGGCCGGCACGATCGCGGAGCTGCCGATCGCCGAGGGCGAGCCGATCAACGCAGGCGCACCGATCGCCACGATCAAGAGCGACGCCACCCCCGAGAGCTGAGTCCGATCAACGCGGCGGCCCACAGCAGCGATCCCGCCGCCTGCACGACAGCTCGCGAAGCCCCGCACAAGCCAACACGAAAACCGGAGGACCTCAGATGTCAGCAGTGGATTACACCGCAGTCGCCGCGGGCTTGAGCAAGGCTATCCCCTTCAACGTGCACCTCGGCTTGGAGACCATCGAGGTGGCCGAGGATCGCGGGGTGGTCAGGCTGCCCGACGAAGAGCACCTGCGCAACCACGTCGGCTCGCTGCACGCGGGCGCCCTGTTCGCCGCCGGAGAGGCCGCCTCCGGAGCCGCGTTCGTCGGCGCCTTCCTGGACATCATGGGCGAGATCATGCCCTTGGCCGAGTCCGCCCAGATCGCCTACAAGAAACTGGCCAAGGGCGAGATCAAGGCCACCGGCCGCTTCAGCGAGGACAGCAGCGCCCTAAAGGCCAAGCTGAACGAGGATGGGCGCATTCGCTTCCCGGTCGAGGTCCAGATGACCAACGCCGAGGGCGATATTGTGGCTGAGATGACGGTCAACTGGTACGTGCGCCGCAACGACGCCTGACGCGCCGCCCTCGCCATCCTGACGCGCGACCTCACCATCCTGACGCCGCGGCCCTCGCCACCCTGACTCACCTGTCGCCGCCATAACCGAGCGCAGCGACACCTGACCCATCGGTCGCGCGCTCGTCATATGGCAGCCACGAATAGGCGGGCCTCCTCCAGCAACTCGAGCGCCCTCTCGGCGGCGAGCACAGGACCGTGGCCGGGCACGACGTACTCAGCCAATTCCACCAGCGGACGCAAGCGTTCCAGCGTGGCGAGATATGCATCCGCGGACCCCTCCACCTGGGGCTCCTCCACCGTGGAGAGATAATCCCCAACCACCAACACCTTGGCCCAGTCAAGCCAAATGGCCATGCCATCCTCGGTATGGCCATCGGCCGGATGCAGCTGCAGCTCGTGCTCGCCGATCTCGCATTGCCCCGGTACGTCGAGCGCTTGGACCGAGCCCAGACTCAACGGTCGCGGGCGCTCCACATAGAACTGCCTGTCAAAAGCGCGCAGCTCTCGCTGGGCCGCACCCGGCTCTGCGCTCAACCGTTGCGCCGTCGAGGCCGCACAACCGAGAGTCGCCTCAGGGAAAGCGAGGCGCGCAAGAAGATGGTCCCAATCGGCGTGGGTAGCAAGCAAGCCGCTAGGAGCGGGAAAGCCGGCCTGATCGATCAACGCGGGCAAGGCGTCGAGCTCCTCGGGCAGCACCGGCGAGTCGATCACGAACGTCTCGGCCCCCGGTTCAGGCTCGCCCGCAACGCGAATCTTGACGGGGTTCTCCGGGTCGAACGCCTCCCTACCGCGCACGATCACACAGTTGGTCTGCCAGATGGCACTTGTGGCGAGCAGTACATCGGCGTGCAGCGAAACAACGCGCACGGCTACCCTCTCCGATCCAGCCCGGCCGGGGCTAGGAGACTCCGAGCAACTTTGCGGCCTCGCGCAGGTTGGGCACTTCCACCGTGGGCTTGCGCTGGGAGGACTCGAGCGTCTGCTTGTTGCGGTTGATCCAGATCACCGGGATACGCGCCTTGACGCACGGCGAGACGTCGGAATGGTGGGAAGCGGCGACATGCACCCAACCCTTCTTGGAGCCCAGGCGCCGCGCGCACTCCACGAAGTGGGCCGGGTCGGGCTTGTAGGAGCGCACCTGCTGAGCGGTCACCACAAGGTCGAAATCCATCGGGATGTGCCTGCGAGTCTGACCCAACAGCTTGTCATCGATGTTCGAGATCAACCCAAGCTTGTGCTTCTTGGCCAGCTTGTTCAACTGCGTCGCAGTCTCCTTGAACGGCTTCCAGCGCTGCACCGAGTCCGGCAGGAAACCGGACCGCGACGGTTCCAGTTTCCACTCCAACCGCTCCGCGATCTCAAGGGCCGTGCGCCGCAACACCTCTGCATAGAGCTCATAGGAGCCCGCCTCGATTTCCTGGGAGATCTCATGGAACAACGGGATCAGCACGTTGCGGTCGATCTCGAAATCGTCGCGCTCGGCCTCCTTGGCAAACGCCTCATAGATGCCCGTCTCCCAATCGATCAGGGTTCCATAGACGTCGAATGTGACGAAGGTGATGTTCTTTGGAATAGGCATGGGGCGGGCATTATGCCTCGCGGACGACCCGGCGCGCGTTGCGCCATGCTCAGATACCCGATCGATACCCGATCGTCACCGCGGCCCGCCGCACACGAAAGCCCGGCACAGCCCCTTTGGCGCGCACATGGCGCGCTTTCGGTTAGAGTCTCGCGCCGCACATGGACCTACTCGAGTACCAAGGCAAGCAACTGTTCGCCCGCCACGGGTTGGAGGTGTCCGACGGCAGGGCCGTGACCACCGTCGAGGACGCCGTGGCCGCCGCGAATGAGATCGGCTACCCGGTAGTCGTGAAGGCCCAAGTCCTGATCGGAGGGCGCGGCAAGGCCGGAGGCGTGAAGCTGGCCGACGACGAGGCTCAGGCCCGCGAGCACGCCACCAACATCCTTGGCCTGGACATCAAGGGCCACATCGTGCGCACCCTTTGGATCGAGCACGCCAGCGACATAGCGACCGAGTACTACGCCTCGGTCCTGCTAGACCGCTCCGCCAAGCAGCCGATGGTGATCTTCAGCGTCGAGGGCGGCGTCGAGATCGAGCAGGTGGCCGAGGAGTCGCCTGAGAAGCTCGTGCGCCACCACGTCGACGCGCTTGAGGGGCTGAGCCGTGAGGAGGCCATCGAGATCGCGAAGGAGGGCGGCGCCGACGAGGACGTGATCGAGGGCGTGGCCGACGCGCTCGTGGCGCTGTATGAGGTGTGGCTCGCCGAGGACGCCACCCTCGCCGAGATCAACCCCCTGATCGTGACTCCCGAGCGCAAGGTGAAGGCCCTGGACGCGAAGGTCTCGCTCGATGGCAACGCGCTCTATCGCCACCCCGAGAATCAAGGACTGTCCGACAGCGAGAACGAAGACCCGATCGAGCGCAGGGCCAAGGAACAAGGCGTCCAATACGTGGCGCTCGACGGCGACATCGGCATCCTCGGCAACGGCGCCGGGCTCGTGATGAGCACCCTCGACGTGGTCGCCCAGGCCGGCGGCGCACCGGCCAACTTCCTTGATGCCGGAGGTGGTTCTGACGCAGGCAAGGTCAAGCAGGCGGTCGAGCTGATCCTCGCCAACGACAAAGTGAAGGCCGTCCTGTTCAACATCTTCGGCGGCATCACACGCTGCGACGAGGTCGCCAAGGGCTTGATCGCCGCCTTCGGGGAGATCAAACCGACCGTTCCTTTCGTCGTCAGGCTCGACGGCACCAACGACGTTCAAGGACGCGAGCTGTTGCAGCAGGCGGCGCTGCCGAATGTACACGCTGCCAGGACGATGAATGAGGCAGCCGAGAAGGTCGTGGAGTTGGCGGCATGAGCATTCTCGTGGATAAGAACACGCGCCTCGCAGTAGCCGGGATCACCGGCAAAGAGGGGTCGTTCCACACGCTCAACAACCGCCGTTACGGTACGAACGTGGTGGGCGGCGTGACGCCCGGCAAGGGTGGCCAGGACGTCGAGGGCATTCCCGTATTCGACTCCTGGGAGCAGGCCGCCAAAGAGGCACAGCCGAACACGGCCATGATCTTCGTGCCGCCACGCTTCGCCGCCGACTCGATCCTCGAGGCCGCCGCGGCCGGCGTGGAGCTGGTGATCGCGATCACCGAGGGGATCCCCGCCCACGACGAGCTTCGCGTCTACAACACCCTGAAGCGCGACCATCCGAACACCCGCCTGATCGGCCCCAACTGCCCGGGAATCCTCTCCCCCGGCAAGGCCAACGTGGGCATCATTCCCGCCTCGTTCTTCAAACAGGGCAACGTGGGCGTCGTCTCGCGCTCAGGCACGTTGACCTACCAGATCGGCAACGAGATCGCCCAGGCCGGCTTCGGCTGCAGCTCGATCGTCGGGATCGGCGGCGACCCCGTGCCGGGCTCCTCTTTCGTGGACATCATCGCCCTCTTCCAGGAGGACCCCCAGACCGAGCTGATCGTGCTCTCCGGCGAGATCGGAGGCTCAGCCGAGGAGGAGGCCGCCGACTACATCGCCGAGCATGTAACCAA
>Ga0208586_1000018_pt1 | contig 61584 bp, 62 predicted proteins | sample NGESurshal072012_6_FD_184471 | JGI IMG/M metagenome (GOLD analysis project Ga0208586, IMG submission 184471) | Arctic peat soil microbial communities from Barrow, Alaska - NGEE Surface sample 53-3 shallow-072012 (SPAdes) | ecosystem: Environmental > Terrestrial > Soil > Wetlands > Peat ... | reverse complement strand
CAAGGCCAGCAGAACGAAGTTCATCACCACCGAGGAGCCGCCATAGGCCACAAACGGGAGCGTGACCCCGGTAAGCGGGATTACGCGGGTGACGCCCCCCACGATCACGAATACCTGCATCGCCACGACAAACGAGAGGCCCACGGCCAGCAGCTTCGAAAACGAGTCACGCGCCAGCATCGCCGTCTTCAGACCACGCGCGACGAACATCAGGTAGGTGAGCAGCAGCGCCGCGGCTCCCGCCAATCCCAGCTCGTTGACGATGACCGCATAGATCATGTCACTTTCGGGCACCGGCAAGATCGGTTCGCGGTGGTGGGGCAGGACCAGCAAGGACTGGTCAAAACCGGTTCCAAGCAGCCCCCCATCGGCCTGCGCGAACAACGATTGGGCCAACTGATAGCTGCCGCCACGCTGTTCGTAGAGGGACTTCTCGAAGGGGTGTTCCCAGGCGAGCACACGACTGTGGACGTGACCGACGTGGTTGGCCACAAACCAAGCGCCCAGACCGAACAGGACCAGCCCGACCAAAGGGAACGAGAAGCGCCCGGTCGCCACGTAGAGAAGCGCCAGGAACGCGCCATAGAACATCAGGGAGGTGCCCAGCTCGCGTGTCAGCAAGAGCGTGGCCATCGCCGCCCCCCAGATCACGAGCATCGGCCCGAACTGCTTCATGGGGGGCAATGTCAATCCCAAGACGCGCCGTCCTGCAGTGACAAGGATCTGGCGGTTGTCGCGCAGATAGCTGGCCAAGAAGATGACTATCGCGACCTTGGCGAACTCGGCCGGCTGGAAGGAGACCGAGCCGAAGTGGATGTCCAGATAAGCGCCGTTGACCTGCTCTCCGATCACGGGAAAGCGCGGCAAGACCGCCATCGCGATGCCGACCGCCGCGATCGTGTAGCGATAGCGCTCCAGCACCCCGATCCCCTCGCGTCGCAACCACAAGATGGTCGCCGCGAACAGAACCAGGCCCAGTACCATCCACTGGGCCTGCTGGCGCGCCAAGGAGGGATTGATGCGATACACCATCACGATCCCCACGCTCGAGAGCACAGCTGCCAGAGGAAACAGATAGGGGTCGGCGTGGGGCAACGCGAAGCGGATCACCAGATGCGCCGCCAAGCACAGGCCCAAAAACAGGAGCCCGTACGTGAGCGAGAGGCTGGAGGCGTGGTTGAGCGTCACGTTCGTGGACGCACCCGCAGAGCTGTTTTCCTCCTGGATGAAGATCGCCGTGAAGCCGGCGGTGACCAGCAAAGCGGCGGGAATCAGGCCGAGCAGCTCGCGATTACGGGGCTTTAGCACGCGATCGAGCGTATCGGGGTGGGCGGCGCGCCATGACCGCCCTCGACGCGTCCGGAGTCCTCCCTGGCGGGCCACCACGCCCGCAAGGTCTCATCGGGGTCGAAGCGACAACGCAAGACCCCTGCGAGCGCACGTGGTGGCCCTCCCGGCCTCCCATCCGGCGCGAGCCGGCCGGTGCCCCCGCTACGCTTCGCGCACGGCCGGGCCGCGCTGGACGGCGCCTGCCTTTGGATGCGCATGAGCTTTTTGCCCGCGACACCACTTGATGAGGACCGTCCGCCGTCCCTGGCACGGGGCATGTGGGCCCGCTTCGCGATCGCCGGGATACTGATCCTGCTGCTCAGCGGCGCGGCAACCGCGACGATCGCGTTGACCAAGCTCAACCACATCGCCAATGAGGTCTTCCCCAAGGCGAACCAAATCCACGTCGCCAACGGCGTCGTGGAAACCGCCTACAGTGGCGAACCGCAGACCTTCATGATCCTCGGCTCCGACCGCAGGGCAGGCTCCAAAGACGCGTATGACCGCAACGACCCCCCGCACAGTGACACGTTGCTGCTTGTTCACCTGGACCCCAACTACGGTCAGATCTCGGTGCTTTCAGTCCCACGCGACCTGCTCGTGTCGATCACGACAAAGAGCGGGCAGATCTACTATCCGAGCAAGATCAACGCCGCGTACACGATCGGCAGCGCCGAAGGCGGCACCAACCGCGGCGTGGAACTCACCGCGAAGACGATCGAGCACCTGCTGCACATCAAGCTCAACGGGGTCATTGACGTGTCCTTCAAGGGATTCAGGGACGTCGTGGACACGTTGGGGTGCGTATACGTGAACGTCGACCATCGCTACCTGCACCAGAGCGAAGCCAACGAAGCGGGTAATTATTCGTCGATCAACCTGCAGCCCGGCTATCAGAAGCTCTGCTACGAAAACGCGCTCAGCTATGTGCGCTATCGCCACGGCGACTCGGATTTCGTTCGTGTGGCGCGCCAACAGGACTTCCTGCGTAATCTGCGCGCGCAGGTCCCGGTGGGCAACCTCGTGGGCGAGATCGATGCGGTGTCAAAGGCGGTGGGCAGGGCTGTCACCACTACGTTCCACTCCTCGGCCGGCCAGCTGATCGAACTCGGCAAGCTCGCCGCCTTCTCCCAGCAAAAGCCGTTGCGTCAAGTCAAATTCCAGGTCGACAACGCAAACGCGATGATCAGCGGCAACAGCTACGTGACCGCCTCCCCCACGCTGATCAAAGCGACAGTCAGGGAATTTTTGCACGGCCACGAACCGTTGCGACTGCCAAGCTCCTCGAGTTCATCCCACCACCATCACCACGGCTCCGCGACCGCATCTAACGCTTCGCTGGGCCTCTATCCGGTCCCGAGTTCCGCCACGGCGATGGCCGTCACCGCCGCGCCAAACGTGCCATTTCCGTTGGAGTTGCCAACAGTGCAGAGCGGACCGGCGATCCCTCAGGAAGTGCACGTGTACACGCTCCCCGACGAGCACAAGCACATCCACCATGCCTATGTGGCCGTGTGGCAGGAGAACGGGCTCGGCGGCTACTACGACGTGGAGGGCATGGACTGGGTCAACATCCCCCTGTTCGCCCATGCCGCCAAACAGAAGATCGGCGGGCGCACCTATCTGCTGGTGGACGACGGCTCGCACATCCACGACATCGGATGGCGCAGCGGGAACGTCATCTACTTTGTGACCAATACGCTGCTCGAGGATCTATCCAACGCACAGATGATCGCGATCGCCAGGGCCACGCACCGACTGCAGTGAGCCTCGGCTCAGGCCGTCGGGCTTGCCGCCGCCCGATCCAACGCAGCGTTTACGAGCGCGTCCGCATGGGCATTCTGGGCGCGCGGGACCGTGCGCACCTTCCACGCATCGAAGCCCCGCAGGGCGGCGAGGGCCTGCTGGTGGAGGGGTCGCATCGCGGGGTGCTTGACCTTGTAGAGGCCTTGGACCTGCTTGGCGATCAGCTCGGAATCGTTGACGAGCTCCACTTCGCTTGCGCCCAAAGCACGGGCGCGAGTCAAGCCGAGCAGGAGGGCGCGGTACTCGGCCACGTTGTTGGTAACGGTGCCGAGCAGCTCGGAGGCCTCGTCGAGGACCTCCCCTCCGGGACTGGACACGACGCTGGCGGCGGCCGCGGGTCCTGGATTGCCACGCGAGCCGCCGTCTACGTGGACCATGAGCTTCATGCTGTTCCCTGTACTGGCAGCCAGGCGGACCGCCGCTTGGGCGAGGGCGCTACGAAGTCGGGCACGCCGTCAGGAGCCGTCGACGAGCGGCGGTAGATCGCCCGGGACACGGGCACGGCGACGATCGCGAATCACGCGACGCTGCAGGTCGCTTTCGGAGGGACGCGAGCCACGCGCACGCCGGTCTGACTCGCGACGGTCGACTATGACGGTCACGTTGTCGTCGTTCTCATAGCGCTTAACCAGCTTGGGATAGAGCTCCTCGGCCAGCGGCTTGGGGACCACGCAATAGATCATCGAGCTAGATCGTACTGTGTAAATCAGCGTCAGGCGAGCGCAAGCGGAGCCAGCGCGCCATGCTGGTCGGCGCCCGCGTTGGCTCGGCGGTCCAGCTCGGGCAGTTCCTCCAGCTCCATGCCCTGGCCGACAAGCTGGGCGCCGGCGGCCTCCTCGCCGAGGTCGACCTCGTAGCGGTACCAGCACAGCTCCCAGGCGACTACGATCGCGACCTCGCTCCCGGAGTCCTCCAGGACGCGCACCGTCACCTCGGGGACTCCCAACGAGCGTGCCACACCCGCGATGCGTCGTGGTTGCTCACCGGCGTTGAAGACCTCCATCGCGCGAGCCATCTTCAACTCGCAGCCGCTCGCAAGCTCAGACTGAGCTTTGCTCGAGGTTTGCGCTGTGGCGTCGGCGTCGCTGATCGAGATCCCGCGCGGGAGGGCCGTCGCGCCTTGCTCGTCGAGACCGCCCTCGTCGCTCCAGTGTTCTTGGGTGGGGGTGTCGGCTTGCACCGACCCTATGTAGAGCTCCTGCTCGTAGGAGTCAGAGCGCGCAATCGAGCCACCCTCCAGGAAGTCATAGAGACCCTCCTCGGAGAGGGCGCCATCCGCGCTTGGCGAGCGATCTGCGGCGGGTTGGGCCTCGCGTCGCAGTGGACGCTCGGAGGACTCACGTAATTGGCGCAGGCGCCCGAGCAGCGAGCCGGCGCGACGAGCACGTGTCGGGCGGACCGAGAGAGCGTGGTTATCGGCCTCGCGCAACCAGCCCTCGGCCGATGCCCTGGGGACGCACAGCTCACACACCGTGCGGCGCTGCCCACCTGCCAGGAACACGTCGGGATTCTCTCCTCGCAACAGGCTGCGTCCGCATACATCGCAGGCGACCACAGGGTGCGAGGTGACGATTGCGCGCGTGGCCATCGGCCCATCAGAGTAGCCGGAGCGGCCCCCTCGCGCGGTGCGCCCGCTCATGGGAGCTGGCGGAATGGACGCTCAGTCCTCGAAAGAGCCGTCTTGCATACGTCCGCGCAGGCGCAGAACCGCCTTGGTGTGAAGCTGGGAAATGCGCGACTCGGTGACGCCGAGAACCTCTCCGATCTCTCGAAGCGTGAGATTCTCGTAGTAGTAGAGCGCGATCACGAGCTTCTCGCGCTCGGGCAATGAGGCGATCGAGTCGGCGATGCGATCCTTCAGGTCGCCCATGTCCAGGGCGCGAGACGGGTCGGGTGCGTTGGGATCCTCGATCGTGTCCATCAGGGAGACCTGATCGCCGCTGGAGTCCGAGACGCTCCACAGCTCGTCCAGAGCCGCAACCGAGGAATGGGAGATCGCCAGCAGGGACTCGTGGAACTCGGGGACTGTCAGCTCCAGCTCGACTGCCATCTCTTCGTCGGTAGGCGTGCGCTGGAGGCGATGCTCGAGCTTGGTGTTGGCGCGCTCGATTTCGCGCGCCCGGGCTCGGACCGAGCGGGGCACCCAGTCGATCGAGCGCAGCTCGTCGATGATCGCGCCCTTGATGCGCGTGATCGCGTAGGTCTCGAACTTGATCTCGCGCGAGGGATCGAAGCGCTCGATCGCGGAGATCAAGCCCACCAAGCCATAGGAGACGAGATCGGCCTCCTCGACATGCGGCGGCAGGCCGGCCGCAGTGCGGCCGGCCACGTACTTGACCAAGGGCGAGTAGGCGACGACTAGCCGCTCGCGTGCGCGAGGGTCTCCATCGTTCTTATAGCGCCGCCACAGTTCGCGCAGCTCAATCGCTTTGACGTTCGTCTCCAGGGTCTTCTCCCGCCGATCAGGCCCGAGGGTGACTGCGCGCATAGGCGCGTCTCAATCTGGCGGACTCTACCCGAGTGTAGACTTGGGTTGTCGAGATGCTCGAGTGTCCGAGCAACTCTTGGATTGTTCGCAAGTCCGCGCCGCCGTCCAACAGGTGGGTCGCGAAGCTGTGGCGCAGAGTGTGTGGGGAGATCCCGCCGGCCACCCCGATGCGACCGGTCCAGGTGCGCAGGCGCCGACGCACGTCGCTGGTCCCCAGCCGCCGCCCGGAGCGGCTCAGGAACAGGGCTCGCCGATCGTCGTGGCGTCCGCTCTCCCGCGGCGGCGTTTGCGCGCCGACGCCGGGAGCGGCGGGTCGGGGTTGGGTGAGCGCGGGTCGGGCACGCTCAAGGTAGTGGCGCAAGGCCCCAAGAGCGATCTCACCGGCGGGTACGAAGCGGGTCTTTGAGCCCTTGCCCTCGACCCTCAGCTGCTCGCCTTCGTGATCGACGTCCTCGATGTTCAGGGACACGATCTCCTCCGCGCGCAGGCCGCAGGCGTAGGCGAGCTCGAACAGGGCACGATCGCGTATCTCAAGCGGTCCGCTGCCGCCACCTGACGGAATCGAGTCGAGCAGGCGCGCGACTTCGGGGGCCTTGAGCACCTGCGGCAGATGCGAGCCGCGTCGCGGCGTTGCGAGCAGATCGGCTGGATTTTGCTCGATCAGGCCATGCTCGCGCAGGCTGCGAAACAGGGCACGAATCGAGGCGAGCTTGCGTGCTACCGTGGCGGCGCTCAAACCGAGGGTGGAGAGGTGGGAGATATAACGTCGTACCTCTCTGGCGTCCACAGCTGAGGGGACGCGACCGCGGGGCTCGGCCCAGGCCGCGAACTGGAGGGTGTCGATCGCGTAGGCCCTCCGAGTGCGCGGAGCCGTGTTGGTGCGCTGCAGGTCTTGGTCGAGCCGCACGAGCGCGGCCTCCCAAGGCTCGCTGAGGGTTGGCGGGCTGTCGGGGCCAGCGGAGCTCATCACCGGGTAATTCGCCATCAGCGCCATGCGCCCTGCCAAAGCGGCGGGCTCGCTCAGCCCGACGCTCGCCACCGGCACGCGCTCGGCCAATGCCCTTAGCTGACTCAGCCGGGCCTGACCAGCGTCGGCGGGGATGGCGAGAGCCGGGGAGCCAGCATCGCGGCCAGCTCGTTCCAGTCGCGTGCCGCGGGTACGTCCTCGACCTCGCACAGTTCCGCATTCCAGGGATGCACGATCGTGGCGGCCGCTATCCCCCGCTCCAAGGCGGCGCCGATGTTCAGGGGGGAATCGTCGATCAGGAGTTCGACATCGAGCTCCACGCAGCGAGAGACCTTGTCGTAGGAGCAGCACAGATCGTCGAAAGGCAAGCCCAGGCTTTGCAACCAGCGTGTGGTGGCCTCGGCGCACCGGGTAGAGCGGTGGGAGGTTATGTGGATGAAATGGCCTTGCTCGCTCCATGCACGCACGGTCTCGACGGCGCCCGGGTATGGCTTGCCGGCGAGAATTGAGTCGTCGCTATGACTCTCCTCGATGCACAGCTCCAGTTGATCGGGGCGCAGGCGCGTGATGCCCCAGGTGAACTGCTCCTCATAAGGCAACTCAATGCCGAAACGGCGGCGTGAGATCTCCGAAAGGACATCCCAATAATGGTGCAGTGTCGAATCTATGTCGATGCCGATGCGCATTGGTGGAGTAGATTATTGACTGATGGTCGGCGTCGACACCCTCCCGAGGACCGATCGCAGACAGCCCTACGGCCCAACGGGACGCTCGGCTTGGCTGGAAGTCGACTGGCGCGAACATCAGCGCTGGGTCACCGTTGCGGGAACGCCCTTGAACGTGATCGATATGGGCGAGGGCGATCCCATCGTTTTCGTGCACGGCCTGTCCGGCTCTTGGCCCAACTGGCTGGAGCAATTGCCTGTGTTCGCGCAGAGTCACCGTGTAATCGCGATGGATCTACCGGGCTTCGGTCATTCGCCGATGCCCAACGAGCCGATCACGATCTCCGCCTACGCGCGGATCTTGGACGGTCTCTCAGACGCACTCGGGATCAGCGCGGCGACGGTCGTGGGCAATTCGATGGGTGGCTTCGTCTCTGCTGAGCTCGCGATCGCCTTTCCTCAACGCGTCGAGCGCCTGGTACTCGTCTCAGCGGCCGGCATCAGCACCTACCGCCATCGCGACGTGGAACGCATCGAGCCCTATCTACGGCGTCTGGCGCCGATGATCGCCACCTATACGGCCTGGACCGCCGCTCGTTCGGACTGGGTGGCGCGCCGGGCAGGCCTGCGCAACATGACGCTCGGAACGGTGACCCGTCATCCGAGCCGGCTGCCCGCCGCCTTGGCGGCCGAGCAGCTGCGCGGAGCGGGCAAGCCCGGATTTATCCAGGCGCTGCGCGCGAACATCGACTATCCGATTGCAGAGCGCCTGCCGGAGATCGCCTGTCCCACATTGATCGTGTGGGGTGCCGAAGACAAGGTCATACCTGTCGGTGACGCAGGCAGGTTTGAGCAGCTGATCTCCAATTCGCGCAAGGTGATCTTCGAGGGGACAGGTCATATGGCGATGCTGGAGCGCCCCGCCGCTTTCAATCAGTTGCTCGACAAATTCATGGGCGAGCAACCCGTCGCCGCATCCTGAGGCTCAGCTCGTGACAGCGCCTTGGGCGGCCGACCCGACGAGCTTGGCGTACTTGCGGATCGCCACGTCGATGTGCTCGTCGGCGCGCGGGGGCTGCTCGTAGGAGGCCAGACGCGTGGCGATCTGCTCGTCGCCGAGCGCCACGTCGATACGACGGCGGTCGACGTCGATCGTAATCTCATCGCCGTCCGAGAGCGCGCCGATCGGTCCGCCTCGAACCGCCTCGGGAGCCACGTGCGCAGCCATAAAGCCGTGGGTGGCACCCGAGAAGCGCCCGTCGGTGATCAGAGCAACACTCTCGCCGAGCCCCTCCCCAACGATGGCGGCCGTTACCGCGAGCATCTCGCGCATTCCGGGACCGCCGGCAGGTCCCTCGCCCCGGATGACGACCACGTCGCCTTCCTTGATCTCGTGAGCGAGCACCGCGGCCATGGCGGCCTCCTCGCCGTCGAACACCCTTGCCGGACCGGTGTGTAGGCGACGCTCGTGGCCGGCCAGCTTGACCACGCATCCGTCAGGGGCCACATTGCCGCGCAAGATGGCAAAACCGCCCGTCGGCTTGAGCGGGTCCGCGAGCGGACGCACAACTCGCTGGCCCGGCGTTTCCCGAGCCTCTTGAGCGTGTTCGCCAATCGAGCGCCCAGTAACGGTGATCGCCTCAGAGCGCAGCACGCCCGCTTCCTGAAGACGACGCAGCACCAGCGGCACTCCACCCGCCTCGTAAAGGTCGGTGGCTACGTAGTGGCCGCCGGGTTGCAGGTCGCACAACAGGGGCGTAGCCTGCGAGATCGCGTCGAACTCCTCGATCGAAAGCGGGACTCCCATTTCGCGCGCGACCGCCAACAGGTGGAGCACTATGTTGGTGGAACCTCCGCTTGTGGCGCCGGCGGCGATGGCGTTCTCCAAGGCCGGCTTGGTGATCACATCGCGGGGGCGCAATCCCCGGCGCAACACGTCCATTGCCAGTTCGCCGCACTCGACGGCCACCTTCAGCTTGTGTCCGTCCTCGGCCGGCACCATCGAGGAGCCCGCCGGTGAGATGCCGAGAACCTCGAAGGCCATCGCCATCGTGTTGGCCGTGAACTGTCCTCCACAGGCACCGGCGCCAGGCGAGGCCACCTCCTCCAACTCGTGCAGCTCGGCCTCGGTGATCTTGCCGGCCGCGTAGGCTCCGACCGCCTCGAACACCTGCTGGATGGTGACGTCCTGGCCCTTATAGTGACCGGGGCGAATCGAGCCGCCGTAGAGCATTAGGCCCGGGATATCTAGCCGGGCCAAAGCCATCACCGCGCCGGGGATCGTCTTGTCACAACCGGAGATCACTACCAGCGCGTCGAATGCGTGGGCAGAGGCGACCAACTCGATCGAGTCGGCGATCAACTCGCGTGATACAAGGGAGGCGCGCATACCGGACGTGCCCATCGTGATGCCGTCGGAGATCGCGATCGTGTTGAGCTCCATCGGCGTGCCGCCGGCGGCCCTGATGCCCTCCTTGACCTTGGCGGCCAGGACGCGGTTGTTGAAGTTGCAGGGCATCGTCTCGATCCACGAGTGGGCCACGCCGACGATGGGCTTTGCCAAGTCCTCGGCGGTGTAGCCGATACCGTGTAGGTAGGCGCGTGCAGCGGCTCGCTCGGGGCCCTCGGTGAGAGCTCGCGAGCGGTGCTTGAGATCGAAAGTGGCTGAATCGGTCACAGCGTCCGAACACTACCGACGCGACCGGGCGCTCGTCTGGGGCCCGATCGCCCGCGCTCCCAACTCGCCAAGCGGGCAAGGTCGCGACGTGCCTTGGCGACCCGGATCTGGCGACCAGGCAAGTGCATGTTGGCCTGCTCGATCAAGCCTCGCTCGTCAGCCGTGAGCCTGATCCACTTAGCCAGCACATCATCGGAGTCGGGCAGCCTGGGAGACCCGTAAGGGCGCGTCTGGTCAGGAAACTCGATGCAGTACTCGCCCACGATCTGGGCGCTTTCGGGGACATAGGCGAGGATCGGCTTGTGGGGGTAGATGAGATAGGCGTAGGTGCGCTCCCCTGAAGTCCCGGGCTCGCCTGAGGATCCCCACACACGCAGGAAGCCGAGTTCGCGATACATCGCCCACTCCTCCTCGTTGACGCACGATCGCAACAGCTCGCGTGCGCGTTGCTCGGCGCGCAGTTCTCGCCCGGGGTCATAGTCGGCGAGCAGATGGGTGCCGCCCTGACCCAGGCGCATCGGCGATGACCGCAACGCGGCCAGCCGGGGGCTGCGTCGCGCTTGCTGCAGAGCAAGGACCGTAACCAGTACCACTACCACGATCGCGAATGTCCCCAACGCAAGCATTGGCGCAAGCGTCAGGATGAGGCGCACGCGCCTATGGCGCGGCAGGCCGGCACGGGAGACCGAACGAGCATCAGCGACCGCCCGCGGCCCTGGGGAAGAAGATCACGCGCTCCGCGTCATGGGGAATCTCGTCGAAGCTGCGAACCAGCTCGGCTTGACGACGTCCAGCCTCGCTCGAGATTGGCACAGCAGCCCACATACCCGCGTCAAGCTCCCGGCGAAAGGCTTGCAGCAGCTCGGCGTGCTCCTCGGGCACCGCGACATCGCCCTCGGCGAGCACCACCTCGCCATGACCGGGCTTGACTCGCAACAGCCGCATGGTCAGCGATTATGACAAACCGAGATCGGCCCTAACGCGGGCCAAGCCGATCGCGTCGACCGGCCCTGGGCCCTGGCCCACGTCGCGCAGGCCGCGGGCGACCGCTGCTCCGGTCAAGGCCCTGGCGAAGAAAGCGGCTTGGAGGGGAGCGCGCCCGAGCGCAAGCTGGGCGGCCAAGACCGAGGAATGGGTGCACCCGGAACCATGGGCGGCCCCGTCGGGATGACGCTCGCCAGGGATGCTCACGATTCGCTCGGGAGCGTCCGAATCGAGAAAGAGGTCGGTTGCCTGCTCGCGGTGGCCTCCGGTTAGGAGGACGATCTTGGGGCCCAGTTCGAGCACCGCACGGGCCAGAGCTGGCGCTTCGTCTCGCGCCGAGTCATCGTGAGTGCCATCGGCGAACGCTCCACTGACCGGGATATCGCCCTCGGCAAAGCCGGAGGCCGAGCCGCCTCGCGCGAGCGCCCTGGCCTCGGGCATGTTCGGCGTGAGGATCGTGGCCCGGGGCAAGATTTCGGCAAGCAGCGCACTCTCGGCGTCGAGGTCGAGCAAGCGGGCACCCGACTCGCTGACCATCACCGGATCGACGACGACTGGGGTCTCGGCCGAGAGCTCGTCAAGAGCCGCGGCCACTGCGCGAATCGTGGGGGTGCCGCCAAGCATCCCGACCTTGACGGCATCCACACCGATGTCCGCAAGCACCGTGCGGACCTGAGCGATGACGATCTCGGGCGGAATCGCGTGGACGGCCTCCACGCCCAGCGTGTTCTGGGCCGTGATCGCCGTAATTGCACTCATGCCGTGTACCCCGCAACGGGCAAATGCCTTGAGATCTGCCTGGATGCCCGCCCCCCCGCCCGAGTCCGACCCGGCGATGGTGAGCACGCGAGGGGTACGGGTTGGGCTTCGCATGCGAGCTCGCCGGATCAGGCTGAGCGCGCGCGATTGCGGTCCGGAAAGATCGCGTAGCTACCGATGGCCGTGACCAGGAGGCGACCATCTTCGTGGCGTACCTCGCTGCGCAGGACCGAATTGGTGCGATTGCGTCGGTCGAGCTGGGTTGTACACACGATCTCCCCCTCAACTGCGGTCTGGATGTAGTTGATCGAGATGTTGAGGGTCGCGATTCGCTCGTCCTCATCGGTGTGCGGCCACAAGGTCGAGCCCATGCAGTAATCGACGAGGGCATAGGTCACGACGCCTGAAAGCAACCCACCGGCGTTGATCAGCTCCGGCCGTATCGCCAACCTCACCGTGTCGGGACTGTCCCAGCGCATGCCCATGAAACCACTGACGCCATCGATCCCGAAGCGCGCGCCATCGGCGCCTCGTGCCACATCGGCGCTCCGCTCGACATCAGCGCCCCGTTCGACATCGGCGGAGGCGGAGGCGGAGGCGGTCACTCCACTGGGATTGTGGGACGCGTCGGTCACGAGAAGGACGATACGGGCGAGACCGCCAGGATATCTCCAGCTCAGGCGCCGCCCTGGCCAAATGTAGTGAGCGCGTGCGCATTATCGAGCAAATGCGCTTGCAAATTGGCACATCTGTGTCTATTTCGTCACATTTTGCAGCTTATGGTCAGACGGTGCCGTCCGCCAACCAACCCCCACCCGGCGCACCAATCCCACGCGATAGTCGTCGAGCCCTGGGCACAATCGGCGAGGATCTCGCCGTCGCACACTTTCGCCGGCTCGGATTCGTGATCGTGGCGCGCAACGTGAGGACTCGTCACGGCGAGATCGATCTGATTGCCTTCGACCATCGCACACTAGTCTTCGCCGAGATCAAGACGCGGCGCGCAAGCAACCGTCGCAGGGGTCTGTGTCCCGAGGACCAACCGCTGGCTTGGCTGAAGCTCGCCCAACGTACCCGCATAAAGCGACTGGCGTGCGCCTGGCTCTACGAGAACAGCCAGGCCCGACCCAAGGCCCACACGATCCGCTTCGACGCCGTCGGTGTGGTCGTGGACGGCTCAGACCGGCTGCTGCGCCTCGACCACATAGAGGGGGCTTGGTGAGCACGCGTGGCGACCTCAAGAAGATCAGGGATCGAGCCGAACGGCAGGGCTGGCGTGTGGAGAAGCGCAAGGAGTACTGGCTGTTCTTTCCTCCAAACAGGGATCAGCCACCCTGCAAGATGGCCGGTACCCCTTCTTCCTCGCGAGCAATTGCGAACTTGCTGGCTTGTTTGCGCAAAAAGGGATATAAGAGATGATCGTGGAGTATCGAACCTGGACATCGATCGCAAATATGTCGTTCGACGACGAGGCGACATGGTTGCCGCTCACCCGGTACCTGGAGAACGAACACCCCGAGCTCGGCCCTGTGGCCACCTGGGAAGAGGGCACATCGACGATCGTGCTGGTGCTGGCCGACGACCAGCCTGACCCGGCAAGCGCGGCCGAGAGCGCGGTGCGGGTCATAAGCGACGCCTTGCACGCATGTCGGCTTGGGGACCGTTTCCCTACCGTCTTCCAAGTCGAGCCGGCTGCCGACCTTCTTTCTGTGTAAGCCCGCCCTCAGGCTTGCGAGAAGGTGGCTAGAGGAGCTTCAGAGCGCCAGCTGCTGGTAGGCCAGGGACTGAAAAGACATGCGGTGCAGTGGTGAGACACCTTGGCGTTCGATCGCCTCGCGGTGTACGGGCGTCGAGTAGCCGACATGTTCGGCAAAGCTCCAACCCGGATGCAGCTCGTCGGCTTGGTGCATGAAGCGATCGCGAGTCACCTTGGCCACAATCGACGCAGCCGCTATCGCGGCGCTGGTGGCGTCGCCGCCCACGACCGGACGTTGGGGTCGCTCAAACTCGGGCACCGCGAAACCATCGATCAGGCAGATCACCTCGTCCGGGACCCCGCTGGTAACTCCCCGGATCGCGTCGCGCAAAGCCGCCAGGTTGGTCTTGTGCAGGCCACGCGAGTCGATTCCCTGCACACAGCGCGAGACCACGGTCACACGCGAAGCGGTACTCAAAACAAGCGGGTAGAGCTCCTCACGGGCCTCCGCTTTGTGCTGCTTGGAGTCATTCAAGCTCGCCAAGGCACGGAACTCCCGCGTGGTGAGCCGCTCGTAGTCGAACAAGACAGCTGCTGCCACGAGCGGCCCGGCAAGACAGCCGCGCCCCGCCTCGTCGGCTCCCGCAACCAGACGCGCACCAAGGGCCCGGTCGAACGCAAACAGCCTCTGCCCGCTTTTGCTACGCGCGCGACGGCGCGCCACGCGCTTGGAATACGGCGCCCGCGAAGACGGGCTAGAGGAAGCCGACGCGGTCGGGAGGCCAGTAGGTGGCAAAGGCGCCTCCGATGACCCAGCTTGTGGGGACTGGTCCCCAGAACCTACTGTCGTCAGACTCTCCACGATTGTCACCCATCATGAACCAATGACCGGCGGGAATCTTGATCGGGGTCGGGAAGTTGCACTCCGAGCCACCTTCACATGGGTTGATGTAGGAGTCTTTCTCCCGCTTGCCGTTGACGTAAGCGTGACCTTCCTTGATGTAGAGCGTGTCGCCCGGACCGGCCACGATGCGCTTGATGAAGTTCACGCTCGCCTCCTGCGGCTCGGGTGAGTCACATGCGGCGCCGCCGGGGGTGACCATGTGAGGCGCAGGTCCACAAATCTGCTGTTCGGCGTCCTTGGGCGGGTGGAACACGACGATCTCACCGACATGGGGTCCACCGAAGTGCATGCCAATCCGATTGACGAGCACCCTCTGGCCCACATTCAAGGTCGGTTCCATCGAGCCACTCGGGATCCTGTAGGGCTTGACGATCCAAGCTTGGATCGCCAGCGCCAGACCGATCGCGACCAAGACGATCACAATCAGCTCTACGACCGAGTTGGTCTTGGACTTGGCTACTTCTCCGCTGGACCCGGATCCCGACACCCCACCAGAGCCCTTGCGCCCGGCGCCTTTGGCCGAGGCAGGGTCGGCGCTCACGCCGCCGGGTCGCCGGCTGCAGCGTCGCCGGCATCGGAGGGACCAGGCTCGTCGCCATCCGCCATGGCCTGGGTTGCCGCGGCAGCGTCCTGAGAATCCGATGTCCCCCCGTCCCCGGAGGCCTCCCCACCTGACTCCTGAGCGCCAACGGGCTCCTCGGTCGGCTCCTCCGGGGTATCCACCGAAGCTGCGACCGGCGCGTCCTCCACCGCGCTGTCCGTCTTCGTGCCCTCCGTCGCCGTGCCCTGCGTCGCCGTGCTCTCCGGCTCTGCCCCGGGCGTCTCCGACAGCGTCTCGCTGGCGGTTGCGCCATCCGCGTCGGTGGCCTCCTCGCCATACAGCAGTCCCGACTCGACAGCTTGCTCGGGCCCGGTGTAGCGGCGCTCGCGTACTCGCGCACGCTTGCCAACGCGGTCGCGCAGGTAGTAGAGCTTCGCCCTGCGCACATCGCCCCTGGCGGCCACCTCGATGCGCTCAATCTTGGGTGAGTGCACCGGGAACATGCGCTCCACGCCCACCCCGAAGGATTGCTTGCGCACCGTGAAGGTCTCGCGTGCTCCATGGCCTTGACGCTTGATGACCACGCCCTCGAAGACCTGGATGCGCCGGCGCGTGCCCTCGATCACCTGAAAATGCACCTTGACGCGATCGCCAGGAGCGAAGTCGGGGACGCGGCGCAGTTGCGCACGCTCGATGCTTTCGATGACGGTGCTCATAATAAGAAGGCGCCGTGTGAGCGGAAAGTCGCTGCACTCGCCGACGCGACCGCGAATGGTAGCGAACGGCGCACGGGCAAGCGCAGGCAGCCGTCTAGCGCCCCTGCCGACCGCGAGTGCGGCTCTGCTGAAGACGCCACTCTCTGATGCGTTCATGATGGCCGGAGAGCAAGACCTCAGGCACGCGCCAGCCCCGATACTCGACCGGTCGCGTGTAGTGCGGATACTCGGGATTGCCGCCCAAAACCTCGCTGAAGGACTCCTCCACGGCCGAGTCGGCGTGGCCGAGCGCGCCGGGCAGCTTACGCATGACGGCGTCGCAAACGACCATCGCCGCAAGCTCTCCGCCGGAGAGGACATAGCGACCGATCGAGAGCGTCTCGCTCGCGTAGTGCTCGACCACACGCTCGTCGAAACCCTCATAGCGCCCGCACAGCAACGTGAGCGCGGGCTCGGCGGCCAGCTCGCGCACGTACTCCTCGTCCAGAGTGCGCCCGCCGGGTGTGAGCGCGATCACGCGACGATCGTCCCGGATCCGAGTCGCGTCGGTCCCGTAGTGGGCGCTGAGCGCGGCGTCGATCACGTCGACGCGCAACACCATGCCGGCGCCTCCCCCGCAGGGCGTGTCGTCAACCTGGCCCGCGCTGAGCGGCGTGTGCTCGCGGAAGTTGACGCAGCTAAGCCGCGAACCGGCGTCGAGCACGTTGCGCACGTGGCGCTGTGTCGCAAACCAGTCGAACCACTCGGGAAACAGCGTGAACACGTCGATTTCCATCAGTGGATCCCCGCGATCGGGTCGGCGCCAAGCCAATTGATAGCCGCGACAACCGGCGGTTCACAGACGAGCCCGCTCACAACAACTCCTCCAAGAAGCTCATATTCACGTCGATTCGGCGCGCGGGCGGATCGACCGCGCGTATGGCGTCGCGCACCATCGGGACCAGCAGCTCCGAGGCGCCACCGACATCCTCGTCCTGGCCTGAGATGTCCATGCGGACCTCCAAAGCCTCGCACGAGGGCAGCTCGACCATGCGAATGACTGTCCCGACGCGACGCTCCCCGTCGAACACCTCGCAGCCCTCCAGTTCGCCGGCCCACCACTCTTCCTCCTCCAGTTCGGGCGCCTCATCGACATCCACGATCAGCTCAAGTCCCCGCAAAGCCTCGGCCTCACCACGGTCCCCGACGCCCTGCAAGCGTATGAGCGGATGCTCCTCGGTGCCCGCCCGCCTGACGATCTCCGCAACCAGACCATCCAGCTTCACCGTGACCCCCAAGGCGAGCAGGCGGGGCTTGGGAGCTGTCACGTAGAAGCTTCCGTCCAGGCCGTGCGCGCGGCCCACGCGCCCGGCGGACAGAGCACTCGACTCGGCGCTTGGGTCGGTCGGAGAGCCGTCGCGATCCTCGGGCGTGACCGTCTTCCTCGGCGGCGGGTCGTCGGACTTCGCGCTCAACGCGCGCGCCTCAATCGACGATGTCGAGGAGCACGCGGCGCTTCTCGTTGACCGCGGCTGCCTTTACGACGGTGCGCAAAGCCTGCGCTGTGCGTCCCCCGCGGCCGATCACCTTGCCGTAATCATCGTCGGCCACGCACAACTCGAGCACAACCGTGCCGTCGTCCTCCTCGAACTGCTCGACCGACACATCGTCGGGACTATCGACCAAGCCCTGAGCGAGATACTCGAGCAGCTCCCTCATGACCTCGTCGGACATTCGATCAACCCACAAGCGCTCAGCGCTAGGAGATTCCTTGGATTCTCAGCAGCTTGGCAACCGTATTTGACGGTTGCGCCCCGCGAGCCAACCAGCTTTTGGCCCGCTCCTCGTCGATCACGATCGTGGAGGGGTTTGTCTGAGCGTTGTAGTGGCCGATCGTCTCGATCACCCGCCCGTCACGCGGGGAGCGCTGATCGGCGACGACGACGCGCCAAATCGGGTTCTTCTTTGCGCCCACGCGAGTGAGCCTCAGCCTTACCGACACGTTTTCCTCTCTGAATGCTTACCGAACAAGCTCAGAGCTTAGACGGTAGAGAGTCGATAGGAGTGTCCGGGAGATCCGTTTTGCATCTCTTGGGGTCCCAGGACCTGGTGAGCGCCCATGCTGGATGTCACAGCGCGGCGCGTCAATGGCCTGGTCGCTCAACGGGCCTGTCGCATCAGAGCGCCGACATCGGGCATCTTGCCGCGGGTCATACCGCGCATCACCTTGCGCATCTGACCGAACTGCTTGACGAGCTGGTTGACCTGTTGCACATTCGTCCCCGAGCCGCGCGCGATCCGCAGCCGGCGAGAACCCTTGATCAGCTCCGGGCGGGTGCGCTCTTCGGGAGTCATCGAGAGGATGATCGCCTGCACCCGGTCGAGCTCACGCTCGTCGACCTTCATCCCTTTGAGTTGTGCGCCCGCGAATCCCGGGATCATGCCTAGCAAATTGGTGAGTGGCCCCATACGACGAATCGTCTTCAGTTGATCCAGGAAGTCGTCGAGACCGAACTCGTTGCGTCTTAGCTTGCGCTCCAGCTCAGCCGCCTGCGTCTCGTCAAACTGGCGCTCGGCAGTCTCGATCAAGCTCATCACATCGCCCATGCCGAGGATCCGCTGGGCTATGCGATCGGGATGGAAGCGCTCGAACTGGTCCAGCTTCTCTCCCGTGGAAGCGAACAGGATCGGCTTGCCCGTGACGGCCTTGACCGACAACGCGGCGCCCCCGCGAGCGTCTCCGTCCAGCTTGCTCATCACCACACCGTCGAATTGGACCGCCTCGGCGAACTGCTCGGCGACATTGACAGCGTCCTGGCCGGTCATGGCGTCGACCACGAGCAACACATCGGTCGGTTTGACCGCGTCGCGAATCCTCACAAGCTCTGCCATCAGTGCCTCGTCGACGTGCAGGCGCCCACTGGTGTCGACGATCAGCACGTCCTTGCCCTCTTCGACAGCCCGCTCCAAAGCCCAGCTCGCGATCTGCACCGGGTCTCGATCCGTGCCTTGCTCGTACACCGTGGCCCCCGCCTGGGCGCCAACCTTGACCAGCTGATCGACGGCGGCGGGTCGATACACATCACAGGCAGCCAAAGCCACCGAAGAAGAGTGCTCCTCGCGCAGATAGCGCGCGAGCTTGGCCGAAGCGGTCGTCTTACCCGATCCCTGCAGGCCCGCCATCAAGATCACCGTGGGCGGACTCGACGCAAAGCTGAGACCGGCCGGCTCCTCCTCGGCGCCACCGTCCGATGAGCCTCCCATCAATTTGGTGAGCTCCTCGGCGACGATCTTGACCACCTGCTGGCCGGGGTTGAGCTTGCCGACGATGTCGGCGCCCGTACAGCGATCCCTCACATCGGCGGTGAAGCTCTTGACGACCTTGAAGTTGACATCCGCCTCCAGCAGGGCCAGGCGGATCTCGCGCATCGCCTGCTCGATGTCGCCCTCGGTCAGGGTGCCACGCTGGCGCACGTCTCCCACCGTGGCCTGCAGCTTCTCGCCCAGAGACTCGAACATCACTCGCTCCCAGGCGAATCTGGCTTGGTGCGCCGGGCGATCGCCTCGCCGATACCGCCAAACGCCTCGGCGAACTCGGAGGGGATCACGAAAACCTTGTTTGAATCCCCTTCGGCGAGCGAAGGCAGCATCTGCAGGTATTCGTAGCTGAGCAGCTCGCGCGAGGGTTTGCCCTCGTGGATCGCTTTGAACACTGTGTCGATCGCCTTCGCTTCGCCCTCGGCGCGCAGCACGGCCGCTTGGCGGTCGCCCTCGGCTCGCAACACCACCGCCTGCTGCTGGCCTTCGGCGGTGAGGACCTGCGCCTGCTTCTCGCCTTCGGCGGTGAGGATCGCCGCGCGACGGTCACGCTCGGCGCGCATCTGCTTCTCCATCGCCGCCCTGATGTCCTGCGGCGGGTCGACCGACTTGATCTCCACGCGGTTGATGCGTATCCCCCACTTGCCGGTGGCCTCGTCGAGCACCACCCGGAGCTGGGTGTTGACGCTCTCGCGGGCGGTCAACGTCGCCTCCAGCGACAGCCCCCCGATCACGTTGCGCAAGGTGGTGACGGTCAGCTGCTCGATCGCCTGCAGCGGATTTGCTACTTCGTATGTGGCCGAGCGGGGATCGGTGATCGTGAAATAGAGGACAGTTTCGATCGCCACGACCACGTTGTCTTCGGTGATGACCGACTGCGGTGAGAAGTTGACCACCTGCTCGCGCAGATCGACCAGTGGCTTGACGCGATCGATGAACGGCGTGACGATCGTCAGGCCGGGCTCCAAGGTCCTGCTGTAGCGCCCGAGGCGCTCGACCACGCCCGCGCGCGCCTGCGGGATCACGCGGATGGTGCGCGCCGCCGCGAACAGCAAGAACAACACAAAGGCACCTACGACGATCAAAGCGACCATTGGAGTCGCCTCGCTTTCATTCGAGTGGTCACAGGGACTTTAGTTTGACTCATCCTCGGTCTGAGACGGTCGATGGTCGAGCGAGGCTAGGACGCAGACCGCGAAATGTGCTTCGCACATGAGTGGTCGAGGACGACGCCTCGCGAAGCGGGGCACACAGCCCGCAGGGCTGGGTCGGCCGTCTCAGTGCATCACCAAAGCCGTGGCGCCCCTAATTTCGACGACTTCGACGCGTTCGCCCGGATCGAACACCTGGTCCTCGTCGAAGCTGCGGGCTGTCCACACCTCGCCATCGATCTTCACACAGCCGACGCCCTCGTCGTTGGCGATCCGCTCCAAAACAATCGCTTTACGTCCGATCAGAGCGGCGGCGCCCGTCCTGATCGAGGGGGGCAATCTGCGATGGCGACGCGCGACCGGCCGTAGCGTCGCGAACACGATGCCCGAAGCCACCAAAAAGACGATCGTCGAGAGCAGTACGCCAACGCCGAGCAGACCGACCACGCCCGCAAGTGCAGCTCCAGCCGCAAACGGGGCGAGATAGAAGCCGCCCTGGTGCATCTCGCCCACCCCAAGCGCGCAAGCCGCGACGAGCCAGAGAATCCAAGCACCCATAAGTTGATTATGACTCGGCCACAAGGGCCCGGGCGAAATCTTCGGCATCGAACGGACGCAAGTCCTCCAGCTGCTCTCCGATTCCTATCAGCTTGACGGGCAAGCCCAGCTCTTGGGCGATCGCAAGCGCGATCCCCCCACGCGCGGTTCCGTCGAGCTTGGTCAGCACGATCCCGCTCACACCCGCCGACTCCGCGAACATGCGGGCCTGACGCAACCCATTCTGGCCCGTGGTGGCATCGATGCTGAGCAGTGTCTCGTGCGGCGCCCCATCCAGCTGCCTTTCCAGTACACGGCGCACCTTGGCCAGCTCTGCCATCAGGTCGTCCTGCGTGTGCAGGCGTCCCGCGGTGTCAACTAGGACGACGTCGATCTGCTGAGAGCGAGCTTGGGCGACGGCCTCGAAGGCGACCGACCCCGGATCGGCGCCCTCGGGCCCGGTCACGATCTCACAGCCCGCCCGCTCGGCCCAACCTTCGAGCTGCTCCGTTGCGGCCGCACGGAAAGTGTCGGCCGCAGCCAGCAAGACGCTTACGCCGAGCTCGTTGCGTAGATGCCAAGCGAGCTTGCCGATCGTCGTGGTCTTACCGGTGCCGTTGACTCCCACCACAAGGATCACCGTCGGCTTGGCGCGGATGTCGATGCGATCCTCTTCGCTGCGCGCCGTCTGGGCGAGCAGCTCGACCAAGCGCTCGGAGAGCTCGGGCCCGCTCGTGAGACCGGCTTCGGTCGCTTCGCGCTCGAGCGTCTCCACGACCGACGCAGTCGTGCTCGCGCCCACGTCAGCCATGATCAGGGCCTCCTCCAAACGTTCCCAAGTGTGCTCGTCGAGCGTCGCAAAAAGCGTCGCCTGGATCTCCGAGCCGAGGGCTTGGCGAGTCTTCGACAGGTTTTCGCGCAAGCGCTTGAACAGGCCGCGACGACGCTCGCCACCCTCCTCCGACCCCGCGCCGGAGGAGTCCTGCCCGTCGCCTACGAACAACTCAGACCATTCGCGCGGCATGGTCTATGCGACCGGAGCTACGTGCGGCGCGCCCTCGAGGTCAGCTACGTGCCTCCCGTCCTTGACCGCAGCTATCTGGGGTGGATCCTGCACCGGTACCACCTGCGGCGCGTCCTCGTCCTTGGGCAATCGTCGCGAGAGCACCCTGGAGACCCCGTTGTCGGCCATCGAGACTCCATACAGCCAGTCGGCCGCCTCCATCGTGCGCTTTTGGTGAGTGATCACGATGAACTGCGCCCGGCCTGCATATCGGCGCAGCAACGTCAGGAACCGGTCGAGGTTGAGGTCGTCGAGCGCCGCCTCCACCTCGTCGAGCACGTAGAAAGGACACGGGCGCGCCAAGAACACCGAGAACATGAAGGCGAGGGCCGTCATCGACTTCTCCCCACCTGAGAGCAGGGACAAACGCTTGGTGGACTTGCCGGCCGGGGTGATCTCGATCTCGACCCCCAACATCTCCTCGGCGTCCCGCTCCTGCTCCTGCGCCTCAAGCTCGGCGTCCGTCTCGGCGTCTGGCTCCTCGCCGTCCTTGGCCGCGGACTGGCCGCCCAGAACAGAACGTGGAGTCTGCTCGTCAGAGACCAGGCGCAGGCGTCCACTACCTCCCGGGAACACGTCTCCGACGAGCTCCTCGAAGTTTCGCGCGGCGGCCGAGAAGGTCTCATTGAAGGTCTCGTGTATCTGGCGATCCGTTTCCCGGATCACGGACTTCAACTCGCGCAGAGCCGTCTCCAGGTCGGTGCGTCGCTCCTCAAGCTCCTCGACGTGAGCGATCGCCTCCGCGTACTCCTGGCCCGCGAGCGGGTTGACCGGACCGAGTTGCTCGCGGCGGCGTGCCAGGCGCTCCAGGCGGGCACGCAAGGCCTGTTCCTGCTCCTCGCCGAGCGGCTCTACAGGCTCGGCGCCGGCAGTCGCGGACGCGGCCTCGGCCTCCTCGGGCCGCTCAGAGTCGGAGCTCGGCGCGGCATCGGCGCCCGGCAACGGCAGCTCCAGTCGCGCTGAGACCTCGTGCAACTCCTCGCCGGCCTCAGCCGCTTGGTCGCGCAGGCGCTGAGCGGCGACCTCCGCGCCTGTCACGGCCTCGCCCTCGACCCTCAACGCTCCCTGGATCTCGGCCTCCTCCTGGGCGCACGCCCTGAGCTCGGTGGATACCTGCTCGCCCTCCGCACGATCTTTGCTCAGCAGCTCCTCGATCTGAGCCAGCACTCCGTCCATCGCCTCGGCTGCACCGACCAACGCCGCCGCCAAGCGCTCGGCGCGCGGGGCCAAGTCCAGGTCGGCGACTCGCTGGGCGCGTAGGCGCTCGATCCGTCGGGTGCGCTCGGCCTCTTCGGCCTTGCGACGCTCCGCCTGGCGGCGCTCCGCCGCCAGCTCGCCTTGCAGCTCGGCACGTCGCACCGCCAAGGGGCCTTGCTCGGGAGCAGCCTTGCGCTGCTCGATCAGCCAATTCGCTTTGCGCTGTGCCTCGGTTGCCTCAGACAGAGCGCGCTCGCGCTCACGCAACGCGGCGTCGGCGCGGTCGCGCGCGTTGTCGGCCTCGCGCAGTTGCTCCAGCGCGCGCTCGACGGCATCGCGGGCAGTGTGCTCGACTGCCACGACCCGCTCGCTGTCGGCGATCAAGCGGTCGCGCTCGTTGCGGCGCGCCAAGACCCGCTCGGCGCCGCCCGCGGTGACCTGGCGCAGCTCCCCCCATGTCCCGAACAGGACGCGTCCCGATCGCGTGCACGCCACACCCTTGAAGCCGGGCTTCACATCCTCTAGGCGCTCGACCACCCAAGCGTCTAACAGCAACTTGCGAGCCAACTCCAGGATCGCGCCCGAACCACTCACAAGACCCGTCAGGTGTAGCGCTCCGGGAGCCGGTGGCTCGCCGGTTTGCGAAACGTCCGCGCCGTCGAGCAGCGACTCGCCCGAGCTTGTCGAGATGTCCCGCTCGGGCAAGCTGTCGGTCTCGCCGGCCGCCTCGCCCGCCAAGAGCGCGGCGCCGCCATCGGGGCCGACCTTGTCAAGCAGGGCGCGGGCTCCGTCCATGTCGGCGACCAGGGCAGCGTCCAAGCGTCCCCCGAGCGCCGCGGTAAGCGCCAGCTCGTAGCCCGACTGCACCCGCAGGGCGTCGCTCAAAGCGCGCGGCGAGCCTGCGCCCGAGCCGTGGATGCCCGCATGGCTGCGCAGGAACTGGTTGGCCGCCGCCAGCTCCGCTCCAACCTTGGCCGCCTCCCGCCGCGCGGCCTCCGCCTCGGCTTCGAGTTGGCGCAGACTCGCGCGAGCACGCTCAGCCTGAGCGTCGGCTTGGACTCGCGCCTCGCGGGCCGCCTGCGCCTCGGTTTGCAGCTCCTCGGCACGCTCGATGGCGGCCGTACGCTCCCCCTCCAAGCCGGCGATCTCACGCTCCAGCTCGCGCTCGTGCTCACTGTCGATCTGGATCAACGCCTGCTCTATCGCTTGCACGCGAGCCTCGCTGGCCTGATCCTCGGTCGCCGGATCGCGCTCGGCCCGTTCGCCGCCGAGCGGCTGCTCGAGCGCGCCCAACTCGATCTCGATGCGGCTCGCCCTCTGAGCCACGCCCGCCGCCGTTGCCGCTGCCTGCTCGCCGCGCATCTGCAGGCGCTCGCGCGCTGAGCGCGCCTGGAACGCTCGCTTTGAGATCGCGTCGTGGCGCTCGGTGCGCTCGGCGAGAGCCTGCTCGGCGGCCGCCCTGCGGGCCACGACGGCACGCAGACGCGACTCGATCTGCTCGCGCGCAGCTCTCGCCGCCTGAACGCCTTCCTCGGCCTGGGCCAACTCCTCGGTACGCGCCCTGACGGCCTCGCGAGCAAGCTCGTAGCGAGCCTGAAGCATCTGGTGCTCGAGGCGCTCGTGCAGCTCGGCCGCCTCCGCTTGGCGCTTGAGCGGGCGCAGGCGGGTACGGGCCTCGCGCTCCACGTCCAAGGCCCGGTCGAGGTTCTCTTGGGTGCGCTCGAGCTTCAGTTGAGCGCGGCGCCTGCGCTTGCGATGCTTGCCGAGCCCTGCCGCCTCCTCGATCAAGAGACGCCGGTCGCGCGGCTTGGAGGTCACGATCGCCTCGACCCGACCTTGCGATATGACCGAGTGGGTCTCCTTGCCGAGGCCCGTGTCGGAGAGAACCTCGATCACGTCCACCAAGCGGCAGCGCGCGCCATTGAGGCGATACTCCCCCTCGCCCGAGCGATCGAGGCGACGCACGATCGAGATCTCAGACAGCGGCAGGTCGACCGTGCCATCGGAGTTGTCGAGCACCAGCTCGACCTCGGCCGCGCTACGTGCTTGCACGCCACGGCCGCCGCCGAAGATCACGTCTTGCATCGACTGGCCGCGGACGGCCAAAGGAGACTGCTCTCCCATGGCCCACAGCAGGGCATCGGTAACGTTGGACTTGCCCGATCCGTTGGGACCGACCACGACACTCACACCTGGCCCGAAGTCGAGCTTGGTGCGGTCCGGGAATGACTTGAACCCCTTCAGGGTGAGCGACTTCAGATGCATCTCAGGCCTCTACACCCTTCGACAAGCTCTCCAGAGCCTCGTTCGCGGCCTGTTGCTCTGCGTGCTTCTTGCTGCGTCCGCGACCTTTGCCCAAAGTACGACCGTCGACCAAGGCAGCGACCACGAACGTGCGGTCGTGCGGAGGGCCGTGCTCGTCGGTTACCTCATAGACGATCGTCTCACCGCGCCTGGCCAGCTGCTCTTGCAAGGCCGACTTGAAGTCCAAGGGGTGCTCCAAGGCGTCCTCGATCTCCGGTGCGAACGCCTCGACCACTGCCTCGGCAGTGCGCTCGTAGCCGGCCTGCAGGTAGCAAGCGCCGATCACGGCCTCGATCACGGAGGCGAGCACGCGCTCGGTCTCAAGCAGCCCCACCAGTCGCCCCTCGCCGTTCTCGGGTGCCACGGCACGCAGGCGCTCGGCCACACCCAAGCGTTCAGCGACCGCCCGGCAGGAGCGCCCCGAGACCGCCTGTGCACGGATCTTGGTGAGCCGGCCCGCGCCAAAGCGCTCGGCTTCCAGGCGCGGATAGAGGTGGGTGGTGACCGCCAAGGCAAGGACGCTGTCGCCGAGGAACGCAAGGCGCGCATAGGAGTCGCTACGCCGCTCGGTCCAGGACGCATGCGTGAACACCTGTCGCGCGAGCTCCTCTGGAAGTTCGTCCAGCAGCGATGTCAGCAGGTCCACCGATCCCTCCATACGATCAACCATCTTCGCTTGAGTGTGCCAAGACGAAGTCGACGGCTTGACCGACCGTCAGGATCTCGGCGGCCTGCTCGTCTGGGATCCGCACGCCGTAGCTGTCCTCCAGCTCCTGCACGAGCGTGTACAGGTCCAAGGAATCGGCCGCCAAGTCCTCCTTGAAGCGCGTCGAATCGCCGATCTGATCGGGGTTCAAATCGAGCTCGTCGGCCAGATGGGCCTGTATCAGGACGAACACCTCCTCGCGCGTCATTCGCTCGTGAGGCTAGCCGCATCGGCGGATAGAGGACCCGCCCGCCCCACGCTTCGCAGCGCACCGGCATCCCTCAAGGCCGCGCGTGTGGCGCCCACCACATCCTCGCGCACCCCGCGCTCGGCCCGAACGATTGCTTGGGCAAACCCGTGGCCGGCAAAGCGCCCGTGCGGGACCACCGCCAGGCGCCGCAAACCGAGCAGATAGGCGCCTCCCTGAGCTTCGGGATCGATCTCTTCGCGAAAGGCGCGAAGACTCGGCCGCAAGAGCATCCCACCCAGCTTTCCTCGACGCGAGGAAAGCGCAGCGTCCCTGACCGCGGCGAGCACGGTCTGGGAGACGCCCTCCATCAACTTCAGGGCGATGTTGCCGGTGAAACCGTCGCAGACGATCACGTCGGCGCCTCCGCCCACAAGGTCGTTCCCCTCGACGTTGCCGACCCAGGCAAGGCGCCCATCTTGGGCAAGTCGGGCAAGTTGTTCACCCGCCGTGACAACCAATTCGCTGCCGCGCTCGGCCTCCTCGCCGTTGGAGAGCAGACCGACGCGTGGATTGGCAACGCCCAACACAGCCGTCGCGAAAGCGGCGCCCATGAAAGCGAACTGGACCAGGTGATCGCTGCGAGCCTGCGCACTGGCCCCGACATCGAGGAGCGTTACCGGATGGGCCAGGCCGGGAACGGGAATCGGCAAGGCCAGCGCGGGGCGATGCACGCCGCGCGCGCGCTTGATGTTGAACAGGCCGGCCGCCAGGGCAGCCCCGGTCCCGCCGGCGCAAACAAGGGCCTGAGCGCGCCCTTCGCCCACGGCCTTGGCAGCCTGCACGATCGAAGCCTGGGGCGCTTCTCTGACCGCCCGGGCCGGATCCGGGCTCTTGGCTATCGACAGCGGCGCGTCTACTACGTCAACGCGGGGCCCCAGTGGCGGGAGGGTTTCGATCAGCTGGGCCGGCCCGAACAAGAGCACGCGCGCTCCACCGCGAGCCGCCTCTCGCACTCCGGCGACCACCTCCGCGGGCCCCTCATCGGAGCCGTTGGCGTCTACGGCTACGACCACGTCTTCGAAACGAGCGGAGCTTCCGCTCGCCGACGACTCAGTCGTGATCGTGCTCGTGGTCGTGACTATGGGCCTCTGGGGCCACAACCTCACGACCTGCGTAGGTGCCGCAGACCGGGCACACACGGTGCGGCCTGCGCGGACTGTGACAGCGCGGGCACTCGTTCAATGCCGGGGCGCCGATCTTATGATTGGCGCGGCGCAGGGCCGTACGGCTGTGGGATTGCTTTTTCTTGGGGACCGCCATCGGCCGAACAGGCTACCAGGCTGCGTTGGGACCAGCCGCCCGGGACCAGCCACCCAGGACCAGCCCCACAACCAGCCAGCTGCCAAGGACTATTCGAGCTTCAACTCGCTCAGCTTCGCCCAACGCGGATCTGGATCGCGCTCGTGGCCGTGCTCGGGACCGGCCTCGTTGAGGTCAGTAGCGCAGACGGGGCACAGCCCGGCACAGTCCTCGCGACACAGAACCTGGTTGGGCAGGGCCAAGACGAAGGCGTCGCGCGCCCACGCCGCCAGGTCGAGCCGCTCATCTTGCAGGTAGGGGCTCGAGAGCTCCTCGCCGCCTCCCGGCCGGTCCACCTCGCGCGCGTCCACCCCAATCTCGGGAGTGGCGTCCTTCAGGCAACGCATGCAAGCACCCGCCAAGCTCGCCTCGAAGGCAAGCCGTAGCGCGTATCCGTTGCCTATCATGCGCGACACGTCGAGCCTCACCGGGATCGTCGCCGGGCGCACCTGGTAGGGCTCTCCGCCGAGGCTCAGCGGGTCGATGTGCACAGCCAGCTCGAAACGACGACCCTCCCCCGCGCTCAAGCGCAGGCCGCCCAGATCGAGAATGTCTGTTACCGCGGACACTCCCCCAGATTAGTAAGGGTCGATCCAGCCCCGGGGCCGGCTCAAGCGAGCTTGTGGAGCTCGCGCTTGAGCACCTTGCCCGTGGCGTTGCGTGGCAGCTCCTTCACGAACACGACTTCGCGCGGCACCTTGTATCGGGCGAGGTTGTGCTTGACGTACTCCTTGACCGTTTCCTCCTCGAGACCGGAGCCCTCGCGTGCGACCACAAACGCCTTCAGGCGCTGGCCGAACTTCTCATCGTCCACGCCGATGACGGCGGCCTCTTCGATCGCTTCGTGATCTGCGAGCAGGTCCTCGACCTCGCGCGGGAAAACGTTCTCGCCGCCGGAGACGATCATCTCGTCGTCGCGACCGTCCACGAACAGGCGCCCCGCGGCGTCCATCCGGCCCACGTCGCCGGTGCTCATCAGTCCCTCGATGATCTCCTTGTTGCCACCGCCGGTGTAACCCTCGAAGACCATCTCGTTGCCCACGAATATGCGTCCGTTCTGGCCTTGAGGCACCTCGTGGCCCTGCTCGTCCAGCAGCTTCACGACGGTCCCGAGCGGAGGCTTGCCGGCCGTGCCTGGCGCGGCGCGCAGGTCGGCGGGCGTGGCGATCGTGGCCCACGCCACCTCGGTGGAGCCGTACAGGTTGTAGAGCACGTCTCCGAACGTGTCCATCGCGCGGATCGCAAGCTCTCCCGGCAGCGCGGAGCCACTCAGCGCGATGATCTTCAGCGCGTGGGTGTCGTAGTTCTTGATCGTCTCGATCGGTAGCTCAAGGATGCGTTGCAGCATCACGGGCACCACCGCGAGCGCCGTCGCCCGATGCTCCGCCACTGCCCGCAACGTCTCCTCGGGGTCGAAGCGCCGGCGCAACACGACTGTCGAGGACAGCGGCAGCGCGAGCGTGAAGTGCCCGAACCCCCACGAGTGGAACATCGGCGCCGCGATCATCGTCGTCTCGCGCGCCTTCAGTGGAATCTTTGAGAACAGCGCCGCCAACGGCAGCGGCGAGTCCGGCTGTTTGCGTGCTGCCCCCTTTGGCGCGCCGGTGGTGCCGGAGGTGAGGATCACGACCCTGCCGGGCTCTGCGGGTGGGGTGAGATCGGCGGTGCTTCCTTTTCCGATCAGATCCTCAAGCGTTGGGTCCGCCGAAGCGGCGCCCGGCTCGCTCCACCCGACAAAGCGGATGCGACCCTCGCCGCCGTCGTGCACGAGGTTCGCGAAGTCTTCGTCGTATACGAGCCCAGCCGGGTCCTCGCGACGCATCACGTCGGTTATCTGCGGTCCCGCGAACGCAGTGTTCAGATAGAGGGCGCTCGCTCCCAGCTTCGAGCAGGCGAGCGTCGCCTCGATGAAGCCACGGTGGTTGCGGCACATGATCGCGACGCTGTCCCCCTCCTTGATGCCGGCCGCACGCATTTCATGCGCGAGCGCGTTTGTGCGGAGGTGCAGCTCCTCGAAGGTCAACGTCCCGCGCTCGTCGACGATCGCCTCACGTTCGGGAAAGCGCGCGGCAGAGCCTGTATACGCCGCGGCAGGCGTGGGCCCCCAGTGGCGCAGCGCCATCACCGAGCGCACGGCGCGATCCGGCCTGACCGGCGTGAGGATGCCGGTGCCGAGCAGCACCTTGGCGGCTTCCAACTTGAATCTACTCGCCGAGCTCACGCGGGCACCCTACCCAAAATTCTCGAGTCCACGCGTACGCATACGCGAGTGGGAAACGGGGGCGACACCCTCAGCTCACAAATGATGCTGTTCCAGTCGGCGCATGCGCCGACTGGCCGGACCGTACATGTACGGTCCGGGACCATGCCGCATGCGGCATGGTCTTCACTAGGAAACTTCTGCGGGCTCGTCCTTGCCCTGCAGGCGCTCGCGGCCCCGCTGCACCGCGGCAATGAACTTCGAGAGGTTCACCTCGAGCGTGCCCAAGATCTCATCGGCGTAGTCCTCGGCGCCGAGCCTGATCTCGCGCTCGCGCGCCTGGGCGTCCTCGACGATGTCCTCGGCGGCGCGCTCGGCCTGCTTGGTGACCTCCTCCTCGCCCACCAGCTTCTCCTGGCGCTCGCGTGCCTCCTTGACGATGCGCTCGGCCTCCTTCTTGGCCTCGGCGAGCATCTCCTGGCGCTCCTTGACGATCCAACGCGCCTGCTTGATCTCCTCGGGGATCGTCGCGCGCATCTGGTCGAGGATGTCGTAGATCTCCTCCTTGTCGACCCTCACCTGGTCGGTAAGGGGCACCGGCTTGGCGTTGTGGACCAAGTCGTCGAGCTTGTCGATCAAGACCAGTACGTCCATCAGCGGTCACCTCCATGGAGCGTCCCGGACCACGACATATGAGCGGATTTATCTCTCAAGATGAGCCTCACGTGAGCAAAGTTCGTCAACGGCGCAACTCTTCCTGCAAGCGCTCCGCCACCCCAGCCGGCACCAAATCGTCGATTCGCCCACCAAAAGTGGCGAGCTCCTTGACGCCACTGGAGGACAGGAAGCTGTATTGCGGTGAGGCCATTAGGTATACCGACTCTATCTCGGGATCCTGCCTCCGGTTGAGCTGGTTCATCTCGAACTCGTACTCGAAGTCCGAGATCGCGCGCAGACCCTTGACGATCGCCTTGGCCCCCACGCGCCTTGCGAAGTCGACCACGAGAGTGTTGAAAGGCTCAGCACGCACACCCGGCTCATCGGCAAGAGCCGCCTCGATGAACGACATCCGCTCCTCGATGCCGAACAGGGTCTTGTCCTTGCGTACAGAGCGATTCACGACCGCCACGACCACCTCGTCATAGAGCTGCGCAGCCCTGCGGATCACGTCCAGGTGACCGTTGGTGATCGGGTCGTAGGAGCCGGGACACACGGCTATCGCCTTGTCAACGCTCATCGTGGCGCCCTGTGATTGTCAACGCTCATCGTGATCCTCTGTGATGTGGATTGTGATCGTGGTGTCGCCGTAGCGCCTGCTCTGCACCACGGCCAGAGGCAGCTCCGCCGGCGCCCGCCGATCGCTCTCGACCACCACGCGTGCGCCTGGACCAAGAACCGCCGGCAAAAGCTCAGCCAGCTCGCCCGTCCACTCGCGCGCATGATCGTATGGAGGATCGACGAACACGAGATCGTACGTTTCGCCGGCCTCGCGTGCGGTGCGCAAGGCGACCCGGGCATCCCCGACACGCAGCTCGGCCTGCGATCCAGCCAACCCCAGCGAGGCCAAATTGGCCCTGATCGCCACAACGGCAGCCCTATCTCGCTCCACGAACACGACCCGCTCGGCCCCCCTGGAGAGCGCCTCGATGCCAAGCGCACCCGTACCCGCGAACAGATCCAGGGCGACCGCGCCGTCGAGCGCGCCAAGCATCGAGAAGAGCGCCTCCTTGACGCGATCGGACGTCGGACGCGTCGTCGCCTTCCCCTTGGGGGCCCGCAGACGGCGACCCCCCAGGCGTCCCGCGATGACCCTCACGCCGGGATCGGCTGCAATGCCTCGGCGCCGAACGCGTCCTTGAGCGCCACGCCCAGCAGTCCGTGCAATGGACCCTCGAGCCCAGGGTCCAGCGACAAGATCCGCCGTGCCCAGGCGCGCGCGCTCTCGAGCAGCTCCTCGTCGTCGGGCAAACTCGCGAACTTGAACTGTCCGAGCCCCGACTGTTTGGTACCCACCAGCTCCCCCTCCTTGCGCAACCGCAAGTCGATCTCGGCGAGCTTGAAGCCATCTGAGTGCTGCGCCAGAGCCCGCAGGCGCGCCGAGCCCGGGGGACCCGACAATAGACAGGTCGAAGCGTGCTCGCCGCGCCCCACGCGCCCACGCAACTGGTGTAGCTGAGAAATGCCGAAGCGCTCCGCGTTCTCCACCAGCATGACCGTCGCGTTGGGCACGTCCACACCCACCTCGATCACGGTCGTCGCCACCAGGACCTGGGCTTGCCCCGATGCGAAGGCCTCCATGGCCGCCTGCTTTTCGCGGGAGCGCATCTGACCGTGCAACAGCTCAACTCCGAAGCCCTTCAGCTCGCCCGCGCGCAACCGCTCGAACTCGGCGCTCGCCGCACGCAACTCGCCCGGCCCCTCGCCGCTGTCGCCGCTCGACGCCGGCCGGGCGGCGAGTTCCTCTCCGTCCTCCACAAGCGGGCACACGACATAGGCCTGACGTCCTTGCGCGAGCTGCTCGCGCAACAGGTCGTAGGCCTCCGTCCGGCCACGTTCGCCCGCAACGATGCGCGTTTCGATCGGCCTGCGTTCGCGAGGCAATTCGCGCAACAGGGTCCTGTCGAGATCTCCGTGGCGAGCCAAGGCTAGCGTTCGCGGGATCGGGGTCGCCGTCATGTGCAGCGTGTGCGGGCGCCCCACGACCCCCGCCTTGCCGGCCAAGCCCAGGTCTTGGCCGGAGCCCAGGTTTTGGCTGGAGGTCAGGTTTTGGGCGGAGCCCAGGTCTTGGCCGGAGCCCAGGTCTTGGCCGGAGCCCAGGTTTTGGCTGGAGGCGCCGTTTTCACCTAGAGCCGCGCGCTGGCGCACCCCGAAGCGATGTTGCTCGTCCACAATGGCCACGGCCAGCGCCCGAAAGCGCACGTCTGGCTCGATCAAAGCGTGGGTCCCCACGACCAGGGCCAGCTCGCCGCTTGCCAGCTTGCCGAGCGTGTCCGCTCGTCTGCGGGCCGGTGTCGAGCCGGTCAGAAGCGCCACCGCGACCGACTCGTCTCCCAGCAGCCTCTGCACGGTCGCGAAATGCTGTTCGGCGAGCGTCTCGGTCGGCGCCATCAAGGCCGCTTGCGCACCGTGCTCGACTGCGCGCAACATCGCGTAAAGCGCGACGACCGTCTTGCCGCTCCCCACCTCACCCATCAACAAGCGCTGCATGGGACGCTCACCCGCCAGCTCCTCCTCGATCGTCGCGATCGCCCGGCGCTGGTCTCCGGTCAGCTCAAACGGGAGACTTCGCTCCAGCCACCGCCCGCTCAAGCTGGGCGGCTCGCGCAGGACAAGCGCCCGCGCTTCGTTGGCTCTGCGCTCGCGTCGCGTCAAGAAGACGAGCTGAGCCAGCAACAGCTCGTCGAAAGCCAAGCGCCGACGGCCTTCTTGGGACGCATCGGGGTCACCGCCGAAGTGCATCGCTGCGAGCGCGCTCGCGCGCCCGGGCAGGCCTTCAGCCACGCGCACCTGCGCCGCGAGTGGCTCCGCCACATGGCCGAACGCACCGCCATGCTCTTGCACGAGCGCCAAGATCTGGGTGGAGCTGACGCCCTCGGTGGCCGGATAATGGGCGACAGACCCGTTTCGCCCAGAACCGGCGACCGCGCCCGTAGAAGCGGAGATGGCGCCAGGATGAGTGTCACCATCCCCCTCGCCGCCGGCACCTTCGTGCGGGGCGATCGCGTGATGGGAAACCTTGAAACGTCCGCCCTTCTCGGACTTGCCGTGCAGCACAAGGTGGGTGCCGGCCGGGTAGCGACGAGCCAACCAAGGCTGATTGAAGAACGTGGCGCGCATCGAGCCGGTCTCGTCGAACACGACGGCCTCCACCAGTCCGCGCATCCCCTTGCGGCGCACCTGACGGCCCGCGATCGAGCGGACCTCGACAAGCACAGTGGCCTGCTCTCCGGCCTGCAGCTGGGCGACGGTACGCGCCTCGCGACGATCCCGGGGCATGTGCTCGAGCAGGTCACCAACAGTGTCCAGTCCCAGAGCCGCCAGCCCCTCCCTCGTCTTGGCGGTCTTGAGCGCAAGCGGCGCGGCCAAGCGCGACGGGCAAGGCCAGCGCACGGGTGCTTTCAACATCTGGGCGTGGCTCAGGCGCTCCACCGCGGCGAAGCCGACAGGAGACCAATTGCCCACGCTACTCGGCAGCGAGCAGCCACCAGTAGGCGGGCTGGCCACCGTCGCGAAGCTCAAGCTCGACATGGCCGTCCATAATGCCCTCCAGCTCAGACAACTCCAATGGAGCATCGGCGCCCGCGAGCACGCTCACCAGCTCAGCGCTCGCAGCCAACTCCGCCAACACCGCCACCAAGGTCTCGCGCGGCTTTCCCCACGCAACGAGATCCTCTTCGACGAAGCCCACCGCCTCGCCCTCCTCAAAGCGCCCCTGGGCGTCCGCTCGCGCCGCCTGGGCGACCGCGCCGGTGCGCAGCGCCGCGAGCGCTTCGTTCATGGCCTGCGCGTTTGCGCGCACGTCGCGGGCACTCTCCAGGGCGACCGCGACCGCGAGACCCGTCTGTTGGGTTGTGGCCGGCACAACCACCACCTGCTTGTCAGAGAGCTCGGCGGCACGCTCGGCCGCCATCACCACATTGGCACTCCCGGGCAGCACCACAACCTCCTCGGCGGGCACTCCGTGTATGCCTGCCAGCAGCTCGTAGGTGGACGGGTTCAAGGTTGGCCCGCCGTCGATCGTGTGGACGCCAAGTTCGCGGTACATTTGTGTTAGCCCGGCTCCGCTCACCACCGCCAATGCCCCGCAGCGCACACGTTCGGCTCGCTCCCCTATCGGCGGAGCGGATACAGGTTTATCTACCGCGGGGTGCCCCGCGCCCGCGCCCGCGTGCCCGCCCGCACGGAACGTCCCGTTTTGGGCAAGGCGCTGCTCGCGCTCTGTTACCTGGATGCGCATGTCGGCCACATCGAGATGAGAAACCTCTCCAACCCCCTCGAACAAGGCCGTGGCACGCTCCGGCTCGTCGGTGTGCAGATGCACCTTCAGGGTGCTCGGGTCTCCCACCACCAGAACCGAGTCGCCGAGCCGCTCCAGCTGGACGCTGAAGCGCGAGGCCTCCAACTCGCTGCCGGTGACCGCGAAATTGGTGCAATAGCGGTAGGTGCTCGAGCTGTGCTCAGGATGGGTGATCTTGGCCGGCGCATAGTGCGCGAGCTCGGGCGGCGCCTCGTCGCGCAATGCCGCCACCACCCCCGCGAAGATCACAGTCAGGGCGTGCCCGCCCGCATCCACCACGCCTGCATCGCGCAACGCCGCGAGCATCTCGGGGCCGCGCTTGACCGAGTCGGTGCCGGCCTGCACCGCGCACTCCAGAGTCTTGGCGATCGCGAGATCCTGCTCGCGCGGCTCGGTTCCCGGGCCCAAGCGGCCCGCGTCCTCGCTGTGGGCTACGTCGGCCATGATCCCGTGAGCCATCTCGCGGGCCACTGTCAAGATCGTGCCCTCGGCCGGTTCGCGCACCGACGCGTAGGCCTTGTCCGCGGCGTTGGCCAGCGCGGCGCCGATCAAGGTCGCATCGATCAGCTGCCCGGGGCGGCTTACGAGCTCCTCGGCCGCGCCCCTGATCAGCTGGGAGAGGATCACGCCCGAGTTGCCTCGCGCGCCGAGCAACGCGGCCCGGGCAACCGACTGCACGATCTCCTCCCTGCCGATCTCGTCGATCGTCTTGGCCGAATTGCCAGCCTGCAAACGGTCCAGCTCGTCCAGTACGGCTCTCAGCGTCAACACCATGTTGTCGCCCGTATCCCCATCGGCGACCGGGAATACGTTCAGGTCGTTGACCTCCTTGCGGCGGGACTCAAGGTGCGCCAGAGCACCGGCGACCGCCGCTCTGAACCGGATCAGGTTCGTATCGCTCACAAAGCCACTCCTCGCCGACGCACACTATCCCCCGCGGGGGACGGTCCTGGCTGTTCAGAGGGCCTTGGTGACCTTGCCGGCCTTCAGGCACCTGGTGCAGACATACACGCGACGGGGCGCCTTGCCGATCAGGATCTTGACCTTCTGCAGGTTGGGATCGAAGCGGCGCTTGGTGGCGACCATCGAGTGACTGCGACTGTTGCCGAACGCGGGACCCTTCCCGCAGCTGTGACATACCTTGGCCATGAAGCTCGCCAGTCTAGCCGCTCGGGGCAAGCCGTGCCCGCAACGCGCTCATCCCGAGCACCGCCTCGGCTGCATGGGCCCCCTGATCGCGCTTGCCGCCGCCTGCACGGGCAAGTGCCTGCTCCATCGTCGAGCACGTCAACACGCCGAAAGCGCAGGGCACGCCCGTCTGAAGCGAGACCTGCTGTATGCCGCGCGCGGCCTCGGCGCACACGAAGTCGTAATGGTCGGTCTCACCGCGGATCACGGCGCCAAGACAGGCGACCCCGTCGAACCCCGCCGCAACCGCGTAGCTTGCGGCGAGCGGCAACTCGAACGCGCCCGGCACATCGAACACCTCTACATCGCTGTGTCCCGCCTCGGCAAAAACGGCGAGCGCTCCCTTTTCCAGTCGCGCGGCCAGATCCTCGTAGAAGCGTCCAATCGCGATCGCGTATCTCATTGCTCGCGACCGCGGTCGGTCTCGCGCTCGGAATGCAACAGCTCCTCGTCCAGGTTGAGCCCCTGGTGGTGCAGGATGTGACCCATGCGCTGGGCCTTGGTACGGAGGTATGCCTCGTTGTGCTCGTTGGGGGCGTGCTCGATCGGGATCTGGGCGCTGACGGACAGGCCGTAGCCCTCCAAGCCCTTGATCTTCTTGGGGTTGTTGGTGAGGATCTTGATCGAGCTGAGGCCGAGGTCCACGAGAATCTGCGCGCCGATGCCGTAGTCACGCAAATCGGCGGGCAGACCGAGGCGCTCGTTGGCTTCGACGGTGTCCAAGCCGTCCTCCTGCAGACGGTAGGCCTTGAGCTTGTTGAGCAAGCCGATGCCCCGGCCCTCTTGGGAGAGATACAGCAGGACACCCTCTCCCTCCTGCTCGATCATCGCCAGCGCCGAGGCGAGCTGCTCGCCGCAATCGCAGCGCAAGGAATGGAACACGTCGCCTGTGAGACACTCCGAATGCACGCGCACAAGCACGTCCTCGCGCCCTGCAACCTCGCCCTTTACGAGTGCCACGTGGTGCTTGTCGTCAACCAGCGAGCGATACCCGACCGCCTCAAAATCACCAAAGGCAGTCGGCAGGCGCGTGGAGACAACCCGCTCGACGAGCTTGTCGTGGCGCCGACGGTAGGCGATCAGGTCGGCGACCGTGATCATCTTCAGCCCGTGGCGGGCGCAATAGGCGACGAGGTCCGGTACGCGCGCCATCGTGCCATCGTCGTTCATCACCTCGCAGATCACGCCGGCCGGGTTCAAACCTGCCAAGCGCGCGAGGTCTACCGCAGCCTCGGTCTGCCCGGCCCGCTCGAGGACACCACCGGCACGACTCTTGAGCGGAAACACGTGGCCCGGTTGGACCAGGTCCCGGGGGGCGCTCTCGGGGTCGATCGCGACCTGGATCGTGTGCGCGCGATCGTGAGCGGAGATACCGGTGGTGACGCCCTCTCGTGCCTCCACCGACACGGTGAAGGGCGTTTCGAAGGAAGACTCGTTCTTGGCTGCCATCAGATCTAGCCCCAGCTCGTCGCAGCGCTCAGAGGTGAGCGACAGGCAAATCAGGCCACGCCCCTCCTTGGCCATGAAGTTGATCGCCTCCGGCGTCGCGAACTGGGCCGCCATCGTGAGGTCGCCCTCGTTCTCGCGATCCTCGTCGTCGCAGACCACGACCATCTTGCCCTGCCTGATCTCCTCGATCGCCTCCTCGACGGTCGCGAACGGCGTCTTTGCCTTGGACGTGCTCATATGTGGGCCTCCATCAATCGCTCTACGTGCTTGGCGAGAATGTCCGCCTCGATGTTGACCCGATCCCCGACCTGCGCCACTCCGAGATTCGTGCGGGTGAGCGTCTCGGGGATGAGCGAAACGGAGAAGCCGTCCTCGTGCAAGGCGCTCACCGTCAGGCTGACGCCGTCCAACGTGACCGACCCCTTCTCCACCAGATAGCGCGCCAGGCCCTCCCCGGGACCGGCGTCCAGTTCGATGTCCAACACCCGCGCAAAGCCCTCCTCGCGTATATCCTCGATTGTTCCGGTGCCGTCGACGTGCCCTTGCACGATGTGACCACCAAGGCGCCCATCGGCGCGCAGCGCCAACTCCAGATTGACCGGGGAGCCACTGTGGAGACTCTCCAAGGAGGATCGCCGCAGCGTCTCGGCCATCGCCTGGGCCTTGAAGCTCTCCTCCCCTACGGAGGTCGCGGTCAGGCAAACGCCGTTGACGGCCACCGAGTCGCCCTCCCCCAGCTCGCGTGCGAGACGCGTGGAGATCTCAAGCGTCGCCCCGTCAGAGCCCAACTCCACGTTTCGTACGCTGCCGAGATCGGCGATCAAGCCGGTGAACACGGGCTCCTCCTCACCACTCGCGCAAGCGTGCCGATATGAGCAAGTCCTCGCCGACCCGCGAGCAGTCGAGCGTGAGCGCCCGCAGGGCCTCGGAGATGCGCTCGACTCCCTCGCCCTCCAAGGGGTCGCGCGCACTGCGCCCACCCAGCAGGATCGGTGCAAGGAACAAGCGAATCTCGTCGATCTCGCCCGCATCCAGGAATGCTCCGGCAAGATGGGGCCCTCCCTCCAAAAGCACCGAGGCGATGCCCTCGCCACCCAGCTGCTCCAAGGCCGAGCGTACGCGCGCAGGCTCGTTCTCGCCTGTGGCGACGAGCACCTGGACACCGGCTGCCTCCAGAGCGTCTGTGTCCGCCCTAGCAGCGGCTCGCGAGACGACGACGGTCAGAGGAATCTGGTCCACCGCGCTGACCAGCTGTGAGGCGATCGGCAAGCGCGCAAGCGAGTCGAACACGACTCGGCGGGGCTGGCGCGGAAGCTCGGCGAGGATGCCGTCGGGTCGAGCCGTCAGCTGGGGATCGTCGGCCAAGGCGGTGCCGATCCCCACGACGACGGCGTCCACCGAAGCCCGCCACGTGTGAGCGAGCAGGCGACTTTCCTCACCGCTGATCCACTGGGAGTCGCCGGCTCTGGTTGCGACCTTGCCGTCCAAGGTCATCGCCGACTTGAACAGCACCCAGGGCCGCGCCACGCGAGCGTGCTTGCGAAAGGCCTGGTTGAGCAGGCGCGCGCGCGCTGCCAGCTCGCCATCGGCAACGACGACCTCGACGCCCTCGTCACGCAATATGCCCAGACCCCGTCCCGAGGCCTTCTCCGTGGGATCGTCGGAGGCCACGACGACCCGACCGATGCCCGCCTGCATGATCGCATCGGTACACGGCGGCGTCTTGCCTTCGTGACAGCAGGGCTCAAGCGATATGTACAAAGTGGCGCCGGTCAGGTCCGCTGCACCGCAGGCCGCGATCGCGTTGACCTCGGCGTGCGGGCCGCCGAAGCGCTCATGACGTCCCTCACCGAGCACCTCCTCATCGCGTGCCACGACGGCGCCCACGACGGGGTTCGGCTTGACGTCGTGCGCACCCTGCTCGGCGAGCTCAATAGCTCGCCGCAGGTGCGCTCGGTCGGTGTCGGTGGTGATCGCCATGCGCTGATCAGGATAGGCCCTCGGGCGTCATACCCGGCCCGCGCAAGGTCCACCACGCAGTCGATAGACGGTCATTTGCGGACCCGGCCGACCAAAGGAGAGCGGGTAATAGTCGAAGCTCCAGTCGAAGTTGAATCCAGGGGGATTGCTGCCCTGCGAGTAGGGCGATACTTGATAGACGACTTCTCCGTGAGCGGACAGCGCGCGGTAGTAGGCGACCGCCAACGGGGCCGCCGAACGGTCGGCGAAAGCGCGACCTGACTCGGTCGAGCCGGTTATCACCCAACAGTACCCTTGGCGCTCATACCAGCCGATCAGAGACGGCGCGAGCGTGGTCTCGTAGTTCTCCAAGGCGACGGGATGAGCGGTCTGCGGCGAGAGCGTGCCATCGGGTGCAATCACCGACTGCAGCGACACATACTTGCGCCAGCGCTTGGCGCCGGCTCCTTCGCGCAACCAGGAGTCGAGCACGACCGGCTCCAGCACGATGCGCGAGCCGCGCGGAACATGGGCCACCATCCAGGCGCGGGTCAGGTTGCGCGTGTCGGCACGCGCGAGCACGAGGTCGTTGTGGACGCTGTAGAGGAGACCTTGGGCGAGCAGCAGGACCACCATCAGGGCGCCAACCACGGCCGCGGTTATACGCGCGCGCGCAGGGCGCCCCTTTTTGTGAACCACACCCCCCCCGCCCGCCACCGCACCCGAGCTCGGCTCGCCAGCCCCTCGTCGCGAGGCGGACCCCGCCCTGGCGACAACCAGTTCGACAAGCAGGAACGCGAAGTAAGCGCCCAGCAGGCACGCGATCGGGAAGATCGGGAGCAGCCAGCGCCCGAAATAGCGATCTTGCAGGCCCATGAAGGCCAGGAACAGAATCGGCGCCGGCACAAGCAGCCATGCGATGCGCGGGCGGCGCAGGCAGAGCGCGAGACCTCCACCCAACGCGGCGAGAACAGGCAGCCAACCGAGACCCCAAGTGAACGACCACAGGTAATAGAGCAGGCCCCCCTGGCGTGGAGCGCCAAGCTTGCCCTGGGCTTCCTCGGACAGACTCGACTGGTGCACCAGTTCTGAGTGGAAGCGCTGGAAGTCGAGCAAGGCATACGGATTGGCGAGCAGGAAGGCACCCAAAGCACACCCACCGGCACTGGCCAGACCGGCAAGGACGCGCTTGCCCGCCTCGCTCGATCCGTCGAGGTAATGCACGGCAGCGGCCGCCGCCAGAGGCACCACGACAATGCCGGCCGTGTACTTGCTGGCGCACGCAAAGCCGAGCCCAAGACCCGCGATGGCGTAATCGCGAAGACGTCCGTGGCGCAGAACGCCGGCGCTCCCCAACAAGGACAGAGTGAGCGGCAGCAGCGTGGCGGCGTCGTTGAGCGCCAGGTGACCGTAGAAGACCGGCAGGAAGGCGACGGCCTCGAGCGCCGCGGCAAGCAGGCCCACGCGCCGGTCGAACAGACGCGCCCCGAGCAGGTAGAGCAACCACACGGCACCCGTGCCGAGCACGGCAACGACCACACGCGCCACCAAGAACACCCGGTCAGGGTGCAGCGTGTATTCGTGGGTGAGCGAGTGCCCTCCTGCGAACCAGAGCACAAACACGAGGTGCAGTACGTAGGTGAGCGCGGGCGGGTTGACGAAGTAGTCGGGGTTGAGGCCGTGCGCGGACATCGCCACCGCCTTGGGGACGAAGTGTCCGGCTTCGTCGATGTTGTAGACGTAGGGCAAGCCCTGCTTTATGCCCCACAGGCGCAGGCCGAGGGCACCGAGCAGGATCGCCGCCAGCAGCGGCCACGCCCAATAGCGCGCGGACGACCCACCAGGACGCGGCACCCCTTCCCCTGCCACCGCTCTGGGCGCAGCCGAGGCGTCAGACGGTTCAGCAGTTGCCATAGACCGCGTAGTAGCGGCTGGTGTAGATGCGGTGAAAGCCCTTCAAGGGCACCTGGTCGCGTGGATCGTCGCCGAGATCCACGATCGCCTCCACGAACACGGCTTCGCCGAGTGGATAGACGGCGACACTGCCTGCTTGGATACGGCGCTTGAGCGCATCCGCTCCCTTGAGCGCGTCGGCGCTGGCCTGGCTGCGGGCCACGATGTCGCGCTGGCCGGTGCTGTCGAGGATCCAGCGGGCGTCGGGGATCAGCTTGTTGTTTGGCAAAGACAACAGAGGACAGCGCTTCAGCTGTGCTTTGACAGCCGGGCTGTGCAAAGCGGCGAGGAGCCCCTCGTGGAAGTCCTCGTGGTCGGCGAGCGTGGTGCGCAAGCTGGAAAGGCTGAGCGTGCGAGCGGCGGAAGCGCCACCGTAGAGCACGAGCAGGGCCGCGCCCACCATCCACACCCGCCGCAACACGGTGCCGTGCTCGAGCATCGACCAGCCCCCGACCGCGAGCCCGCAGAAGACAAGCATCACGACCGACGCGCCGATCATGTAGCGGTCGACGACCGACGCGCCCGCTGCGCCCTCGGCGATGAACACGAACAGGAGACTCCCCAGCACCACCAAGAGCACGAGTACACGTCTGGGTGCCAACCAGATCGCCAACAAGACTCCGGCGAGCGAGCCGAGCACCACCGGCAGCTTGTCGATACGCACGGCGTAGGACCAGGTCGAGGAAAGGACTTCGGAGAATTTCTCGGTGCGACCCAGTTCGGCGGCCAGACCGGACGTGGAGTGCAGGGAATACAGGGGATTGCCGGTCACGACAGCGTCCACGCCGATCCACACCACGGGCGCAATGGCAGCCAGGCCCAGGTAGCGCAGTCGGGTGGCGTTGTCGGCGGGCCATGCACACCACAGCCAGTAGACGCCGCTCAAAAGCCAAGCGTCGGGACGCAGGAGTCCCGCTGCCGCCAGCAGCAGGAACACCGAAGGCCCACGGCGAGGGCGCTCGATCTCCAAAGCCGTGGCCCAAACCACCAAGGCGACATAGGAGATGTCCAGGTAGCCCTGGGCCGCGAGGTTCTCCACGAAGAAACGGCTCAGGACGAGCAGGCCGGCCAAGGCGCCCACAACTGGCCCGAAACAGAGGCGTGCCACACGGTAGACGCCGGCTACGAGTACCACGAAGGAGGCGATCGAGCCGAACACCATCAGTCGCGCGCCGCCCTGGCCGAAGATCGAGCAGAAGGCCCCGAAGGCGATCGCCAGAGGGTGCTCCGTGGGGCCACGATAGACGCTGAAGTCGGGCACGTGCAGGTGCAACACATCGCGCCCCCACAGCAGCGCATAGAAGGAGTCATACGTGGGATAGGTGGGGAAGGCGAAGTAGCCCACCAGCGCCAGCACGCACATCGCGGCGAAAGCCAGGACCGCCCAGCGCGACGCCGGGATCGCGCGCAGCCTCTGTAGCTGTAGGCCGCCCTGACCGGAGCGGTTATGCCTGATCGCCGATGCGCTTGCCATCCGGCCGTAGAGCCTAGACGGGATAGGCTTTCGCATGATGAAGCTCATCATCCAGATCCCCTGCTTCAACGAGGCGGAGCAGCTGCCGGCGACGCTCGCCGACCTGCCACGCAGGGTCGAGGGCTTCGACACCGTGGAGTGGCTGATCGTCGATGACGGCTCGACCGACGAGACGGTTGCCGTGGCGCGAGCGCATGGGGTCGATCACATCGTGCGGTTGACCAACAACAAGGGGCTCGCAGCGGGCTTCCAGGCAGGGCTGGACGCCTGCCTGAAGCTGGGTGCGGACGTGGTCGTGAACACCGACGCGGACAACCAGTACTACGGCCCGGACATCGTCAAGCTGGTCGGGCCGATCCTCAGAGGCGACGCCGACATGGTGGTCGGCGACCGGGAGGTCACCAACATCGAGCACTTCTCGGGCCTGAAGAAGCGGCTGCAGCGGCTTGGCTCGTGGGTGGTGCGCCAGGCATCCTCGACCTCGGTGCCGGACACCACTTCGGGCTTCAGGGCCTACAACCGCGAGGCCGCGATCCAGATGTTGGTGGTCTCCAAATTCACCTACACGCTTGAGACGATCATTCAGGCCGGCAAGCAGTTGGTGGCGATCGATCACGTCCCGATCAGGACCAACCCGAAGACGCGCGAGTCGCGCCTGTTCCCCTCGATGGGGGCCTACGTGCGACGCAATTCGATCTCGATCTTCAGGATCTATGCGCAGTACGAGCCGTTGCGGGTGTTCTGGAGCTTGGCCGGCGTTATCGGCGTGGCCGCGCTGGGCGTGTGGATCCGTTTCGTGGTCGCCTATGCGGAAGGCAACGGTAAGGGCCACGTGCAATCGCTGATCCTGGGCGCGGTGCTGTTCATCGCGGCGGTTGTGCTGTGGGCTCTGGGGGTGATCGGCGACTTGCTGGCCGCGCAGAGGGTTATGACCCAGAAGACCTTTGAGCGGGTGCGAAGGATCGAGCTGCAGCTCGGGGTTGAGCCCTCGCACTATGAAGCGAATCAGGGTGGCCGTATGCCAAGCCCGGGGACGGCAGGCGCGGCCAACGCGGATGGCGCCGGCGACGCGGTCGGTTCGCGCGATTCGCCCGGCCAAGCTGAGAGGATCGTCCTATGAGCGGCGGCGTCACGGTCTCCGAGGACGGGATCGTCACCGGCAATACCTACGACAAGTACGGCTCCACCAATCCTCTTGTGCGGCGCATGATGGACGGCTTCGAGCGAACACTCGACGAGCTGTTCGAGGCGGCCAGTCCGCGATCGCTGCTCGACGTGGGCTGCGGCGAGGGAGTGCTGGTGCACAAGTGGGCACAGCGACTCGACGGCTCACGCGTGGTCGGCATTGATTTGGAGGAGCCCTCGATCCAGGCCGGCTGGGCACAGCGGGAGGCGCCGAATCTTGAATACAAGGTGATGAAGGCCGAGAACCTGCCTTTCGCCGAGAACGAGTTCGATCTGGCCTGTGCGATCGAGGTGCTCGAGCACGTGCCCGACCCCGAGCACACGGTTGCGGAGATGGCGCGCTGCGCGGAGCATCGCTTGCTCGTGTCGGTTCCGAGGGAGCCGTTGTGGCGAATGCTGAACATGGCGAGGGGCGCCTACTTGAAGGAGCTGGGTAACACGCCAGGGCACTTGAACCACTGGTCCAAGCGCTCATTCGTGAAACTGCTCTCCGAGCACGGCAAGGTCGTGGAGGCGCGCTCGCCGTTTCCCTGGACGATGCTGCTTGTCCGCCTCTGAGGAAGCCCCCGGCCTGTCCTCAGAGGCGCGGGCGGGCGGCGAGCCGAAGCAGACCAAGGGCGAGCGCTCCTATGGCAGTGGAGCACGACTGCTCTCGATCGGGATCGCCTCGACGGGGCTGCTGACCTTCGCCTACTTCTCGATCGCGAGCCACGTGCTCGGCGAAGTGCAGGCCAAGCGCTTGGACCTGCTGTGGTCGATCATGTTCGTGATCATCTCGGTCATCTACAGGCCGATCGAACAGCTGCTCAGTCGCACGATCGCCGACCGCAGAGCACGCGGACACGAGCAACATTCTGTGAAGGTTCCGATCGCGATCCAGACCAGCTTCGCGGTTGCCTTCCTGATCGTCGCGCTAGCTTTGCACGAAGTCCTGATCGATGACGTGTTCGGCCACTACGCGGCGCTGTATTGGGTCCTGGTCGTCGGCACGCTGGCATATGCCGCCAGCTACTTCGCCCGCGGCTGGCTGGCCGGGCACGAGTATTTCGGACTATTTGGCGCCCTGGTGCTGATGGAGTCGATTTCGCGACTGTGCTTCGCGCTGGCGGTGGCGATCGGCTTGACAAGCGGACAGACCGCGGTGGCGCTGGGGATCGCGGCGGCGCCGTTCGTGTCGCTGGTGGTGGTGCCGGCGGCGTTCGCAAGGAGCGGCGCGCAACCGGCCGAGGGCGAAGGCGCGCCCGCGATGGAGGAGCTGGACGCCGCTCTTGCCGGGCCGGGGACCGAGGGAGTTGAGGAGGCGGTGGCGGCCGATGAGCTTTCGCTGCGCAGGGGATCGGGCTTTGCGTTCGCGGTCTCGGGCGTGATGCTCTCAGAGCAGACGCTCTTGAACGCGGCGGTACTGACGGTTGACATCACCTCTACCAATGCGGCGCTTGCAGGGATCGTGTTCAACGTGCTGTTGATCGCGCGGGCCCCGCTGCAGCTCTTCCAAGCGATCCAGACTTCGCTGCTGCCCCATCTGACTGGTCTGGAGGCGACCGAGGGCCATGAGGCGTTTGCCAAGGCGATCAGGTTGACGGTGCTGGCGATCGCCGCCTTCGCGCTGGCAGTCGCGCTCGGGTTGTTGGCAATCGGCCCACCGGTGATGAAAGCGCTGTTCGGCCAGAGCTTCGAATACGGGCGCGTGGGGCTGGCTCTGATCGGGCTGGGCATGGGCATGCACCTGGCTTCGGGCGCGCTCAACCAGGCGGCCCTGGCGCGCAATCAGGCGCGCACCGCTGCCTACTGTTGGATCGTGGCGGCGATTGTGTTCGTGGCTTGGATGCTGGTGCCGCTGATAAGCGAAGAACTGTTGCGGACCGAGATCGGCTATCTCGGCGCCACCAGCTTGCTGGCCTTGATGCTGGGCGTCGTGTACCGGCGCGGTACCCCTGCCACACGCCGGGCTGCACAGCCTTAGACGGCTCCGGCGGCCTCGGCGATCTGCCGGTATGCGGCGGCCGGGTCGGGCGAGCCGAACACGGCCGAGCCGGCCACGAATAGATTGGCTCCCGCCGCTCGAGTCGGGCCGGCGGTCGCGGGATCGATGCCACCGTCGACCTCCAGGGCGATCTCGTCGCTGAGGATGTGGCGCAGGCGCTCGACCTTGTCCAGAGAGTGAGCGATGAACTTCTGTCCTCCCCAGCCTGGATTCACGGTCATGCACAAGGCCAGGTCGATCGCGGAGTTCAGCTCGGCAACAGCCCCAACGGGGGTAGCCGGGTTGATCGCAACGCCGACACCGGCTCCGCCTTCTCGCACCAACGCCGCGGCGTAGGCGACGTGGGGCGTGGCCTCGGCGTGGAAGGTGATCGAATGCGCGCCTGCCTGCAGAAACTCGGGTATGTGGCGCTCGGGGCGCTCGATCATCAGGTGCACGTCGAGCAGACCGCCGACCTGCTCCACCTGCTCGCGCAGCGCGGCTACGACGATCGGCCCAAGCGTGATCGAGGGCACGAAGTGGCCGTCCATGACGTCGACATGGATCACGCGTGCGCCCGCATCCAACACCTCCCCCACCTGGTCGCCCAACCGCGCGAAGTCGGCGGAGAGAATCGAGGGCGCCACGCGAACCTCGCGTAGAAGATCTGCTGTGCTCACGAGGAGATCTTCTCAGAGCGGCCTTCCATATGGACACGCACAGCAAGCCGAGCAAGGACGCACCGACCGCAGTGTGCTGAGCACATAAGGGAGGGAGGACACAGCCCGGCGCCGCCCTGCGTGTTCATATGGGCATCAACATCGAGTCACCGCAGTTATTGCACTTGAGAATCGCAGTCGAGGACATGCGCACGATCGTGGAATGCTCGCCGCAGTTGGGGCACACCGAGGATAGCTCGAAGCGGTGCAGGCAATAGACGCAGCGATAGCGACCGGGCAGATTGGTGGGTCGCAACCAAGGCTCGGCGCAGTTGGGACATAGCGGTCCCAGGTTGACCTGCTCTTTCGGGGGATTGGGATGTTCGCCCTCCATGCTCAGAGCCTACCCGTGGGGAGATCCCCCACTCGCCGCATCCGCGCCACGAAGAACCCGGCGGTGCGGTCGCGGTTAGGCATGGTCAGAATGGCCTTGGGCATGTGAGGGTGGGGTTGGGATCGCTGTTCGTGCGTGACATCCTCCAGCGCGAATCCCGGCCTACGTTCGAGAAACGATTCTATTTGGCGCTCGTTCTCGACCGAAGAGATAGTGCATGTCGAATAGACCAGCACGCCTCCCGGACGGAGCGCGGCGGCGCCAGCGGCGAGGATCGCAGCCTGAAGCTGAGCCAACTCGTCGAGCTTGGCCGGCGTCAGACGCCAGCGTAGGTCCGGCCTGGCCTGCAGAGTGCCCAGGCCTGAGCAGGGAGGATCGACGAGCACTCGGTCAAAGCGATCTCCTTCGTGCCTGGGGAGCGCCGCGTCGGCCACTTCGACCCGGACGCTGCTCGCTTTCAAGCGTTGGGCGGTCTCGCGCAGCCCGGCGGCGCGCACCGGGTTGTGCTCGACGGCGACCACTTCGCCCTCGTCTCCCATCAGGGCGGCGATGTGTGTGCTCTTGCCGCCCGGCGCTGCGCATAGGTCGAGCACCCGCTCGCCGGGTTGGGGATCCAGGGCGCGGGCAACCAGCATCGCCGCACGCGATTGGGCGAGGAGCTTGCCTTCACGCCATGCACTCGAGCCGTGCAAGTCGAAAGGGCCGTCGAGCACCAACGCCTCGGGCAGGTCTGGGTCTGTGCGGGTGGAGACGGTCATGTCGCGCACCAGACTTGACGGATCGGCCAGGAGCGTGTTGACACGCACCGCCAGCTCGCCGGGCTCGTTGTCGGCTGCCATCAGGGCGCGCGCCTCGACGGGACCGAGCTCCTGCCACCACATGCGCGCAATCCATGCAGGGTGCGAGTAAGCGATCGCGGCATGATCGGGCGTGTCCTCACGAAGATCGCCGAGCAGCTTGGGGGCGCCTTCCCGCGCCGCGCGGCGCAAGACGGCGTTGACGAGGCCGTGACCGGCGCCATGCCCGCTCTTGGCCAGCTCGACGCAGTCGGCGACCACCGCACGATCCGGCGCACCGTTCAAATAGAGAAGCTCGTAAAGGCCGAGGCGCAATGCTGCCAGCAAGGGACGGTCCAAGCGCTCGGCCGGCCTCTTGGCGAGCCGCTGAATGACATGGTCGAGCGTCAGGCGCATTTGGATCGTGCCGTAGGCCAGTCGCATCGCCAGGGCACGGTCTCGCGAGTCGAGCGGTCGGGCCTCGCTCTGCAGAGCTTGATCGGCATAGGCCCCCTGCTCGAAAACGCGACGGATCACCTCGTAGGCGCACGCGCGTGCGTGCGCTGGCGGCGCGTTGCGGGTCGACGTCCCCCGGTGACCCCCGGGCTTGGCCGGCTTTGACTCGCCCGCGCCGGCGTCCTCGGGACGGCCCATCAGGCCACCGGCAGGGGCGTCCTCGGGACGGCCCATCAGGCCACCGGCAGGCCGTGGCCGCGCAGGAACGCCTTGGCGTCCATCGGGCGCTTGCCCGGAGGCTGAACCTCCAGCAGCTCAAGCACACCGTCGGCACAGCCGAGTAGAAGGCGCTCGCCGTCGGCGTAAACACCGATACGCGCGGGCGCACCGGGTGCCGGCGAAACCTGCCGAACCCCGAGCAGGATCCCCTCGGCGAGGAGCGCGCGAGCGCCGATGTGGGGGTGCAGGGCTCGTACACGTCGCTCCAACTGCGCCGCTGACTCTTTTGGGTCTAGCAGGCGATCCTCGGGGCCGATCTTCTCGGCGTAGGTGGCGAGCCGCTCGTCTTGCTCGGAGAAGGCCAAGGGGTCTCGCGCATCGAGTGTGTCGAGCGCGCTCATGAGCAGATCGGCCCCCACGTCCTGCAGACGGTGCGAAAGCGCGCCGAAATCGTCATGGGCAGCGATCGGCTCGCTCTTGGTCAGGCACACGGGACCGCTGTCGAGACCCGCGGTGAGGCGCATGATCGAGACCCCGGTACGCTCGTCCCCGGCCATGATCGAGCGCTCGATAGGGGCCGCCCCGCGCCAACGAGGCAACAGGGAGGGATGCACGTTGAGAAACTCATAAGCAGACAACAGGGGCTCCCTGATCAGGGCCCCAAAAGCGCACACGAGCAGCACCTCGGGGTTCGCGCTTGCGATCAATTCATGAGTGTCCGGGTCGTTGACGCTCTCGGGCTGGACAAGGCGCAGATCCAAGCTGCGTGCGGCCTCGGCCACCGGCGGCGAGGTGAGCTTGCGTCCGCGTCCGGCCGGACGGTCGGGGCGCGTGATTACGAGCGCGGGCCTGTGTCGGGCGCCCGCAAGCAACGGCGTCTGCACCGCCTGCGCGGCCCCCCCGCCGACGCCCGCCAGACGGGTGAGTATGGCGGCGGCGAAATCCGATGTGCCGAGAAAGACTGTGCGCACGATCTCGCCAGCCTATCGGCGGTGCGCCAGGGCGCCCGCTAAGCGGCGCTGGCGGCCGTGACAGCTTCGCGCATGGCGCGCATCGCCTGCTTGCGCAACTCGCGCGGTATCCGATCGAGGATCAGGATGCCGTCGAGGTGGTCGATCTCGTGCTGAATCACGCGTGCCTCCAGGCCCTCGGCCTCCAAGCGCAGCTCGTTGCCCTCGGCGTCTTGCGCGCGCACGCGCACCCGAGCCGGTCGCTCCACCTCGACGTGCACGCCCGGCAGGCTCAGACAGCCCTCCTCGAGCACCTCCAGCTCCTCGTCGGCCCACTCGATCTCGGGGTTGACAAGCGCCGTGAGGGGATCGTCGCTATAGGCCTGGTAGACCAGTACGCGGTGCAGGACCCCTAGCTGGGTGGCTGCCAAGCCGATGCCAAGCGCGTCGTGCATCAGTTCGCCCATCCGCTCTATCTCCTGGGCCAAAGACTCGTCGAAGCGATCCACGCGCAGCGCCGTGGTGCGCAGGACCGGGTCGCCGAACTTGCGGACATGGCGCAGGGCCGCGTCGCGGCGGGCGCGCACCTCGGGATCGAGCTCGGCTACGGTGGACGCGCCCTCCTCGGGCTCGACCTCCGAGTCCATGACCTCTTCGTCGCTCATCCCCGAAAGTCTAGGGCGAGCCCGCCGGCTGGACTACTGAGGATCCACATCGACGGCGAATACAACGCCTTTGTGGGCGCGCGCGTGGGCCGCACGCTGAACCGCTGCGCCCAGTAGAGCGATCGTCGCCTGGCGTTGCTCGGGCGGCGTCTTTAGGACCAGGACCTGGCGCTCGCGCCCGCGCAGGCGAAACAGAGCGGCCGGGCCGAGCACGCAGCCAGGCGTGCCGTGTAGGGCCGAGCGGATCGCCTCGGCCGCCGCTCGTGCGCTGCGAGTGTTCTCTGCGGCGCAGACGACCCGGATCAGGCTCGCAAACGGCGGATAGTCCAGCGCGCGACGTCGCTGCAGCTCGCCAACCAAGAAACCGTCGCTGTCGTGCGCAGCGGCGCGCAGGATCGACCGTGCTTCGGGCGCCATGGTTTGTACGAGCACCCGTCCCTCCCCACCACGCCCGACACGACCAGCCAGCTGACAGACGAGCGCAAAGGTTCGCTCCTCGGCGCGGAAGTCAGGAAAGCGCAGCGTGGCGTCGGCGTCGAGCACGACCCCTAGGCCGACGTCAGGGAAATCGTGGCCCTTGGCAACCATCTGCGTGCCGATCAGGATGCCGGCAGAGGCATCCTGGAAGTCTGCGAGCAACTGTCCTACACCGTTCTCCGCCCCGTCGGTTGCGGCCGTATCGGCATCCAAGCGGAATATCGGAAAATCGCCATCGTCGAGGGCGACACCCAGATCGTGTTGCAGGCGCTCGGTGCCGGTTCCGTGGCGCGCCACCGATGTGGAGCCGCACTCGCACCTGCGTGGAGCGTGCTCGCGGTGGCCGCAGTGGTGACATGCTATGTAGTCGGCGCTTGCTCGGCTGCCGCCCCGATGCAGGACGAGTGCGACATCGCATTGCGGACAGCCCCAAACACGCCCGCACGAGCGGCAGGTCAGGAAGTTGGACCAGCCACGGCGGTTGAGCAACACAATCGCCTTGCCTCGCGTGCGACGCACCTCGGCCAAAGCCTCTGAAGTCAGCGGGTGCAGCCCCGACTCCTGCTCGCGCATGTCGAGCACATCCACCTGGGGCAACGGGCGACCGTCCACGCGGTTGACCAGTCGCAGCAGCCGCTCGCCCGTGCGACGGGGCGACTCGGGGAGGCCCGGCGGCGGGCGATCGCCACATGGCTTGGCTGCGCCCCATGCGGCGTGAATGCTCTCCGGGCGCGGTGTGGCGCTGCCGAGCACCAGCAAAGCCCCACATTCGCTTGCTCGACGAGCGGCCACCGTGCGCGCGTCATAGCGGGGATCGCCTTCGTTCTTGTAAGAGGAGTCGTGCTCCTCATCGATCACGATCAGGCCGAGACGTTCGATCGGGGCGAATATGGCCGAGCGTGGGCCAACGCACACACGGGCCTCGCCGGTGCGTAGGCGGCGCCACTGCTCGCGGCGCCGGCCGACCGTCAGGCGCGAGTGAAGGACCGCGACCGTGTCGCCGAAGCGTTCGGTGAAGCGACCGACGATCTGGGGTGTGAGTGCTATCTCAGGGACGAGAACGATCGCCCCTTGCCCACTGGCCAAAGCGTCGGCGGCGATACGCAGGTAGACCTCCGTCTTGCCCGACCCGGTGATGCCGGCAAGCAGCCTGGTCTGGCTTGCGCTGGATGCGAGCGCCTCGCGCAGCTCAGCGAGCGCCATGTCCTGTTCGACGGTCAAAGCCGGCGGCCCGGCCAAGCGCGCTCCCACCTGGACGTGAGTTGGGCGATCCGCAGCGACTCGCCGTTTGCGCCCGCTCAGACGGCGCGTCGCGGCGGGCGGCAGCACCAGAGAGAGTGCCCGGGCCGGTGTGGAGCAGTACTCCTTGGCGAGCCACCCGGCCAGTGCAACCAGGTCGAGGGGAAGAGCGGGCTCCCCTTCGTCCAAAGTGCGCACGGGGGTGAGCAGCTTCTCCTCGGAGACCTCGCTGTGGTCGGAGATCGCCGTCACGACACCCAAGATCTCGCGCCTCCCGAAGGGCACCACCAGCATCGAGCCGATTCCCACGCCAGCGTGTAGATCTCGGGGCAAGCGGTAATCAAACGGCCCGCGTAGAGCGCGGGCCGTCGTCATCGGCTCGACCTGAGCGATCCTCGCGGGCGCCGTGCCTTCAAGGTCGCCCAGACCGGCTATCGGCGTGGCGGGCGCAGGCGCGATGGGACTGGCAGACACCTCATAAAATTACGGGTGCGGTCGGTCAGACGGCCGCACCCGAGGCCGTCAAGCCGGCGGCGGCCCGCAGCGTCTGCGCCTTGTCGGTCTTCTCCCAGGTGAAGTCATGATCTTCACGGCCGAAGTGCCCATACGCGGCGGTCTTCTGGTAGATCGGGCGGTGCAGTTTGAGCTCCTCCCGGAAAGCACCCGGGCGCAGGTCGAAGTGCTCGTCCACCAGCTTGGCGATCTGCCCGCGACCGATCTTCTCGGTGCCGAAAGTCTCGACCATGACCGACACCGGGTGGGCGACGCCGATCGCGTAGGCCACCTGCACCTCGGCACGGTCGGCAAGGCCGGCCGCGACAACGTTCTTGGCCACCCAGCGTGCCGCATAGGCGGCCGAGCGATCCACCTTGGAGGGGTCCTTGCCGGAAAAGGCGCCCCCGCCGTGGCGAGCCATACCACCGTATGTGTCGACGATGATCTTGCGCCCGGTCAGACCACAGTCCCCCATCGGACCTCCGATCACGAAGCGACCGGTGGGGTTGACCAAAAAGTTCTTGAGCAGCTTCTTCTCGTCGTAGAGCTCGACCGGCAGGACCGGGCGCAGGACGTGCTCGAACAGGTCTGGCTTGATCAGCGTCTCGGAGTCGATGCCGTCGGCATGCTGAGTGGAGATCAGGATCTTTTCGATCTCGACCGGGCGCCCGTCCTGGTAGCGCACTGTCACCTGAGTCTTGCCGTCGGGGCGCAGGTAGGGCAAGACCTCCCCCTTGCGTACCTCGGCCAAGCGCTTGGAGAGCTTGTGGGCGAGCGAGATCGGTAGGGGCATCAACTCCTCGGTCTCATTCGAGGCGTAGCCGAACATCATTCCCTGATCGCCCGCCCCGGCCACATCGAGCTCGTCCTCGTCGGCCGGGTCGTGACGTGTCTCATACGCGGCGTCCACTCCTTGGGCGATGTCGGGCGACTGCTTGTCGATCGCGTTGATGACTGCGCACGTGTCGCAGTCGAAACCGTAGGCCGCGTTGTCGTAGCCGATCTTGCGCACGGTCTCGCGTGCAATTTCCTGGATGTCGACGTAGGTGTTGGTGGAGATCTCCCCCGAGACCACGATCAGGCCGGTGTTGACGAGCGTCTCGCAGGCGACGCGACCGTATGGATCGTCGGTGAGCACAGCGTCGAGCACTCCGTCGGAGATCTGGTCGGCGATCTTGTCGGGGTGGCCCTCCGTGACCGACTCGGAGGTGAACAGGAACTCTTTATCGGAATGTTGGCTCATGGCTTGGGGATCGACTCCACGGGTCTCGCTTGAAGAAGTCAGGGAAGTCTATTGACCATGCCCGCGGCTCGCGGGAGGGCACGCCCAGGGCGGCGCCGGATCGACCCCGGCGATGCCCTACCTGCCGGCGCTCCGAGCAGAGACACGCACGAACTTCCCTCGTTGACGGTTCAGGCGGCCTGCACGCGCGTACGGGTGCCCCGTTCGACGAAGTCGATGATCAGGGGAACGCCGTCCATGCCGTAGCGGGCGCGCAGACGGTTCTCGATGAAGTAGGCGTAGTCGCGGGTGACGCGGGCCCGCGAGTTGACCTGGATCGCAAAGCGCGGAGGACTCTCTCCGATCTGGGCCATGTAGATCAGCTTGAGGCGATGCTGTCCCGATCCGCGCCGTGTGCCCACGGGAGGCTGGCGCGCCTGTACAGCCTCCGCCAGGAAACGGTTCAGCTCTGGCGTGGGGATGCGTCCGCGACGGCGGTCGCCCAGCGCGATCGCCTCGCCCAGAAGCCGCGTGACATTGCGGCCACTCTTGGCGCTGGCGGTCAGCACGCGTGGGCGCAGGCGCAGCTTGGCGGCGACCACCGCGCGTTCGTGATCGAGGTCGGCCTCGGTGCCTTCGCGGATGTCCCACTTGTTGAGCACAATCGCGGTCGCGCAACCGGCCTTCATGGCCAGCTCTGCGATCCGCAGATCCTGCGATGTGACGCCGTCAGTGGCGTCACACACGACGAGGGCCACGTCGGCTCGCTCGGCGGCCCGCTGGGAGCGGAGCGTCGTGTAGTACTCGACCGAATCGGAGACCTTCGACTGGCGGCGCATCCCCGCGGTGTCGATCAGGATGAGCTCGCGCGCGCCTGTCTGCCCGTAGGTTCGGGCATCTGCAGAGGCGCTGTCGGGTGCCTTGACGGTCAGGGGCGTGTCAATCGCATCGCGGGTGGTGCCGGCGACCTCGGAGACGATCACACGCTCTTCGCCGAGGAAGCGGTTGACCAGCGAGGACTTGCCCACATTAGGACGACCGATCAAGGCCAGACGGATCAAGTCGTCCTCGGCTGATTCATCCTCGGCGTCGGGCAACAGCTCGACAATCCGGTCGAGCAGGTCGCCCGTGCCGAGGCCCTGCGCGGCGGACACCGCCAGAGGCTCGCCAAGCCCGAGGCGATGAAAGTCGGCCGCAAGCGGCAGATCGGAGGCCCCGTCGCACTTGTTGGCAGCAACGATCGTGGGTAGCGGAGCGCGGCGCAGCATCTCGGCCATCTCCTCGTCCCCGGGACGCGCCCCGGCACGAGCGTCCACGACCAGGACCGCAACCTGGGCGTCGGCCAAGCCGGCGCTCGCCTGCTCGCGGATAGAGCCCGACAGGGGATCTTGGTCCTGGAAGTCAACGCCGCCGGTATCGATCAGCACGAACGTGCGACCGCTCCACTCGCACTCGATCTCGTTTCGGTCGCGCGTGATTCCGGCCCGCTCGTGCACAACCGCCTCGCGCGAGCCCGCCAAGCGGTTCACGAGCAAGGACTTGCCCACGTTGGGGTACCCGACTATGGCCACCTTCTGCATCGGCAGAGTATGACCGCGATCGCGCGCCCAACCCGATCGCCGTCCGTCAAGTGTGGGCGTCCCGCTCGCCGGCAAGCTCGCAAATGCGCTCCACCACCTGCTCGATCGTCATTCCGGTGGTGTCGAGCACGACAGCGCCCTGGGCTGCCTGCAAAGGGCTGTGAGCGCGCGTGAAGTCGCGCTCATCGCGCAGCGCCTGCTCGGCCATCACGGTTGCCTGGTCACCTCCGAGCTCAGTGGCGCGACGACGGGCACGCTCGTTTGCGTCAGCCGTGAGGAAGACCTTCAGCTCGGCCTCGGGCGCCACAACGGTGCCAATGTCTCGACCCTCGGCCACCCAGTTTCCGGCCCCGATCAACTCGCGCTGCTTGGCAACCAAAGCCTCACGCACGCCCGGGTCGGCGGCTACCTTGGATGCAGCCTCGGATACCTCGGGTGCTCGGATGGACCTGGTTACATCGTGCCCGTCGAGCAGCACCCTGTCCGCAGCCCGGACGCTCGTGACCTGCGCCGCTTTCTCGGTCGACTCGGCCGGGCTCAACGCGATCTGCGCCGACCGGGCGAGTTCGGCGGCCGGCTTCTCTGGCGCCTGCAGCGCGAGCAGGCCGACGCAGCGATACATGGCGCCGCTGTCCAGATAGGTAAAGCCAAGCCGACTGGCCAGCGTGCGGGCGACCGTGGACTTGCCCGCACCCGCGGGACCGTCGATTGCGATCAGCATCGAGCCGTCATGCGTGGAGCGCTCCGATGTCGCCGACAAACCCGGGATAGGAGACGTCCGCCGCCTCCATCCCGAGCACCGTCACGCCCTCGCGCGAGGCCAAACCCGCAACCGCGCCCATCATCGCCATACGGTGATCGCCGGCGGCGTCGATCGTGCCTCCCTTCAGCCCGCCCGCCCGCGCGCCACGGGGTGTACCGTTGACGACGAAGCCGTCCGGAAGCGCCTCGATCTGGCCCCCCAGCCCGCGCAAGCCCTCGACGACAGTGGCGATACGGTCGGACTCCTTGAGGCGCAGCTCCCCGGCGCCGCGCACCACCGTCTCCCCCTCGGCGAAGCAGCCGAGCAAGGCCACCAAGGGCAGCTCGTCGATCGCGAGCGGCACCTCCTCGGCCTCCACGGTCGTTCCCTCCAGAGCCCCGTGAGCCACGTCGAGGTCACAGATCGGCTCCTCGGCCAGTAGCTCGCCGCTCTCCCCCTCAAGATCGCCAAACACGATGCCTCGCATGCGCTTCAGGATGCGCAGGAATCCGGTGCGCGTCCAGTTGGCACCCACGTCGCGAATCAACAGACGCGAGCCGGGCACGAGCACTCCCGCCGCGATCGCGAATGCGGCCGAGCTCGGGTCACTCGGCACGACCACGCGCTCGAGCACCAGCTCATCGGCATTGACGACGGTGACGTGGCGACCGTTGCGGTGGATGTTCACGCCGGCACGCAGCAACATGCGCTCGGTGTGATCGCGGCTGCGTGCCGGCTCCCCCACGGTCGTCGCGCCATCGGCGGCGAGCGCCGCGAGCAGGATGCAAGACTTGACCTGGGCGCTTGCGACGGGCACCTCGTAGGAGATCGAGCGCAACCGTGCGCCCTTGATCGTGAACGGTGGAAAGCGCTCCTCCCGCGCGATCAGCTCGGCTCCCATGAAACGAAGCGGCTCTGCCACCCGGTCCACTGGGCGGCGACGGATCGACTCGTCCCCGTCAAGCGTGAAGGAGCGGCCCTCCTGCGCGGCCAGCCAACCCGGCAAGAGACGCAACAGCGTGCCCGCGTTGCCTACGTCTATCGGACCGGATGGCACGCGCGCCTCGCGTAGCCCCGTGCCGCGCACCGTGACGACGCCGTCGCGTTCGTCCACCAGGGCGCCGAGCGATCTGACCGCGAGCAGCGTGGAGTCGGTGTCAGCCGCGTGTAGGTAGTTCTCGATCCTTGTGGGCTCTGGGGCCATCGCGCCAAGCAGAGCGGCACGGTGTGAGATCGACTTGTCGGCCGGAGCCCTCAGCTCGCCGTGCAGCCCGCTTGAGGGCTCGAAGCGTACGTCCATAGGCTCTAACCCTACGAGCCCGTCAAGCGTTCGCGCTCTTCCCGCGCCCGCTCGTTCCATGAGACCAGGGCGTCCCCATCTTCAGCATCGAGTGCGTCGCGCACCCCGCTCAGTTCCCTGATCGCTTCGTCCAGCGCCTCGGCGAGCAGATCGGCGTTGGACATGTAGATGTCGGTCCAGATCGCCGTATTGGCGCCCGCAACGCGTGTCGCGTCGCGAAAGCTGGGGTTGGCGCCCAGTGCGCTCACCCCCGGCGCCTCGCCCGCGCCGTGCGTGGGGGTCCCGACCTGCATTGGCGCTGCACGCATGGCCTGGGCGACGAGTACGTTGGCGAGTACGTGCGGCAGATGTGAGACGCTTGCCATCAGGCGATCGTGGGCATCGGCGGCGATCACCACAGGGCTTGCGCCGATCTGCTCGATCAGCGCCGAGATGCGCGCCAGTGCAGGGCCCGTGCCGGTGGCTTGGGCGTCCTCAGCGCCCGCCACGGGTGTGAGATACCAGAGCGCATCGTCGAACAGGTCCTCGCGTGCGCCCCCTACGCCCGCGGTCTCGCCACCGGCGAGCGGATGACCGGGCAGGAAACGCGCGTCAGAGATCTCGCGCGCGATGTGGCGCTTGGTCGACCCGACGTCGCTCACCACGCAATCGCGGGTGGCCGCCGCCAGCGCCGCGCGCACCACCTCGACTGTGTGGCCCACCGGCGTGGCCACAAACACATAGTCGGCCTCGCCCACGGCGCCCGCCAAGCTGTCGGCCGACCGCTCGACCGCACCCAACTCTTGCGCATGGCGCAAAGCACGGGCGTCGGCGTCATAGCCCACGACATGCGCGCCGAGGCGACGGCGTGCAGCCAGGCCGATCGAGCCACCGATCAGCCCGACCCCGATCACCGCGACCCTCAGAGGCCGACTCTCCGTGCGGCCTCCTGGATCGCTCACGCGGTGGAGAACACCTTCCCGGCGAGAGCCGCCACGCGCTCCACCGTGTCGGCGTACTCGGCGAAGTCCTCGGCCAAGAGCGCCTGCGGGCCATCACAGAGAGCCTCGTCAGGATTGGGGTGCACCTCGACGATGATCCCATCCGCCCCGGCAGCGGCTGCCGCCAAAGACATCGGCGCCACCAGGGAGCGTCGCCCGGCCGCGTGGCTGGGGTCGACCACGACCGGCAGATGCGAGAGCTCTTTGAGCACCGGCACCGCCTGCAGGTCGAGCGTCGTGCGGTAGCTGGTCTCGAATGTCTTGATTCCGCGCTCGCACAACATCACGTCCCGGTTGCCTTCCTTGAGCACGTACTCGGCCGCCATCAACAGCTCGTCGAGCGTCGCCGAGAGGCCTCGCTTGAGCAGGACCGGGCAGCGCGAACGTCCGATCTCGGTCAGCAGGGGGAAATTCTGCATGTTGCGGGCGCCCACTTGGATCACGTCGGCCACCTCGAGCACCGCTTCCAGGTCGCGTGCGTCCATCAGCTCGGTCACGATCGGCAGGCCCGTGCGCTCCTTGGCCTCGGCCAGCAGGCGCAAGCCCTCTTGACCCAATCCTTGGAAAGCGTAGGGCGAGGTGCGGGGCTTGTAGGCGCCTCCACGCAACATCGCCACGCCCGCGTCCTTGACCACGTCAGCCGTCTCCAACAGCTGCTCGCGCGTTTCGACCGTGCAGGGCCCCGCGATCAGGGCGAAGTGATCGCCGCCAATCTTGCGCCCTTCGACGTCGATCACGGTTCGCTCGCCGTGGCGGATCTGGGCTGAGGCGAGCTTGTAAGGCTTGAGGATCGGCATCACCCTGTCCACCCCGGGCTGTCCCTCCAGGCCCAGGCCGGCGACCAAGACGTCCTGCTCCACGTCGCCGATCGCGCCGATCACCGTCAGGCGGGCTCCCTTGATCGGGTGTGCCAAGGCCCCGGCGCCCTCGATCTTCTCGATCACCGCGCCGATCTCCTCCTCGCTCGCGGTCTCCTTCATGACGATCATCATTGCTTCATCCTTTCAAAATGCGGGTTGGTTGCGTACGCGTGGTTGGTCTTGTGAGCTCGGCCTGAGAATGGCGCTCGGTTCTTGGGAACCCGGATGCGGCCTTGACTGCCTCCGCTCACAGGTGGAGGCCAGGCCGAAGCGCCTAGCTAAATCGCCAGGCGCAGCGAAACGACCAATAGGACACGCGGGCACTCGCTGGCGCGAGCGCGGAGGCGGATGTCGAGTCGGTCGTCTGCATGATCGTCTACTCAGTTTGTAGCAGAGCTCACAGCACTTCCGCAAGGGCGTCCAGGAAGATCGCATTCTCCTCGGACGTGCCATAGGTCACGCGCAGGGCCCCCGGCTTGCCCAAAGCGCCGCCGCCCCGTACGAGCACACCGCGCTCGCCGAGGCCCCGCATGACTTCGGCCTCGCGGGCCTCGGCCTCCTCAGGACCCCCACCGGGCAGATCGAACCAGCAAAAATTGGCCTGGGACTCAGCCGGCTCGATCCCCAGTGCGCGCAGGCGCTCATCCACAGAGATGCGCTCAGCGATCGTGCGAGTGACCCGATCGGTGACGGCGTCCTGGTGAGAGAGCGCCTCAACCGCCGCGACCTGAGCCACCGCGTTGCAGAAGAAAGGTTGGCGCACCTGGTCGACTGCTCGCGGCAACTCCTCGGAGCCGCACAGGGCAAAGCCGACGCGCAACCCGCACAGGCCATAGACCTTGGAGAAGGTCCGCAGCAGGACAAGATTGGGATGCCCACCCAGCAGCTCGATCGATGCATCAGGGTCCTCGAGCAGGTTGAACTCGCAATAGGCCTCGTCCACGACGACGCACACATGTCTGGGCACCTGGGCCACGAAATCGGCGATCTCGGCCAGAGGAAGCGCGGTGCTCGTCGGATTGTTCGGGTTGCACACGATCGCCAAGCGCGTGGCGACCGTGATCTCTGACAACATCGAGTTCAGGTCGTGGCGGTGATGGGCGTCGAGCGGGACCGTCACCGCGCGCGCCCCCGATGCGGCGCTCAGATGTGGGTAGACCGAGAAGGACGGCCATGCGTACACCAGCTCGGCCCCCGGCTCAAGCAGTGCCTCGCCCAGGGCGAGCAGGATGTCGCAAGAGCCGTTGCCGATCGCGATACGTGAGGAGGGGACGCCGTAGCGTTCGGAGAGCCGCTCGCGCAGAAGCGCGTTGGTGGGGTCCGGATAGCGATTGAGGGTCGGCAGCGCCTTATTGATCGCTTCGATCACCGCGGGCAGGGGTGGCCAGGGAGACTCGTTGGAGGCGAGCTTGACCTTGGGCGCGCGCTGGGCATAGCCGCCGGCCGCCGGATAGGAGGGGATGCGCGCAATACGCTCTGAGAACTCGATCGCCATGGTCCCTCTATTGTGCCGCCATCAGGTCGGCTCTCAGGCCAGCCGCCTCGCGCAGGTAAACGTGCTTGGCCTCGTGTCCCTCCTCGGCGTAGTAGTGGATCAAGACGCGGATCACGCGGGGTAAGGAGCCAGGCACCGGAATCTCGCGGGCGCACAGCAGCGGTACACGCTCAAAGCCCAGAGCTCGCGCGGCCACCGCCGGAAACTCCGCCGAGAGATCGTCGGTGACGGTGAAGATGCAGCTCACGACCCGCTCGGGCGCGAGCGAATTGCGCTGCTTGATCTCTTCCATCAGCTCGCTGGTGGCGCTCAGAATCTCCTGCGCATCGTCCCGGGGCACCGAGATCGCGCCCCGCAGGGCGTACAGGCGTTGCGGCATCGTGGCGATTCTTTCAGAGCCGACCAATGGACTCCCCGCTCACCGCTTGCGAGCAGCCGATCCCGACTTGCGAGTCGACGATCACGGCTTGCGCCCTGGCCAACGCCTCTTCGACGGACCGGCCGCGGTTGGCCTAGGTTGCTTGCGATCCTCTGGACCGCCTCGCAGCCTCGCGAGCTCCGGCTCGCCGAGCCGTCGCGACGCACCCGGCGCGAGCTCTCCAAGCTTCAGCCGGCCGAACGCGATGCGCTCGAGCGCAAGCACGGGATGCCCCACCGCCTCACACATGCGTCGTACCTGACGGTTGCGACCCTCATGGATCGTCACTTCCAGCACTCCCTGCCCGACCCGGCGCACCTGTGCGGGAGCGGTCATCCCGTCCTCCAAACGCACGCCCGCCCGCAGCTTGGCCAAAGCGCTCTCGCCAACCGGCCCGCCACCCAGGCGCACACGGTAGGTCTTGGCCACTTCAAAACTCGGATGCGTCAAACGTTGGGCCAGGGCACCGTCGTTGGTGAGCAGGATCAGCCCACTGGAATCGGCGTCGAGCCGCCCCACGGGATAGAGCCGCCGCGAGTCGTGCTCAACGAGCGAGACCACCGTCGCGCGACCGTGAGTGTCCTGGGCTGTGCTCAGCACCCCGAGCGGCTTGTTGACCGCGTAGACGACCGGCTGCTCGGCACCGATGCAAACTTGGACCTATACAGCCTAGCGCGGGCTGCGGACGGAACTTGGCGACCTACGCGCGGGACAATGAGTGGAGGGTGGCGCGCATGGCCCTGATCCACACCTGCTACCGCATCACCGACATCGACCGTTCCGTCGCCTTCTACGAAGCCCTCGGCTTCAAGGAGGTAGGACGCATCCCGATCGGCGACGAGGCCGTCAACATCTTCATGAACCAGCCCGGCGACGGCGACATGCCGCGCCTGGAGCTGACCTACAACTACGGCGTCACTCATTACGACCTCG
>Ga0208586_1000017_pt1 | contig 62093 bp, 68 predicted proteins | sample NGESurshal072012_6_FD_184471 | JGI IMG/M metagenome (GOLD analysis project Ga0208586, IMG submission 184471) | Arctic peat soil microbial communities from Barrow, Alaska - NGEE Surface sample 53-3 shallow-072012 (SPAdes) | ecosystem: Environmental > Terrestrial > Soil > Wetlands > Peat ... | reverse complement strand
CAATTATCTGGTTTTTGGCCACGACACACCCCCACCGAAGTGTTCACTATGTCGTGACAGATCTGTTCATTATCTCGTGAAGGTAAATACCGTTGGGGGCACAAGGCGCTCCGGGTATGCCTGGGGCGGCTTTTGCCCGTCTGGTGCCCGGACTTTGCAGTAATGGTACCCACTGTGACGGAGTCTGCCCCACAGCCGAAACACCCAACGGCTGGCGCGCGTCTGGGCGTCTCCCAGTTGGTGAGCGTCTGCCTAACGGATAAGTGCCAATCAAAAAAAAGCGACTTCAACGAAGGGCAGTCGAAGGGCGTTCACCACGGGCGGGGGTTCCGTGCACGACGTACGTTGGCTGCTCATCGATAAGGCGGCGACTCCCGAAACTCCAACGGCCGCGCCGCGGTTCTCCTTCGGACGCCACGTACGCAGTCTCCACTATGTCATGGTGTCTATTCTCACGATCGTCTTCGTGGTCTTCGTGGCCGTCGGGTGGGCACTGCGACCTCCGATCTCAGGCTTTCCTTCGGTGCCGAGCAACCTCACCATGCAGGTCTCCGCCCCTGGTGTGCGCACGATGACCGAGCAACTTGTGCTTCGCACCGACGGAAGCGTCGCCCTAAATCGATAGCCGCCAATCTTGAAGGCGTTGGACTTCACGATTTAACGTCATCCGAATAGAAATGTCGCACCGAGCCCCCTATGGAGATGCCTCCAAACGCCAATTACGAGGAGTCTTGCCGTCGCGATCTCCAGTGACAAGGCTGTTATCCGAAGCGCTGCTGTGGTGGCTACACCACCGTCGCCTGTGGTGCTTGGCGCCGCGGCGGTTACGGCATTGACGGAACGTCCCCGGGAGGTCTCGACCTCGGTGTTGGCCCTCGAGATGTGTGAAGGCGTCGGAGAAAGAGGAGAGTCAGAGCGACGAAGAGAAGCGCCAGAACGCTCGCGACGACGTAGGCCGAGGGCGATGGCGAGGACCGCGCGACCGCGGAGGCCAGTTCGACCGTGCTCGGACGCTCCGGATCGGCGATGCCCGAAACCGTGCTCCCAACCGATGAGAGTGTCGACTTGGATCCAATGGTTTCTTGATAGCTCACGCCTTTAACCCGATACGCACCGCGGCACGTGTACCCCGACGCGTTACTGCCACTTCCGCCAATATTCCCCACGCAGTTGGTCACCGTGACCACGACGGGTACGCCTTCGGTCTTTAGTCGTTCGATCCGCGAGTTGTCGTGCGCGGCGGAGATAAAGCTCACGGTGATGGCCATGGCGAAGGCAATGAGCAGGATTGCGCCGGTGGCGAACCAAAACCGGCCGCCGATGCGTTGAGCCTCGGGTCCGCGAAGTGAAGCGCGCTCACTGGATTGAGGGATGCCGTTCACCGGATGTATTCTCGCACCGTCGAACGCTTGCGGTCTTGCGCTCGCGCGCGCCAGAACGTGAGCCGTTGAAAAGCTCGGGCGTCGCATGTACATTGTCGCCATGGTCACCATCGAAGAACAGACCGACGCCTATCGCGCGTCACACGACCGCATCGACGCCCTCGCTCGAACCCTCATGAGCGAACAGTTGGCCGCCGTGGTGACGTGCTGCCCTCTGTGGAGCGTCCGGGATCTCGTCGGTCACCTCACCGGCGTCCTCGAAGACCGACGAGACGGGAACATGCCCACCGGATCGTTCAGCGACTGGACCGCCGCCCAGGTCGCGCGTCACCGGGGTGAATCGATCGAGTCAATTCTGGAGACTTGGAGAGTCGTCGCGGCGGCGAGCGTCGACGCGCCGCCGTCGATGGCGTCGCTCTCCTTCGACGCGGTGACCCACGAGTTCGACCTTTATCAGGCACTGGGCGTCGCCGGTGACCGTTCGACCGAATCCGTTCGCGTCGGCGCCGATCGGGCCCTCGGTCGAATGAGTTCAATGCTCACCCAAGGAGGCGCTCCGGGCGTGCGCGTCACCACCGAAGGCGGCATCGACCTCGCCGAAGGGGGAGCGCCCCCGGTCGAGCTCGAGACGACTCGTTTTTCTCTTATGCGCATGACCACCGGTCGAATGAGTCGCCGCCAAGCCGAAGCGCTCGGGTGGGGCAGTGACCCGACGCCCGTTCTCAATTCGCTCTACAGCGACGGCTTCTTTGTCCCGCAGGCGGTGGACGTCATCGAGGTCGATGGTTTCTAATTTGTCGTCGACGGAGTTTGAAATTTCGGTTGGCGCTTCTCGATGAAGGCGGCGATCGACTCCTGAGCGTCGGGAAGCAGACTCGCCGTCGCCATCACTTCGGTGGCGTAGGTGTAGGCGTCACTCTGACTCATTCCGATCTGCTCGTAAAAGGCGCGCTTGCCAATCCCCTTGGAGACCGCGCTACCGCGGGTGGCGCGACGGAGCAGCCGAGTACTCGCGTCGTCGAGTTCGTGCATCGGCACGACGAGGTTGACGAGTCCCCACGCTTCGGCGGTTCGGGCGTCAATGGCGTCACCACTCATGGCCATCTCGAGCGCGCGCTTTCGTCCGATCGTGCGGCCCACGGCGACCATGGGCGTCGTGCAAAAGAGGCCGCCCTTGCCCCCGGGGGTGCAGAAGGTCGCCTCCTCCGAAGCGACCGCGAGATCGGCGGTCGCCACCAACTGACATCCGCCGCCCGTCGCCAAGGCGTGAACGCGCGCCACGACCGGCTGGGGAACCGATTGGATGGTCTGCATCATCGCGGCGCAGACGCCGAAGAGGTGTCGAACGGAGTCGAGATCTTGATTGGCCATCTCGGCGAAATCGTGTCCGGCGCTGAAGAGGCGTCCTTTGGCGGCCAGAACGACGCCGGTCGCGTCACTTTTACCGGCGTCCAGGAACGCCTGCGTGAGTTCTTCCATGAGCGCCAGTGAGAGGACGTTGAGGCGCTCGGGGTGATTCAACCAAATCGTGATGGTGTCGCGTTGACGCTCACTGAGGATGAATTGGAATGACTGCGGCACACGGAATCCCTTCGGCCCATCACGCCCGAGCCTAATTCGGTCGTCATCGAGCGAGACCGACACTTCCTCCGTGCAACGCCGAATCGTACGCTTCACTCTCGTTCGCGACTCGGCTCCGAAGAGCGAAGACGGACACGCCCAGAGCGTCAACTCTCGATGGCGGGCTCCTCGGGCGAGTCGTTCTCACCTAGGTAGTTGTCAATGAGGGTGAGGAGCAGCTTCAGGTCCAGCGGCTTGGTGAGATATTCGTTCGCCCCGGCGTCGCGGAATCGTCGAACCTGACCCGGCGTCGCGTCGGCCGACAGGACGACGATCGGGATGTTGGCGGTGGCGGGGTCGAGGCGAAGACGTTCCAAGACGTCGAAGCCGGTGATGTCGGGCAGGTGCACGTCGAGCAGTATGAGATCGGGATGACGAACCTGCGCGATGCCGATTCCCGGACTTCCTTGAACCGAGGTGAGGAGTTGGACATTGGGCCGTTGCAGCAAGAGACGCTCAACCAACTGCACGTTGTAGAGATTGTCTTCGATGTAAAGGATCGTTGCCATGATGGGCCTTGTCTCAGTCGTCTCGCGTCATACTAGTGAGGCCCCGGCGCGGTCTCGGACAAGGGCAATTCGAACCAGAACATCGAGCCTTCGTCGACGACCGTCTCGAAACCTAAGGTGCCCCCCATGGCTTCGATGAGCGTCTTGGACAACGTCAGTCCGAGCCCGGTCCCTTCGATGCCTCGCGACTCAGCGTCGAGGCGATCGAAGGCGGTGAAGAGCCGCTCTCGTAACTCCGGCGCGATGCCAAATCCGGTATCGGCCACAGTGAATCGAACGCAGAGCGACCGAATCTCGCAGTGGAGGGTCACGCTGCCGTGACTTCGGTTGTACTTGATGGCGTTGGATAGGAGATTCAAGATCACCTGCTTCAGACGAAGGTGGTCGGCCATCACTACGAAGTCGAAGGAGTCGCCGTAGCTGATGCCGACGTCTCGTTCCTTGGCCTGTGGGCCGATGATGTCGAGACATTCGAGCACCAGGGCCTCGAGGTACACCGGTTCCGGCGCCAGGCCGATGTTGCCTGATTCCACGCGCGAGATGTCAAGTACTTCGTTGATCAAGGTCAGTAGATGTTGACCGGACTTGAACACGTGATCGACGAGTTCGAGATCCTCTTTGGACTCGAGTTCCATTTGAAGGATCTGCGCGAAGCCGAGCACGGAGTTCAGAGGAGTGCGCAGTTCATGGCTCATGCGCGACATGAACTCACTCTTCGCGGCGTTGGCGCGCTCGGCCTCCTCCTTCGCGGCCGCCAACGTCTCTTCGAAGGCCACGGCCTCGGTAACGTCGCGAGAAACGAGCACCGCGCGACGGGGCTGTCCCTCCTCGTCATCCAGTAAACGGCCGTGGGTCTCAATGATCAGCCAGTGCCCGTCGACGTGATGAGCCCGAAAGCGGTAGCTCACCAACTCGTCGCTTTCTTCGGCAAACATGCGCTCGAGCACCGCGGTGACGAAGGGTTGGTCGTCCGGGTGCATGATGTTCATCGCGCTCTGGCCAACTCGATCTTCCTTCAGGTACCCGTAGATTCGCTCGGTCCCCGGACTCGCCTCACTGATCATGAGGTCTTGGTCGATGACGACGATCGAATCCGGCGCCGCGTCGAGGATCGCCTGCGTCTTGGCGAAGCTTCGGGCGAGAGCCATCTCCCACGCCACGGATTCGGTGACGTCGCGCGAGATGAACACCAATCGCGTCGGTTCGCCCTCCGAATCGCGGAGCGTCCTCCCGCGCACTTCGATCGTCACGATGCGACCATCGACGTGGTTCATCCGGGTGCGAAAGTCGACCGAGCCATCAGTGTCGAACGCCGTGCGGAATGCGTCGTTCACGAATTCGCGGTCTTCGGCGTACACCAATTCGGTCACGTTACGACCGACGCGGTTTTCGGCGGCCACGCCGTGGAGGCTCTGGGTTCCGGGATTGGCCTCGAGGATCGTGAGGTCTCGGTCGATGACGATGATCGAGTCGATGGCGGCGTCGAGGATGGCGCGGGTGGTTTCGCGACTTTCGGCCAACTGTGCCTCGACCGCGATGCTCTCGGTGAGGTCGCGAGCGATAAAGACCGCCTGGGTCGCCGGACCGCCGTCGACGCCCAGCGTGTGGCCTCGAGATTCCACCACCATCCAGTGACCGTCGGCGTGCCGTGCGCGGTAGCGGACAGTGACGATCTCGTCGGTGTTCTCCTCGAACATTCTCTCGAGGGCGGCCTCGACGGCCGGCCGGTCTTCGCGATGCATCAATTGAAGGACACTGGCTCCCAGGGCGACGTCGTCGTCGTAGCCGAAGAAATTCTGTCCCCGGGGACTGTTGCGCGCGATCACCAGGTCACGATCGACGATGACGATGAGGTCCGCGGCGGCGGCAAAAATGGCCTTGGTCATTTCGACGTTCGCCGCCAATTCGGCCATGACCGTGTTGCGCCGGGTCACGTCACGGCCGGTGGCGTAGATCAGGTCGCCGCGTCGCTGCGACGTCCATTCAAACCAGCGGTAGGTGCCGTCGCGACAGCGGAGTCGATTCTCGAATCCGGAGCGGGTCTGCGATTCGTCGCCCCATTCCGCGAGATTTTCGGCGATGGTTCGTTCGACGTCGTCGGGGTGGGTCAAGTCGATGAAGTCTCGGCCTTCGAGTTCCTCCGGGCTCCAGCCGAGCACCCTTTGCCACGAAGGGTTCAGGAGGCCGAATTTCCCACCGAGTTCGTACACCGAAAGAAGGTCGACGGAGTTCCGGAAGTACTCGCTGAGATCGGGACCGGGCTGCGACTCAACTGACATTGATCGACGCCATTTCGTGGCAAATCTCCGACATATCTACTGCGACGCGACACGGGTGCACCGTTCGAACCGTCCGGTGCTCAGTCATCATGGGCCACACAGCCCAACTTATCGGTTCGCGTCGACAGGGCATGAAATGCGCCATTGACTCGATGCCGCCGTCGACAATATCGGACCCGCCCTTCCTCAACCTGGCTACAGTCGAGGGACACTGAACCAATCATTAGGAGGTCATCATGACCGATCCCAATCGACCACCCCTCACCTTTGCCTTCTTCCCGGAAGTCGCCACTTTCGAAGTGACGAGTGACGACATTGCCGACGGTGAAATGTTGTCCAACGCACAGGTCGCCAACATCATGGGCTACGGCGGCGAGAACCTTTCACCGCAACTGTCGTGGCGTGGCTTTCCGGCCGAGACGAAGAGTTTCGCGATCACCGTGCACGACCCCGATGCGCCCACCGGGAGCGGCTTTTGGCACTGGCTCGCGCTGAACATCCCGGCCACGGTCACGGACCTCTCGAGCGGCGCCGGTTCGGACGGTTCCCACCAACTGCCCTCAGGTGTCGTGCAGCTGCGCAACGACGCCGGGACCAAGGGATACGTCGGTTCGGCTCCGCCGCCCGGCGACATCGCCCATCGCTACGTGCACACGGTGCACGCCCTCGATGTCGAACGCCTTGACGTGGAGGCCGACTCGCCGGCCGCGATCGCCGGCTTCAACCTGCGCTTCCACGCGATCGCTCGAGCCCAGACTGTGCCCGTCTTCGGATCCTGAACCTTTGGCGTCGATGTCGCGCGTCGAATACGCGAAGCCAGAAGTCCTCGACGACCATATGACTCGGATGCGCCGAGTTCGAGGGGCTCGCCATTATTGTGAATCGAATCGAGCAATGGGCGAACCACCGGTCGGTTCGGCGTTGTGATGTCTGCGAATCGTGACTACTGGGGATGCAATGAGTGAAAATCAGGGCCCGGGCCCCATGGCCTTGGTCGGTTCGGGTGAGTACCTGCCCCAAATGGCCGAGATTGAAGGCGGGCTCATCGCCGGTCGAGCGCCACGGTATGTGCAACTGGCGACCGCCTCGGTGCCCGACGGACCGCCGGTGGTTGAGCGCTGGCACGACTTGGGTCGAGCGCAGGCCGAACGCCTCGGCGTGGAGGCCGTAACTTTGGACGTCAACGATCGCCACGACGCCGACGACCCATCGATCGCCGCTCAGGTGGAGGGCGCCGGATTGGTCTATCTCTCCGGTGGCCACCCCGCGTATTTGGCTGAGACCCTTCGCGGCACGTTGGTGTGGGACGCCATCGTCGCTGCCTGGCGCGCTGGTTCGGCTCTGGCCGGATGTAGCGCGGGCGCCATGGCGTTCTCGTCGTGGGTGCCCTCTCTTCGTCATCCCCGCGAAGGCGGTACCGAAGGTCTGGGACTGCTGCCGCATCTTCGGGTCATCCCGCACTTCGACGCCTTCGCTTCGCGAATCCCCGACATGGTCACGCGATTCCTCTTGCCCCACGACCCCTCGATCACGGTGTTGGGCATTGACGAGGAGACCGCCATCGTCGGTGGTCCGAGTTTTTGGACGGTGAAAGGTCGCTCGTCGGCGTGGCGACTCAGCGATGACGGGCGCGAACAGATCGTCAGCGGATCGAGCGTCACCACGCCGCCGATCAGCTAACCCAGAGATCTTCCAGTTCACGGCCCTTCGTTTCCGGCAGCGTCCAAAAGAGCGCGGCGACGATCATGGCGGGCAGGAAGGTGAGGTCGGCGGCCAACGCGAATCGATTGCCGATGTCCGCGATGGCGCCGAACACGACCAGGCCGACGACGGCGCCGAGCACGCCGGCGGCGAGGAACCAGCCCGACGCCGACGCCCGAACGGACGTCGGGAAGAGTTCGTTCACCAGCGAGCCGACCGCCGGCGCGAAGATCGATCCGAACATGACGCCCATCACGTAACCGGCGATCAAGTCGACGCGCGGGCCGGTGTAGGAGAGCACCCCGGAGAGCGCGAGGCCGACCATGCCGAGCGCCCCGGTGAGGCGTCGTCCGAATCGATCGGCCATCCAACGGCCGATCAACAGTCCGGTGAGACCCGTCGCCCCGGCGCCCACGACCATGAGGGCCGTCGCGACGCCCGAGAGATGGTCGATGTTCTGGGCGAAGAGGAAAATGAAACTGTTCGCCGGTCCGGTGATGAACGAGAGGGCGAAGGCCATCAACGAGAGCAGCACCAGTCGGCGGCGAAATTTCGGACCCACGGCTCCGAGCACGGGCACGACGTGGTCGGGGCTCGCCCCGGCGATGGCGAAGCGGTCCGGTTCGGAGGCCCAGCGGCTGATGAGTGGCAGCAGCGCCAGGGGAACGACGGCCAAGAGGAACAGTCCTCGAAATCCCAGGGTCTTCGAGGCCAGACTGTGGATGATCGCGGTGAACCCGGCACCGATCCCGTAGCCGGCGGCCACCAGCGCGAGAGCCTTGGCCCGGCTCGCCGAATCCGTCTGTTCGGCGGCGATAACTTCGGAGAGCGCGTTCGTGGCACTGAGGAGCGGTCGACCGCAGGCGAAGATCACCACGAACCACCAGTAACCGGGACTGGCGGCAGCGAGCACGGTGGCGGCGAGTCCGAACCCCACCGTCGTGATCAGCATGCGGTGGCGACCGAACCGGTCGGCCATCGCCGTTAGGGGCAGACCGCCCAGTGACGCCAGTCGAATGATGGCGAGGCCGACGCCGAGCTTGGTTCCTGAGAGTCCGGCCTGGTCGGCCAGCGTGGCCCCGTGCACCAGGTGGCCGAAGGTTCGCGCCACGCTGCCCAGGGCCGTGACGACGCCGAACTGTCCGAATCCCGAGGCGAAGGACGCGAGGACGGCGCCCAGGACCACGCGGTCGTTCCATTTGTGGAGTCGCGGAGTGCGCAGAGAGGTGGGATCGGGCGACTGGGACATCAGCGCGACCGCAGTGACGCACTCACGGGGCGAACGCCGGAATCGTGGCGGCGACGAACGAACCAGAACGGGCTGTACAGCAGGGTAAAGAACAGAGGAACGATGACCACGCCGCTTACTAGGTACCAGGGATACGGTCCCATGAGACGCAGGAGCGTCCACTGAGGGGGCGCGTGGCGAAGGAACATGTAATTGCCGTCGATCAGGGCGTCGACCAACCCGACGAGGGCGACGTATATATACGTGATGATCGACGCCCGTACGACGGAACCGTGCCGTGGTTCGATTCGCATACCCACGACGAGGAAGAGCGCCGCCACGATGATGAGCGTATGACCGATCACGTACTCGAAGAACTCGAGTTGGGGGAAGGGGACGTTCAGATCCGGGGTGAGCAGTCCCTGCACTGTTCCGGCGAGCGCCCAGAAGTAGGTGAGCTCGACCAACCGGCGGCTGCGCCACCAACACGCCGCGGCGGCCACGATCAATGCGAAGTTGCAGAGCGCGAGGGGCAAGGATGATCGGAGCGTCCACGTGCCGTCTACGAGCTGGCGTACCGTATCGACCACGGCGTCCGATATCAAGACCACCCCGATGACCTTCGCCGCTCGCGGGCTCCAACGCCCCGGACGGAGTCGGGCCCACGTGCACAGAATCACGCAGCCAAGGGCCAGTACGGCAACGCTCAACCAATAGGGTCCGGCGGAAATCGTGGCGTTGAACTCTCCCATCTCATTCGTGTCTAGCAGTGTTGTTCGCTGGATCGGAGACGAGGGGCCCTAGGTATCAAACGCGATCGACACTTTGACCCGCCATTCGACAACGGTGGGGATCGTGCTGCATCATGGAGAGAGCGAGGTCGTCCGAGAGGATCATGATGACTCGACGACAATGGCGCGCATGACGAGCGCGGCGGCCTCGTCCGGTGACGAGGAACTCATCCTTCGTGACATTCGGAGGCTCCTCGATCAGTTGCATTTGGATCGGGACCACACGCTCACGATGCAGAGCAATCTCACCGAAGATCTCGGCGTCGACAGTCTCGCGCTGGTCGAACTCTGCGACCAATTGGAACGAACCTTCGAGGTGTCGCTCCCGGACGAAGTCTTCCTCACCGCGACGACCCCCCAACATTGGTTGGAGGCCGTCACCGCGGCTCGGGGAGGTGCTTCGTCAGTTCGCGACGTCGACGCGTCATCGCAGGCGTCGCCGCCGGAGCCCCCGTCGGCGTCCGAGCGGTTCTTCGCCACTTCCAAACGGCTGCGATCCCTGGTGGCGGGACGGGTCGCCCGTGATGATCATGTCGATCGGGCCGTTTCGATGAGTTCATCGTCGCGTGCGGGATCGTTCCTTTATGCGCTCTACGCCTGGGTGCTCCTCATCCCGTTCGCCCTCGCGATTTGGTCGCTGGCGGTCTTGCCGATGACGTTGCCCCAGCGCCGAAGCGCCGGTCGGGTGATCGCGCGCGGCACGTGTCGCGCCTTGGGTCTTTCGGTTAACGTCGACGGCGAGCTGCCGACGTCGAAACGACCTTCCGTGATCGCCGCCAACCATACGAGCTTCATCGACGGCCTGATGCTCTACGTGTATTTAAACCAACCACTCACGTTCGTCGCGAGCACGGACATGGAACACCAATTCTTGGTGGGTCGCATCATGAGGGGCTTCGGTTGCGTGTTTGTCGATCGGGGACGAGCCGAGCGCAGCGCCGACTCGGTAGAACAACTGGTGAACACCATCCGGGGCGGACTCCATCTGCTCATCTTCCCGGAAGGTTCGATCAGCGCGCAACCGGGACTGCGGGTCTTTCGTCTCGGAGCGTTCGAAGCGGCCGCCTCGTCGAACTGTCCGGTCGTGCCGGTGGGCATCCGCGGATCGCGCGAAGTGTTGCGTCCGGGAAGCTTTCGGTCCCACCGCGGAGCGGTGCGCATCACCATCGGTGAACCGGTGCTGCCCGCGGGCAATGAGTTCAGTGACCGCGTCGTGATGCGCGATCGGGTTCGAGACGCCATCGCCCAACTCTGCGGCGAGGAGGATTCGTAAGACTTGGCCGAGTGTCGGAGCAGCGATTATTCGTGGATGCTCTCGAGGGTGAAGCCCGAGGCGTGCAGCATCTTACGAAGGTCGACCACCTGCTGGGTATTGAGGTCCTTACCGCGGGGTCGGTCGAAGACCTGGGTCTCGTCGCCGAGCGTCACGGTGTAGCGACCGTTGCTGGCTTCGGTGATGGAGCCGACTTCTACTATGAGGGCGGCCGCGTCGTGCCACTCGATGTTGTGGCTGGTGGGGTGGCTCAGAATTTTCTCGGCCGTTACCAGGTGATGTCCGGTGAGTTTCGCGTGTGCCATGCGGTGCCCTTCTTCGTCAAGTCTCGTAGCCAATTTACGCCCCCCGCCCGCTCGGCGTGCCCGATCGCGACGGCCGGAACGTTCGTCGAGGGGTGTCGCGGTCGGAGAGCGCCCGTTATACTTGCTTGCAGTCAAGCAACTAAATAGCACAGAAGTGGACGTATGGCCGCCAAACTAATGGACGCGGAACACGGCGATCGCTACAAATGGATCGCCCTCACCAACACCACCTTGGGCGTCTTCATGGCGACCATCAACTCGTCGATCATCCTGATCTCCCTGCCGGCGATCTTCCGGGGCATCGGGATCAATCCGCTCTCAGCCGGCAACGTCGGCTACCTGTTGTGGCTCTTACAGGGCTATCTTCTCGTCACCGCGGTACTGGTGATCAGCCTCGGTCGCCTCGGCGACATCATGGGTCGGGTTCGCATCTACAACCTGGGCTTCGCCGTCTTCTCCTTCGCCTCCATACTCCTCGCGCTCGATCCTTACCGCGGCGGCTCGGGCGCATTGTGGCTCGTCCTGTGGCGCCTCGTGCAGGGCGTGGGCGGCGCCATGCTCTTCGCGAACTCGGCCGCCATTCTGGTCGACGCCTTCCCGTCGGACCAGCGCGGCATGGCCATGGGCATCAATCAGGTCGCTGCCATCGGGGGCTCGTTCATCGGTCTGATCGCCGGAGGACTGCTTTCGGTCGTCGACTGGCGACTGGTGTTCTGGGTCTCGGTACCCTTCGGCATCATCGGCACGGTCTGGGGCTACCACAGCCTTCGCGACAACGGCAAGCGCGCGTCGGCCACCATCGACTGGTGGGGCAATCTCACCTTCGCGGTGGGACTCACGTCGATTCTCGTCGGCATCGTCTACGGCATCCAGCCCTACCTGCATCACGCGATGGGATGGACGTCGCCGCGCGTGCTCGCCGCTTTTCTCATCGGCGCCGTCTTCCTGATCGCCTTCTTCATCATCGAGAATCGCGTGGAGTCGCCGATGTTCAACCTGCGACTTTTCAAGGTGCGCGCCTTTGCCACCGGCAGTGCGGCCGGATTCCTGGCGGCGATCTCGCGCGGTGGCCTGCAGTTCATGCTCATCATCTGGCTCCAGGGGATCTGGTTGCCGTTGCACGGTTACGCGTACTCCGCGACGCCGCTGTGGGCCGGCATCTACCTGTTGCCGCTCACGACCGGGTTCTTGTTCGCCGGACCACTCTCGGGCTATCTGTCTGATCGCCACGGGGCGCGAATCCTCTCGACTTCGGGCCTCTTGCTCTTCGGCGCGAGCTTCATCGGTCTACTGCTGGTGCCCACCAACTTCAGTTACTGGGTCTTCGCGATCATGGTGTTCTTGAACGGCGTTGGCGGCGGGATGTTCTCCGCGCCCAACGCCGCGGCGATCATGAACAGCGTGCCCGCCGAAGAGCGCGGGGGAGCGGCCGGTATCCAGGCGGCCTTTTTGAACACCGGCTTCGTGCTCTCCATCGGCGTCTTCTTCTCGTTGATGATCGTGGGTCTCACGAACACGCTGCCCAAGGCGATGTTCAAAGGACTCAGCGCGCACGGCGTGAGCGCGGTCCAAGCGCACGCCATCGCGAACTTACCGCCGGTGGGCAGCCTCTTCTCGGCGTTCCTCGGGAAGAATCCGCTCAAGAACCTGCTGGGATCACAGGCGACGGCGCACGTCAATCACGCCAACTGGTTGGTGCTCACCGGCAAGCACTTCTTCCCCGATCTCATCGAGGGCTCGTTCCATCACGGACTGGTGATCGTCTTTGGCGCCGCCATCGCGATGTCGGTCGTCGGGGCGCTCGCCTCGGCGTTGCGCGGCCGGCGCTACGTCCACGAAGACCAATCGATACTTGAACACCTCGGTGACGCCGCGGCGACGTCGAGTGCGGTGCCCGGCGAGATCGCCCTCGAGAGCGAGGTGGTGCAATGAAATCAGTGGTCATTGATTCCGAGCGGTCGTTGGAGACGGCCGCGAGGTTGCGACTGGTTATGCTGCGCTTGGCCCGAGCCCTCCGTCACCAGGCCAGCGCGGCGTTGTCGCCCTCGCAGGTCTCGGCGCTGGCCAGCGTCGATGAGTTCGGACCACTGCGGATCAGTGCCTTGGCGGCGCTTGAATCGGTCGGCGCCCCGGTGGCGACGCGCGTCGTGGCGAGCCTCGAAGAACTGAACCTACTGAAGCGAACCGATGACCCCGAGGACAAGCGGGCCTCGCTGGTCGAACTCTCCGAGCACGGGCGTCGCGTGCTCGAGACGCTCTGGAGTCAACGCACCATCGGACTCAGTTCTCGTCTCGAACGACTCAGCGCCGCCGAGCGATCCCGTGTGGAAATGGCGCTGCCGGTCCTGGAGAAACTCGCGCGGGACAACTAGGCGAGTCAATTGGCGTCGATCAGTCGACGGCGATATCGACCGAGCAGAACTTGCACTTCGTGGCGGCCAAGGGCAATCCTCCCGACAGGCAACTGGGGCACTCCTTCGTCGCTACCGGTGCACCGAAGACTGTCGTGCCCCGGCGCTTCATGTAGTTGCGATACGGCACCACGATGATGAAGTAGACGACGGCCATGAAGACCACGAAGTAGACGATCGCCGAGATGAAGGCGCCCATGTTGATGCGTTGCCCGTTCAGCGTCCACCCCAGGCCCTTACCCGAGGCGCCACCGCCGGCGAACGAGTTGATCAGTGGCGTGATGATGTTGTCCGAGAACGCCTTGATCAGCGTGCTGAAGGCGAGCGCGACCACCAGGCCCACGGCGATCACAATCAACTCGCCTTGCATCAGGAAACTCTTGAAACCCTTCATCGTGACTCCTTTGACGTGCTCGAGCGATTTCGAACGCTTCTCATAACGATTCTTGTCAATCACGTGCGTCGCGTGGTGAATGCTGCGCACTCGTTCACTTCAGCGGCGACGAAGTTTCGTTGAGTGCCGTCGCCGATGCTAGAACTGTGCACGTCGCGGAGGAAGAATGTCGAACGTCATAGAGGTCGCCGGGCTCACCAAGCGCTTCGGGACTCTCACCGCGGTGAACGACGTTTCCTTCAACGTCGAACGGGGCGAGATCTTCGGACTCCTCGGCAAGAACGGTGCCGGCAAGACGACCACGGTGGAGATCCTCGAGGGTTACCAATCACCCGACGAGGGTCAAGTGTCGGTGCTCGGGGTCGATCCCAAAAAGGGCGGCGGGGCGTGGAAGGACCGTATCGGTCTGGTGCTGCAAGATTCGGACTTCGACCCCAGTCACACGGTGACCGAGACCGTCAAGCTCTTCGCCGGTTTCTTCTCGCATCCCAAGAGCGTGGACGAGACGCTCGAGCTCGTCGGTTTGACGGACAAAGCGGACGTGCGAATCGGTCGACTCTCCGGCGGGCAACGACGTCGGGTCGACGTCGCGCTGGGCATCGTGGGTTCCCCGGAACTCCTCTTCCTCGACGAACCGACGACCGGTTTCGACCCGTCGGCTCGACGAGAGTTCTGGACCATGCTCGAAGGACTGCGATCGGCCGGGACCTCCATCTTGTTGACCACGCACTACATGGAAGAGGCCCAGCACCTCTGTGATCGCATCGCGATACTGGCCGCCGGTCGCATCGTCGCCGAAGGCACCTCGACGTCACTCATTGCTCTGACCGGAACGACGACCGTGCGATTCAACGTCGTCCACGGTCTCGACGTCGCGGCACTGTCGAACGGTGCGGGGATCGACTTTCACGTCGCAGGCGACGTGGTCTCGGCGGCGCTGGTGAGCGCTCAATCGGAGTTACTGCGACTGCTGCAGTACGTCGAGCGCGTCGGACTCGAACTCGACGGGCTCGAGGTGGTTCGACCGACGCTCGATGACGTCTTCCTCGACGTGACGGGGGAGCGAACGTGAGATTCGTGCGACTGTCACTGCGCCAGGCGCACTACAACCTGGTGGCCTACACGCGAAGCGCGCGCACCGTCATCTTCGGGGTCTTGATGCCCGTCGGCTTTCTGGCGCTCTTCAATTCGGTGTTCGGCGGGAAGTTCAAGACCATTCCGGTCGGGGGTCACAACATCTCCACCATCGCCTTTTACACCGGCGGTCTCACCACCTACGGCGTGATGCTCGGTACCTTCACCGGGATCCTGGTGGCGATCGTCGGCGCGCGCGAAGCGGGATGGCTGAAGCGCTTCCGCGGCACGCCCATGCCGTCAGGGGTCTTTCTGGCGGGCGAGATCCTGTACCTCTTCGTGACGTCACTGGGATTGATCATCGTGATGCTGGCCGTCTCGCACTTCGGCTACAGCCTCTCACTGCCGGCCCACGCCTATCTCGCGATCTTCTGTTACACGGTGCTGGGCGTCTTCGCCTTCTCGGCGATGGGACTCGCGCTGACGAGTTTGATCACGACGTCGGAGATGGCCGGCTCGGTCGGGCCTTTCACCGTCGTCATCTTGAGTTTCGTCAGCGGCGTCTTCCTGGCGCCCAATCTATTGCCGCAGTGGCTGCTCACCTTCTCGTCGTACTTGCCGCTCGAGCCGATCGTGAGCGGCGTGCAGCACGCCATTGCTCTGCCCGGCGGTTCCGGGCTCATGCTGCGACCGTTCATCGTCCTCGGCATCTGGGGCGTCGTCAGCTTCGTCATCGCCCAGTCGAACTTCACGTGGGAGCCGCAGCGCCACTAACGCACGATGCAACGCACTACGGGCGCGGCCGAAGACGATTAACTCGCCGGATCCTTGGGCAGGCCGAGTACGCGTTCGCCGATGATGTTGCGCTGCACCGCGGAGGTGCCCCCGCCGATGGTGAGCGCTTGGGAGTAGAGAAAACCGAAGGCCCAGGCACTCCCGTCGGCGCCGTCCATGCCGCCAGGCCCGCGGCCCTCGAGCATCCCCGCCGAACCGGCGAGTCGATTAGCGAGCGTCATGACTTCTTGGCCGTGGTCGTCGGCGAGCGCCTTGCGCACGCTGGCTTCGGCACCCGGTTCTCGCCCGGCCTGGGCCGCGGCGACGAGTCGTAGGCGAAGCAACCGAAGAATCTCCCCGTGCGACCAACACTTCACCAGCTCGTCGCGTTCGAGGGCGTCGTGGGGAATGCACGAGGTGCGCACCAGCTCGACCAGGTCCGCGGCGGTTGGTCCGCGGCCCCAGAGCACACCCTCGCCCGACAGCGAGACTCGTTCGTTGCCCAAGGTGACCTTGGCCAGTCGCCAGCCGTCGTTCACTTCGCCGATGAGATAGTCGGCCGGAAGCCGAACCTCATCGAGGAAGACCTCGTTGAAGGCGTGGTCGCCGGTGATGTCGATGATCGGGCGAATGGTGATGCCGGGAGCGTTCATCGGACAGATGAAGTAGCTGATGCCCTTTTGGGGCGCACCCTCGTTGGACGTGCGCGCGAGCATGATCCCCCAAGTGGCCAAGTGGGCGTAGCTGGTCCACACCTTTTGACCGGAGATGATCCATTCGTCACCGTCGCGCTGGGCACTCGTCGTCAACGAGGCGAGGTCGCTGCCGGCGTTGGGCTCGCTGAAGAGCTGGCACCAGAACTCCTCACCGCTCAGTAGTTTCGGGAGCCAGCGTTGCTGTTGCTCTTCGGTGCCGGCGTAGAGAATCGTCGGGCCGGCCCACCCGATGCCGATGGGATTGATCGGCAGTCGCACGTTGGCGCGCTTCAGTTCGTCGTCGATGAGGAGTTGGTGGTTGGCGTCGGCGCCGAGACCCCAGGGCCTCGGCAAGTGGGGCGCGACCAGTCCGGCCTCGGCGAGTTGGACGGGCGCGGGATTAGGGTGCGCGTTGAGCCATTCGCGAATCGCGACGCGCCGCGGATCGTGCTCGTCGAGACCGTCGTCGTCGATGGACACCGTCATTGGTGCGAGGAGTCCCCGGCCCTCTTCTTCGAGTTCGAGCAGCGCCTCCGGCGACTTCTTCATCAAAACCTCCTTAACCAAGGTACTCTCGTCATCTCCTTGGCAAACCATCGCGACGATTTACGAAGAACGGCGCGTTGGCCATAGGCGCGAAGCGGTTACAGCGCGGCGATGATGTCGCCGATGGCCTCCGGGATATCGGAGGCACTGGCGTAGACCGGCAACGCCGCGCCGGCTCGACCGTGCAGATGGGCGCCGAGCGCGGCGGCGTCGAGCGGGTCGTGGCCCCGGGCGATGGTGGCGCCGATGACCCCGGAAAGTACGTCGCCGCTGCCCGCCGTGGCGAGCGTGGGCGTGCCCGATCGAACCACGCGGACCCGACCGTCGCGATCGGCGATGAGCGTCGTCGCGCCCTTGAGCAGTACGACGCAGCCGGTGGCGCGCGCGAGCGAACGCACGGCTTCGAGGCGATTGGCGGGCAGCGGCTCTCCCGTGAGTCGCACGAACTCGCCCTCGTGGGGCGTGAGGACCCAACGTCGCTCACTCTCGGTGTCGGGACGAATTAACGAACGATCCAGTCCGTCGGCGTCGAGGACGACCGGCACGGACACGTCGGCCAGTCTTTCGCGAAGCCAGTCGACGCTGCCGGTCCCGAGACCGGGACCGGCCACTACGCAGCGGCAGCGCTTCTCGAGGACCGGATCATCGCTGCGCACGACTTCGGCCGGCAGGTCGATCAATTCGGCCACGTCGCCGCGACTCGTCAGGCGGATCATGGACGCGCCGGCCGCCAAGGCCCCGCGCACGACGAGGTCGGCCGCGCCGGGCATCAAAGATGATCCCGCGAGCGCCTGAATCGCGTGAGTCCATTTGTGGTCACTCGCGTCGCGTTGAATCAGCGCGCCGAGGTCGCGGTCCTCGACCAGTCCATCCTCGAAGTGCTGCACGATGCCGAGTCCGGCGAATCGAAGCTGACCGCAGAGCTCGGCCGCCGCTCCGTCGACGTGGGCCGGCTTAAACGCCCCCAGGGCGATGGTCACGTCGGCCGGCATCGGGTGACCGAGCAGCTCGCCGCTGTCGGCGTCGACGCCCGAGGGAAGGTCGAGCGCGAGCACCAGGGTCTCGCCAGAGACGATGGGCGCATCGTAGGGACGCGAGCAACCGAGACCGTAGGCCGCGTCGATCACTAGGTGGAAGCCCCTCAGTTCCTTGGGCTGCTCCGCCGTTTCGATGACGTCAACCTTGGCGCCTCGAGAGCGCATCCACGCGACCGCGAATCTCCCGTCGGCGCCGTTGAGTCCCGGCCCGACGAGCACCGCGACGCGCGCTCCGTAGCACGAACCCAGCATCGATTGGGCTTCGAGCGCTACGGCGGTACCGGCCGCCTCGACCAGGGCGTCGCTCCCGCGAGCCCGTACCGCGAGGGCGTCGGCCTCGCGCATCTTCGTCGCGGAGAGTATCGGGATCACGCGTCGGTCTCGATTGATCCCCGAAGAAGTGACGGCCACGGTCCCATGCGCAGACAACCTTAAACGAATCGATTTCTTCGTGGTCGATCCGGGCAAAAGTAGGAAATCTCGGGGTCGCCTTCATAGGCTGAGGGGGTGGAGTCCGTGACCCAGTTCGATCGTGCCGCCGGCGCCCTCTACGGCCTGGCCATCGGTGACGCACTCGGCATGCCGACGCAGATGATGTCGAGAGACGAAGTCGTGAGCGTCTTTGGCACGCTGCTCGTCGATTTTGAGCCGGCGCCGACCGATCACCCCATCGCCGAAGGCATGACGGCCGGTCGTATCACCGACGACACCGAACAGGCGGTGCTGTTAGCGACCGAACTCATCGTCGGTCACGGTGAAGTCAACATTCAAAGTTGGGCCGACACGCTCATCAACTGGGAAGAGTCGATGAAGGCGAAGGGATCACTCGACCTGCTCGGACCATCGACCAAGCGGGCCATCAACGCGCTCATGGCCGGTGGTGATCCCGAAGAGGTCGGGCGCCGAGGTGATACCAATGGCGCGGCGATGCGCATCACCCCGGTCGCCATCGCGGTTCGATCGCTGGATCTCGATGAACTCGTCACCAGCGTCGCGCAAGCGAGTCGGCTCACGCACAATACGAGCGTGGCGCTCGCCGGCGCGGCCGCCGTCGCTGGCGCCGTCAGCGCCGGCGTCGAAGGCCTCACCTTCGAGGTGATGATCGACACCGCCTGCGAAGCGGCGGTGCGCGGGTCTCGCCGAGGTCACTGGATCGCTGGAGCCGACGTCGCGGTGCGTATCCGGTGGGCCATCGATCTGGTCCACGGACTCGACGCCGAGGGCGTCGTCGACCTGTTGCCAATACTGGTCGGCACCAGCTTGGCGACCTGGGAGTCCGTACCGGCCGCCTTCGCCGTCGCCAGTGCCTTCAGCGAGGAACCGTGGTTGGCCTGTCGCGTAGCCGCGTCGCTCGGGGGCGACAGTGACACTATTGCCGCCATGACCGGTGCGATCGTCGGATCGCGATGCGGCATCAACGTCTTTCCACTGGCGGCGCGAGAGACGGTGTCGCGAGTGAACGGTCTGGAACTCGACGAGATGGCGCGACGACTACTCGAACTGCGAAACGGTCCCGCACAAAGCGCCGCGTGAGCGCCGCGCCGCGTCTGATCCTCGTCGACAGCGTCGTGGTGGACGTCGTCTTGAACGTCGACGCGTTGCCGGAACGCGGCTCGGACACGTTGGTCGAACGAAGTGACTCCTTCGCCGGCGGGGGATTCAACGTCATGGCGGCCGCGTCGCGACTAGGACTCGCGTCCGTCTACGGCGGCGTCGTCGGACTCGGACCGTTCGCCACGATCGCCCAAGAGGCGATGCGCGAGGAGAACATCGTGGTCGCCACGGCCCCGAACCATGACGTCGACACCGGCTTCGTGGTCGCCATCGTCGAAGATAATGGCGAGCGGACATTCCTGACCAGCACTGGCGCCGAAGCCACACTTTCCACTGCCCAACTCGACGATCTGGACGTGACCGAACGCGACTTCGTCTACTTCTCCGGGTACGCGCTCTTGCACGACAGCAACGCTCGAGCGCTGCTGTCGTTTCTGAAGCGGATTCCCGCCGCGACGTGCTTTCTCTTCGATCCCGGTCCGATCGTGGATGAAATTCCCGACGCCTTGCTCGAAGCGGTCTTCGACCGGGTCGATTGGTTCTCGTGCAACGCTCGCGAGGCGCGACTGGTGACGGACTCCTCGGACGCCGAAGAGGCGGCGCGTCTCTTGCGCGCGCGCATGAATCACGGCGGCGCCATCGTGCGCGTCGGGGCTGAGGGTTGCGTCGTGGCCGAATCGGAGCGTTCCGGCGAAGTGGTCGCGGGTTTTCGCGTGGAGAGTGTCGATTCCAACGGCGCGGGAGATTGCCACGTCGGAGCGTTCGCTGCTCAGTTGGCCCTCGGTCGCCCCGCGTTGGAGGCGGCGCGCTGGGCCAACGCGGCCGCGGCGATGTCGGTCACGAAGCGCGGTCCCGCGACTGGCCCCACCGTGCCCGAACTGGAAGAGTTCCTGCGTTAGAAAAAGACCGAGCAGAGCTCATAAATCTCGCGCGGTACCTGGCGCTGTCCACCGATCACCGACGACAGCGGACTGAGGACGACTGCGTTGTCGCGCACCACCGGAATCGTCCCGAACTTGCCCGAGGTCACGGCCTCGTAGGCGCCGGCCCCGACGCGCGTGGCCCAGATGCGGTCGTGCGCCGTCGGGCTGCCGCCTCGCTGCAGGTGACCAAGGACCGTGGTGCGAACTTCGATGTTCGTGTGTTCCTCGATTTTCGACGCGACGAACTGACCGACACCGCGCGTCGCCAGGCGTACGCCGCCGACGCCCTCGGTCGAGAGTTCGCCCTTTTCGGTGCCACCGAGCGTCGAGAGATTTATGCCCTCGGCGACCACGACGATGGAGAAGGCCAGGCCGGCCTCGACGCGGCGTTCTAGGTGCTTCATGATGTCGTCCATCGTGACCGGAAACTCCGGTATCACGATCATGTCGGCACCGCCCGCCAGTCCACCCATCGCGGCGACCCAGCCCGTCAGACGTCCCATCGTCTCGACCACCATGACGCGATGGTGCGACGCGGCCGTCGTATAGAGCCGGTCGATCGATTCGGCCACGATGCTGATCGCGGTGTCGAAGCCGATGCAATAGTCGGTGCCGAGGAGGTCGTTGTCGAGGGTCTTGGGCACGCCGACGATGGGCGCGCCGTGGTCGGCCAGCCAGGTGGAGATTCGGTGAGTGCCATCGCCGCCGATGGAGATCAATCCGTCGAGGTGTTCATCGATCGCGGCCAGCACCCGTTCTCGACCGCCCGCGGGGTCATCGAGGTTGTAGCGTGCCGTGCCGAGCAACGTCCCGCCCTGGGCGATGACGCCTTGGAGATCGCTGGCGACGAGCGGACGCCCGGCATATTCGCTGGCCAGTCCGGCCCAGCCGTTGGCGATGCCGATTACTTCGTGTCCGTCACGCAGCGCCATTTGACCAATGGCTCGAATGGCCGCGTTGAGGCCGGGCGCGTCGCCACCCGCCGTGAGAACACCGATACGCAATGCAACTCCTCTGAACCCAACCGCCATTAAGTCTACGCAGTGACTTTGAGGAACTTCATCGCATTGACGCTGCGAATTTCCCTCGGTCGCTGACGCATCGTTCCTGTCGTCGCAAGGTTGAGTGTGGCCCGCGCCGACCGCCGCCCGTTGTGCGAGGTCAGGACGCCGGAACGGGCGTCGCGGCGACGTCCTCTTGCTGGCGAACCTGGCCGCCCGTCAAGAGGACAGTGGCGAGGAAGCTCAGCACTATCGCAGCGAAGACGCCGAGGTTGGCGAAAGCCCAGTCGCCGCTCTTGCCCCCTAGGTGGAGTGGTCCGAGCAGGTACCCCTGCCACGTCAACCAGTTGGCGCCAGAGTTGGTCACCAGACCCCAGCCGATGAAACTCGCGACGATCGTCGTGACGACCGGAATGAGTCGGATGTCGCCGTAGCGACCCGAGTTACGGAAGAGGTCGGCGTCGACGTAGTCCTTCTTTCGCAGGACCATGTCGCCCAGGAATACCCCGCACCACGCCGCGATCAGTACGCCCACGGTGATAAGAAATCCTTCGAACTGAAAGAGGAAGTTGTTCTTGAAGAAGACGATGTAGATCGTGCCGATCACCATCACCGCGCCGTCGACCCCGGCCGCCGCGTATCGCGGAATCTTAAGACCGGCCGACAGCAGCGAGAGGCCCGAGGAGTAGATGTCGAGCACCGCGCCACCGACGAGACCGAGGACGGCCACGATCACGAAGGGAACGAGGAACCACGTGGGCAAGAGGGTGGCCAACGCTCCGACGGGGTCGTTACCGATCGCCGAACTGAGCGTTGACGACGAGCCCGCCAAGAGGAGGCCGAAGAAGACGAGGATGACTGGAGCGACCGAGGATCCAAACGTCGTCCACCACACGACGCCGCTGGTCGACGCCTTGCGCGGCAGGTAGCGCGAGTAGTCGGCGGCCGCGTTCACCCATCCCAACCCGAATCCCGTCATCACGAAGACGAGGGCGCCAATGAGTGCCTGGAGATGTCCGCTGTGCACGTGGGACACGACGTGCCAACTCACGTGCTTGAACGTGAGAACGATGAAGAAGACGGTGAGGACACCAGTCACCACGGTGATGACGGCCTGCATGCGCATGATCAGGTCGAATCCCATCACCCCACCAGCGATGATCAGCGCCGCGATGACGACCATCGCGACAGCCTTGACGCCGTTGCCGCCGCCCCATCCGAGGCGAGTGAAGACCGTTGAAGTCGCGAGCACCGCGATAACGGTGAGCACGGTCTCCCACCCGACGCAGAGCAACCACGAAATGCCCGACGGCAGACGGTTGCCCCGAACGCCGTAGGCGGCGCGGCTGAGCACCATCGTCGGTGCCGATCCACGCTTGCCGGCGGTCGCGATGACGCCGCACAGGACGAAACTGACGATGATGCCGATGAGTCCGACGATCAACGCCTGCCAGAACGAGATGCCGAATCCCAGGATGTAGGCGCCGTAACTGAGTCCGAGGACCGACACGTTGGCCCCGAACCAAGGCCAGAAGAGTTCGCGGGGTTGGCCCTTGCGCTCGACCTCGGTAATGACGTTGATGCCGTTCACCTCGATGCGCATCGCATTTGCGCTGCCCGTACCGAGTGCTTCAGAGATTTCGCTCACCGTGCCTCCTTCGCGACACCGCGCGTCGCTTGCGACGATTGTACGCAAGTCACGAGTGTCGTCGAAACCAAGTGCCACATATGCACACGACGGCGTCCGGGACCGTCGTTAGGGTGAACAGGTGAGTGTTCCGTCGCGTCTCTTCTGTCTCGACTCGGTCATGATCGACATCGTCGTGAAGATTGCGCGAGTCCCGGAGAGTGGCGCCGACGTCCTGGCGTCGGAGCACCTGATCACCTGCGGCGGTGGCTACAACGCCATGAGCGCCTGCGCGCGTCAGGGCGTCTCGGCGATCTACGCCGGGCGACTGGGTCGAGGTCCTTTCTCGTCCGTCGCTCGCTCGTCGTTGGACCACGACGACATCGTTGAACCCTTCGTAGCGGACGATAACGATGACGCCGGATTCTGTGTCGCGATGATTGACGACGGTGGGGAGCGGACATTCATAACGTCGCCCGGATCCGAAAGGTCACTGCGGCTCTCTCACCTGGCGTCGCTCGACGTGCAAGGCGGCGACTATGTCCTGATTTCCGGTTACAACGTGATGTATCCGGAGTCGGGGCCGATCGTCCTCGAGTGGCTCTCGAATCTTGCTAACGACGTCATAGTTGCCTTCGACCCGAGTAACCGCGTGATGGACATACCACAAGAGAACCTGCGCGCCGTCTTCAATCGCGCCGATTGGACGCTCTGCAACGAGACCGAAGCATCGTTACTCACCGGCAAGGATTCGCTGCGCGAATCGGTGGTGGCCCTCGCCAACGCCACCGGAAGACGAGGGGTCGTCGTGCGCCACGGCGCCAGTGGCTGCACGGTACTGACTAAGAACTCAGATCCCACACGCGTGGCCGCCTTCGAGACTACGGTCGTCGACACCAACGGCGCGGGCGACACGCACTCCGGCGTCTTTCTCGCCGAGTTGGCGCGGGGTACCGACGTCCTCGAGGCGGCTCAACGAGGGAACGCGGCTTCGGCGGTGGCGATCTCGGTCCTCGGGCCGGCGTCGTGTCCCGACCGCGACGTCGTCTCAGCCATGATCCGGCGTTCGTCGTAATCGACGAGGGCGTGCGGTGAACTAAGAACGGTCCGGAGTTGGCCGAGGTTCTGAGCGAATGTTTCGCCGGGAATTAGAAGTAATTCTCGCCGAGCTCTTCGCTCCAGGAGGCGACACGAAGTTCTCCACGGGGCACACTCCAACGAAAGACCGGCTTGATGTCGAGCACCGGTGTGCCGTCGATGCCGTCGAGTCCACGCACGGTGAAGGAACGCTCTGAAAGCTCGTCGATAGCGATCGTCGAAAGCAGGAGGCGATTCGGTCGGTCCTTATTGCGCTGCGCGAACACGCCGACGTCCGGCCACCGCGAATTGCCGCGGGGACGACGATGCCACGGACCGGGAGGAACCTCCTCGGCCCAGTCGGCGAAGAAGACGACTTCGACGTGGGAGAACTCCTCGAGACCGCGGAGCGCCTCGCTCGGGACGTCCTGGGCGAGTTCGACCGTGCTGATGACGTCGTCCCAATTGTCGTCGAGCGCCTCACTGCGCTCGTTGCGTATGTAAGCAATTGGTCGAACGCTGTAGTCCACGCCATCAATCTACAGAATGGCGAAATCGACCTCGAGCTCGGAATCGGTCCACGGACCGATTCCACGTAGGGGTATCGTGGGGCGTTCGAGTCAACGACGAGAGGCCTATGCCCGAACTGACCTTCACTTACGGAACCATGGCGGCGGGCAAGTCAACTCTCGCGTTGCAGTTGTGTTGGCAGTTGCGCCAAGGACGAAGTGACGTTGCCCTGTGGACGTTCGGCGATCGCAGTGACGCCGGAATGGTGACCAGTCGGATCGGTATCGAGGCCAGAGCCGAGGCCGTCGCCCCGGGGTCCGACCTCGCGCCGCACATTGAACGACTCCGTCGCGACGGAAGCAACATCCTTGTGATCGACGAAGCTCAGTTTGCGAGTGTCAATCAGATCGACGCCCTCGCGCAGCTCGTCGATGAACTCGGGATTGACGTCCATGCTTTTGGTCTCTCGGCCGACTTCCTCCTCAATCTTTTCCCGGGTTCGGCGCGACTCTTCGCCATCTCGGACTGGGCGCACGAACTGCCACTGACCTCGACGTGCTGGTGCGGACAGAAGGGTCGCTGTAACGCCCGCGTGGTCGACGGCGTGGTCGCGCGCGAGGGCAAGCAGTTCTTCACCGGTGACGTCAACGAGGGCGTGGTGCATTACCAAGTGCTTTGTCGCACGCACTACCGCTCCGGTCAGCTACGCGCTGAAGTTTGAATGGGTGTGTTCACCGGGGCCTTGCGCACTCGTGAAGTTGAGTCGATGGTCTAGTAGGAGCCCGATCTCCGCTGCATTGGCTCGGCTATCACCGCGCCGTCACGGGCGAGAAACCACAATGGGAGGATGACCGAAACAGGCAATCAACGGAGTGACCTGTTCATTCCGGTTCCCGAGTGCTCCAATCGGTTCGCCATCTTCTCCGAGTGCCCCCACTGTGGTGAGTCACTCAGCCCCGAGCACGCCCACTTCAAGTGCTCGTCGTGTGGCTGGCGCGACTCTTGTTGTGATTGATTACTGAGCCATGACGGTTTTCAGAAATCCTCAAATTTTCACTCTGAACGACCCATCCGCTCACATTCTGTTTACCTTCGATTCGTAGGTTTCGTAATGGCAACTTTTGAGTGCCGAACGGTGGAGTCGTCAACTGATTCGACAACCTACGGGCGATTCGATGTCAAGGGAATCTTTTGCGTTGGATTACACCGCAAAGCCGCCGCAGAATTGTCCCGCCCTTTTTGACGACCTTTGAAATGAATCGTAAGACGTCGAAAATAATGGTCGTGCGAAGTTCGTCTCAAATTCACTTTGCTAGTCCATACACTTCACGATTCGTTTACCTGTCATTTCTAAGTTGCACATGGCGGAACGTTTGAGTTGAAGCGACGAGCCATAAGGCATCACCACAAAGGAGGAATATTCAGGATGAGGAACCTTTTACGGTCTCTTACAGCGCTCGCGCTCGTGGCCAGCGGATTGGTGGCGGCGCTGTCGTTGCCCGCGAGTGCCTCGACCAAGACCAAGGTCGTAACGTGCTTCCGGCTTGAAAAGAACGTCGTGCACACTAAGAAATTTCACGGCGCTTGCACCCACGGTTGGACGAAGAAGCGACCTAAGCCAAAGCCGGTCTCATATGTCTCGGTTGAGACGCCCCCTACCGCGAGCCTCACCGAGACTGGTAGCACGCTGTTGTACCCGTTATGGAACATTTGGGCACCGGCCTACCAGAGTGAGTTCTCCCAAGTGAGCGTCACCACCGGTGGCACGGGATCGGGTACGGGCATCGCTGACGCGGCGAGTGGCACGGTCAACATTGGTTCGTCCGACGCTTACCTCTCCTCGACGCAACTAACGGCCACGCCAAACCTTTTGAACATCCCATTGGCGATCTCGTATCAGATCATCGAGTACAACATTCCAGGTCTGACCGCGCACTTGAAGCTGAATGGGACGCTTCTGTCGCAGATTTACACGGGACAGATCACCAACTGGAACGACCCGGCCATCGCGGCGGTCAACCCGGGCGTGACACTGCCCAATTTGGGGATCGTGGCGCTGCACCGATCGGATGGCAGCGGTGACACGTTCATCTTTAGCCAGTACCTCGCGGACTCTGACGCGACCTGGGCGTCGAAGTACAGCTTCGGCACGACGATTTCGTGGCCGACCATCACCAACGAACTGGGAGAGAATGGTAACGGTGGCATGGTCTCGGGCTGTCAGGCAACGAAGGGTTGCATCGCCTACGTGGGCATCAGTTACTTGAACTCTGTGCTGAGCAATGGCGACACCTACGCTCAGCTCGAGAACGGCAATGGTCAGTACGAAATGCCTACCTCAACCACGGTTGCCGCCGAAGCCGCTGGCTTCACGTCCAAGACGCCGGCAAGTGGCACCATTTCGATGATTGACGGCAAGATCAATGGCGGCTACCCGATCGTGAACTACGAGTACGCGATTGTGAACAAAAGCCAATCGAGTGCGACGACGGCCAAAGCCATTCGTTCGTTGCTCGAATGGGCCATCGACCCCTCGTACGGCCAGAGTTCGCAGTACCTCGGTCAGGTGCGTTTCGAGCCACTGCCCGTGAAGATCGTGACGCAGTCGTACAAGCAGATCAAAGCAATCCAGTAGTTATTTGGTATGGGTGACGAGATAGCCTCATCCCACGTGACGTTGCCCGTGGGTATTGACCCCACCCGACGAGCCTTCGAGTTCCGTCGGGTGGGGTCATTTCTGCGCGGTTCCGAAGAGGGCCTATGGCGATGGAGCGCTCGCGTCGCATCGCTGATACCTCTCGTGGGCCTCGTTTTCGTCTTGACCGTTCTCGCGATCAAGGCCTGGCCAGCGATCAAGGTCAACGGTCCCGGGTTCTTGACACGCAGCAACTGGATTCCCGGCAGCACGTACGGCGCACCCGTGAGGACCGATGGCGTCTTGCATCCCGTGGGTTCGAGCTACGGCGCTTGGTCCCTCATCGCGGGAACGCTCCAGACGTCGGCGATCGCTCTCATCGTCGCGCTCCCCATCTCGCTCGGCACCGCCTTTGCCCTGACCGAACGCCTTCCGCGGTGGTTGTCGCGGCCCATCTCCTTTTTCGTCGAGGTACTCGCGGGCATCCCTAGCGTCATCATCGGACTCTGGGGCGTCCTCACGCTCGGTCCTTTTCTCGCCAACCACGTCTACCCGTTCATTTCGAACAACATGCCCAACGTGCCCGTCCTTCGGTACTTCAAGGGCAGCGTCGGCTACGGCGAAGGTCTCTTGACGTCGGGCCTCGTGCTGGGCTTGATGATCGTGCCGATCATCGCCTCGACGGCGCGTGATCTTTTCATGCAGGTGCCCCCTCTGCCCAAAGAGGGTGCCGAGGCTCTCGGCATGACCGACGCTGAGGTCGCGCGCCGGGTCACGATCCCCTGGGTGCGCTCGGGTCTCATCGGCGCCACGGTGCTCGGACTCGGCCGGGCGCTCGGAGAGACCATCGCCATCGCCATGATCACTGGGTCAATCCTCGGGAAGGTCTCACCCAACATCTACGGAACGATGACGACCATCGCAGCGACCATAGTGAGTCAGCTCGACTCCGCGGCTACCGACGGGACCGGCTTCGCGATCGCCACGCTGGCCGAAGCGGGACTCGTGCTGGCCGTCATCTCGGTGATCGTCAACGTCCTGGCGCGCGTCATCGTGAATCGGACGTCCCAACACGTCGCACCGGTGGGTAGGGGCTGAACATGGCCACAGTGACCAACTCCTATCCTTCGACTCGATGGCGGCGCGTTCGCGAGCGACTCTTCAGGGGAATGTCTTTGGCGTCCCTCATCTTCGTCATCGGACCGTCGATATGGCTCATCGCCGACGTCGTTATCCGTGCGGTGCCGCATTGGCAGTGGAGCGTCTTGACGACGGTGCCCGTAGGAGTCGGCGGGGGACTCGAGAACGCCATCCTCGGCACTCTGGTGATCATGGTCGGCGTCTTTCTCATCGCCGGCACCATCGGGGTTCTCACGGGGATCCACTTCGCCGAGCTCCAGCGTCCCCGTCGAAACGGTAAGGCCGGCGGCAACTTCTTGCGTTTGGCGACCGAGGTCATGGCGGGCTTTCCGTCCATCGTCCTTGGCTATGTCGGCTACGTCGCACTGTGCGTCGGCCTTCACTGGGGCTTCTCGCTGTTGCCCGCACTGATCGTTCTCTCCATCATGGTGACGCCCTATATTGCCAAGGCCACTGAATCGGCGCTGCGTCAGGTACCTACGAACTATCGCGAAGGTGCCGAAGCATTGGGCATGTCGACCGGATACGCGCTACGGAAAGTGGTCATCAAGAGTGCCCTGCCCGGTATCGTGACCGGGCTGCTGATCGCGCTGGCCATCGCGGTGGGCGAGACCGCACCGTTGCTCTACACCGCAGGCATCACGAACAGCCTGCCATCGGCGTCGCTCATCCACCAGCCAATCGCCTACCTCACGTACTACGTGTGGACCGACTACAACCAGCCGATCAAAGCGACTCAGTATTTATCTTTCGATGCCGCGCTCATCCTCATCGTCCTGGTGTTGGTCTTGCTCGTATCCTCGAGGTTGCTAGTCAACCGGACGCAACGATACGCCGAGGGTCGCCGCTAATTCCCTTTCCACGCCAGTGAAATATGATTTCGCCGCGGCACATTGAGTTCGAACGTCCTCGAAAAGGGCGTTAGCCCATCAGTCCTTTGACGTATCGATCAGTGTCGTGGTGGACGGGTGAAGTGAAAATCTCCTCGGTCGGTCCGTGCTCGATCAGGTGTCCGTCGTAGAAGAACATGGTGGTATCCGACACGCGCCGTGCTTGTCCCAAGTTGTGAGTCACCACGATGATGGTGAGGGCCGGCACCATCTCTCGTATCAACTCTTCGACTGACTCGGTGGTCCTAGGGTCGAGTGACGACGTTGGCTCGTCGAGCAACAGAACTTCAGGACCCACGGCGAGTGAGCGAGCGAGGCAGAGCAACTGTTGCTGTCCGCCCGAGAGGCGATAGGGCGATTCGTTCAGACGATCCTTAACCGCTTCCCACAGCCCTACTTCACGAAGACGGGTTTCGGCGATGACATCGAGTTGCTTGCCCTTGGCGATCCGATGCGCCCTCACGCCGGCGATCACATTGTCCTTGATCGACATCGGGAAAGGGTTGGGACGCTGAAAAAGCATGCCGACTCGACGGCGAACCGTGAGGAGGTCTTGGCTCGAATCCCAGATACTGCTGTCGTCTAAGAAGACCTCGCCTTCGCGACGGAATCCGTAGACCTTGTCGTTCATGCGATTGAGTGTGCGCAAGAAAGTAGATTTGCCCGAACCGGTGGGTCCGATGAGCGCGGTTATCGTGCCTCGCGGAAAGGTCATGTTAATGCTATTAAGAATCTTCTTTGATCCGAAACTCAAAGTCAGATCTTCGGTCCGAATCACGTCCTTTGGGCGCTGCGCGTCCGGGTCGAGCGCCGCGAGTTCTGGAGTGAGTCTTCTCGTTGACGGCTCGGTGGTGGAGGGTTCGGAAACCTCACTCATGATGTACCTTCCTTCGCAGCTCCACCTCGCAGCCTAAGGAGAGAGGGTTACCTGAGTGTGAACTCTTCATGAACTGCGCACAATTTACTGATGGTGCGCCCGCTTCGACATCACTCCGACCGAGTTTGGCACGCACCCTTCCATCGAACCGTGCACGCTTGACTACTTCGTCAGTCGTTTCGGCCGATTCGGTCGCGCCTGCGCGTGCCAGACTACCCAGAGAGTTTTCGACGGGGGTCTCGTGGCGAAGGAACTGTGGCAGGAGTCAGCGACTTCGTTGGCGGACATGATTCGAAGTGGCGCCACGTCGTCGCGCGAGGTCGCCGAAGCGCACCTGGACCGAATCGACGTTGTTAATGGCGACGTCAACGCTGTCGTCGAAGTGCGACCCGACGAAGTGCGCGCCGAGGCCGACGCCGCCGACGCGAAACAGAAAGCCGGCGAAGAGCTTGGCGTTTTGCACGGCGTGCCGTTCACGATCAAGGTCAACCTCGACGTCAAGGGCTACAGCACCAATGAGGGCTGCGTGACCCTGAAGGACTTCATGGCCGATAGCGACTCGCCGCCGGTCGAGTTCATGCGCCGGGCCGGGGCCGTTGCGCTCGCGCGCACCAATATGCCCGACCTCGGACTACGGATCAACACCGAGTCGTCGTTGTACGGAGTGACGCACAATCCATGGAAACACGGGCGCACGGCCGGGGGTTCCTCCGGCGGGGAAGCGGCCGCCATAGCCTCGGGCATGAGTCCCGTCGGACTCGGTAACGACATCGGCGGGTCCCTTCGCAACCCGGCCTACGCCTGCGGGATCGCGTCGATCAAGCCCTCACGTGGCCGCGTGGCCCAAGGTAACCCGTCGTCGATCCTGGACATGGCGATCAACGCCCAAATCATGCTGGTCAACGGCGTCTTAGCCCGAACCGTGGGTGACGTACGCCTCGGTCTCGGCGCGGTCATGGGCGCTCACCACCGCGACCCGCAGTCCGTCGACGCCCCACTCGTCGGGCCGAGCGTCGCCAAGCGCGTGGCGCTCGTGCCCGAACCATTCGGCGGCGACACCGACGCCGGCGTCGCCGAAGGTGTTCGCATCGCGGGCCGGGCCCTCGAAGCGGCGGGCTACGAGGTCGACGAGATCGAACCGCCGATGGTCTTCGAGAGCTACCTCGCGTGGTCCGAGTTGATGATGACCAGTCTCGCCGTGCGCCGACCGCTCCTCGAGGCGTTAATGGGGGAGGGGGGTCGACGATTCTTGGAGCTCACGAAGATCGAGTATCCGCCGGCGACGCCCGATTCGATGGCCCTTATGCATGAGAGCCGCTACAAAGTGGAAAAGGCGTGGCGCGAGTTCATGACGACCTATCCGCTGGTCGTCGGACCGGTCTGGACGCAGCCACCGTTCGAACACGGCTACGACATCATCGATGGCGACACCGCCATGAAGGTCGTGGAGATGTTTCGCTTCGTGATGCCGGCCAATCTGATGGGTCTGCCCGCGGCCTGCGTCGCGACCGGCGTCGCGAACGGCCTGCCGACCGGGGTCCAGGTCATGGGGACGCTCTTTCGTGATGACATCTGCCTCGACGCGGCCGAAGCCATCGAAGGTGTGGTCGGCGTGCTGACGCCGATCGACCCTCGCGAATAGTTGATGGCGCTGATCCGCCCGATTGACTACGGCGACGTCGCGGCGGCCGTCGAATTACTTCGCGAGGGATCGTTGATGCCGGAGTTCGAGGACGGATCGCGCCTCGACGATTATTGGTCGGCCGTGGAAGAGACTCGTCGTCAACGAGGCGACGTCGTGGTCGCCGAGGTCGAGGGCGAGGTGGTCGGCCTCTGTCAGGTCATCATCTTCCAGCACTTCCAACACGCCGGGGGCTGGTGTGGTGAGATCGAAAGCGTGCACGTACGAAGCGACATGCGAAGTCGCGGTATCGGTGCCCAACTCCTCCTCGCCGCTGAAGAGCTGGCGAAGGAACGCGGCTGCTACCGAATCCAGTTGACCAGTCGCAACGTACGCGAGGACGCCCACCGGTTCTATCTGGCCAACGGCTACGGCCAGACCAGTCAAGGCTTCAAGAAGTTCTTTGACTGACCTCGCGCAGGTCACCGTCGTCGACGTCGAACACGAAGCCCCGTATCTCGGTCGAGTCCACAAAGGGACTGGCGAGCAGTGTCTCGACCGTGGAGCGAACGTCCTCTTCGACGTCGCGGTAGGCGCCCAATCGAAAGGGCGGTCGGACACCGACGGCGGCTTCGACCTCGTCAGCCAGCGACCGTTCGTCGAAGGACTCCAAGCCGCAGCGCGTGTGATGGATCACCATTACGGCGCGCGTTCCCAGCAGCCGTTGGCTGAGCAGCAGCGAGCGTATGGCGTCGTCACTCGCCAGTCCGCCGGCGTTGCGGATGAGGTGAGCTTCGCCGAGGTTGAGCCCGAGGGCGCCGAAGAGATCGAGTCGCGAATCCATGCACGTCAACACCGCCAGGTGGAGCTGCGGCGACGTCGCCATCTCGCGATGGCCGTGACGCTCCACGTAAGCGCGGTTGTGGACGACGAGTTCATCGATGACGCTCATCGGACAATCCTAGGAAACGCAATGAGCTCCGACCTCCACCATTTAAAACTCAACGTCGACTCATGGGAAATGACGTCTCGGCGTCGTGTATTCACCCATGGCACGTTGATTCTGGAGAACGCGTCGCCGCGAAGTTATTCCATAAGTGTCACATCGAAGTCGAATTCGATCGAATTAAATTGTGCAAGTGACCATGCAGCCTGACGACGTTGGTGCGGCTGCGCTGACTCGTGGACGCCAGCTTGAAGTGATCACGCTTGGCTGGAACGTGGTGGGAGTGGTCATTCTCGCCTACGCCGCCTTCGAGGCACAATCGGTGGCTCTGGCGGGCTTCGGCTTGGACAGCGTCATTGAGATTGGAGCGTCAGCGGTCGTACTCTGGGAACTCGCTGACATCGCCCAAGCCCGACAAATCAAGGCACTAAGGATGATCGGGTCCGCTTTTGTGGCTTTGGCCATCTACTTGTGCGCGCAGAGCACGATCGTCCTCGTGGTTGGCTTTCGGCCCCATCACAGCTCCATCGGTATCGTCTGGACCGCACTAACCGCCGTCGCTATGTTCGCGCTCGCTTCGGGAAAGGCCCGAATTGGAGCGGCCCTGGACAACCCCGTGTTGAAGGCCGAAGGTCGCGTCACGATGATTGACGGCATCCTCGCCTCGGCGGTGCTCTGCGGCCTCGTATTGAACGCCTTCGCCGGCTGGTGGTGGGCCGATCCGGTGACGGGCTACGTGATTGTTTATTGCGCCCTTCGCGAGGCTCGTGGGTCACTCAAACATTGATTTGGCCTCTGACATGAGTTGTCAATTCCACAATCGCTACGCTCGACCTCGGAGGTAGTTATGAACAGCATGGATGATATTCGTGAAGAGCTGCGTCAGCCCGCCCAGGATCTGCGAGAGTTGATTCCCGATGTGATGAAGAGCTTCGGGGCTCTCTCTCAAGCCGCACAAACCGAAGGCGAGCTCTCTCGATTGACCAAAGAGCTCCTCGCTATGGTCATCTCGATCACTCGCGAATGCGACGGCTGCATCGTGGCCCACACTCGCGGTGCGTTGCGCGAAGGCGCCACCCGCCAACAGATCGCCGAAGCCATTGGCGTGGCCATCGCGTTGAACGGCGGCCCGGGAACTGTGTGGGGTCCGAGGGCTCTTCACGCATACGACGAAGCGGCGGCCGCGAGAAAGGTATAAAGGCTGGAGTGCAGGGGCTTGATGCCGTTGGATTGAAGTGGTTTCCGGGGAGGCGACTACTTAGCCGAGGAATCGAGGCCGATTCAACCCCCTGTCTCGATGGTTGCAACGAATTGGTCTGCATACGACATTGACGGTTCCAGACCCGGGAAAGTCAGCCGTGCGCATCTCATTTCCTAACCACCGAGCGTGACGTCCTGATCTTGGTACCACGCCAGCGCCTCGTGGAATTGGTCGAGTGAAAAGTCCGGCCACAGTTCATCGACCACGTAAAAGTCGGCGTAGATCGATTGAATGGGCAAGAAACCACTGAGTCGCCGACCGCCGCCCCAGCGCACGATGAGATCGATCCTTGAAATGTCGGCGGACGCGATGCCGTCAGCGACGTTGGAACGTGTACTCGCGTCACCGTTCTTGAGCGAGTGGTTAAGGTCCCAGTTCCAGCCGTAGTTCACGAGGAAGTTGACTTTGATGCGGCCCTGGCCGATTCGGGTGCGTTGTGTGTAGCGCAAGAGTTCCTTGGGAAAGAACACCGACTCGGTGTTGCCCACCACCAGCAGATCCGCGTCCCGGTTCTCCAACTCAGCCACGGCTTCCACGCACGCATTGCGAAATGCTTCGATCTGAGCTCCAGGACGTTTCGTATTGTCGACGGTGAAGCCGTAGAAGGTGATCTCGGGGATACCTAACGCCAGGCACTCGCTGTACAACTCAAGACCCGGCTGTAGTCCGAAGTGATAGCCGTCCTGTTTTTCGAAACCTTGGTCTTGAGCCCATCGGCGATTGCCGTCGGGAATGATGCCCACGTGTTGAGGGAGTCGCTTAGCGTTTGCCATTGTGAACGTTCTCAGCCAGGCCTAGAGGGTGTAGGGAAGGTGTTTGACTCCATTGAGAAAACTGGACGCCAACTGCGACGGCGTTCCCGTCGAGCGGATATCGGGGTGTCGACGAAGTAACTCTCGAATCATCACCGTGATCTCGCGTCGCGCGAGGTGAGCCCCGAGACAAAAGTGTGGGCCGGGCGCGCCGAATCCGTAGTGATCGTTGGGCGTGCGTCCAACGTCGAAGACATCGGGGTTCTCAAAGACGTCTTCATCGCGATTCGCCGAAAGGTAGTACAGAAGGACCTTGTCACCCTTCACGAGATCGAAGTCCGAAAGGGTATAGTCCTGCGCGAGCGTGCGGCGCATCCAGATAACTGGTGAAGCCCAACGCACGATCTCGTCGGTAGCGGTCTTGGCGAGGCCCTCGTTGTCGGCGAGGAGTCGGGCCTTTTGATCGGGGTGTTCAGTGAGTGCGTGCAACCCATGAGCGAGGGCCGTGCGAGTAGTCTCGCTACCGGCCGTCACGAGAAGCACGAAGAATGAGGCCAACTCCTGTTGCGTCAGTTTCTCCGTTTCGATCGCGGCGTTCACCAGCGCGCTAGTGATGTCATCGATGGGGTTGTCGATCCGGTATTTCCCCAAGTCCTCCATAATCGCCGTCAGTGCGGCGCCCGACTCGAGCAACTTCAACACGGGGTCCTGGCCCTCAGGAATGATGTCGGGGTCGCCGAAGGCAAGGATAATGTTCGAGTGATTCAGCACCGTTGCGTACTCACTCGGCGGCACGCCCATCATGTCGCAAATGATCTCGAGGGGAAACGGCGCCGCAATGTCGGAAATGAAATCGCCCGTGCCACTCGTTCGCGAACGTTCGATGATCTCATCGGCCTTGCGCTCGATCGAGTCCTCCACCGCGCGAACGTTTCGGGGATTGAATGCTTTCGACACGATTCGGCGCAGTCGCGCGTGCTTGGGATCGTCCGTGGAAATCATGCCTGAGAAGTACTCCACCATCTCTCTCGGCAGATCCATCGTCGATACCGCTCCGGGGCCCGAAAGGAAGACTTCCGGGTGGCGAGAGGCTGTTTGCACGTCCCGATACTTCGTGAGCGCGTAGAAACCATTGCCCGCAGGGAACTCGATGGACGTGCCTTCAATCACTGGCTCCTCGAAGTGCGAAATTGGTCGTTCACGTCGCAACGTGGCGAAGGCGCTGTGGCGCTCGCCCCACGGACGGCGCCAAAACTCTATGTCCGTAAGGTTGATCGAATCGACGGTCCAGGTCTCAATTGGTTCCATGAGCCAAATCGTATCGAGCCCGGGTCCGGCGACACGGAACGTCAGATTCACGGCAGACTGGACGTATGGAAGAACTGACCGACCAAGAGCGCGCCACGCGACTCAAGGCGCTGAACGCGCTCCTTGACCTGATGCGCCCTTCGGTGCAGGCCGACGGCGGGGACTTGGTTCTCATCCGCGCTGACGTCGAGACCGGCGTCGTCGAAGTGCAGCTCCAAGGAGCCTGTTCCAGTTGCGCCATATCTTCGGACACGCTGCAGGGCGGCGTCACGAGGATCTTGAAGGATCGCCTGGCGTGGGTCACCGAAGTCGTCGGTGGGGTGGATGATTCGATCGATCCCGAAGACTCGATGTCCCTCGGCGTCGGCGGCTACGTGCCGCGCTATCGCCAGCTGTGAGCAGCCAGTTGGAAGCAATGCCGTGAGAGGACCACTTGGTTATGGCCTATGGGGCAGATTGGGCGGACTTGTCGGCCGGAGAACGAGTGCGACGCCCCGTCCCGAGCAACAGATCAAAAGTGCGGCACTCGAACAAGAGAAGGTCAATGAGGTGCTGGCCGAGCAGGACGCCCGCTACGACTCAATGACCGAAGAAGAGCGCGAGAAGTACTACGTGAAGCCGAGTCTGAAGACCAGGATCAAAAAGTCGCTTCGCGGTCAGTAGCGCCATTGGCAATTCGCCAACTCGCAACGGACTTCAGTTTGATTCACCTCCGGACAGCCTCGTCAGCGCGCGGCCGGACTATTGCCCAGGATTAGGGGGCCGTCCGGGACTCGATCCGCATGTCCCGAGATCAAAAGAATGGTTTGATCGCGTCGTGGGCTACCAACTTTATGAGGCCCAATCGTGCCCGTCGCATCGACCGCTGCGTGTCGGTCGCGGAATTGTGGTGAGCGCTTATGAGGACAGGATTCTCGAGACTTCTTCGAGTCGCTCCGGCACCACTCGCCACCACATCCACCGACCACGCTTTTCGCCGACGATGAGTCCGGCCTCGGCGAGAATCCTCGTGTGATGCGAGATGGTGGGCTGGCTCTTGCCCAGCGGATCTTCCAGGGCACAGCTACAAACCTCGTCTTCAGCGGCGACGAGTGACAGCATGCGTAGCCGCACGGGATCACTGAGGGCTCCAAAGATCTGGGCGATGTCACCGGCCTCGACCTCGGACATGGCAATCGCTGTCAACGGGCTGCAGCAACTTACGACGTTCTCGTCAACGGTGATGGACTTGGGATGTGACATTTCTTTTATCGTACTATTGACAAACATCGATGCGATGACTACGATAACTTATTGATAGATGTCAATTTAAAGGAGATGATGGTGTCCAGACTGCAACTCGCCCTGAATGTGTCAAACCTCGATGAGGCGGTGGATTTCTACTCCAAATTCTTCAAGACGGAGCCGACCAAATTGCGTCCGGGCTACGCCAACTTCGCCATCACCGAACCTCCACTCAAGTTGGTGCTCTTCGAGAACTCTAAAGACCCGGGCACGATCAATCACCTGGGGGTCGAAGTCTTCACGACCGATGAAGTGGTGGATGCCACGCGCTACCTGTCCGAACAGGGATTTGTGACTGACATCGAGGAAAAGACGACGTGCTGCTTCGCGATGCAGGACAAAGTGTGGGTCGACGGACCTGATTCCTCGCGGTGGGAGGTCTACACCGTGCTCGCTGACGCGAACGAGTCCTCATCGGTGTCGGGCGACGAGGCTTGTTGCTCGAGCACGACCGACGCTGCCCCCTGTTGTTGAGATTGCGTCGATATCAGAGACGATCGTGAGTGACATCGTCTCAAAATTGCCTCAGAGGAGCGAAGTGGCTCCGGTGATCAAGAGACTTTCGTTCCTCGACCGGTTCCTGCCGGTGTGGATCGTTCTGGCGATGGCCGTAGGCATTGCCCTGGGGCGAGCCATTCCAAGCCTCAACGCGCACCTCAACGCCGTGCAGGTCACCTCAGGCACGTCGTTGCCCATCTTCATCGGACTGCTCGTGATGATGTATCCAGTGTTGGCGAAGGTCCGTTACGACCGACTCGGCACCGTAACCCGTGATCGCCGATTGCTGGTTTCATCGCTCGTCCTCAATTGGCTCATTGGACCGGCGGTCATGTTCACTCTTGCCTGGACCTTGTTGCCCGACCTGCCCACCTATCGAACCGGACTGATCATTGTTGGTTTGGCGCGCTGTATCGCGATGGTGCTGATCTGGAACGACCTGTCGGGTGGCAATCGAGAAGCGGCCGCAGTGCTCGTGGCGCTCAACTCTTTGTTCCAGATCGTTGCCTTTTCATTGCTGGGTTATTTCTATCTGGAACTGTTACCCAAATGGCTCGGGCTCAGCACGCAAGGACTTCATCTCTCGGTCTGGAAGATCGCCGAGACCGTCGCCATCTTCCTCGGGATACCACTCCTCGCCGGCTACGTCACCCGAACGGTCGGCGAACGTCTGCGTGGTCGTGAGTGGTACGAGACCAGATTCTTGCCTCGCCTCGGCCCCTTCGCCCTCTACGGTCTTCTCTATACCATCGTCATCCTCTTCGCTCTGCAGGGACACACCATCACCTCTCGCCCCAGCGACGTCGCACGCATCGCACTCCCTTTGCTCTGTTACTTCGCCATTATGTGGTTCGGGTCATTCGCCCTCGGCCGGGCGCTCGGGCTTCCCTATGACCGAACCGCCACGCTCGCCTTCACCGCAGCCGGCAACAACTTCGAGTTGGCGATCGCGGTGTGCATCGGCGTCTTCGGGGTGACCAGTGGCGAGGCCCTGGCCGGAGTGGTCGGCCCACTTATCGAGGTACCGGTGCTCGTCGCGCTGGTCTACGTGTCGTTGTGGGCGAAACGTCATTTCTACGACACACTCTCCACCGAAGGCGCTCCATGAGAGAGCGTCCGGAGGTCCTGTTCCTCTGCGTGCACAACGCCGGGAGGTCCCAGATGGCGGCGGCGTTCGCCCGCGAGTTGGGAGGTAGCCACGTCGTCGTCCACTCCGCGGGCTCGGCACCGGGCGAGAAACTGAATCCGGCGGTCGTCGAAGTGATGAAGGAGAAAGGCATCGACATCTCCAGTGAAGCTCCGCGCAAGTTGACCGACGAAATGGGCCTGAACTCCGAGGTCATTGTCACGATGGGTTGTGGCGACGCTTGTCCCGTCTATCCGGGCAAGCGGTACGTGGACTGGGACCTCATGGATCCGGCCGGTAAGGATGTCGATCAAGTTCGTCAGATCCGCGACGACATTGAACGGCGCGTTAGAAATCTCCTCGCCGAACTTCTTAAATCCACTTCCGATGACGAGGGGCGAAATGACTGACACACGTACGGGGTGCGACCTGCCGCCAGGGGAGCGACGTTTGATCCAGAGAAACCTTGAAGACCTCACGCGTGAGTTCCACGGAACCATTGACGACGAGACGATCGAACACTTTGTCCTCGACGCCCTGTGACCTACACCTTTTGCGGCTTGGGTTCCTTCGGTAGTCCCAGCGCACGCTCACCAATAATGTTGCGCTGAATCTCGGCCGTGCCGCCCCAGATCGTCTCGGAGCGCGAGAAGAAGAACCACCCTTGTAAATCCGACACCGGGTAATCCGCTCGACCGCGACGACTCCCAGCCACCGAACCATCGCTCGGACCATTGCCGGTAAGTATCTGGGACTCCATACCCAGGATGTCGAGGGCCATTTCCATGGTCGCGCGATGGTACTCGGACCAGAACATCTTGTTGCAGGCGCCGAGCAACGCGGTGTTGTGCGTGCCGTTGAGTGAGTCGGTGAGGGAGCGGTAGCCGTTGATCTCCATGATCTTCACCTTCTCCCAGGCCCTCACGATTCCGTCGCGAACCAGACGGTCGTTGTTCTTGCCGAGGCGCCTGGCTTCCTTCACGATCTCTTCCCACTCCTTGAGGAATCGCCGATACCCAGTCGTGGAACTCGCCCCTCGTTCGAAACCGAGCGTGGTCATGGCGACCTTCCAGCCGTTATTGACGCCGCCCACGGCGTTGTTCTTCGAACAGCGCGCGTTGGTGAAGAAGACTTCGTTGAAGTCGCCCGAACCGTCGACCTGGATGATCGGTCGCACGTCGACGCCCGCTTGGTGCATCGGGACGAGCAGGTAGCTGATGCCGGCGTGCTGGGGCGCGTCGGGGTCGGTGCGCACCATCAAGAAGACGTAGTCGGCGTGCTGGGCCTGGGACGTCCAGACCTTTTGGCCGTTGATCACCCACTCGTCGCCGTCAAGGACCGCACTGGTTTTGAGACTGGCCAAGTCCGAACCGGCGTCCGGCTCGGAGAACCCTTGACACCAGGCGATCTTTCCTTGGAGGATGCCGGGGATGAACTCGCGCTTTTGCTCGTCGGTGCCCCACTGCAGGATCGTCGGACCGACCAAGGTGTCGCCGAAGAAGTCGGCGCGCATGGGCGCCCCGGCCTTGGCGAACTCCTCGTTCAAGACGACCTGTTGCAACAACGTCAGTCCCTTGCCGCCGTATTCAACGGGCCACCCGGCACAGATCCAACCACCGGCGAAGAGCTTCTCGTTCCAATTCTCATTGAACGCGCGACGTTCCTCGACGCTCATCGAGAATTCGGGGTCGAACCAGCCGTCGGGCAGATTCTCCTCTAGCCACGCGCGCACTTCTTTGCGGAACGCTTCAGTCTCGGGAGGGTAATTGAGGTCCATTCGAACAATGTATCCAACGTCGCAGCCCAGTGGTTCCCCCACATTTGTGCGTCTTTGGCGAATTCGGCGAGAATGGAGGACTCGCGATACCGAAAGTTGACCCTTGTCCCGTACCCTGCGCCAGACCGTCGACGAGACCAAGGCGTCCTGGGCCCGATCCAAGACCATCGTCACGCCCGGCCACGTCGGCGCGAAGGCGCCGGCGCCGGGCAAGTACCGCGTGGCGTTCCTGATCTATCGAGGTAACCCGCGCTGCGGCGGTCAGGGCGTCTACACCCGACACCTGACGCGCGAACTGGTCAATCTCGGGCACAGCGTTGAAGTGTTTTCCGGTCCGCCCTGGCCCGAACTCGACGAGGGCGTCGGCTTCACCGCCGTGCGCGGACTCGACCTCTACCGCGACCCCGACCCGTTCCGGATCCCAGCCTTATCGGAGTTTCGGTCCTTGGCCGACCTCTCGGAGTTCGGCGTCATGATGAGCGGCGGATTCGGCGAGCCGCTCGCGTACTCGCTGCGCATCGAGAAGATCCTGAAGCACCGTCGCGGCGACTTCGACATCATCCACGACAACCAGTGCATGGGTCCGGGAATCTTGAAGCTGCACCGCCAAGGTTGGCCGTTGCTCGAGACGTTGCACCACCCCATCACCGTCGATCGCTCGATCGCGCTCGATCACGCCGAGACGGCCTGGACGCGCTACTCGACCCGACGCTGGTTCGGCTTCTTGCGCATGCAGGTGCGCACGGTCAAGCAACTGCCGGCCGTGTTGACGGTCTCGCACAACTCCAAGGTCGACATCAACGCGCAGATGCAGGTACCGCTCGATCGGCTCACCGTCGTGCCGGTCGGCGTCGACCACACCGTCTTTCGCCCCTACGACGACGTGGTCAAGAAGAAGGGCCGTTTGATGGTCACCTCTTCGAGCGACGTCCCCATGAAGGGTCTTGTGCCGCTCTTGGAGGCGATCGCCAAACTGCGAGCCGAGCGCGACATCGACCTCATCGTCATCGGCAAGCCCCAGCCCAAAGGTCGCGTCGCTTCGGCGTTGGAGCGCCTCGGACTCAACGACATCGTGACCACCATCTCGGGCGTCAGCGACGAAGAGTTGGCGCGCCTTTACGGCGAGGCCGAAGTCGCGATCGTCCCAAGCCTCTACGAGGGTTTCTCGCTGCCGGCGATCGAAGCCATGAGTTGCGGTGTGCCGGTGGTCGCGACGACCGGCGGTGCGCTGCCCGAAGTCGTCGGCGTCACCGAAGAGACCGGGCTGCTCGTCGAGCCCAACAACCCCGAAGCGCTCGTGGTGGCCATCGGACGTCTGCTCGACGACGCGACGCTGCGTGAGCGACTCGGCGCAGCCGGTCGCCAACGAGTGATGCAACGCTTCACTTGGGAGGTGACGGCGCGCGGCACGGCCGCCTGTTACGACGCGATTCTCACCGGTCAACCGCTGCCGGATTCGATGAAGTTCGACTAGTGCTCACCGCGCGCTACGACCAGCTCGGACTCGAGCGCGGCGACAAGATCCTCGATCTCGGGTGTGGCTTCGGGCGTCACGCCTTCGAAGCGGCGCGACGCGGGGCCGACGTCATTGCCTTGGACGCCGGGCGCGACGAAGTCGAGGGCGTCAAGAACATGTTCGCGGCGATGGTCGCCGCGGGCGAGCTCGACGGCGATTCGCTGCACACCGCGGCGATCCAAGGCGACGCGCTGCATCTGCCGTTCCCCGACGCGACCTTCGACCGGGTGATCTGTTCCGAGGTGCTCGAGCACATCCCCAACGACCTGGGCGCGATGAGCGAGCTGGCGCGCGTCTTGAAGCCCGGCGGCACCATGGCCATCACCGTGCCGCGCTTCGGACCGGAGTTGATCAACTGGGCACTCTCGGACGAGTACCACAACGTGCCGGGCGGCCACATCCGCATCTACCGTCGTCGGATCCTCACCGAGCGACTGCGTTCGGTCGGTCTCACCGACACCGGTCACCACTACGCCCACGGCCTGCACAGTCCGTATTGGTGGTTGAAGTGCTTGGTCGGGACGACGAACGACACTAACAAGATCGTCCAGCTCTACCACCGCCTGCTGGTCTGGGACATCATGAAGGCGCCGTGGCCGACGCGACTGGCCGAACGGATCATGGCGCCTCTGATGGGCAAGTCGATCGTCGTCTACGTCGTGAAGCCGGCGTGACCACCACCCTCGCCACGGTCTCGGGCGTTCCCGGTCTCTTGAGCGACCTCGAGATCGCCCAGAGCGCCGCGCACCTCGCCTCACTGCAACTGCGACGCGGTCAGGTTCCGTGGTTCGTCGGTGGTCACTGCGACCCGTGGAACCACGTGGAAGCGGCGATGGCGCTCACGGTGACCGGTTACGTCGCCGAAGCCCGGGGCGCCTACCAGTGGCTCGCCGACTCCCAGCTCGGCGACGGCAGTTGGTTCAACTACTACCTGGGCGATCAGGTGAAGGACGCGCGACTCGACACCAACGTGTGCGCGTACGTGGCGGCCGGGCTGTACCACTACCTCGTCGCGACCGACGACGTCGACTTCTGCGTCGAGTTGTGGCCGGTCGTCGAGCGCGCCATCGAATTCGTCCTGCGCTACCAAAACGCCGACGGCACGGTCGCGTGGTCGCTGGACTCGATCGGCCGGCGCGAGAGCTACGCGTTGTTGACCGGATCATCCTCGATCTTCCACTCGCTGCGCTGCGCCGTGGCTCTGGCCGAACGCCTCGACGCAGCCCAGCCGTCGTGGGAACTGGCGGCCGGCCGACTCGGTCACGCCGTGGCCCATCACCCCGGCGCCTTCGCGCCGAAGAACGAGTTCGCCATGGACTGGTACTACCCGGTCTTTTCCGGCGCGCTTTTCGGCGACGCCGGACTGAAACGGATCGACGACGGGTGGGAGCGCCACGTCATGGACGGCTACGGCGTGCGCTGCGTGTCAACCAGCGACTGGGTGACGGCGGCCGAGACGGCCGAGTGCGTGCTGGCTCTCGACGCCCTCGGGCTGACCAATCGGGCGCTCGATCTCTTCAGCTTCACGCGCCGTCACCGCCGTGACGACGGTGCCTACTGGACCGGGATCGCCTATCCGAGTGAGGTCACCTTCCCCGACCGCGAAACATCGTCCTATACGGCCGCGGCGATCATCTTGGCCGCCGACGCGCTGACGTCCTCGTCAGCGGCGGCCGGGCTCTTCCGCCATGATTCGTTGCCGATGCCCCTCGACCTCGCCGAACCGGGCTGTCCGTTGCGCTAGTGGACGCGCGTCAGCGCGCGAAGTGACCCGCACTCGGCGCGTTCAATGAACGTTTCGCTCTCCAGAGCGGCGCGGTAGATCTCGTGCGGCGGGCGGCCGCCGTCGTCGGGGTTGGGAAAAACGTCATGGATGAGCAGCAACCCGCCGACGACGACCTTGGGCGTCCACGCCTCGTAATCGGCCCACGCGACTTCGTGTCCGTGACCGCCGTCGATGAAGAGGACGTCGAGCGGTTGAGTGAAGTGCGCGGCGACGATCGTGGAGGCACCGACCAGTCCGATCACCGTCGACTCCAGTCGGGCTTCGGCGATGGTGCGCTGCCACGAGGGCAGCGTGTTCAACCGTCCGTCGAGGGGATCGACCAGCGTGGCGTCGAAGTGTTCCCAGCCGGCCTGGTTCTCCTCGCTGCCGTGGTGGTGATCGAGTGAGTACAGAACTGAGTTGGTGGCCTCGGCCGCGGCGCCGAGGTAGACAGCCGACTTGCCGCACCAGGCCCCGATCTCGAGCCAGGTGCCGCGATGACTTCGTTCGCCGTGGGCCTGGGCGAACTCGAAGAGGGCGAGTCCCTCGTCGCGCGGCATGAATCCCTTCACCGTGTCGGCGTAGTCCAGCAGTTCGTCGCGCCGACTCATCCGACCGCCGCCCCCAGTGACACCAGGGTCCACACGCCGAGACCGGCGAAGATCAGGCCTCCGCCCAGACGAATGCGCTTGAGGGATATGACGCGCTGCAAAGCGCGACCGCTGTAGGCACCGATGAACGAGACGCAGATCATGGCCAGCGAGGACGCCACGAAGACTTCCAGGGGCTGACGGAGCTTGGCTTCGAAGTTTGCTCCTTGGATCTGGGTGAGATCACCGAACTCGCCGATGAAGATCACGACGAAGGCGGTGGTGATCTCCTTCCAGCGCGAGCCGAATTTTTCCCGCGCGGCCTCGCGTCGACCTTTCTCTTCTTCTTCGGACTCGGGTACGAAGAGCAGATACGCGGCCCCCCCGAGGAAGAGCACCGCGACGATCAGGTCCTTCCAGTGCACCGGAAACAGAGTGAGGAGTGAGCCGGCGCCCACCGCGAGCGCCATTTGCACGGTCAAGGCGAGTGACGCGCCGAAGGCGACCATCAACGGCCGCGCCTTCGTGCTCATGATCACCGTCGCCAAGAACGTCTTGTCGGGCAATTCGAGGACGAACATCAGGGCGAACACGCCCAAGAACGCCCCTACGGTCATGTCGACATCAAAATTGTTCGCGCATCGCCGCGGCGAAGGTGAGACCAACGCGCATCCGTTCGATGTTCTGTTGGACTTCCTTCTGTTCGCCGCTCAGTGGGTGCGACGTGTGGAACGACTCGACCTCGTCGGCCAAGGCTGCGTCGTTGATGAAGGTAACAATGCCCCGCGTCGTGTAGGACAGCGTGTTGGGCGGGAACTTCGCGAGCACCTCGTCCCATCGCGACGCCATGAGTCGCCACACGCTCGGGCCGGTCGTGGCGTTGCTCGTCAAGACGCCCAAGAGTGCCGACGCGTCCTGATTGCGAACCTCGCTGAAGCATTTGCCAGCGGCGTCGAGGGCCACGCGCTCCTCACTGAACCCGGCCACACCAAAGAGATATCGCTGTTCGTCCTGGGGAGTGTGGGCGCTGCGGTAGCGCTCGAGGAAGGTCTCATAGTCGCCGGGACGGTCCTGGGACGAGACGACACGCAAGATGGCGTTGGCGAGGTTGCCACTGACGTCATGGGCGTCGAAGCGCTTCAGGGCCTCGGCCCGGATCTCTTCATCGGCGCAGACCGTGCCGAGCGTGGCCAGGACGTGCGCGCGCAGTTGCGGCGTGAGCTCACTCTCGCCGGGTCGCGCGTCCCAACCGAGACGCGCGAACTGCGGTCCGAAGATCGCGCGAACACTTTCTCGGAAGCCGGGCAGTTGCGAGTCCGGAAGGGCGCGCTTGATATAGGCGACTGCGGTCGCTAGGGTGCCCCACGGCGTCGGCTCATCCAGGTCCCCGAGACCGGCCCCCACCGTGAGGAACTGCTCCGCGCTGATCTGACTCGAGAACAACAGCGCCCAACTGTCCGAGAGCAGTACCGCGCGTTCAATGGCGTCGAGTTCATCGATGTGGTCAGCCAAGGCCGCCGATTCGGTGACGCCGTAGCGCGATCGGTAGTAGCCCGCTCCTCGGGCGTTCAGCACGACCGGGGGATCGTCGGCAATGGCGATGGGGTCATCTTCGAGCAGGTGAACGTTGACGGCACCACCCTTCAACGAACGCGTCATGACGGGAACCTTCCACGACGAGCCGATGGCGCTCTCGCCGGTAGCGGGACCGTAGGCGAAGGGGATCTGGGAGATCAGACCGTCGCGCAACGTGACGAGCGGGTAACCGCCCTGGAGGATCCAGGTGTTCATGACGTCGCGCACCGGCGCGCCCGAGACCTCTTCGATGGCGTCCCAGAGGTCGGTCGTGCGAGTATTGCCGTAACTGTGCTTGCGCAGGTAGTGCCGGATGCCGTCGCGGTAGGTCTCGGCGCCGAGGTACTGCTCGAGCATGCGCAGCACCGCGGCGCCCTTCTCGTAGGTGAGACGACCGAACATTCCCTGGGTATCGGCCGGTGACACGACTTCGTACTCCACCGGTCTCGTCTCGTGAAGTCCGTCGATGTCGAGGGCTAAGTCGCGATGGGCGCTGAAGGAGACCCACATCTTCCACTGGGGACGGAAGGCGTCTTGGCACAGGACCTGCATGAAGGTGGCGAAGGCTTCGTTCAGCCAGATGCCCTCCCACCACTCCATGGTGACGAGGTCGCCGAACCACATGTGCGCGAGTTCGTGCAGCACCACGTGGGCGACGCGCTCCATCTCGGCGAGCGACGCCGTGGCCGGGTCGATCAAGAGGTCGGGCATCCGGTAGGTGATGCAACCGAGGTTCTCCATCGCGCCCTGCATGAAGTCGGGGATGGCGACCATGTCCATCTTGTCCCCGGGATAGGGGATGTCGAAGTAGTCGGCGAAGAAACGAAGCCCGAACGCGCCGGCCTCGAGGGCGTGCGCGGTGAGGTGCGCGTTACCGATCGGATAGACGATGCGCAGCGGTACCCCGTCGACGTCCAGCGCCTCGGTCTCTTCGAACGGTCCGATGATGAAGGCCACCAGGTACGTCGACATCTTCATGGTCGGCGTGAAGCTCACGGTGCGCTGGCCGTTGCCGAGGTCGGTGTTCGACGAAACCGGAGAGTTGGAGTAGGCGGCCAAGTGGCTCGGCACCGTGAGGTTCACTTGGTAGGTCGCTTTGAAGGCCGGCTCGTCCCAACAGGGGAAGGCCCGTCGGGCGTCGGTGTTCTCGAACTGGGTCGTAGCGATGGTGTGCTTCACGCCGGAAGGGTCGGTGAACGTCGAACGATAGAAGCCGTGTAACTGGTCGTTCAAGATGCCGTTGAAGGCGATCTCGAGGACGGCCGAGCCCACGGGCAGCTCGGCATCAAAGGTGTAGGTGGCGACTTCGTACTGCTCGTCGAGGCGTAGGTCGATCGAACGATGGGCCGTGCCGTCGGCGGTGAGCGTCGCGGCGCCGAGGTCCAGCTCAATGGCGTTCAACTTCAAGACGGACGTCGGCTCCACGATATCGACGTCGATCTCGACGCGACCGGTGAACGTGGCGCTCTCCAAATCCGGGGTGATGAAGATCCGATAGGCCGACGGAACTACCGTTCGGTCGAGACGATAGGGGTTGGTTTCAGTGCTCATAGTCAACCACCGTAGTTGGCTCCGGTCTATCCTCGCTAAGTGACAGATAGCCCCACACCGGTTTCGCTCCGCGTGAAACCCGGTCCCAATCGCTTGGCGGTGACTGGCATCGGCAACGCGATGCTCGACATAATTTCGCAGGATTCGAGCGAGGTGTACCGCCAACTCGGACTCGTGAAAGCGTCGATGTCGCTGATCCAAAAGGACCAGCTCGAGACCTTCACCAACGCCATGGGTCCCACGATCCAGATGTCCGGTGGCTCGGTCGCCAACTCCATCGCCGGTGTGGCGGCGCTCGGTGGCACCTGTGGGTACATCGGCAAGGTGGCCGACGACGACTTCGGCCAGCGTTTTCGTCACGACCTCACGTCCATGGGCGTCGAAGTAGACCTGGCGATCGCCGCTCCGGACGAGGGCGCGACCGGCCGGTGCCACGTCTTCATTACCGACGACGCGCAGCGCACGATGGCGACGTACCTGGGGGCGTCCAATCAGTTGCACGTCTCGGAGATCAACGAGACGTTGATCGTGCGCTCGGAGATCACTTACGTCGAGGGCTATCTCTTCGATCTGCCCCCGGCCAAGGAGGCGATCCACAAGGTCGTCAACTTCGCACACGATTACGACTCCATGGTCGCGCTGTCGCTCTCGGACATGTTCTGCGTCGATCGGCATCGGCGCGACTTCCTGGAATTGGTCACCAACGACGTCGACGTACTGCTGTGCAACGAGACCGAGATCTGTTCGCTCTTCCAAGTACCGACGCTCGATCGCGCGTTTCGCTACCTCGAAGAACTGGGCATCCTGGCGGTCGTCACGCGCGGACCTCTCGGTGCCGACGTCCTCACCGTCACCGGCGTCGTGAGCGTGCCGGCGCACGAAGTCGAACACGTCGTCGACCAGAACGGGGCCGGTGACATGTTCGCCTCGGGATTCCTCTACGGTCTCGCGCTCGGCGCCGATCCCGTCGAGTCGGCCGAACTGGGATCGCTGTGCGCCGGGGAGATCATCTCGCACCTCGGGGCCCGACCGGAGAACGACCTTGAGGAACTGGCGATCGAAGCCGGACTGCTGTAGTTAGATCCCCTGCGCGTCGAGGATCGCGTCGAGTTCTCGAGTGTGGACCGTCTCCCACTTCACCCACGCGATGGCAATGGGAATGCAGGCCAGCAACATCAACGCGTCGCCGCCGATCCACATGATGGCGCCGCCCAAATGGACGTTGGAGAGGATCCCAGCCGACGTCGATCCGCGCGGCGCCATGGCGGCGTAGGCGGGGAAGGGCGTGTGCGACGACATCGACAGCGCGAGTCCGGTGAACGTGTCGACCGGCACGGCGGCCATGACGAAGACCAGGCGAAGTCCGCGGTGGATGGTGGTGCCGTGCTCAAGGCCGAAGGCGACGCGAAAGAAGAGATAGCCCACCAACAGAAAACCGATCTGTTCGAGGTGGTGGACCCACTCGTGTTCCATCATCAGATTGAACAGCCCGGTCAAGTGCGTGACGGGAATGAAGACGAAGTAGGCGGCGAAGCCGAAGAGCGGCTGCGTGATCGTCGTCATGAAACGTCCGTCGAGGAAGTGGCGCAGACGCGGCGATCCGGCGTCGTAAGCGAGTTCCAGCGGTGCGCTGAGCGCGAACAGCGGCGCCGCCACCATGATCAACAAGAGGTGTTGGATCATGTGATCGCTGAAGTACTCCATGTCGAACACGCCGATGACGGACTGCGTCGCGATGAAGGTGACGATGAGCCCGGCGAGAAACGCCACCATTCGATTGGTTGACCAATTGGCCACGCGTTGCGCGGCGAACAAGTAGAGCACGAGGGCGGCGAAGATGAGTAGCAGCGGCAGGACACCGACGTGCCACTGATTCCAGTCATGCCACGAAAACTGCGGGCGCGACGACGACATGGCAGGCACGGACCAATTCTACTTTCGTCCCGACGCGAGAAAAGTGGCCCGTTAGTATGTGCCGGTGAAGTCGAAGTATCTCTCGCGCCGAGCGCTCGGCCTCCATCTCGCCCTCGTTGTTTGGGTGACGGTCTGCATCACCGCGGCGTGGTGGCAAGTCGGCGCCGCGATCCTCGGCAACTCACTCAGTTACCTCTACGCCGTCGAGTGGCCGGCCTTTGCGGTGCTCGGCGTGTTCGGTTGGTACGCGCTCCTAAACATGGAGAAGATCACCGAACACCAGGAAATGGCTCGCAAGGAGTACGAGGAGAAGATGCGCGCCGAGGCGCAGTTGGCACGACAGGTGGACGTCGAAGAAGAGGACCCCGCGCTCGCGGCCTACAACGACCACCTGGCAAACATCGCGACCCGTCCGAAGAAGAGGCTCTGGGGACACTGATGGAGGTGGCATTCCGGCGCTACCGGATCATGTCTTTCGTCACGGGCACGACGCTGCTCACGCTGTTCGTGGCGCTGTTACTGCACCAGGCGGACCTCTCGCTCTGGAAGCACCTGTCGATCGTGGTGCGGATCGACGGCATCGCGCACGGTATCGTGATGTACCCGCTCTACATGATCGCCAGCTTCCAGATGGTGCTGAAGTTTCGCCTGCCGCTCGCGTTGCTATTGCTGATGTTGATCGCCGGCTTCTTGCCGGGCGTGGCGTTCTACCTCGAACATCGGCTGCGACTGAAGTTCTATCCCCAGGGATTCCCACCACAGTGAGCAGTCCCTGGCTCGAACGACGGGTGATCGCCTTCGCGCACCAAGGAGGCTCCTACGAAGGACCGTCCTCGACTTTGGCCGCGATCGCGCACTCGCTCACCGAAGGCGCGACCGCCATCGAACTCGACGTCCACGCCACCGCCGATCGCCAGATCGTGGTCTGCCACGACGAGACGGTCGATCGAACCACGAACCATCACGGCGAGATCGCCAATCTCACCCTGTCCGAACTGCGCGATATGGACAACGCCTACTGGTGGATCGCCGGTGCGACGGTGACGCTCGGACGAGAACCTTCGGCGTACCTCGAACGGGGCAAGGCGCCGGCGGATCGGGACTACGGGATCGTCACGCTCCAAGAGGTCAGCGAACGATTCCCCGGCGTGCTGTTGAACTTGGACCTCAAGCGAACCGATCCCGACGTCGAACCGTACGAAGAGCTGCTGGCGGATGAGCTGCGCCGACTGGAACGCGGGACCTCGGTCATCGTGGGCTCGTTCCACGACGTCGCGGTGCAGCGGTTCCGTACCTTTGCCCCGGACGTCGCGACGTCGGCCGCCACCGGGGAGGCGGCGACGTTTTACTTCTCCATGCTCGAGGGCGTACCGAGCGTGCCGCCGGTGTGCGCCTTCCAAGTGCCCGCGGTCTACGGCGACGTCACCGTGGTCGACGAGCGCTTCGTCGAGACGGCGCACGCCGCGGACATCGCGGTGCACGTGTGGACGATTAACGACCCCGGCGAGATGAACCAACTGCTCGACCTGGGGGTGGACGGGCTCATCAGCGACCGGCCGACGTCACTGGTCCAGGTGCTAAACGAACGGGGCTGCGCGTGGGACGGGGCGCTGTAGGAAAGGCCCTAGCCGCGACCGCAGTTCGGCTTCTTACCGTGATTGGCCTTCTTCTTGGCGCGCATCTTGCGCTTCACGGTTCGCTTTGACATAGGTGACAATGTTAGTTGATAGGCGGCGGGGCGAGCCAAACGAGAGGACGATCGTGGAATCCAGTGACATCACCGTTGGTCAACTCGTCATCGTCGCGACGCCCCTGGGTAATCTCGGCGACATTTCGCGACGGGCCCTCGAACTACTCCGTAGCGCCGACGTGATCTACTGCGAAGACACCCGCCGTTCGAGCACGCTCTTCAGCGCGCATTCGATCGCCGTCAATGGCCGTCTGCGCGCGCTGCACGAACACAACGAAGCGTCGCTGTGCGATCAGGTCGTCGCGCAAGTCGCCAGCGGTCAAATCGTCGTGGTGATCAGTGACGCCGGCACGCCGGGCATCAGCGATCCTGGGGCTCGCGTGGTGGCCGCGGTCGCCGCGGCGGGCCTGGTGGTCACGACCGCCCCGGGGCCGTCGGCGGTCGTCGCGGCCCTCACGATCAGCGGTCTCCCGACCGAGCGCTTCGCGATGGAGGGCTTCATGCCGCGAAAGGCGGGCGAGCGTGAAGCCTTATATGTCCAGTGGTTGCATGAACCGCGCACCATCGTCTTCTACGAGTCGCCGCAACGACTGGCCGCGACGCTGAACGAAATGGTCGAAGCGTTCGGGTCGCGTCGGATCGGCGTGGCCCGCGAAATCACCAAACTGCACGAGGAGGTCCTTCGTGGCACCGTGGCCGAGATCGCCGAGCTGGTCAGCGATCGCGAGGTCCTCGGTGAGATCGTGGTCGTCCTCGAAGGGAACCCGGAAGTCGAGGTCGTCGACGATGAGTTGATTCGTGCGGCGCTGCGCGATCAAGTTGACGAGGGGGCGAGTACGCGCGACGCGGTCTCGTACGTAGCCGAATCGCTCGGCGTGGCGCACCGCATCGTCTATCAGATGGCGCTGGAGCTACGAGCGGACGACGCAGTTTGATTCATTATCCTTGAGCGATGGCTCGCTTCTACATCACGACGCCGATCTACTACGCAAACGACGCGCCGCACGTCGGGACCGCGTACACCACGGTGAACGCCGACGCCCTGGCGCGCTGGCACCGGTTGATCGGCGACGAGACCAAGTTCCTCACCGGGACCGACGAACACGGTCAAAAGGTGGCCGACGCCGCGGCCAAGAACGATCAGTCACCCCAGGAGTGGACCGATCGCAAGTCGCAGCAGTTTCGCCAGGCCTGGGAGGCCTTGGACATCAGCTACGACGACTTCATCCGCACCACCGAGCCTCGGCACTACGAGAGCGTGCAGAAGTTCCTGACCGCGATCTACGACAACGGCTACATCTACAAGGACACCTACAAGGGCCTGTACTGCGTCAGTTGCGAGGACTACTACACCATCGAGACCAGCATCGACGGCAACTGTCCCATCCACGGCCGTGCGCTCATCGAGATGGAAGAGGAGAACTGGTTCTTTCGTCTGAGCGCCTTCGAGGATCGGCTGATCGAGCACTACGCCGCCCACCCCGGTTTCGTGACGCCCGAGACCAAGCGCAACGAGGCGCTCTCGTTCATCCGCGGCGGTCTGCGCGATATCTCCATCACGCGCACCTCGATCTCGTGGGGCGTGCCGGTTCCCTGGGACGAGGCGCACGTCTTTTACGTCTGGTACGACGCCCTGATCAACTACCTCACGGCGATCGGTTACGGCCGCGACGATGACGAGGTGGCCAAGTGGTGGCCGCACTCGCACCACCTCATCGGCAAAGAGATCATTCGCTTCCACTGCGTCTGGTGGCCGGCCATGTGCATGGCCGCCGGCCTCGAACCGGTCAGTCACGTGCAGGTTCACGGCTGGTTGCTGTTGGGCGGTCAGAAGCTCTCAAAGACCATGGCCGCCGAAGGGGCCGTGCGCCTCACCGACATCGCGCCAGTGGAACTGACCAACGAGTTCGGCGTCGATCCGCTTCGTTACTACTTACTGCGCGAGACCGCCCTCGGCAACGACGGCGACTTCTCGCACGAGGGAATCCTCGCGCGCTACAACACGGACCTCGCCAACAACCTGGGCAACCTCGTCGCGCGCGTGACCACGATCGTAGCCACCAAGTGCCCCGGCCGGGCCCCGACGCCGCACGCCGATTCAGCGCTCCGCGCGCCGGCCGAACTCGCGATCACCGATAGCGCGATCGCCTGGAACGCCTTCGCACCCCAGAGCGCGCTCGAAGCGACGTGGGGATTGATCGGCGCGACCAACGCCTACCTCGAACAGCACGCGCCGTGGAAGATGGAAGCCGGAGCGGACTTGCACGCCGTGATGGGCGACGCCCTGGAGGCGATCCGACTCGTCGCGATCCTCGTCTCACCGGCGATGCCCACGGTCGCCGACGAGATCTGGCGCCGCATCGGTCTCGCCGGTTCGCCGAGTGACCAGGTCTTCGCCTCGAGCGCGACCTGGGGACAGTACCGAAGCGACACGACGATCGAAAAGGGCGAGCCGCTCTTTCCGCGGATGAAGAGCGACGAGTGAGTCACTGGAGCGACGCGCACTGTCACCTCCAGGAACACTTTCTCGGGGACGAATCGACCATCGCGACATTGAGTGACACCCTGGCGCGAGCGTACGAGGGCGGCGTCGACCGGGTCGTGGTCATCGGCACCGACGCCACCACCTCGGCCCAGGCGCTCGAGATCACGGGCTTCGAAAGCCCCGTCGAGATCTACGCCACGGTCGGCCTGCACCCCCACGACGCGCTCCAGGACCTCGAACCGGTGCTGGAGCTGGCGCGAAAGGGCCACCCGAAGCTGGTGGGAATAGGCGAATGCGGTCTGGATTACTTCTACGAACACTCACCGCGCACCGATCAGCGCCGGGCCTTCGCGCGCCAGATCGGCCTGGCCCACGAGTTGGACCTGGCCCTCGTGATCCACGCCCGTGACGCCTTCGACGACCTCTTCGAGGTGTTGGCGAGTGAGGGCGTACCGCAACGTACGGTGGTGCACTGTTTCACCGGTACGCCGGATGATGCGCAGGCCTGTCTCGCGTTGGGCGCCGACATCTCGATCTCCGGGGTCGTCACGTTCAAGAACGCCGAGCTGCTTCGCGAGGCGGTGCGCGGCATACCGCTGGACCGGCTCCACGTGGAGACCGACAGTCCGTTCCTCGCGCCCGTGCCCTATCGGGGAAAGCCCAACGAGCCGGCCTACGTCACGGTCGTGGGTGAGTACGTCGCCGAAGTGCGCGGCGAGAGCTTCGTCGAGGTGCGCGAGGCCACCAGGGCGAATACGGCCCGACTTTTCCGGTTGCCGCCCACGTAAAGTTCTTGTTATCAGGAAGTTCAGGAGTGACCTGGTCCTGAGTTGCCCCAGGACCCACCCTCTCGTAGCGTTGTGGGCCGGGGGGATGGCCAGAACCCCGAGGTGGTGGCGGAGGGTGGAGATCTGAGGGCATCAAACCCGCGGGCGCCGTGGCGTCCGTTGTCGGTACTGATCATGATCGTCGCGGTGGTGGCGTCCGGGGTGCTCGCCGCGCCCGTGGCCGACGCCGCCACGCACGCTCGTCGACACATGCCCGATCTCATCGGTCTCAGTCGCGCCCGGGTCTACGCCGTCATGCGCGCCGACGCGCTCTATTTCGTGACGACCGGTCCGGGTAGTTCGAACGGCACCTGGAAAGAGGCCGTCGGTCAGTCGCCCCGGCCCGGCACCGTGGTGCCCTGGCACTTCCAAGCGACGGTGCGCACGTCGCTCGCCAACCCGCACGGGCCGCGCCGGGTTCCGCGGCTCATCGGACTTTCGCGGGCGCGCACCTACGCCGTGATGAAGCGGGTCCAGCTGTACTTCGACGCCCGCGGACCAGGGAGTACGGACGGCAAATGGGTGGTGGTTCTGCGCCAGTCACCGGCCGCCGGGACCCGGGTCAGGTGGCACGCCACCATCAATCTCGTGGTCAGTACGAACCGGCCCCGGAAGAAACCAGTGCGCCGGCCGGTACGCAAACCGGTCACTACGACGACGGTGAAAAAGCGGCCCACCTGCACGCCGGTCACCACCACGCTGCCACCGACCACCACCACGTCGGAGCCGACGTCGACCACGATGCCCGGTGAGACGACGACTACTACGACAGCGCCACCGCCGACCACGACGACGACCATTTGCAAGGTTCCCATCACGACGACGACGCTGAAGCACAAGGAGAGACCCAAGAAGTACCGCATCGGGGACGCGACGTGGTACCGCTACATTCCGGGACACTGCGCGACGTGGTACCTCCCTCGCGGCACGCGGATCACCGTTCGTGATCTCGCGACCGGCAAGGTGGTCCACTGCATCGCCTCGGACCGGGAGGGGGCCCACGGGAATCGGGTGGTCGACCTCGATACGGCGCAGTTCGCCGAACTGGCCCCACTGTCCAAAGGGGTCGTGGTCGTTAAAGTCTCCTGGTGACCCATACGCGCACCGAGCTACGGACCCTGCTCGAGGAGTACGGACTCAAACCCTCGCGGGCCCTCGGTCAGAACTTCGTCGTCGATCCCAATACCGTGCGTCGAATCGCGCGACTGGCCGACGTGGGCGAAGGCGATCTCGTGCTCGAGATCGGGGCCGGTCTCGGTTCACTCACGCTGGCCCTGGTCGAAACCGGGGCCGAAGTCCACGCCGTCGAGGTCGACCGCTACCTCCTCGAACCCCTGCGCTCGATCGTCGAGCCGCACGGCGTCACCGTGCATCACGCCGATGCGCTGAGCGCGAACTATGGAGAGATTCTCGCCGGACGCCCCGCCGTCGTGGTGGCCAATCTTCCCTACAACGTGGCGACGCCACTGGTACTTCACCTGCTCGAGGGCGAGCCGCTAATCGGTCGAATGCTGGTCATGGTCCAAAAGGAGGTCGGCGAACGCTTCGCCGCTCACGCCGGGGACGAGGCCTACGGGGCAGCGTCGCTTCGCCTCCAGTACTTCGCCGACGCGCGCGTCGTGGGCAAGGTCAGTCCCACAGTCTTCATGCCGAGGCCGAACGTCGAATCGGCGTTGGTTTCGATCGTTCGTCGCCCGAGCGTGCGAGTCGACCCGTCGGTGGTGAGCGAAGCGGACCTCTTCGAGGTCATCCGCACGTCCTTCGGCCAACGGCGCAAGATGCTTCGCCGATCGCTCGCCGGATGGTCCAGTGACGGGGTCTTCGAACGCGCCGACGTGGCCGAGACGAGACGACCGGAAGAGTTGACCCTCGAGGAGTTCGCGAGATTAGCGGCCGCGCGATGATCGAATTGATGGCCCACGCCAAGCTCACCTGGAACCTCGAGATCGTTGGTCGTCGAGACGACGGCTACCACGAACTGCGCAGCGAGATGACCACCATCAGCCTTCACGACGTGCTCTTCGTCGACGAGAACGGGGACCACCTCCAGGTGCTCAGTCCCTTCGCCACCGAGATCGCCACTGACGAACACAACCTCATCGTGCGAGCGCTTCGCCTCGTGGGCCGGCGCGCCGGCGTGCGCGTCGAGAAATCGATTCCGGTCGGCGGCGGACTCGGCGGCGGCAGTGCCGACGCGGCGGCCATCCTTCGCTGGGCCGGGGGAGTGTCGAACGAGTCGGCGCTCACCCTCGGTGGCGACGTGCCCTTCTGTCAGCGCGGCGGACGCGCCATGGTCGAAGGGGTGGGAGAACGACTGAGCGACCTGCCCTTCGAAGAACGAAAGGTGACGCTCATCGTGCCGGACTTCGGCGTCTCGACCGCCGCGAGTTACCGCGCCTACGACGAGATGCGCGCCGACGGCTGGACGCCGTCAGGGGCGAATCACCTGGAGGAGCCGGCCGGGCGGGTCGAGCCGCGTCTCGCCGCCACGCTGCAGTGGGCACGCGCCGAGATCGGACCGGGAGTCCTGTTAGCCGGGTCCGGCTCGTCGATGTTCATCGAGGGACACCTGGACGCCCTGCAGGGTCGCTGGGACGTGAGCGGTCCCGAGGGCCTTCTCCAGTTGTCCACGCTCACTACGACGCCCCGATAGGCGTCGACGAAGGCTATTTACCGGCGGCGCGACGCTGAAAGCGGGTTCGCTTCAGCATCTTCTTGTGCTTCTTCTTGCGCATGCGCTTACGGCGCTTCTTGATTAGTGATCCCATGGCTCGAACCAACTTAGTCGGTTTGGCCAGGGCGACCGGTTGCCCGCCTTGACGTCGCGACTAGGTCGGGCCGCTGATTCGTTCGATTCGCAGAGCCGAACGAGGGCAGCCCCGCACGGCCAACTTCGCGGACTTCAAGAGGGCGAGGTCACTCGACGAGGTGGGCTGCTCGTTGATAATCGGATAGCCCCACTCGTCGACGTGGACCAGTTCGGGGGCCAGTTCGTGACAGTGTCCGAATCCGTCGCAAAGGATCGGATCCACCTTCAACACGAAGTGATCGATCCTACGGCTCATTCCCACACCAGTTCCGATTCGCGCTCGAGCGCGGGCACCGCCACCCAGTGCCGTGACGACGTTACGCCCTCACAGGGCGTTCCATTCACGTGGCTCTCGACGTCGTCTTTAAACACCTCGAGCGCCGACTGAACCAGGCGCACGACGCCGTCGGGGTGGCGACAGGCGCCGCGTCCGTCGATGACGGCGCAGCGTTGCTTCAGGCGCTCGAGGACGGTGCGGGGATCTCGCGAACCTCGAAGGACGGTGCGCAGGTCCTGGGCCAGGGCCGGCAAGCCGAAGGCGCACGGGCCGCACTGACGCGAACTCTCGTTGGCCATCCACGCCACGATGCGCTGGGTCTCGGCGATCCCGCACGCGGCCTTCGGGACCACGACGATGATGCCCGCGCCGACCGAAGCCCCGTAGGGGCCCAGCGCCTCGTTGCAGTAAGCGACGTCCTGGTGCTCGGCCGAGAGCCAGGCGCCCCCGTAACCGCCGAGGAGGATGGCTTGGGGATCGGGGTCGGCGCCGGCGTCGGCCAGTATCGAGCGCAGCGTCGTGCCCAATGCCACCTCGTGCACCGTCGGTCGAAAGACCGCACCGGTGATCGAGACCAGCGTGCTGCCCGGGCTGAGGGGCGTGCCGAGTTCGCGGAACCAGTCCGCGCCGAAGCGACCAATCATTCCCGCGTGCGCACTGGTCTCGGCGTTCACGACGAGAGCGGGCGAGCGACCGACGTGCAAGACGTGGGGACGACTGGGTCGGTACTGCGGCATCGTCTCGTTGTCGTTCAGCCAGTGCACGAGCGCCGACTCTTCGCCGGCGACGTAACGCCACGGTGGCGTGTGCAACACGAAGGTGGGGCCGGACTTTCGAAGCTCGCGCTCGTGCAGAGACCGTTGGACGTGGTGCACGATCGCGGAATCCTTACGCGAGACGCACACGTCGATGCGTCGCGCGCCGATCAACGTAGCGAGATACTGAGCGCCGTCGAGCACGAGGTGCGGGTTCGACGAAAGCAGAGTGCGATCCTTGTGACCGACCGGCTCACCTTCCATGGCGTTCACGACGACGACCTTGTGATGGCCGCGTTGACTTCGCAAGAGTTCCACTTTCTTGGCGGTGGTGAAACTCGCGCCGCCGCGGCCCAAGAGACCGGAGGCGTCGAGTTCGCGCAACAGGGCGGCGCCGACCGTGGTCGTGCCGAAGGTCGCCTCGTGTTCGCGCAGCGAGAGCGGTCGGCCCGAGGCGGCGTGCATGACGCGCGGTAACGAGATCGTCATCGTCATCGTCGAGTCCGATCTCGTTGGTGCGACCCGCTGGGGAAGGGTCGGGTCGTCTTCGTCGTCGTGGTCGTCGGAGTCGCCGTGGTCGCGTCGGTCTTCGTCGCGTCGGTCTTCGTCGCGTCCTGGGGCGCGAGCGGCGACAGCGCCGTGCGACCCAGTGCGCGCGCCGGTCGCTTGAAGAAACGCCACAGCGCCGTCACCAACACCGCGCTCGCGCAGCTCACGATGACCGCCAGACCGATACCGGATCGGCCGTCCGTGCCGGTCAAGAACCCGTGGACGATCGCCGCGACGAAGGCCAGCCAACTGAACCAGTGGATGAATCGCCACGAAGTGTTGGCCATTCGAGTCTTCATCAGACTCGAAGCCCACACCGCCAGGATCAAGTCGAAGGCGACGGCCCCGATGGCGACGTCGAGCCGCTTGTACGACGAGGTCATGGGGACGACGGTCGACAGCCAGCCGGTCGGCACGTAGCTGTCGACGACGGTGGTGACGATGTGCACGACCAGGAAGGCCACGGCCACCATCGACACCGATCGGTGGAGTTCATTGAGCTCAAAGCGACCGACGCTGGTGCCGCCCACGCGGTTGGAGACGAACGTGCCCAGACACACGACCACGGTGAAGAGGACGAGGGCGACCAGTCCGGTGGCCCGCGTCGTGTACCAGAGGTAGGGCGAAGTGAGGGCGATCATCGCGCGACCTCGTCGTCGGGCCAGCCGCCCACGAACTCGAGCGAGCCGTCGCGCCGCACGAGTCTCGCCGACCATCCGGCCTGGGCGATGTGATACCTGGCGTCCTCGTTCCACAGCAGCGCCGCGGTCGCGAAGGAGTTGGCCAACACGCAGTCACTGGCGGTGACGCTGGCCGTGGTGTAGAGCCCTCGGGCGCAGTGTCCCGTGCGCGGATCCACGATGTGATTGACGGTGCGCTCGCCGACTCGCCAGGTGCGCGTCGCGGTAGAGGACGTGGCGATTCCTCCGTGGGCCAACGTGATGCGCGGCTCGTGGCCGCTCAGAACGAGCGCGTCGCTCACGGCGATCGCCCACGGACCTTCGGGCCCCTCGCCGCGCAGGGCCACGTCGCCCCCGAGTTCCACGACCACGCCACCGGAGGCCGCGACGTCGTCGGCTACGAGGTCCACGACGAGCGCCTTGGCGCTCGCGCCGAGATCGAGACGACACGGCGGATCGAGCCTCACGGTGTGCTCGTCGAGGTCGAGATGGATTGCCGACGGACCCATCGAAGGCACCGCCACGTGCTCGAGGATGGAATCCTCGCCGAGTGCATCGAAGTCGCGGTCGTAGCCCAGGGCCAGTAGAGCCGGAAGCACCGTGGGGTCCACCAGGTCGCCGGTGACCTCGGCCGCGCGTAACGCCGCCCGGAGGGCCAGTTCCAGCGTGGGGCTGATCGCCACGGTCTCGCCGTGGCTTTCGTTGAGTCGAGTGAGTTCAGAGTCGTCGCGGAATCGATTGCACGACGCGTCGACGGCGTCCAACCAGTACCAGAGTCGCTTCGTCGCTTCATCGATCTGCGCGTCGTGCTCGGTGGCGATCGTTCCGGTGAGTCCCCAGATTTCGAACTTCATCACGGTCCTAGTAACAGATCACCCGTCCGGACGGCGTCGACGAACAGACCGTCGTCGTCGTGACCGGCGCGGTCGTCGGAGGAGTGTAGACGGTCGTCGGCGCGACCTTCTTCACGGTGGTGGCGGTCGTGGGGACGGTGCGGGGCGTGGTCGTCACGACCGACCTCGCCACCGTGGTGGTCGGCGTCGCCCGGGGGACGGTGCTGGTGGTCGTGGGTGCGGTCGCGGTGGGTGCGGACGTGGTCGTCGTCGTGTCGTCGCTCGTCGACGTCGTCGTGGTCGTCGCCGGGACGGTGGTGAGCGAATGGGCGGCGTTGGCCGCGTATCCGACGAAGAGCACTGACGTCGCACACGAACCCAAGAAGATTGCTTGGGTGACGTGGCGAACACGAGCAAATCGTCGATCGCGTTGTTGGGGGGTCCGCTTCGAGGGGGTCATCGATCTCCTTGCGGTCCTATTCTCCCATCCCCGCCTAAGAAGTCGAAAGTCACAGCCTAAGAAGGGCCGCAAATTTGGGGCAAAGTTGTGCGATCGCTAGGTTTCCTCGGCAATTGGCAAGGTGATAGTGAAGCGAGCGCCCCCGAGATCCGGGTCGCGGTCCACCGCCACGCTGCCCTGGAGTTCGGCTACCACTTGCGCCACGATCGAGAGACCGAGCCCCGATCCGGGCAGGGCGCGCGCCGACGCGGAGCGCCAGAAACGGTCGAAGATAAACGGTTCGTCGGTCTCGGCGATGCCGGGGCCACTGTCGCTGACCGAGATGGTGCCGGCGCGCGACTCGACCACGATGCGTCCACCGTCGGGCGTGAATTTGATCGCGTTGGTGAGCAGATTCGATATGGCGCGTTCGAGTCGATCTCGTCGTCCCAGAACGCTGGAACCCTCGACGCGGACGTCGATCGTGATGTCCTTGATGCGCGCGTGGGTGCGAGCCGTGTCGACGCACTCATCGAGACACTCGTCAAGGCGCAGGGTCTCGATGGCGCCTTCGCTGCGTTCGCCGCGCGAGAGCTCGCCGAGGTCGGTGACCAAGGCGGCCAACTCGTCGACCTGCGTGACCATGTCGTCGGTGAGTCGACGAAGATCCTCGGGATTCAACTCCTGGGCGCGACTCAACACTTGGGCGTTCGTGCGTAACGAGGTGAGGGGAGTGCGCAGTTCGTGACTGGCGTCCAGTACCAACTGACGCTGAAGTATCTGACTGCTCTCCACGCTCGAGAGGAGGCGGTTGAACACGCGTCGCAGTCGACCGAGCTCGTCCTCATCACCCTCGGTGAGTCGGTACCCCAAGTCGTTGGTCTCGGCGACCGTTTCGATCTCGTTGGTCACCTCCTCGAGCGGTCGAAGGGCGGTACGCGCGAGCATCAGCCCCAGCCCTAACGCGAGCAAGAGGCCGCCGACGGCGACGAAGGTCAACGTGCGAATGAGG
>Ga0208586_1000016_pt1 | contig 62834 bp, 59 predicted proteins | sample NGESurshal072012_6_FD_184471 | JGI IMG/M metagenome (GOLD analysis project Ga0208586, IMG submission 184471) | Arctic peat soil microbial communities from Barrow, Alaska - NGEE Surface sample 53-3 shallow-072012 (SPAdes) | ecosystem: Environmental > Terrestrial > Soil > Wetlands > Peat ... | reverse complement strand
CCCCAACATAACGAGCGACGTGCTCGGGACGTCAGTTGGCTGGACGGACTCTTACCCCTACGAGTACCCCGAACAGTGGATCGACGTGACGGGTCTGCGCGGAATGTTTGCCTATTTGCAAATTGCCGACCCCGACCACCTCTTGATCGAGTCGAACCCTGAAAACAACATCTCCGAGACCTATGTAGAACTCCCCTCGGGACGGGTGCTCGGGTACCGCATCGGGGTCGCCGCTCCCTGATGGGTACCGGAATTACTGGACGCCAAGGCCGGCGGGATCGCGCCCTCCGCGCCGGACTGCGAATTCCACCTGACCACGAACCCACTCACGTCCGAGGGAACAACCTCGAGGACGACACCACCGGGCAGTGCGGCTTCTCGGCCTCAAATCACGACCTTGTGGGCCTAACCCGCAGCTGACATCGGCCTTGGCGAGCAACGGCGGGCTGACGCAGACGTTGGCGCCGGCCGCGGGCAGCCCGGTGTTCGGCGCCGGCGGGCAATGCTTGGACCCGACGTCGCTGCCGCCCAACCAGCCGCCGCTCGTCGATCAGGCGGCCTGCCACGAGCGAACCGCTGCGACATCGGTGCGTTCCAGTCCCAGCCCCCGGTCTCGACCGCGCCTCCGGTGGTGTGCGCGTGCCGCTCGCCGCTCTTTCTCCGGCTAAGCGTCCTCAGCGAGACGGCGAGGCTTTGGCGCGAGGCAACGCGCTCGCCCGCATCAGCGCGAAGATGAAGAAAAAAGAAGAAGCTCCCCCTCGGCACCCCCTTCTCATTCAGCCTCAACGAGCCGGCGAGCGTGACGTTCACGTTCACCGAGCCTACCGGCGGGCGCAAGGTCGCAAAGAGGTGGGTCGCCCTACCAACAAGAACAAGAAGAAGGACCGCTGCACCCGGACCATCACTGTCGCCACCTTTACGTTTTCGGCACACGCCGGGACCAACAAGGTGCGCTTCGATGGCGTCATCTCCGAGCACAAGAAGCTCAGGCCAGGCAGCTAGACGCTCCTGGTCAACGCGACCGCCTCCGGCGAGCACTCCACGACCAGGACGCTGCACTTCAGGATCGCGAAGTAGGAGGAGGCTTCCAAGGCTATGCCCGCCGCGGACCGAGTTATGGCACCTTCCTTGAGCACCCAGCTACCTGGCTCCGCGACGGCGAGCCTGGCGAGGAAGCGCTCGAAGGCGACGCGCTTGCGTAGCCGCATGACGGGCAGGACGGTCGTGGTCGCTTCGTTGCGAATGCGCTGGTCAAGCGCGGCTCGGAACGCCTCAGCGGTGTCGTACTTCACGCGGCGGTAGCTTCCTCGGTTGTTTGCTTCACGAGTGCGGCGAGGTGTCCACCGTTTCGCGCGGCGTGCTCGGCGAGCTGGTCCGGCGTGGTGCGGCCTTCCTGGAGGGCCTGGCGGACGGCCATCTGGATCTGCTCTGGCGCGGTGCCTGAGCGTGCCGCGTCGATGATCGTCCTCGCCGGCGCTGTGACGCGGATGCCGTGGCGGGTCGTGATGTCGCCGTCCGGTATGGACGCGGTAGCGGTGTGCAGGGTTACGCCGCTGGGCGCCCGGACTCCCCGGTGCTCACGGGAGACGAGAAGATGCACTGTGTTTGGCAGGACGTTGGAGAGCCCATGCAGCACGAGCGCGCTCTCGTGCGAGACGACCGCCCTCTCCATCCCGACGGTGAGCCATGCGGCGCGTATCTCATCGTGTTCGCCTGCTGGATAGTCGCTGAGGCGATAGAGCCCCTGTCGCATCCGCTGGAAGCGGCCTGAGCGGGCGTGGTGGGCGAGAAGCTGTGCACTGATGCCTCGTTCTTGGGCCTGTCGTGTCGTGAAGAGGCCATCCTGGGAGTAGGCGAGGCGGTGGAGTGCTGGGAGATCGAGCTTCTGGCCTATGTCAGACATTTATATAGCCTCATTTTAGCAAATGCTGACAAATAAACTCACTGAACGCATCTTTATCGGGTGGGCTGCATGGCGATTTTCATCACAAATTAGCTGCAATACTGCTGCAGTAGCTTGGTGCCCTCTCCTGCTCCAGCTCCCCATCCGCTCATCCGAGAGGCGGTCTATCTGCACGAGATAGCTCAGCTCACGGACACTGATATCGCGCGTGCGACCGGCGTGGCTCGCAGCACGGCGCGAGCGTGGCTCGCGCATACACGCTCTCCGACAGGGGAGCGGGCCGAGCGGCTGATCGAGCTGTCTGCGCTCGTGGAGCGTTTGGTCCGCGTCATGGAGCCCTCCTACATCGCGGTCTGGTTGCGAAAGCCTGTCCCAGCGCTCGCTGAGAACAAGCCAATCGACGTGATTGCCAGCGGCTGATGGTTGGTGGGTCGGCCGGCGGGTGGCGCTGTGCTTAAGCCGTCGGGCCTGCAGCTTTATGCGACAGCCTCAATTGCATGCTTTTCCGGGATGCCGTGCATGAGGCGGGCACGCGGCCGGGCCTGGCGTTTGTAGATCTATTGAGGGAGGGCCGGATTCTCTTGCAGCACTGAAGGGGCGTTGGCGACCAAACTCGCGCGAGACGATGGGGTGAGTTTGCGGTCATTTGCGCCCGTATGCGGGGTGCCAGGGACCAGCGGACACAGGCATCTGGACGCGCTCCTCGGCGCTCATCTAAACCCGTCGCCCGAGGTGCTGGCCGCCCGGGTGGCAGTTGCTACCTGTTCCAGTCGGCCCACCATGCATGGCGTGCGAGGATCCGCGGCTTGCTTCCACCGTAGGGGATCGCTACCACATTAGTGTTGCTGCTCGGTTCCGGACCTCCGGTGGTGGCGAGTATCCAGTGGCCGTTGTGCGACAAGCCCCAGCCTACGAAACCCTGCGAGGGTGTTCCCACCCGCCGTACCCTTCCGGTGGTCGGGTTCACTATCTCCGCGTAGCTTGTATCCTGGCCGCCGAACTCGGCGAGTAGTCTGAGTCCATCGAAAGACCACTCTACGGGGGTCAACCCCGAGAGCAGGAACGGGGGATTGGTGTAAGTCAGCCTGTGAAGGTCGGTGCCGGCAGGCTTTATCAGGTATAGGTCCTGCTTGGGGGCGTCTTCTCGGTGACGCGCATTTCGCGACCGCGAAAACACGATCCACCCGCGCCCCCACACCGCGTCGGAGCTGCGGTGGTCGTGCGTCAACTGCCTCACGCGGCCGGTTTCAAGCGCAACGATGAATAGATCTGTAGGAATCTTCTCGGTGGATGCGCGTGTATAGATCACGCGCGATCCATCCGGTGAGAACTCAGCACTGAAGAAGTCATGGCCCGTTGCGAGCGTCGCACCCACCGCGCCTGATTCCACGTTTATACGGACCAGTCGCTTGCCGCCAACTTCGCTGCCCATGACCGCCAGCAGGGTCTTGGAGTCCGGCGACCAAGCAAGCGTTGACTGGTCCTGCCAACCCGAGGCGATCAACACTCGTGGCCTGCCCCCGGCGGCAGGCACGACGGTGAGCCTGGTTTTTCCATGCGAGAACGAGTCGTAGGCGACAAGCTTCCCGTCTGGCGAGATCCGGGGAGCGCTGCCGCGCGCCAACCTGCGCGGTGCGCTACCGTCATTGTGAGCTGACCACACCCATTCCGGCGCAGGCAGCCTCGGCGGTTCGGTCGGGAAGCCTCCGGTCATATATACGAGCGTCGCGTCCGCCCTCGGCGCCATCGCGCAGCTCGCGAACACTGCGAGCATGCCAGCCATCACGAACAGCCGTCTAGTTGAGATATGCGGGGTTACGCTTGCCATGTCCTCCCTCGATTCTGCCGCGTCACATTGCCTCCCGCATGAGTGATAACTACGGGCACCGTCGAGTGGGGATTGCGGTCGCCCTCACAGAGAGCCTGAGCGTTGACTACAGGCCCAACCAAACCAATGGCCGATCTGGCTGGTTGGCGGTCAATAGGTGGTGTGAACGGAAAAAATACGAACGCGAAATCTCCCATGATGGCCGCTCGTCAGCCGCTTCCGGGGCGCTACGTAGGGCGGGCCGAGTTGGCAGCCATCATGGCCGTGAGCTTGGCGACGGCTGATCGAGCTGTCCGCGCTCGTGGAGCGTTTGGCTCGCGTAATGGAGCCTTCGTACATTGCCGTCTGGTTGCGAAAGCCGGTCCCGGCGCTCGCTGAGAGCAAGCCGATAGACGTGATCGCGAGCGGTGACTACATGCGTGTGGCGGAATTGGTCTCCGGCTCGAAGAGGCTTCTTTCTGTAGGCGCTGCCGTAGTGGCGTCAGGTGTCCAGCGTGTGTCGGTGGCTGGTTCGTGGTGGCGTCAGGCGCCTCACGGCGGGGATCCGGTTGTGGCTGGCATCCCCGCCGTCAAGTGGTCGTTGGCAGGTGGGCAGCAAGTTGGTGGCGATCTACCTTGCCGACGACGAGCAGACGGCATGGGCGGAGTGGTATCGGATGCTCGCTGAGATTGGGCTTCCGCCCACCCATCAGATGCCCCGTGATCTGTGGCGGTGGACTGTTGCTGTGAGCGACATCGCCAATCTCTCTCCAGCGCCGCCAAGCTTGCGAAGCTCGGCCATCGCTCAGTGTGTGGCCAGCTCCTCGGCTCGGCGCTCGGGTGCGGTGCGGCTCTCGGCACCCTCTAGCACGACCTTCAGAGCTCCCGTGTTGGCGGCGTCGGCAAACGTGTCATAGGCGCTCATAGTGTCTGAAAGCGCGTAGCGGTGAGTGGCAAACAGTGACGGGTCCAGGCGTCCACTCGATATCAGTCGCATCAACTGAGGAATGCTGAACGTGTCGACCAGGCCGGTCGTGATCGTGACGTCGCGGATCCACAGCTTCTCCAGGTGAAGCGTTGCGGATTGACCGTGCACGCCGATGTTGGCCACGCGCCCACCAGGTCTGATCAGCTCGGCGGCCAGCTCGAAGGTCTGGGGCACGCCAACGGCCTCGAAGGCGACATCTGCGCCGAGTCCGTCGGTCAGCTCCATGACTTGCACGATTGGGTCTTCGTTTGCGTTGTTGATCGTGGTGTCCGCGCCGAAGCGCCGTGCGCTCTCCAGGCGAGAGTCGGCGAGGTCGATCGCGACGATCCGTCCAGGGGTGTAGAGGCGCGCGGTCAGGATCGCCGCGAGACCGATCGGGCCTGCCCCGACGATCGCGACGGTGTCGCCGGGGGAGACCATTCCGTTGAGCACACCCACCTCGTAGGAGGTGGGAAGGATGTCGGCTAGGAACAGCACCTGCTCATCGCTCAGCCGCTCGGGGACCTTGTAGACCGAATTGTCGGCAAACGGTACGCGCGCGTATTCGGCCTGCAGACCGTCGATCAGGTGCCCAAAGATCCAGCCGCCGCCACCTAGGCACTGTCCGTAGTGTCCTTCCTTGCAAAAGCGACAGCGCCCGCAAGAGCTCACGCAGCTCATCAGCACGCGATCACCGGGAGCGACCGTGGTCACGCTCGCTCCGACCTCCATAATGGTGCCTACGGCCTCGTGGCCAAGAATTGTCCCGGCGGTCGTCTCTGGAACGTCACCCTTGAGGATGTGCAGGTCGGTGCCACAGATCGTCGAGGTGTCGATTCGGACGATCGCGTCGGTCGGATCGATGACCATGGGGTCATCCACGCTGTCCCATCCGCGCTCTCCGGGACCGTGGTAAACGAGGGCCTTCATGTGATTCTCCTATCTCTTGTCTTCTCGGTGAGGCGTGGGATTCAATGGCTGTGGCCGCGGGCTGGCGTGACGCCTCACGTGCGAGGAGGCTGTAATGCGTGCTCCTCGCACGTAGGTGTTGGTGCGGGCGACTACTCCAGCTCCGCCGGCTCGTCCTCGTGGATTCCGGACAGCCAGTGGGCTTTGCGGTAAGGAGGCATGAGCAGCACGAGCACGATCACCACGGCGGTACCGATCATGTACTGGAACAGCTCGGCGACGGTCGAGAACTGTGCGGTGATGTTCTCGCCCCACGCGACCATCGCGAAGGTGAACATCGCCAGCCCAAGTCCGCTGAGCAGGATCGGCTTGCGTCGTGTCGGCAGGAACTCGCCCGCGAGCGCACTCGCTGCAATCGCCACGAACACGATCGCCTCAAGGATCCCGATCAACACCCATGAGGTGTTGGTACCTGGGAAGGAAGCGACGAACGTTCCCTGAAAGCCCTTGGCCAGACCGGCCGGCATCGTACCGCTGTTGTCGATCAGCTTCTCCTTGGCTGAGTAGTAGAAGAGCAGGCCAAAGGTGAAATAGATGCCGGCACTGGCAAGCCAGTAGGCGACTGCGTCGGCGACACCGGCGCCGGTTCTGTCTCGTGGTGTTGCCGCAGAGAAGCCGTGAGAGATACGGGTGCGCATCACGTTGGTTGACATCCGGAGGCTCCTTTTCGATGGGGTGCTCGCTTGTGTTGGCAAAGCTAAGGGCGAAGGGGGCCCCCCGCATCGGTGGCAGACAGCAGGCTGTTTGCGTGTTCCTACGTATTGCGACTGGGGATTCACCCCTGTTGGTTTGCATCGCGGATTCGACCGTCACCATTCTGGCGTGGTGACCGGGCCCTCCGTGGTGACTACGCCCTCTGTTGCAGGGTGACCGACGCACAACTGGGTATGGCAGTCGCTTGTCTGGTCAGCCGGGATCCTGCTCGTATTCTTCACGATCGCCGTGCGGCTCTACCGCAACGTCACCGCCTGATCTGAGCTCATCTAATCCGAGTCCCTGCACGCCGGACAGAGCGTCCCTGCACGCCGGACAGAGATTGCTAATCCGCGTCCCTGCGCGCCGGACAGAGATATTGGAATCGTGGGTGGTAACTACGGACGCCGTTTAGTGAGGACTGCGGTGGCCAGGCACACAGACCGGGCGTTGACTGTAAGTCGTGAGCGCGCCCATCGCAACACCTGTCCAGCCGACGCTCGAGACCCTGACGCTCGAGACCCTCCGTCCGTTCAGTCGTCTGGCCAAGGGCGATGTCGCCTATGCCGGTGGCAAGGGCGCCAACCTGGGCGAGCTGACCCGGGCCGGGCTGCCGGTCCCCGACGGGTTTGTGATCGGCGCCCCGGCATACGCTGCCTTCTGCGCGCAGACGGGTCTGCGCGGGCGCCTGGCTGAGCTGCTCGACGGCGTCAACGTCGATGACGACGGGGCTCTTCAGCGTGCCAGCGGCGCCGCGCGCGACCTGTTTGACGCAACCCCCATCCCCGAGCCACTGCGCAGTGAAATAAGCACGGCCTACAGACAGCTGGTCGGCGGCGAGCATGATGCGCCGGTGGCGGTCCGCTCCTCCGCCACCGCCGAGGACACGGCAGAGGCGTCGTTTGCGGGCATGAACGAGACGTTTCTGAACATGCGTGGCGCGGACGCTGTGGTCGATGCTGTCACGCGTTGCTGGCGCTCGCTGTTTGGCGCGCGCACCGTGTACTACCGCGGCGTCAACGATTTCGCTCAGGCCGCGATGGATATCGCCGTGGTGGTGCAGCGTCAGGTGTGCTCCACTCGTGCGGGTGTGATGTTCACGGTCAATCCTGCAACCGGCCAGCGCGACGAGCTGGTGATCGAGGGCTCCTTCGGCCTCGGCGAGGCGGTCGTCTCCGGTTCGGTCTCACCCGATCGTTATGTGATCGAGAAGGCCACGCTCGCGATCCGGCGTCGTGAGGTTCACCACAAGGACCTCGTAATCGAGTATGCCCCGGAGGGCGGCACCGTGGAGCGCACCCTGTCCGAGCAGGAGGCTCTGTCGCCGGTGCTGACAGACGCCGAGGTTCTTGCGGTGGCCGAGCTTGGACGGCGCATCGAGATGCATTACGACTTCCCGCAGGACACCGAGTGGGCGTTTGACCCCGACGGCAAGCTTTGGATGTTGCAAAGCCGCCCTATCACCACTTTGCACGCCCCGCAAATCCAAAAAAACAACTCCCCGCATATCACCGCCAACGGATCCAACGGAGTCGCGCCGGCAGACGATCAGGCACGAACCGTGTTGCTGCATGGATTGGGAGGCGCGCCCGGCACCGCCGTCGGCCCCGCGCGCATCCTCGCCTCGCCCGCAGACGGAACGCGGCTGGGCGACGGAGACGTGCTCGTCACGCACATGACAGCGCCGGACTGGCTCCCCTTGCTGCGTCGCGCGGCCGGCGTGGTAACCGACTCCGGTGGCATGACCTGCCACGCCGCGATCGTCTCGCGTGAGCTCGGCATTCCCTGTGTCGTCGGCACCGGTGAGGCGACTCGCAAGCTGGGTGACGGGGAGATCGTCACCGTCGATGCCACCAACGGTGTCGTGCTCGAGGGCTCGCCCGCTTCCACTGAGCATGTCACCGACGCGCACCTGACCGGGATCGCGACTCCTGTGAGGATGTCCGCGGCAGGGTCAGCGGCGAGTGTGTCGGTGCCTGTTACCGCCACACAGATTCTGGTCAATTTGTCAGAGCCCTCGCAGGTCGCGCGCGTCGCCCCGTTGCCGGTCGACGGTGTCGGTCTGCTGCGCGCGGAGATGATGGTGTTGGAGGCGCTCGCCGGCGACCATCCCCGGGTGCTGCTTGAGGAGAAACGCGGCGATGAGTTCGTCGCGCGCATGGCCGAGGGACTGACGACGTTCGCTGCAGGTTTCGCGCCACGCCCGATCACATATCGCACGATCGACTTTCGCACCAACGAGTTCTCAGGCTTGCGCGGCGGCGATCGCTTCGAGCCGCACGAGTCAAACCCGATGATCGGCTACCGTGGCGCGCTGCGCTACACGCATGAGCCTGACGTGTTCGCACTGGAGCTCGCCGCCCTGCGCCAAGTGTGGGACGCCGGCCACCACAACCTACACGTGATGCTGCCGTTCGTGCGCACCACGCGCGAGCTGGCCCGCTGCCGCGAGCTGGTCGCGGACTCCGGGCTGCTGGATCGGCCGGGATTCGAGCTGTGGGTGATGGCCGAGGTGCCCTCGGTGCTGTTCAACCTGAGCGACTACGCGGCCCTGGGAATCAGCGGCATCTCGATCGGCTCAAACGACCTCACCCAACTACTGCTAGGCGCCGACCGCGACAACGAGGTTCTCGCCGAGACCTTCGACGAGCGCGACCCCGCCGTGGTCGCCTATCTGCGCGAGCTGATCCCCCGCGCGCGGGAGCTCGGGCTGCGCACCTCGATCTGCGGTCAGGCTCCCTCGGTACATCCCGAGTACGCCGACTTGTTGGTGCGCGCCGGCATCGACGCAATCTCAGTCAGCGTTGACGCAATCGAGCGTACGCGTGTGCTGGTCGCAGCTGCTGAGCAGCGTGTGCTGCTGGATGCCGCGCGGGGGTAGTTCGTACGAGTAGTAGTGGGTGGTGTCTTGCGTTTGATCTTGCCTCACACCATGCCCGTCTTGGTCCGGCGCCGCACAATGAAGCGTCGTATCTCGTCGGCTCCCCACACGATGAACGGGTAGGGGAGAAGGAAGAGAAGATCGTGCACCGGAAGTGAAGCGGTCCCAAGCAGCGATTGCATCGGCGGCGTATAGACGAACACCGCGGCCAGCGCTATCTCGGCGACGATCGCATACAGCAGGTAGCGGTTGCTGAACACGCCGATCGAGAACAGCGACGCGCGCCGGGTGCGTACCGCGAACGCGGTTCCGATCTGCCCGGCGATCATCCCGAGGAACGTCATCGTCGTGGCTTGCACGTAGGCGTGATGCAGGGGATCTCCGACACCGACCGGATCGCCCTCGTGCCAGCCCGCCCGCGTGAGCACGTAGAAGAAACCCGCAAGCGACAGCGCGGCGACCATCACGCCGAGGAACAGCCAGGCGCGCACGAGCATCGGTGCTTGGATGACGCCCTCGGAGTGCGGGCGTGGCGGGCGCTCCATGCTGCCAGGCTCGATTGGGTCGCGGCCGAGCGCAAGCGATGGCAGCGTCTCTGACCCGACGTCGAAGGCCAGCAGTTGCAGCACGGTCAGCGGTAGTGGAATCGCGCCTCCCGCGAGCGCGAAAACCAGGAATGGAGCGACCTCGGGGGTGGCGTGGGCAAAGATGTACTGGATGAACTTGCGCACGTTGTCATAGACCTGTCTTCCGGCCTCGATCGCGACGACGATCGTGGCGAAGTTGTCGTCGGTCAGCACCATCGTCGACGCCTCTCGGGCGACGTCGGTGCCCGAGCGTCCCATCGCCACGCCGATATCCGCGCGACGCAGCGCCGGAGCGTCGTTGACGCCGTCGCCGGTCATCGCGACAACATGGTCCTGGCCGCGTAGCACCTCGGCGATCTGAAGCTTCGTCTCCGGTGATGCCCGCGCGAAGATGACCTCATCTGTGCCCGTGAGGATGTCCTCGATCTCCTGCTCGTGAGTGTGGTCGAACGCCTGTGCGCTCACTACCTGTGGATGTTCTCCGCCGATGCCCACTCGGCGGGCGATCGCGGCTGCCGTCAGCGGGTGGTCGCCTGTTATCAGCACGATGCGGATGCCAGCAGCGTGGCAACGCTCGACCGCTTGGAAGACCTCGGGGCGGGGTGGGTCGCGCATGCAAAGGAGGCCGAGGAAGCAAAGTTCGCGCTCCGCGAGTTCGCGGTCGGGCGGCTGCGGGCCGAAAGCGAGCGACCTCCGTGCGAGTGCCAGCACGCGCAACCCGTCATTGGCGAAGCTCTCAACCTGCGCCTGGACGCGCTCGCGCTCGGCCTGCTCCAACGGAAGCTGCTCGCCATCGGCGGAGAGTAAGGCGACGCAGCGCGGCAGCACCATCTCCGGCGCGCCCTTGGTGTGAACCCAGTGACGCTCACCGTCGGCGTCGATGGTCGACATCAGCTTGCGCTGCGCATCGAAGTTGTATTGGTGTGAACGCCCTCTCTCACGTACTGCCACATTGGTGTCCGCGCCGAGCGTCCTGGCCGCCAACAGCACCGCCACCTCCGTCGGGTCGCCGGTGCTGTTTCCGTCCTCGGCCAGTGTGGCGTTGTTGCAGGTGCTTGCCGTTTGCGCAAGTCCGGCGAGCGCCGCGTCTGTCACCGAAACCAGCTCGCTGTCGAGCGCTACTTCACTGGAAGGCGTCCAAGCTGCCACGGGACGCATCCGGTTCTCGGTCAGCGTGCCGGTCTTGTCGGTGCAGATGACGTCTGTGGAGCCGAGGGTCTCCACTGCGCTGAGGCGCTTGACCAGCGCCCCGCGTCGGGCGAGCGAGCGCACGGCGACAGCCAACGCAAGCGTGATGACAGGGAGCAGCCCCTCGGGCACGTTGCCCGCGAGCAGGCCAACAGCGAACACGACGCTGTTCTGAAACGACAGGCCGGCACTGAAGATCGCGATAGGGACGAACGCCACCGCCATGCCCACCGCAATTGCGGCAATCAGCCAGGCCACGCGGCGCACCTGGCGCTCGAGCGGGCTTGGCTCTTCCTTGCCCCGCTCTGAGAGCGCCGCGATGCGACCCAGCTCGGTGTGCATACCGGTCGCAAAGACAACTCCGTGGGCTTCGCCGCCAGTGGCGCTCGTGCCGCTGAACAGCAGATCGCGCGCGGCGATCCGCGGAACGTCGGTGTCCACGAGCTCCGCCGAGCGCAACCCCGGCGCCGACTCGCCCGTGAGCGTCGACAGGTCGACCTCGACCGCGCCCGAGATCAGACGCAAGTCCGCCGCGATGCGATCGCCTTCCGCCACGACCACGACATCGCCCGGCACCAGCTCGACCGCCACGATCTGGGTCGGTATGCCGCCGCGCAGCACCGTCACATGCTGGGGCAAGAACTGTGCAAGCGCCTCCACGGCACGCTCGGCCTGCATCTCCTGCACGAACGCGAACACAGCATTCAGCACGATCACCAGCAGCACGGCGATCGCGACCGTGTCGCTGCCGACCGCGAATGACAGGATCGCCGCAAGCCACAGCAGCAGTGCAAGCGGGTGCGTCAACTGACGTCCAAGCTCCGTCGGCCACCTACGACCGTTGCGGCGTTGCAGCTCGTTGGGTCCATATTGAACGAGTCGCCGCCCCGCCTCGCTGGCCGGCAGCCCGCCCGCGGAGGTGCGTAGGTCGCGCAGCAACAGATCCACCCGCTCGGTTGGCTCGAGCTGCTCGCCGGGCTCGAGCTCGACGCGGTCTACCGCGCGCGGATTCATTTGCCTCAGGCTAAATCCTGCCTCGCTCCACGGCATCGGACATGAGCCACCACCGGGCTCAGTAGAAACCACCGACAGTGGAAAACCTCATATAGAGGTGTCGTGGGACTACGGAGCGCGGACGGGCTGCTTCTGCGGATGAATCGCGCTCAGGGCTGTGTGATCGTCGGGTACACCCCGAAGTCATCCAGGGGAAACACGGTTTACCCATAGATCAAAACGCCAACCAGGAGGCATCTCATGGCCGTCGCAGTGCACCCCCGCAGTTTTCGCGGCGCCCGGGGAGCCGGGCAGTCTCGTCGATGTGAAGTCTCGCTATGAGAACTTCATCGGCGGAGAGTGGGTAGCCCCGCTAGAGGGCGAGTACCGTGAGAACTTGACTCCCGTCACCGCCGAGCCGTTCTGCGATGTGGCTCACTCCACCCCCGCGGATGTCGAGTTGGCGCTCGACGCGGCGCATGCGGCCAAGGATGCGTGGGGGCACAAGTCGCCGGCCGAGCGCGCCGCTGTGCTCGACGCGATCGCCGACGCCCTTGAGCAGAACCTGCAGATGCTCGCGGTCGCCGAGAGCTGGGAGAACGGCAAGCCCGTTCGCGAGACTCTTGCCGCAGACCTGCCGCTGGCGGTCGATCACTTTCGCTATTTCGCCGGCGTCGCGCGCGCGGAGGAAGGCTTCATCTCCGAGATAGACGATCAAACCTACGCCTATCATTTCCGCGAGCCGTTGGGTGTCGTCGGGCAGATCATCCCGTTCAACTTCCCGTTGTTGATGGCCGCTTGGAAGCTCGCGCCCGCGCTCGCGGGTGGTAACTGCACAGTGATCAAGCCTGCCAGCCCAACGCCGTGGTCGCTGCTGAAGCTGGCCGAGGTGATTCAGGACGTTGTTCCCGCTGGCGTCATCAACATCGTCAACGGTCCGGGTGCTGAGATCGGGCGCGCGCTCGGCTCAAGTAAACGTATCGCCAAGATCGCGTTCACGGGCGAGACAGTCACCGGCCGGCTGATCATGCAGTACGCCGCGCAAAGCCTGATCCCCTCAACCACGGAGCTGGGTGGCAAGTCGCCGAACATCTTCTTCGAGGACGTCTTGGCCGCAGACGACGAGTTCCTAGACAAGGCGATCGAGGGGCTAGTGCTGTACGCGTTCAATAAGGGCGAGGTCTGCACCTGCCCATCGCGCGCCCTGATCCAAGAGTCGATCTACGACGAGTTCATGGGCCGCGCCCTGGAGCGCATCCGCGCGATCCGCCAAGGCAACCCGCTCGATCCCTCAACCCAGATCGGCCCGCAGGTCTCCGCGGCGCAACTGGAGAAAATCGAAAGTTACGTCCAGATCGGCGAGCAGGAGGGAGCCGAGCTCCTGATCGGCGGCCAAAAACCGACGATGTCAGACGAGCTCGCGGATGGTTATTACTTCGAGCCGACCGTGCTGAAGGGCCACAACTCGATGCGCGTCTTCCAAGAGGAGATCTTCGGGCCCGTGCTCGCCGTGACCACGTTCAAAGACGAGGCCGAGGCGCTACAGATTGCCAACGACACGATGTACGGCCTCGGCGCCGGCGTATGGACGCGCGACGGCAGTCGCGCCTTCCGCATGGGCCGCGCGATCCAGGCGGGACGCGTATGGACCAACTGCTACCACCTCTACCCGGCAGGCGCCGCGTTCGGTGGCTACAAGGACTCTGGCGTCGGACGCGAGAACCACCGCATCATGCTCGACCACTACACCCAAACCAAGTGCCTGCTCGTCAGCTACGACCCCAAGCCGCTCGGGTTCTTCTAGGAGATGAGGGGCAGACGGAGGGGTTAGAGATGGCGCGCACCGATATCAAGCACGAGTTGGCGCGCGCCATCTTGCTCATGGGGGACGAGCCCGAAGCCCTCGCGGATCGACTTCTGCGCCACGATTCGTCTCTCGCGGGATGATCGACCTTCACTGCCACATCTTGCCCGAACTCGATGACGGGTCGCGTAGCATGGCCGATAGTGTCGCGATGGCTCGTCAGGCCGCCGTGGACCGGATCGAGGCCGTATGTGCAACGCCCCACATCAGGCATGATCACGATGTTCTTATTCCTGAGATCGCCGTGCGTGTAGCTGAGTTGCAGCGTGTGCTCGACGCTGAGAATGTGCCCGTCGAGGTCCTGGCGGGCGGTGAGCTGGCACAGACCGCAGCCGACGCGCTCACCCCTGAGGAGTTGCGACTCGTATCGCTCGGCGGTAAAGGCGGATGGGTGCTGCTGGAGCCGGCACCAGGTCCGATCGACGAGCGGCTGGGAGTCGTGGTCGAGCGGCTCGCCCATCGGGGGGCGCGCACGGTCATCGCGCATCCCGAGCGCCACGCCGGCGCGGATTTTCACCAACGACTGTCCGCACTCGTGGAGCTGGGTTGCTTGATCCAGTGGACGGCGGAGTTCGTCGCGCTCGCTCAGACCGGAGACCTTGTGCTGCGCTATGCCCAGGATGGTCTGGTGCACCTGCTCGGCAGCGACGCCCACTCTTCCCTTGCCGGTCGCCCCGTACGCCTCGCCGCGGGTTTCGAGAGGTTGCGGGAGGTGTGTCCGCTCGAGCGGGTTGCGTGGATGGCCGATCAGGCGCCGCGCGCGATCCTCTCGGGAGAGCCGATCGCGATCCCTTGGTAATCGCTCCCACCCGGCCACGGCTCCAGGGTCACACTGCCCACCAGTCGATCGACGACCTCGCGCGAGGCGCTGCCGAGGCCGTGGCGCAGGAAGTTGGCGGCGCCCGCCGCAGCGCCGACCGCCAGCGCACGTTCGAAGCTCGCGCCGCATGCCCATGAAGCCGTGAGTGCGCCCATCATCGAGTCCCCACAGCCCTCGCGGTAACCGTGCTCAAAGCGCGGCGGCGTGAGCCACCGGGCACCCTCGCTGTCCAAGACGAGCGCCGGCTGCTCGCCGCGCGTGACAATCACGGTATTCGCACCGCCGCCGCTGCCGTCGTCGCGCAGGCGCTGCGCCGCCGCGAGCAGCTGTGCCGGCTCGGACACCGGTCCGCACACCAGCTCGGCGAGCTCCCAGTCGTTGAGCTTCGCGACGTCTGGTCGACCGCGCAGTGCGCTGTCCATGCGAGGCGAGGAGAGATCCACGAGCGTCTTGCACCCGTTGGCTTTCGCGTCGGCGACGAGATCCCCGTAGATCTCAAGCGGCAGCGCGCTCGCGGGCATCGGGTTGCACACGATCAGCCATCCGCACGCGACCGCCTCGGCACAGGTGAGCGAGAACAGCTCGTCCAGCTCATGGCGCGAGGGCGGATCGCTGAGCGTCATCGCGACCAGCTTGCGTGGGCCCTCGCGGCGATCTGTGACATAGCACCCGCTCGCCGCGGAGCTATTCACCAAACGCAACTCCCCGGGGTCGATCGCCTGCGCCAGTAGTCCTCTGAGCAGCCCTCCGCTCTCACCGCCGATCAGCCCGCACAGTATGGGTATTGCGCCCATCTGGGCAACCATCCGCGCGACCCACGCACCCTGCCCGCCCGCGTGGAAATGGATCTGCTGGCGCTCTGAGCCCTCGAGCTCGAGCGTCACGGTGAGCAGAGGGTGTGGCGCGAACAATGCCACTTTTGGTCGTACCGGATCAGCGCTCACCTCGCTGTCCGTTCATCGCCGAGACGGTTGGCAACAACCCTGAGAGTGGGATCGCTGGTGTCCTGTGGTCATCGACCTAGACGATACGCAGCACGTCTGAGGCGCACATCGGACTTGGCTACCTATGCCGGGAGCGGTGGATTACGGATCGAGGATCGCGACGTGCCAGTGCTCAGACGCTGCCGGCAAGCGTGTCGTGGCGACGGTTGCCTGCCCAAGTTGTCGCTGCGATGAGCGCAGCGATGCCGATTCCGACCGCCAGGCAGTCGCCGGCGACGAGCAGGTAACCGCCGCTGCGGTGTGGATTCACGAAGAGGTAGGGATACCAGTCCACGATCGCGCCGCGCGCCAGCGTGTAGAGCACGTACAGCAGCGGGAACGCCATCCACAGTACGAGCGTCCGCGCGGGATCGAGGCGCACGCAAGGTGGGTCCGACAGCCAGTCGAGTGTTACTGTCACAGGCATCAGGTAATGCAGGGTCGCGTTCACCCACGGGTATGTCGGAGCGTGCCCGGAGAGCAGCACCAGGTACACAATCCCGGTCGTCAGGATGTAGACGACCGCGGCGCCTCTGAGCAACTCGACCGTGCGAGAGCGTGTGTGTGCGGGGCGGAGCGCTCCGTGCAGGAGCATCGCCACAGCGAAGAGGTTGCTGAGGACGGTGAAATAGCTGAAGTAGTCGCCGTCACTGACACCCGGTCCCGCGATCGCGTCGTAGCCGATCGCGGTGAGCGCCAGTAGTGCCAGCAGCGCACGGCAGACGCGCAATGCCGGCTCGCTCAGCATGCTGCGCTGCGGGCCGCGCTCGACGCTTGCAGCGGAAGAAGAATGAGAGGACATCACACGACCCTAGTGATCGAGCTTCTGTCGTGTCAAGCGTTCCGGTGGATGGTGGCGCGAGCGTGGCGATGGCTTGGGAGGATCGGCATATGGGCACCTGAGGCATACAAGCCGCCCCAGGTCCTGAGCAGCCAGGCAGTTGGCTACGGGATCGCAGCGAGCGATTGGGGGTTGAGCACATACGCTGCCGCGATGGGACAACCCGACTCCCCGCCAGAGCCAACGCTTACCGAGATTGCGGGGGAGTGGGGCCGGATCGGCTGCATAGGGTTCGGTGGTCCGCCCGCGCATGTCGCGTTGTTCCGTGCGCTGTGCGTGACACGGCACGAATGGCTGACCGAGGAGCAGTTCGAGCGAGCGATTGCGGCTACGAACCTGCTGCCGGGCCCGGCCTCGACACAGCTCGCGATCTATTGCGCTTGGCGACTGCGCGGCCCCAAGGGTGCGCTCGTCGGCGGCCTGGGCTTCATCCTGCCCGGCCTGGTCCTGATCCTCGTCCTCTCTGCTCTGTTCCTATCGGGATCGCCGCCCACATGGATACGTGGTGCCGGCATGGGCGCCGGCGCGGCGGTCGCCGCGGTGGCAGTCAGGGCGGGGCTGGGCGTTGCCCTTCCGATCTGGCGGCGCGCGTCCGATGAGCGCTCCCGTGTTCTCGGGTATGCGCTCGCCGGAGGCATCGCCGCTGCCACGACCGGCCCCTGGCTCGTACTCGTCCTGCTGGGCTGCGGAGCGATCGAGCTGGTATTCAGGGGCTTGGCGCGCGAGAGCGTGGGCTTCCACGCCTGGCCTGTTCTCGCCGTGGTGAGCGATCCTGGCGGGACGGGCGCGCTCGTGTGGACCGCGTTTAAGGTCGGGGCACTTGCCTTCGGCGGCGGATTTGTGATCGTCCCGTTGATGCAGACCGACGCTGTGAGCACTTACCACTGGATGACTCACTCCCAGTTTCTGGGCGCCGTCGCACTCGGACAGCTCACGCCGGGACCGATCACCCAGACCGTCGCCGCCGTCGGCTACGCCGCCGGCGGGTTCCCTTCGGCGCTGCTGGCGGCATTCGTGGCGTTCGTGCCCTCGTTCTCATTCATCCTGTTCGGAGCCGCGCGCTTTGAGCGGCTGCTTGTGAACGGGCGCGTGATCGCGTTCCTTGCCGGCGCAGCTCCGGCGGCGGCCGGTGCGATCATCGGCTCGGCGATTCCACTCGCCGCTGCTCTCAGCGAGACCTGGCAGTACGCCTTGCTTGTCACTGCCGCGGTCGCTCTGCTCGTGCTGCGGCGCGGCGTCGTTGTGACCCTGCTTGCTGCCGGCCTGGCCGGAGCCATTGCCGGGCTGTTGGGTGCGCCGCTCCCACACTAGGACCCGGTGGCGGCGCAGCGCGGCGTCGCCCTCGATCCTCAGGAAGGTTTGCGGTGTTGCGGTGTCTATAGCTGGAGATGGCAGTCACAGGCTCGAGCATCCACACATCGGAGGAACCATGAAGCGAACCCATGTTTTCCTGGCCGCCGCCCTGGCAAGCGCGGCGAGCGCGGCCACGGTCGCCAGCGCACAGAGCAGCGTTCCGGCCACGCACTCAAGTCGCACGACCACAGTCCAGCTGCGCCACACTGGTCTCGGCAGCATCCTCGTCAGCAGCTCGGGCCGCACGCTGTACGAGTTCACGAGGGATCGCGGCAACAAGAACAGTTGCGCGGCGATCAGCGGGTGCTCGGCAGTATGGCCGTCGCTGAAAGCAAGCACTCACCCGACCGCCGGCTCAGGTGTGAAGGCTTCGCTGCTGTCCACGACCAGCGGCAATCAGGTTACCTACGCCGGCCACCCGCTCTACACCTACAGCGGCGACAGCGGTCCAGGGAAGACCTCCTACGTTGGCGCCAAAATGTTTGGTGGCACGTGGTACGCGATCAACGCCTCCGGGGGCGCGGTCAAGTAGAGATCGAAGGTCCAGCCAGTGGATGGGGTCCCCCTGGCGCATGCGCCAGGGGGCCGACCCGCACGTGTGCGGGTCGGAAGGCAGGGCCGCATGCGGCCCTGCCCGGGGCGCGCATGCGCGCCCCGCACGACGGTGCGCATGCGCACCGTCGCCGGTTGGCACATGTGCCAACCGGGAAGACACACATACCCGGCCCCGATCTGACACGATCGAGAGTCCCCCGTCCGCAAAGGAGAACTCATGCCCGACTACGCACCCGGAACCCCCTCTTGGATCGAACTTTCCTCACCCGACACCGATGCCTCCGCGCGCTTCTACGGCGAGCTGATGGGTTGGAGCGCCACCGAGCCAGGGTCTGAGGAGACCGGCGGATATCGCATGTTCCAGCAGGGCTCCAACAACATCGCAGGTCTGATGGGGGTCATGCAAGAGGGTCAGCCCACCGCCTGGTCCACCTACATAAGCGTCGCCGACGCCGATGAGACGGCTTCCAAGGTCAAGGCGGCAGGCGGCAGCGCGATCGTCGAGCCGATGGATGTGATGGACATCGGCAGGATGGCCGTCTTCGCCGACCCCACCGGCGCCGTGTTCGGGATCTGGCAGCCCAAGAGCTTCACCGGCGCCGACCTCGTCAACGAGCCAAATTCGTTGTGCTGGAACGAGGTGCTCACCCGCGACGCCGACGCCGGCAAGGCCTTCTACTCGGCAGTATTCGGTTGGCAAGGCCGTCCCCCCGCGTTCGAGGGCGCGCCGACCACATACACGGTCTGGGAGAACGACGGCAAACAGATCGGCGGCATGATGCAGATGACCGATGAGTATTTCCCGGCAGAGATCCCCCCGCACTGGGGTGTCGTCTTCGCAGTGGCCGACTGCGACGCCACCGTCACCCGGGCCCGCGAGCTCGGGGCAACGATCACGAACGAGCCGATGGACATGCCGATCGGACGCTTCGCCGGCATCATCGATCCCCAAGGCGCCTCCTTCACCGTGATGCAGCCGGCCGACACCGCCTGATCGCCGGTTACGAGATGGCCACACGATCTCCACAGATCGGCAACTTCGCCGGGGACGGTCGCGGATAGGACTACAGGAACTTACTCACCCTCAACCGAGGAGAGGTTCCATGCTTGGACGAATCCACCGCGGCGCAGGCGTTGCGCTTGCTGTCGGGGCTATCGCGGTCGGTGCTCCCGCAGCGGTTGTCTTGGCGCACCCTTCGCGCGACCATGGCGCACCGTCGCAAGACCAAAAAGGACGATGGACAGACCACGGACGGTCTGGGGACAAAGGACGCTCGGTAGGGCGCAAAGGACGCTCCGGGGACCACAACGGTGGACGGGGCCACAAAGGAGGATCGCGCAAACACGGAGGACACCACAAGAACCCAATCTCCCATGTGCTGCTGGTCTCGGTCGACGGCCTGCACCAGTCAGACCTCGAATGGTATGTCACCAATCATCCCGGCTCCGAGCTGGCCAAGCTGGTCGGCGGCGGCGCCGAGTACTCACAGGCCCACACCCCGATCCCGTCCGATTCGTTCCCCGGCATGGTCGCCCAGGTGAGCGGCGCCAACCCGCGCACGGCCGGCGTCTACTACGACGACGAGTACAGCCACGCCGTGCTGCCCGCGGGCACCACTTCCTGTCACGGTCAGCCGACTGGCGGCGAAGTCATCTACGACTCGCCCGACGACATCAACGCGGGTGCCCTCGACGCCGGCGAGGGTCTCACCGGCCTGCCGGGGAGCATCCTCGAAATGACGGCCCAGCCGCAAACGCTGCTCAATCCGGCCGCACTGCCCGTCAACCCGCAGACCTGCAAGCCGATCTACCCCCACGAATACCTCGAGGTCAACACGATCTTCGAAGTGATCCACGATCACGGCATGCGGACCGCATGGTCGGACAAGCACCCCGCCTACGAAGCCCTCGAGGGCCCGGCAGGCAACAGCATCGACGACCTGTTCACACCCGAGATCGACTCGATCGCCCTGGAACCGAGCGGCAACCCCTATCCGGATGAAATCAGCTGGACCGGAGACAACGCCGCGACGATGCAGTACGACTCCTACAAGGTCCAAGCGGTGCTAAACGAGATCGACGGCTACGACCACAGCCGCGCCACCAAGGTCGGTGTGCCCGCGATCTTCGGGATGAATTTCCAGACCGTCTCGACCGCGGAGAAGTTGCACAGTTCAGACGGTCTGAACGGCGGGTATGAGCCGGGCACCGACACGCCCGGACCGTTGCTGCAACGGGCACTCAACTACATCAACGCGAAGCTGCAAGCGATGGACGAAGAGATCCAAGCGCAGGGCCTGGCGGGCTCGACGGCAATCATCGTCTCGGCCAAGCACGGCCAATCGCCACAGGACCCGAACTCCCTGGTCAAAATCAAGGACGGCCCGATCATCGAAGCGATCAACGCCGCTTGGGAAGCACTGCATCCCGGGTCCGGCAACTTGATCGTGGCGGGTACCGACGACGACGCGTGGCAGAGCTACCTGTCCAACACCTCCCAAGAAGCAGCCGATTTCGTAAAGGAATACCTGTGGAACCACACCGCAACCGGCGTCGCCTACGACGGCTCCACGCGCACCCTCCCGCACTCGGGCCTGACCGAAATCTTCGCCGGCTCCGAAGCGGCGAAATATTTCGGCGTGCCGCTCAGCGATCCGCGCCACCCCGACGTGTGGGGTGTGGTGCAGGTAGGCGTGGTCTACACCGGTGGCAGCAAGGTCGCCGAGCACGGAGGCGCAAACCCGGCCGACCGTGACGTGCCGATCCTCCTCTACGCGCCAGGTGCGGTCCAGCCAGGCACGTATGGCAATTGGGTCGAGACGACCCAGATTGCGCCCACGATCCTGGATCTGCTGGGCCTCGATCCGAATGCGCTGCAAGCGGTCCAGATCGAAGGCACCCAGGTGTTGCCCGGCGTCGCCGCCCACTGACCGTTTTGTCCACCAACGCCGGGCGCCTCTGGTTTGGGGTGCCCGGCGTTGTTGGCAGCGCTACCCCATGGCGGTATCCTTATCGACATGGCATGGTGGAGGGCGTTGGGGGTGTCATCGGCGCTGGTCATGCTCTTGGCCGCCCACGGGACCGCCGTTGCGCCGGCGGCCGACGGCTTGCCCCCGGGAGTGCCTGTGCCCGCGTGGGCCAAGGGCAAGAGGGTGCACTTCGAACCAGTCGAGCCACCAAGCCCCGGCCTGAAGCACGGCCGCGCGAGCGGACCTGTCCCGGACGGTCGGGCCGCGGTTGGTCCAGTTGCATCGAGGGCCAAGGTGGTCCCGCTTACCTCCTCGCCCCCCCGGCTTCGATACTGGGGCGAAACGGTACAGAACGAACCGCGCTTGGTACTCGTGTTCCTGGGAGAGGAATGGGAAAATGGAGGCGCCGTGTCGGTGCGCCACGAACTCGAAGCGACCGCCGAAAGTCTGCCCGGATCGAGCTACCAGGAGATATTGACCCAGTACAGCGGCCTCGACGGCCCTATCTCCTCGCCGCTAACGGGTTCGCCCATAATCGAAAAGTACTATCTCAAACAACCGATCGTATCCAAGGTAGGTCACGCAGCGATCCGCAGCGCAGCAGAGGAAGTCATCAGACTGATGGGCGGAGGCGAAAGCACGAACACCACCTATGCGGTCCTGCCGGCACCGGGTACCGCCGAAGTGGAACCGTTCACCTGCGGGTATCACGAAGAGATGAGCGAGGGTGATAACAGCTGGGTTCCGGGCCCGTCCGTTGCCGCGATCATGGACACTGAACAGCGGATAGGTTGCGAGTCGTCGAAGACCCTCACTCACGAGTACGCCGAGAGCGTCACCGACCCAAGTGGCGAAGGTGGCTGGAGCACCGGAGAAGGCGGCAACGACGAGATCGCGGACCTGTGTAATGGTTTGTACCCTGCGCGATTGGCCGATGGGGCGCTTGTGGCATGGCTGTGGGACGACTCCAAGGAAGCCTGCGAGATCGAAGACAACGCTCCGGTGTCGGTGCCGGTCGGGCCATATACCCAGACGTCAAACAGGAATCCCTCCCTCGAAGGCGCGACGAACCTGAGCCCCGAATCGGAGGCGCTTGAAACCTCGATCTATCCGTGCAACCTGCAGGCTCACTACTACTTCGAATACGGCCCGACTGAAGCATACGTACACAAGACCGCCGAATCTGTCGTTCCGGCCGCGTGGGGAGCCGTCAAAGTGGGCACCACGATAACCGGATTGCAGCACAGCATTCCCTATTACTGGCGAGTGGTGGTCAGGACGAGCAACGGCAGCGCCGAAGGCGTGGCTCACGAATTCACCATACCCTACAATGCGGAAATCCAGGAAGAAAGAGTGAGCGATGTGGGGCTCACGGAAGCCACGCTGCACGGCGAAGTGCGCCCGGTCGGGGTGGAAACAAAATACTATTTCGAATACGGCACCACAACGGCGTACGAATTCAAAACGGCAGAAACAAGCCTTGGGCCGGGAAATGAATTTGTCGCAGTCAGCGCTCCCCTCACCGGACTTGCGCTGGGCACCGGCTATCACTACCGGCTCGTCGCGACCAACAGCCGCGGGACGACAGTGGGAGTAGGCAAAGAATTCGAAACGCTGGGTGGCAAGCCGATAGTGTTCACAGAACCGATATATACCCTCGGCTACGCAGGCGCGACCCTCAAAGGAAGCGTTTACGGGAAAGGCGAGACCACCCAGTTCTACTTCCAATACGGCACCACCGAAGCCTACGGGCAGCGCACCGCCGAACACGAAATCGCGGGAGCGGGATACGAAGAAGAAAAAGAAGCCGTCACTGGCCTCACGCCCGGCACCCCCTATCACTACCGGATCGTTGCGAGGAACAGCTATGGAACGAGCTATGGGCAGGACGAATCGTTCTCGACGCCCCAGGAACCACTGGCGGAAACAACCGCGCCCGAAGCGGTTGGCTACGAAGATGCCACGCTGAGCGGAACGATAGATCCGCGCGGTAAAAAGACAAGCTACCACTTTGAATATGGGACCAGCCCGACCTACGGGGCACATACAGCCGAAGTCACCGCCGGCTCGGGTACAAGCGATGTGCAAACTGTGCAGTCCGTCCACCGCCTGGCCGAAGACACCACCTACCATTTCCGCGTCCTCGCCACAACCCTCTTCGGAACCACCTACGGGGCCGACCGCACATTCACCACCGGCGTCAAGCCGCCCGTGCCGCCCGAACCTCCGGTAGTGCCGCCCATCGAACCGATCGGCCCCGTGTCTCCGATTACGCCGCCGGGTCCGACCGTCACTCCTCCCGCGCCGCCGCCCACGGTCGTCGCGCCGAAAGGTACGACAGCAAGCGCCTGTCCCAAGCAGGCCAAGGCTGCCTTGCCGCTGTCCCTCAACGCCACCAAGAGGGCCGCGCGGGCCGCACTAGCGGCGGCGCCCGAGCGCTACAAGGGCCTGAACGTGAAAGACGCGAAGGTGCTCTGGTCCAAGCTCGCGACCAAAGTCGGTCCTCGCGGCGGTGAGGTTGCCTTCCAATGCGGCAAGGCGATTCAAGCCAAGACTGTTGTTGTGGAACTCAAGTTCCCAAAGGAGCTGCCCAGTGCCAGCCTGGCCGAGGGGGTCGTGTTCGTGTCCCGTTTCAGGAGCGGCTACGAGGTCTGGGAGGTTGCCCACTGACGCGGCTACCTCCCGTCGCCCAGCTCCAATCTGCGCATGAGCGAGGCCAGCTCGCGATGCTGATGCGGGCCGGGCTCGTCGAGTCGCTCGGCAATCCGCTCCCGTACCAGACGGGGCATGCCCTGGGACAGCTTGGCCTTTGCTTCCACGCGCACGGCGCGAAGCCTGAAGGCGACGGTCTGGGGGGCGATTCTCCGCGACAGCTCAAGACCCCCGCCCTCCAATCGCCATCCATCCTCACCGAGTCTCGTCTCGTGACGCTCCAGGGTGCGGCGTAGCACGTCGAAGCGTTCCTCGCCGTCGAGCGATTGAGGTGTCCCATAGAGATGGACGGAGATGTGATTCATCGTGCTCGGAACATTGGTCAGGTCTGGTCGATACCAGGACGCCGAGACGAATCCATGCGCCCCCTCGAAAATCAACAGGGCGGGAGTGCCTGCCTCGATGTCGGCGCATTGCGGGTCCGCGCGCGCAAAATGTCCGGCGACGACAATCTCCTCGTCGGGGTCGTCCTCCAGCAGGAAGAATCCATATGTCGCACGCAGACCATCGTCTCCGTTGGTGACCACGCGCGCCCACCCGTGCTCTTCAACGACGCTTCGAGCCTCGTCGAGGCTCATCGCATACTTAGGCTGAACGTGCACCGCACAAGCCTAGCCATTGCCTCTCAACGGCAGCGTCAGAGTCGGGTGTTCGCTGCACGGGTGGTGGGGTAAGCAGGCTCAGTCGGTCTCGTCGCGCCGCGCGTATAGCTCGTCCACGTGGGACATGCCCTTTGGTGGCAGCATCGCGCCCGCGATCCACAGGAATGGGATGACGAACCCGAGGATCAGCAGGACCCAGTGGCGGTTCTGGAAGGTCCTGAACCCAAGAAAGAACAGCAGGAACAGGTAAATGATGCCCAGTCCGACGTACAGCAACTCGAACCTCCAACCCGATAGCGGTTGAGACACGTTACCCGGCTGCGGAGTGGCGAGTCGGGCGGCCGACAAACAGTGAGCCGTTATGGTGTCTGGCCGATGCATCCCTTCCGCGCAGCCGTCGAAGCACAGGACCTCCAAGCCGCCGTGGCCCTCATGGCAGAAGATGTCCTCTTCCGCAGCCCAGTGGTCTACAAGCCCTACCAGGGTCGAGACGCCGTCGCGCTGCTGCTTGGCGCCGTGGCCCAGGTGTTCGAGGATTTTCGCTACGACCGCGAGATCGGCGCGCCCGGCGCCTCCGACCATGCGCTCGTATTTCGTGCGCGCGTCGGCGATCGCGAGCTTGAGGGATGCGACTTCCTGCACACCAACGAGCAGGGCTTGATCGACGAGATGTGCGTGATGGTCAGGCCCCTTTCGGGCGCCCACGCCCTCGCCGACGCGATGAAGGCTCAGCTCGAGTTGGCCCAGGGCAAAGTCGGCTAGCGAGCTGTGAGCTGGACGATCGGGATCGTCCTGTTGGCCGTGGCCGCTTCGCGGCGGTAGATCTCATACGGCGCAAATACACGGTCGGCCAGATGCCAGATCCTCTCCCGTTCGGTCTCCTCTTCGACCACCGTCGCCCGCATCGGGAAGCCCCCGAACGTCACGTCTGGGTGGGCCTTGAGGTTGTGAAACCAAGCTGGGTGCTTTGGTGCGCCGGCCTTCGAGGCTACGATCGTGACCCTGTCACCATCATGGAAGTAGATGACCGCGTTGCGTCGCCTCGCGCCGCTCTTGGCGCCTTCGGTTTCGAGCAAGGCCGTCGGCAGAATCAGACCCATACCCAGATGGCCCCTGGTAACCCGCAGCAAGTATGGATCGAGCTTCCAAACCACCTTGGCCGAGAAGAGCCTGCCCGCGCGCGTGGTCGAAAACCTCGCGAAAGCTCTGCTGAACGCGCCGCGGGGGCGATTTGGATCCTCGTACTTGAGATAGCCGGAGATCTTCCAAGTCTTCCATACGTCCCGCTCCGTTGCGGGCAATCCCGGATGCGGTGGGGGTCCGTGGGGCGTGAGTATGGGTTGATGTTCGAGAAGGTTCTGGTCGGCTACGCGGGAGAGCCCGCGGGTCACGACGCGATCGTATTGGCCGCCTGGCTTGCCCGGGCGGCCAATGCTCGACTCACGGTCGTCTTCCCCTACCGCCCTCTGCTTGCCCGAGAGACCAGCGAGCAGGCCCAGGTCCGCATCGAAGCCGAGGTCGGCGCGCAGCTTGCCGCTCTCGGCGGTTCTGAGTGCGAGTCAAGCGCAAGCGTCGTTCAGGGCTCATCCGTGGGCGCGAGCCTCACCGAGGGCCCAGCGGTGGCTGAGTACCTATGGAGCTCCTCCTCATGGCCGATCCGGGCTCTTCACGAGCTCGCCAGATACGAGGGAGCCGATCTGATCGTCCTGGGCGCGGCGCCCGCCACGTTGGGCGAGCGCCTCCAGCCGAGCCTGATGGAGCGCCTGGTGCACGGCGCGCCCTGCGCGGTCGCGGTGGCGCCCGCCGGATACGCGGACGCGATCCTCGCGCGACTCCAGCCCGCCTCCGATCGGGACGAGGAGCCCGGCAAGCCCTCCGCGCTCGCCTTACGCGGCCCGACGCGTATCGGCGTCGGTTTCGCCTCCACGCCCGAGGGCCGCGCCGCGACGGAGCTCGCGTGCGAGCTGGCGGGCCGGACAGGCGCCGGCGTGCGCGCCATCGCCGGCGCCGGACTTGAGCCCGCCCTGGCCAGCTACGCCTTCTCCTCGCCCGCACTCCAAGAAGTTGAAGACGAGCTGTACGCCGAGACCAAGCTCGCGCTCGTCCGCGCCTGCGAAGATCTGGGGGTGGGGGCCGGCGTCGCGATCGAGCCTGAAACGGTTCGGGGCGAGCCCGCCAGAGTGCTCGTCGAGCGCAGCTCAGAGCTCGATCTGCTCGTGCTCGGCTCGCGCGCCTACGGCCCTGTGCGCCATGTGCTCTTGGGCAGCGTCTCCGCCCAGGCGATGCGCGAGGCCCACTGTCCTGTCTTGGTCGTGCCCCGCGGCGTGGGAGGAGAGGATGAGCGTCTTCAAGAGCACCCCCCAAACGCTCCCCGACCGGCCTGAGAGCTCGCCCCAGCGAGGCCTCTCCCAGATCGAGGCCCAAGCCCGTCTGGCGAAGCTCGGCGCGCCACCCAAGCCACCCTCCAGTCGCTCCTACCGGAGCATCGTGCGGGCCAACGTGCTCACGGTTTTCAATCTGATCCTGGCTGCTTTCGGCGCCCTCACGCTCGCCTTCGGGGACTGGCGCGATGCCCTGTTCCTGGGCGTGATCGTCGCCAACACCACGATTGGCATCGCCCAGGAGACGCGCGCCAAGCGAGCGCTCGACCGCCTCGCCCTGCTCGTCGCTCCCCGTGCCTCCGCTGTGCGCGACGGCCACCCACGCGACGTGGCGGTCGGCGAAGTGGTGCCCGGAGATCTCTTGCGGGTCGGCCCCGGCGAGCAGATCGTCGCCGACGGCCGGCTGGTTGAGGCCCATGAGCTGCGCATCGACGAGTCGATACTCACCGGCGAGAGCGAGCCCGTCGAGCGAGCCCCCCGGGAGAGCGTCCGCTCCGGCGCCTTCGTGGCCGAGGGCGCCGGCGCGTATCTCGTGGAGGCAGTCGGAGCGGACAGCTTCGCTGCGCGCATCGTAGGCCAGGCGCGAACCTTCAGGCATCCCCGCTCGCCGCTCGAGCAGGCCATCAACCGGCTCCTGTATGGCCTTGTGGTGTTGATGGTGGGCTTGGGAGGCGTGCTCGGCTATTCGCTCTACCACCGCCATGTCTCAACCCACGAAGCGGTCTCCACCGCGGTCGCGGGCGCCGTCAGCCTCGTGCCCGAGGGTCTGATCGTCCTGCTCAGCCTCACCTATGCCGTGGCCTGCATTCGCATGGCTCGCCGCGGCGTGCTCGCCCAGCAGCTCAACGCGATCGAGTCGCTCGCCTCGGTCGAGGTGATCTGCATGGATAAGACCGGCACGCTCACCGAGTCCGCCCTGCGTGTGGCCGGCGTCGAGGCCACCCCGGGAACGAGCGAAGGGGAGTTGACCGACGCGCTCGCCCGGTTCGCCGCCTCCGCCTCCTCGCCCAATTCCACCCTGTTGGCGTTGGCGGAGGCCTTCCCGTCCGAGCCCCGCCAGGCCGAGCAGGAGATCCCCTTCAGCTCCAGACGGCGCTTCTCGGCCTTGCGCTTCGGGGAGCTCACCTATGTCTTGGGTGCCCCCGAGTGCCTCCCGCTCGGCGCTCTGGCCGAGCGGGCGCGCCTGCTCCAACGAGAGGGACGGCGCGTGCTCGCGCTCGCGGTCGGCTCTAGCGCCGCGGACGGCGAGCCCGCGGTCCTCGCCAGCCCCGCAATCCTCTCCAGCCCCGCAATCCTCTCCAGCCCCGCAATCCTCTCCAGTCCCGCGGACAGCGACTCGCCGCCGCGCGACCTGCGCCCGTTGGGCTTGGTGGTGCTGGCCGAGCGTCTGCGTCCCAACGTGCGCGCGACGATCGCCTTCCTGCTCGACCAGGGTGTCGAGGTGAAGGTTCTCTCCGGCGACGCCCCCGCCACCGTGGCGGCGATAGCCCGTGATGTGGGCATCCCCGTCGAGCGTGTCAGCGACGGTGGGGAGATCCCTCAGGCGGCCGAGGAGCTGCGCGACTTCGCGCTCGCCGCAAACGCGATCGGACGGATCTCGCCCGAGGGCAAGCGCGCGATTGTCTCCGCCCTGCACGATGCCGGACGCTACGTGGCGATGGTGGGGGACGGCGTCAACGACGTGCCCGCCCTCAAGCGCGCTCGTTTGGCGATAGCCCAGGGCAGCGGCGCCCAGATGGCGCGCTCGGTCGCCGACCTGGTGCTCGTCGACGGGGACTTCGACGCGATCCCCGCTCTCATCCACGAGGGTCGCCAAGCGTTGCGCAACCTTCAGCGCGTCACCAAGCTGTACGTCACCAAGTCCGCCTTCGCGGCCTTTTTGATCCTCACGATCGGCACGAGCTCTGAGGCCTATCCTCTGCTGCCGCGTCATCTCAGCCTCGCGGCGGCCTTGGCGATCGGCATCCCCACCTTCTTCCTCGCGCTCGCCCCGTCAAGCGGGGGCTATCGAGCCGAGGGCTTCGTACGTCGCGTCGCCCGCTTTGCCGTCCCGGCGGGCACGATCGTCGGTGTGGGCACCGTCACCGGCTACCTGTTCGCCCTACACGACCTCGATTACTCGGTGATCCAAGCGCGCACGATCGCCACCACCGTGCTGGTCTTGGTCGGCCTCTACCTGGTGCTTGTCTTGGAGTCCACCGGCTCGCTGCGCCGCTCAGGGATCGTCGGCGCCATGTGTCTAGTGCTTGCGGGCGCCTATGCCGCGGTCCTGCTGCTGCCCGCCACCCGCCACTTTTTCCAGTTCGCCGAGCCCGGCTCGGGCATGCTCGCCACGGCTGCGCTGGCCGCCGCCGTCTCGATCGGCGCGCTCGTGCTCTCCGGGTTCGGGTTGAGCGCGTCCACACGCTCTGCCGAGCTCACGGGATAGCCTGACCGATGCGTGAACGTTTGAGCCGGAGCGCTTGGCGAACGTATGCCGAGCCAATCGCCGCGGGCCTCGGCATAGTCGTCGGCGGCGCGCTCTATGCGGTCATTGGCGCCGGCGCGGCGGACGTCGCGTGGGCGGCCACCGTGGCGATCATGCTCGTGCCGCTGACCTGGTCGGTGCTGCGCTCCTTGGCCCACGGCGATCTCGGCGTTGACATCATCGCCTTGCTGGCAATGGCCGGAGCGCTCGCGCTGGGTGAGTACTTGGCGGGCGCGGTCATCGCCCTGATGCTCGCCGGCGGCAACGCGTTGGAGCGCTTCGCCTCCGTGCGCGCCCGCCGCGAGCTGACTGCCCTGGCTGAGCGCGCGCCGCGCCGCGCGCACCGCCGTGGCCAGGGCGGCTGGGAGGAGATAGGCGTCGAGGAAGTTCAGATCGGCGACATCCTGCTGGTGCGCGCGGGCGAGGTGGTGCCGACAGACGGCGCCCTCGCAGACGAGTACGCGACAATCGACGAGTCGAGCCTCACGGGCGAGCCGCTTCCCGCAAGCTACGTTCGCGGACAGGCGATCTCCAGCGGCGCCGCCAATGTCGGCGACGCGTTTGAGCTGAGCGCCACCCGCCGCGCGGCCGACAGCACGTACGCCGCGCTCGTTCGGCTAGTGCGCGAAGCCGAGAGGCGCCGCGCCCCGTTCGTACGGCTGGCCGACCGCTATGCCGTGTTCTTCCTCCCGCTCACGCTGGCCATCGCCGGCGCGGCCTGGCTCCTCAGCGGCGACGCGGTACGCGCCCTGGCGGTGCTCGTCGTAGCCACGCCCTGCCCTTTGATCCTGGCGGCGCCGATAGCTTTTGTGGCGGGCCTTTCTCGCGCCGCGCGCGCCGGCGTAATCGTCAAGGGAGGAGCCGCGATCGAGCGCTTGGGCGAGGCCCGCACGGTCCTACTCGACAAGACAGGCACGCTCACGCTCGGCGTGCCCGGCGTCGAGCGCGTGCTCCCTCGCGACGGAATGTCTCGCAATGAGCTGCTGCGTGTGGCCGCTTCGCTGGAGCAGCTCTCCAATCACGTGCTGGCGGCGGCGATCGTGCGCCAAGCCGCGAGCGAGTCGCTTGCGCTCACGCGTCCAGAGCAAGCACGCGAGTCTCCGGGAGAGGGAATCGAAGGGATCGTCGAGGGCAGGCGCATTCTCGTGGGAAGCGCCGCCTGGCTGGCGGCTCACGGAATCGACGCCACGGCCTTGCCCGCCGAGCCGAGCGCCGAGCCGAGCGCCGAGCCGAGTGCCCGATCGCCAGCCGAGCGGGCCAGGGTGCTCGTCGCCTCAGACGGGCGCTTGGCGGGAACGCTGGTGATGGGCGACCGTATTCGCCCCGATGCCCAGCAGCTGGTGCGTCGCTTGCGCAAGGCGGGAATTCGTCATGTGGCGATGGTGAGTGGCGATCGCGCTGACATCGCCCAAGCCGTCGCGGACAGCTTGGGCCTTGATCGCGTCTACTCGCAGCAAAGCCCGGAGGAGAAGCTCCAGGTGGTGCGCTCGATGCGCGAGGGATCGGGCCTTGGACCGGTCGTGATGGTGGGCGACGGAGTCAACGACGCCCCGGCTTTGGCGATGGCGGACGTGGGCGTCGCGATGGCGGGGCTGGGAGCCACCGTGTCTTCCGAGACAGCAGACGCGGTCATCGTCGTGGATCGCGTCGATCGTGTCGCCGACGCGATCGAGATCGGGCAGCGAACCGTGCGCATCGCACGTGAGAGCGTGCTCGTGGGCATCGGCCTGAGCAGCATCGGCATGGCTTTCGCGGCCGCCGGCCTGCTTGCACCCGTGGCGGGCGCCCTCTTCCAAGAGGCCATCGACGTCGCAGTGATCCTTAATGCCCTTCGCGCCCTATCCGGGCAACGGCGAATTCGGGCGCGAAATGAGCGAACTGGTGAAGGGACTGACCCTCCGATATGGCGGCGCCGCCGGGGGGAGAGGTAGGCACACGGGTCGGATGTGCGGCCCGGCGGCGCTCAACGCCATGCTCTTAGGATGCCCGGTGTGAACGCCTCTGCATATGGGTTGCAAGCCCCATATATGCGGAACTCAAGGCTCGACCAGGCCACGTCGGATCGCATAGCGCGTCAGCTCCACGCGGTCGCGCATACCCAGCTTCTCGAGCATGTTGGCGCGGTGGCGCTCAACCGTCTTCTCGCTGATGGTTAGGGCGTCGGCGATCTGGCGGTTGTTGTGTCCCTCGGCGATCAACTTGATCACCTGCAGCTCGCGCGGGGTCAGCGGATCGGGGTGATCTTCGTCCGGTTTGGTGAGGTAGTGGCGGATCACGTCGGTGACGGCGCCGGGATAGAGGAACGGCTCGCCGCGCATCGCGGCGCGGCAGGCGCGCACGACGTCGCGATCGGCCAGCGACTTGAGCACGTAGCCACTGGCGCCGGCCTTGAGCGCTTCGTATAGGAACTGCTCGTTGTCGTGCATCGAGAGCATCAATATCTTCAAAGAGGGACGCTGGCGGTGAATCTCGCGGGCGGCGTCGAGCCCGGTCATGCGCGGCATAGAGATGTCAAGGACGGCGAGGTCGAGCTCGTGGTGGACGAGCGCCATTTGAACGGCCTCCAGTCCATCGCCAGCCTCGGCGCAGACCACAAGGTCGGGCTCGTTTTCGAGCACGAGTCGCAAGCCCTGACGCACCACGGCGTGATCGTCGGCGAGCAGAATGTTTGTCTTCAGCGCAGTCATCCGACCTATCCTTCGATTGGGACCGACAAGCACACCTCGGTTCCGGCGTGCGGAGCACTGATGACCCGCAGCGTCCCGCCGACGAGACTGGCGCGCTCGCGCATGCCGCGGATTCCTCCGCCGTCCAGGCTCGCCTCGCGCAGGCCACAGCCGTCGTCGCGCACGCTCAACCTCAGGCCATCCTCACTCGCACGCAGGTCGATGCCGATACTGGCGGCATGAGCATGGCGGATCGCGTTGGTCACGGCCTCTTGGGCGACGCGGTAGACCACCAGCTCACGCTCTGGCGATTGGGGTGGCAGATCGTCGGCGATGCGGCATTCAATGCGCAGATCCGAGCGCTCGCGCAGTCGTCGTGAGAGGGCTTGCAAAGCACCGGCCAGACCCAGATCCTCGAGCGGCTCCGGCCGCAGACGCTGGGCGATGCGACGAACGTCCTCGATGCTGGTGCGGGTGGTCTCCAGCAACTGCTCGAGCTGGGGAGCGAGCTCGGCGGGCGCCGTCCGCAAGGCGCGCGAAAGGCCCAGCAGAATGCCCGTCAATGTCTGACCCACTTCGTCGTGCAACTCCTGGGCGACCCTGAGTCGCTCGCCCTCCTGCGCGGAAAGCGCTCGACGTGTGCTTTGCAGGCGCTCGCTCTCGAGCTCGTCGAGCATGTCGTTATAGGCCCGCGCGAGCTCGGCGGCCTCCGACGGAGCGCTTGGGACCCCAAGCCGCTCGCCCGATTGCAACGGGTCAACGCATCGCAGCAGCGCCGGCAGACGGGTCAAGGGCGAGAGCGCGTTACGCAGCAGCAGGGCGTTGGCTATTAGTGTGACCGTCAGTGTGACCGCAAGCACCGCAGCGTCGTCGGGGGCTATATGCGCAAATGGGGCCGGCAGCACGATCGCGATCGCCACGGCCATCGTCGTCACCACCGCCGCGTTTAGAGCCAGCACGCGCCAAAAGAGCGGCACGTAGCCTCTGTACGCAAGCCTTACCTTCACCGCGCCCGCGCCTGGATGGAGTGAGCTTGGCGCGGGGATCCCCGGACTGGAAGTAGCCACATCGTCGCCATCGACGATGGGTTCGGCGATGCCAGCCTGTCCGCCCGCTCGATGCATCTGTCAGCCACGCTAGCGTGCTCCCGGGTTCCACCCCAACGAAGATGGGGTCCAGACCTCATAGCGGTTGGCCAGGTCTCAGGCGCGCCCACGTCGCCCTTAGCATGTCGTGCTAGATGCGGCGGGTCTACTGGTTGGTTGTGTTCATGCCTGTTGCGCTTGCGTTGCGATTCGCGGACGCCGAGCCCACGTTGGTGTTCGCGGCTTCCGCTGTCGGCGTCATACCCACAGCCGCGCTGATGGGCGAGGCGACCGAGCAACTCGCCGCACGCGCCGGCCCCGGCATCGGCGGCTTGCTGAATGTCACCTTCGGCAACGCGCCCGAGCTGATCATCGCGATCTTCGCGCTCGCCGACGGATTGCACGAGGTGGTCAAGGCGTCAATTGTCGGCTCGGTGGTGGGCAACGCTCTACTCGTGCTCGGGGCCGCGATGCTTGCGGGTGGTTGGAGGCACGCGCGCCAGAGCTTCGATCGCACAGCCGCCCAGGCCCAGGCGGGCATGCTGCTGGTCACGGTCGTGGCGCTCGCTCTACCAGCGGTGCTTCAGTTGTCGCGACACGAGGGTCTGCCCAGCGTGGGCGAAGTGCGCCACGGATTCCACGCCGACATCAATCGTGTCTCTGTGGCTGTATCCCTGGTTCTCATCGCGACCTACCTGGCGGGTCTACTGTTCTCACTAAGAACGCATCGCGATCTCTTCAACCCTGCGCAAGACGCCGCGGATGCCGCGGAGGGAGCCTGGTCGTTGCGCGCCTCTGTCCTGGTTCTCGCGGCGGCTGGGGCGGGTGTCGCTGTCATGAGCGATCTGCTCGTCGGATCGATCGAGCAGGCCTCAAGCGACATCGGCATATCACAGTTCTTCATAGGCGCTTTCGTGGTTGCGGTCGTGGGCAACGCCGCCGAGCATTACGTGGCTGTGCTCGCCGCCGTCAAAGACAAGATGGATCTCGCGGTCAACATCGCGGTCGGCTCGAGTGCCCAAGTAGGTCTGTTCGTGGCGCCCGTGCTCGTGCTGCTCTCGTTCGCGATTGGCCCATCGCCGATGGCCTTGGTATTCAACGGGTACGAGCTCGCCGCGCTTCTCACCGTGGCCCTGATCGTGCCCGTGCTGGTCTCCGACGGCGAGTCGACCTGGTTTGAGGGCTTCCAGCTGCTCGCGCTCTATGCGGTCTTGGGCATCGTGTTCTACTTTGCCTGAGCGGGATGGGCATGCCCCTGGCTTGTTCGGCCGAATCGCGCCTTACCTGTTCAGGTCGCGTCAAGCTCGCGCACGAGCGAGCCCACTAGCCGGTCGATCTCATCGCGCGTCGCGCGCACCTCAGCGATCGGCCGGCCCTTGGGGTCGGCCAGCTCCCAGTCGATGTAGCGCTTGCCAGGGATGTATGGGCACTCATCCCCGCAACCCATCGCCACCACCACGTCGGCCTCCTCGGCAAGCTCGCCAGTGAGCAGTCGTGGGCGGCGCTCGGACAGGTCGATGCCGACTTCGCGCATGACCTCCACCACCTCGGGATGGACACGCTCGGCCGGGGTCGTGCCGGCGGAGAGGGCGCTGTGGCGCCCATCCGCGGCTCGCTCGAACAGCGCCTGGCTCATCTGCGAGCGGCCCGCGTTATGAAGACACACGAACAGAACGCACGCCATCGTGCGCACTCTCCTCATCTTTGTGCGGCAGCAGCACCTCAGCCGCCTCGGCCGGTGTGACGCCGGGATATAGCACTCTGATGAGCACGAGCGCGCAGGCGCCGCCGACGAGCTGGGCGACCACATATCCAGGCACCGAAGAAGGCGCGATGCCCGCAAAAGTGTTCGAGAAGATACGCCCCACGGTGATTGCGGGGTTGGCGAAGCTGGCGGAGCTCGTAAAGAAGTAGGAGCGTGAGCAAGCCCTGCGCATGGCCGAGGTCGCCAAGGCCCTCGGCGACCCGATCCGCCTGCAGCTCATCGACGTGCTGGGCAAGCATGCCGGCAAGGTTTGTGTCTGCGAGCTGGTGCCGCTGTTCGATATCTCTCAACCGACGCTCTCCCACCACCTCAAGAAGCTCCGCGACGCCGGGCTTGTGGACTCCGAGCGCCAGGGCCTGTGGGCCTACTACTACGTGATCCCCAGTGCTTTGCGGGAGCTGTCCGCCTGGCTGGCATGACTCCCGATCGTGCCAGCTTATACGGAGTTTCGACCGGGTCCTCTCCCGATGCGCCGCCAATCCACCTCGCGTAGCCTCGAGGCACAATGGTTAGCGGAGCAGGCAACGCGGATGCGACGGTCAGAGTGGACGCGACCCCGCGGGTGCTTGCCTTGCTCGAGCGCCTGCAGATCCGTTACGGCCCTCTGGTGATCCACCAGTCCGGCGGCTGCTGCGACGGCAGCTCCCCGATCTGCCTGCCGGCGGCCGAGTTGCCACCAGGGCCCGACGATGTTCTGCTGGGTCGGGTGGGCGACACGCCCGTCTACATCGACGGCGACCAGGACGAGCGCTGGCAGCGACCTTCGTTCTCGCTCGATGTCTCACCTGGACCCGCCATGGGGTTCTCGTTGGAGGGTGTCGAAGGAGTGCACCTCCTCGCGCGCGATTCGTGCACCGTCGAGGATCGCTCAGCGGTCTGATATCGCTCAGTGGTCTATACGGAGAATTACCGGGTTACTCACCGATGAGCGCAGCGCGCAGTGCTCATATGGTGAACCTGTGTTGGGTCGCAGCTTCCGCATAGCGCGCATCGCAGGGATACCCGTGGGTGTGAGCCCGTGGTGGCTTGCGATCGTCGCTCTGATCACATGGTCTTTGGGCGCCTCCTATTTCCCGGAAGCGATTCACGGCATCGCCCCTGCGGCGTCCTATGCGCTCGGCTTGGCAAGCGCCCTGCTGCTGTTCGCGAGCATCCTCGCCCACGAGTTCGGACACGCCCTGGTCGCCCGCCGCGCGGGCATCGAAGTGGAAGAGATCGACCTGTGGTTGCTCGGCGGCGTCTCGCGCATGAAGGGCGAGGCCCACGACCCCCACGACGAGCTGCGCTATGCGCTCGCGGGTCCGCTCGTCACCGCAGCGATCGCGGCCTGCTTCGCCGTGGTCGCGGTGCTCTTGCCACCCTCAACGCCAGCGGCGATCCGCGTTCTGGTCGAATACCAGGCCCTCGTCAACGGCCTGATCCTCATCTTTAACATGCTTCCCGCCTTCCCGCTCGACGGCGGGCGCGTTCTGCGCTCCTTGTTGTGGAGTCGCTCGGGAGACATGGGCAAGTCCACGGCCACGGCCGCGAGCGTCGGTCGCGGCTTTGGCTATGTGATGATCGGCCTCGGCCTGCTTGAGTTCCTGAACGGGCAGCCGACGGGTCTGTGGCTCGCCTTCATAGGCTTCTTCATAGTCATGGCCGCCGGCTCACAGGCGGTCGGTGTCCAAATTCAGACGGCGCTCTCCGGCGTCCACGCCTGCGACTTGATGTCCACGCCGGTAGTGAGCATCCCCGAGCGCATATCCGCGCTGCAGGCCACCACCGACTATTTCGTGCCCTACCGCTACACCGCCTTCCCCGTGGTCGATGATGCCGGTCGGGCAACCGGCTTGTTGAGTATCGCCCTCGTGGACCGGCTCACCCGCAGCCAGCGTGCGACCCAGTGGGTCACCGAGATCGCCGACCACGACCCCACCTTGATGGTCGGCGGCGACGAAGATGTGGCCGGCATGTTGGAGCGTCCCGCCTTTGCCCGTGTCGGACGCGCAGCCGTTGTCGACTCCGAGGGAGCCCCGATCGGTCTGCTCTCGATAACCGACGTTCAGCGCGCCCTGCGTGTCGCCCAGGTCGCCGACCGCGCCGGAAGCGGCGTTACCCACGCGGGCGGCTTCAGTCGCTGAGGTGCTCGCTGTCGGCCTCGCCGTAGATCGCCTCTGAGGGCTCCTCGTCGATGCCGTCTGCGTCCCGCATGATGCGGGCCGGGCGGTGCTCGTCGCCATGGGAGGCGTGTTCGATCAGCTCCTGCTCGGCCAGCTCGAAGCCCTCCGCCTCGCCGCCTCCGGCTTCCTCCACCGAGCGGCGCTCCTCGCGGTGGCGCTCGTTGCGATTCATCAGCGGATCGGCGCGGGTCTCGTCAGCCTGTGTGGGGGTGCCCTCGTCCATGCGTTGCACTCTACCCGTCCTCCAGGCCGTCAAGCATCCGCAAGGGGAGAGGTCACGCGCGGAACACTTCTTCTGCTCCGCGCGCGACCGTCTCCGTGGCGCCCAGTTAGGGAGTTCTGGGCGTCTGCCTGTCCCGGTGGATGATGCGCCATCTTCATCGCCCTCGGGTCGGGGGGCGACGCTGAGACCACAATGGCACGGTCGGGGCAGCTGTATACGGTCATCAAGCCTTGCGCTCCCGCTCCTCCAAGCCGGCGCGCAACACGCGCACCTGCTCGATGAGCTTGCGGTTATCGCTGCGCAGCCGCGCGGCCTGCCGGCGTGCGGCCGCCATTTCCTGTGCGAGTATGGGCAGCACCCGGCGCAGGCTTTGCAGACGGTCGAGCAGTTGCTCTCTTTCGGCGGCCTCGGAGGCGCTCGGGCCCAGCCGTGGCCGAGCAGGGGAGTCGACCACAGGTAGCTCCGTCACTGGGACTGCCGGTATTGCGATTGTTGACACGGATTCTTTCCTCTCGGGCGTTTGCTCGACACGCATATTCCCGTCTGTCCACTTCGCGTCCATCCGCAACCACCACGCGCCCCGCTCGGGGATTTCCCACGAGGGGTGATCGTTGTGGTGCTTGGCACAGGAGGTTGTTCGTCGGTTGAATAGTTCTGGATTACTCCTCGGTTGAGTAGTTCGCCGCAATCGGACACGGCTTTACGCGGCTGCCGGGTCGGCTACCCATGCCTAATGTGCGATCCATGTCCAACTGCATGGTGCTCGGCTACGACCGCACAGACAGTGCGCGCACGGCCGCGAAGTGGGCGGTCGAGCGGCTTCTGCCGGACGGCAAGCTCGTGATCGTCCACTCCTGCCGCCCTCTGCACGCTCCGCCCTCGCCACTCGCGGGCCCCGAGGAGCGGCGTCGTCTCGGCCGCGATCTCGTGGACGAGTTCCTGCTCGAGGGAGAGAACTCCATGTTCGATATCGATATCGAGGTCGAAGTCTTGGACCAGGATCCCGTCTCAGCGCTTTGCGACTCGGCCGCCCATTATGGCGCCGAGGCAATCGTGGTGGGCAGCAATCGCCACTCGCAACTGCGAAGGGCTCTGGGCACTGTGACCACCGAGCTGCTCCAGCGAGCTCCGGTACCGGTCGTGGTCGTACCCCAACTCGTCCGGGTCGACGCGGTCTGATCGGGCGAGCCCCTCCCGGCCTCTCATGGCACCAGCACGGCGGCGCCGGTGAAACGACCGGCGCGCAGGTCCTCCAGCGCCATGGCCGCCTGCTCCAAAGGGTAGATCTTCACGTGCGTGCGGACTGGCACTTCGGGCGCCAAGGCCAAGAACTCCTCGGCGTCCGCTCGGGTCAAGTTGGCGACCGAGCGCAGTGTCCGCTCTCCCCACAGAATCTCGTAGGGAAAGGCAGGAATGTCGCTCATGTGGATGCCCCCGCACACGACCGTCCCTCCCGGAGCCACCGCGCGCAAGGCAAGCGGCACAAGCGCCCCATCCGGCGCGAACACGATCGCCGCCTCCAGCGGAGCGGGAGGCGGCTCCTGCGAGGGTCCCGCCCACGTGGCGCCCAACTCCAGCGCGAAGCTCTGCGCAGCCGAATCGCCCGGGCGGGTGAAAGCGAAAACTTCACGGCCCTGCCACACGGCGACCTGGGTGATGATGTGGGCGGCTGCGCCGAAGCCATAGATGCCGACGCGCCTCGCCTCGCCGCACATGCGCAGAGAGCGGTAACCGATCAGTCCGGCGCACAACAGCGGGGCGGCCTGCTCGTCGGGGTAGCCCTCAGGGAGAGGGAAGCAGTAGCGCGCGTCGGCGACGGTGTACTCGGCCATTCCGCCGTCGATGTCACAGCCGGTGAAACGGGCCTTCGGGCACAGGTTCTCGCGACCGCTGCGACACCACTCGCATTCTCCGCAGCTCCAGCCCAGCCAGGGAACGCCGACGCGCTGCCCGCCAGGCTCAACGGTCGCGACGATCTGATGGCCCAGGACGCGCGGAGGCGCCTCCACCTTCACCTCGCCGTCCAGCAGGTGCAGGTCGGTGCGGCACACCCCGCATGCCTTCACGTGCAAGAGCAGCTGTCCCGGTCCCGGCTCGGGAACCGGAAGCGTGGCAGCGCGCAGGGGCAGGTCCGGACCATCGAACACGATCGCATGCATCTGATCGGGCATATTCGTGAAGATAGACGGCGAGTGACATGACCAGCGGCCTCTACTTCGACCACCCGGCTTGCCTGGAGCACGACCCGTGCGCCCACATGCCCACCCACCCGGACACGCCCGAGCGCCTGCTGGCGGTCGAGCGGGCGTTGGCCGAGCGCGACTGGCTGGGCTGGGAGCGGCGCCAAGCGGCGCCTGTCGGCGAGCGCGAGCTGGAGCTGGTGCACAGCGCCGACCACGTCCGCGCGATTGCAGACCTGTGCGCGGGTGGAGGCGGGGCGATCGACGCGGACACCTATGTCGGCGAGGCGTCATATCATGCCGCCCTGCACGCGGTCGGCGGGGCCTGCGCCATGACCCACGCACTGATTGCAGGGGAAGCCGAGTTCGGCTTTTGCGGTGTACGGCCCTCCGGGCACCACGCCGAGCCGGCGCGTGCGATGGGCTTCTGTCTGTTCAACAACATCGCGATCGCCGCCGAGTATGCGATCCGGGAACTGGGCGTCAAGCGCGTGTTCGTGCTCGACTGGGATGTCCACCACGGCAACGGAACCGCCGAGGCGTTCCGGCGGCGCTCGGACGTCCTGTTCGCGAGCATCCACCAGTCTGGCCTCTATCCCGGCACCGGGCCCTTGGGCGACGTCGGCAGCGGCGAGGGCGAGGGCTACACGATCAACCTGCCTGTGCCCGCGGGCAGCGAAGAGGACTTGTGGCTGTCCTTGCTCGAGCACATCGTCTTGCCGGCCGCGAGCGCCTTCGAGCCCGAATTGGTGCTGGTCTCAGCCGGTTTTGATGCCCACCGGGCCGATCCTCTGGCGGGCGTGCGCTTGGAGACAGATTCCTTCGGCGAGATGACCCGGCATGTGCGCGACATGGCGCGAAGCGTGGGCGCTCCGCTCGGCGCGGTCCTGGAGGGCGGCTACGAGCCTGCGGTCCTGGCCGAGTGCGTAGTCGAGACGCTCCAAGCTCTCGGCGACTCCCAGGAGGCCCATTGGGCCGCGCCCGAGCCTCTGCTCACCTCGCGCGCCGCGGCCCAGATAGGCCGCTACTGGCCGCTGTGACACGCGCCTGCGCGGTTCTACTGGCCGCTGTACACGCGTCGCGCCCGCGCGGGTGGGTGCCGATCGACCTGCCCTACGCGCGCGCGTAGGAGCCGACTCAGGAGTCTTTGATCAAACCGCGTTTGAGCGCGTAGCCGACAAGCTCCGCGCGCGAAGACAAGTTGAGCTTCTGCTGGATATGCGCCCTGTGGGTCTCCACCGTGCGCACCGACAGAAACAATTGCTCGGCGATCTCGGCATTGGTGTGGCCCAAGGCGATCAAACGCAGGACATCCACCTCGCGCTCGCTCAGATCGTCCGGCGGGCCGGGCGCCGGCTCTGAGGCCAGGCGCGCGCCGAGACGCGGGTTGAGGTAGCTCTCTCCCCGTGCGGCTCGGCGGACCGCCTCGACCAGCTCGTCGTCGGCGGCCTCCTTGAGCACATATCCGATTGCCCCGGCGCCGAGGGCGTGACGCGCGAACGCCGGCTCCTGTTGCATCGTCAATACCACGATCTGAGTCTCCGGGCTGTTCTTGCGGATCTCGGGGATCGCCTCCAAGCTGGAGCCGCCCGGCATGTTCAGGTCGAGCACCAGTACCGCCGGATGGTGCCCGCGCACGTAGCGTTCGGCACTTTCGGTGTCGCCGGCCTCCGCGACCACCTCGAAATCGCTCTCACTCTCCAGCAGCAGGCGCAGCCCGCTGCGCACGACCGCGTGATCGTCAGCCAAGACGATGCGAATCGACTCACTCGCATTCCCGGGACCCTCGCCCATGGCTCCTCCCGCCTGCTGACCCTGTTCTGTCACGTGCGAGACGCTAGCGCTTGCGCAGACGGCTCGCTTACGGAGAACTACGGGTGTCGGCGTGGGCCTGTACTGATGCTCGCCAGCCGCGCCCCCCTCCGGTCGCGCCGATGCAGCCCGCGCGCCCCCACCCGGCCCCGATCCTCGGGGCGTCCCGGCGCTCATACCTGCGTCATGCCGAGCCTCGACCAGTCCCATACGACCGGGTCCGATCTTCTCCTCAGGAAGTCCAAAAAACCTCTAGCTCAAAGGAATGAACCAATGAACAAGAAGACCCTCACACGCTTGGTCGCCTCGTTTGCGGCCGTCGGCGTAGCGGCAGCCGTTGCCGGACTCGGCACGTTCGCCACATTCACCAGCTCAACCTCCGCGAGTCACACGATCTCCTCGGGGACTGTGGCAATCAACCTTGCTGCCTCCGGGACCGCCAATCGCCTCACGGTGGGAGCGAATAACGTGGTGCCCGGCGACACGATCCAGCGTGTGGCCGACCTCACCAACAGCAGCGGCTCCGGCGGCGACCCGCTGTCGGCGACCGTACTCACCACGACCGCCTCGCCCAGCTCCCTGCTCGACACCGAAACGGCGAACGGTCTGCAGATGGCGATCGACAAGTGCTCGAATGCATGGACCGAGGCAGGCAGCGCGCCCGCCTACACGTACACCTGTAGCGGCACGACAAGCACCGTGCTGGCCTCACGACCGGCGATCGGCGCCAACCTGGCGCTGTCCGGTCTTGCCTCGCTGACTCCCAGCTCGACCGACCACCTGCGGGTGACCTTGAGCCTGCCCAGCGCGGCGCCGAACACGATGCAGAACCAGACGTCGACCATCTCCTACAACTTCGTCGGCACCCAGCGCGCCGGCGCCAACAAGTAGGAGCACGTAATGGCCTCCCGAACAGCATGGGTATTCCTGCAACGAGCGCTGCTCGCCGTCGGCGTGCTCATGCTGCTCGGGCTGGCCGTCCTTCCCCGTCTGGGCGCTTACCGGACGGCGACAGTGCTCACCGCGAGCATGCGTCCCACCTTCGCCCCCGGCGACATCGTCGTGACCGAGCCGGAGCCTGTTTCATCCGTACGCGTCGGCCAGGTGATCTCCTACCGGGTGCCGGTCGGCGAACACCAGATCGAGACCCACCGAGTCGTCAAGATCGTGCAAGGTCAGGGCACCTCCAACCCCGTGATCCAGACCAGGGGCGACGCCAACCAGGCCAACGACCCGTGGACGGCCCGCCTGCAAGGCGCAACCGCCTGGCGTCAGGTTGCTGTCATTCCAAAGCTCGGTTACGTGGTGAACGCGCTGCGCGGGCGCGCCATCGAGATAGCGGCGGTGCTGATCGCCCCGATCGTCTTGGTCGCGCTCTTGCTTTCGGAGATCTGGAGCGGAGCCGGCGCGGACCCCGCCTCCGAGCAACAACGCGAACGGCGCGAGCGCCGCGTTTCGCGCAAGCCCTACTTCGGGCCCGAGCGCCGGATCGGCGGAGACCGGCGGATCGGTCGCTCACGCCTGCCCCGCCCGGCGATTGCCTGGCAGACCCAAACATCCGCCGCCGGCCCTTCGCCATGGGCGGGCGCCCGCCCGGCCACAGATTGAGGAGGAGTCATGTCGCGCTACGCATCCACAGCTGTTGCTGCAATCGTCACATTGGTCGCGCTCACAGGCGCCCAAGCCGCGTTCGGCGTGTTCAGCGCCAAAGTGACCGGCGGCCCGATCACCGTGGCGAGCGCCACCCTGTCGGCGCCGAAAACGGTCAAAGTGGCCCAGACCAAATGCAAGTCCAACCACACGCCCGAAATCCTCGTCGAATGGACAGCGACCAGCTCGGCGGCGGCGACCGAATACGCCATCGAACGGGCCACATCGAGCAACGGTCCCTACACCGAAGTGGCAAGCATCTCGATCTCCCAGCACTCCTACACAGACAGCAGCAGCCAGCTCGGCTACTCCACCACCTACTACTATCGGGTGAGCGCCACGGTCGAAGCGTGGAGCGCCGCCTCAACGTCCGTAGCGGTGAAAACGCTCAGCAAATCCTGCGCATAGCTACTTCGCGCGCCGGTAGCGATAGCCGAAGCCCCGCACCGTCTCGATCGGAGTGGAGCCGGACCGGTCGGGGTCGAGCTTATGACGCAGGTAGCCCACATACAGCTTCACCTGCTCGGGTGAGACGCCATAGGCGTCGCCCCAAACCAGCTCGAGCAGCTGTTCGCGGCTGAGCACCTGGTTGGGGTGGCGCACGAACACCGCCAACAGCTTGAACTCCAGGGGTGTGAGCGTGATTGCCCGCTCTTCGTAGAGCACCACATGCGCCGCGAAGTCGATCGACAGGCGCCCGTCCGCGTAGGTGGCCTGTTGCTCGCCACTGGGCTGGGCCCTGCGCAACAGCGCCCCCACGCGCGCCACCAGCTCCTGGCGGCCGAACGGCTTGACCACGTAGTCGTCGGCGCCGCCATGGAGCCCGCGCACGCGCTCAAGCTCGCTCTCGCGCGCGGTCAGCATCAGCACCGGCACGTCGCTCAACTCTCTGATCCGCTCGAGCGTCGCCCACCCGTCGAGCTCTGGCATCTCCACGTCCAGGATCACCAGATCGGGCGCCGCAGCGTAAAGGTCGCGCAGACCCGAGCGCCCGTCGGCGGCCTCGCGCACGTCGTGACCGGCGCGCTCCAGCAGACCGCGCACGACGCCCCGCGTGACCTCGTCGTCGTCGACCACCAGCACCCGCGAGCTGCTCATACCCCGCTCACACCTCGCTCCCACGGAGATCCGACGAGCCGGGTCGAGTATGAACTCATGGCACGAATAGTCATCAGCGAGCCCCACACCGACGTTCGCACCCTGATCGCCCGGATGGTCCTCCAGTTGGGCCACGAACCGATCCTCCTCGACGCTCCCACTCCCGAGCAGTTCCTCGGAGCCGACCTGTTCCTGGTCGAGCCGGCTGCCCCGATCGGTGCGATCCTGGCCAAGGCGGCGAAATTGATCCGGCCCGAGATGCCAATCGTGTTCGTCAGCGTCGAACCGCCGCCCGAGCTGGATGTCGAGCCGGTCGCGCACATCATGAAGCCGTTCACGACCGCCCAGTTGCGCGAGGCGATCGATTGCGCGCTGACTCCCCGGCGACGTCGCTGCGCCTGATCGCCGGCGCGCCTCGCGCTTCGTTTGGCAGAAAGAGGTAGGGGCTGCTCGAATCAGTCGGCATAGGCGCGCCTGATGCCCTCCAGATCCCCCAGGGCCTGGAGGAACGTGTCAAGAATGTCTGGGTCGAAGTGGGCTCCTCGCTCCGCCTGCATCATCTCCACGGCCGTCTTGACGGGGAAGGCGGGGCGGTACACGCGGTCACTGGTGAGGGCGTCAAACACGTCGGCTACCGCTGCGATCCGGCCCTCCACCGGGATCTCTTCGCGTGAAAAGCCCCTCGGGTAACCGCTGCCGTCCCAGCGCTCGTGATGGGTGTAGGCGATGCTCGCACCCAGCTGCACGACCTCGGAGCCCGAGCCTGCCAGCATCCGGTATCCGGCCTCGGTGTGGGTCTTGATGATCTCGAACTCCTCGCTTGTCAGCTTGCCGCGCTTGAGCAACACGGTGTCGGGCACCGCCACCTTGCCGACGTCATGCAACTGACTTGCCAGACGCGTGCGCTCGGCGTGTTCCGCATCGAGACCGAGCTTGTGCGCGAGCGTCTCGCAGTAGGAGCTCATGCGCTGCAGGTGGTGGCCTGTCTCCTCGTCTCTGAACTCGACCACCCTCGCCAGACGAAAGATCGTCTCGGCCTGGCTCATCCAAACCTTGCTCTCCGAGCGGCGCAGCTCCTCCATCGCGTCCTCCAGGCTGGCGCTGCGCTGCGCGGCCGTGGCCTGCAGGCTACGCAGCATGCGCTGGCTCTCGAGCTCCAGCGAGCGGCGATGCAAGGCATTGGCGACGTTGATCAACAGCTCGCCGGCGCCGACCGGCTTGACCACATAGCCGAAGGCGCCCAGCTCGATCGCTGTCATCGCCAAACGCTGGTCGTCCTCGCCGGTCACCATCACCACGGCCGCGTTGGGGTGCTCGCTGCGGATATGCGCCAGCAGGTCCACACCAGATTCTCCTGGCATGTTGACGTCCAGGAGGACGAGCTCGTAGTCGCCGTGGACCAGCAGCTCGCGCGCGTCGATGGCGTTGGCGGCCGCGTCGCAGGCGTACCCGCGCTCTCGGACGACTCGCTCGGCCCAGCCACGCAGGGCATCGTCGTCGTCGACGATCAACAGCTCGGTCATTGCCATCACACCTCCGCTGCGATGGGTTTGGGGAGGAAGAGAGTGGGGGCCTCCGGTGTGCTGGGCTTGGTAGGGATGAGGAGGGCGCGCCAGGTCATCGGGCCAGCACCTGCTCCACCTTGGCCAGCAGGGTGGCCCCCGAAAAGGGCTTGTCCAGCAGCTCGAAGTCGCCTTTCATCTGGCCTTGGGCACTCAGGATCGGCTCGGCGAAGCCCGACATGAACAGCACCCGCGCCTCGGGGTGCTCGTGCCCGAACAGCTCGGCCAGCTGGGTGCCGGCCATGCGCGGCATGATCACGTCGCTCAACAGCAGGTCGATCGGTCCTTCGTGCTCGCCCGCCACCTGCAGCGCCTCCTCGCCGTTGGCGGCGAAGATCACCTCATAACCGTGGCTTGTGAGGATGCGACGGCTCACTTCGCGCAGAGCGTGCTCGTCCTCGACCAGGAGGATCGTTAAGAGGTTCGTCACTGGAGCCGGCTGAGGCTCGCTTGCGGCCTCCTTGAGCTGCCTGTCGGTCGCCGGCAGCAGGGCAGTGAGGGTGGTGCCGATGCCCCGCTCAGAGTAGATGTGGGCGTGGCCTCCGGCCCGGGTCATGATTCCATACACCGTGGCGAGCCCCAGGCCCGTGCCCTGGCCGGGGGGCTTGGTCGTGAAGAACGGGTCAAACGCGCGTGCAAGGACGTCGGCGGGCATGCCGCTGCCGGTGTCCGCGACGCGCAACCGCACGTATGGGCCGTGCTCCAGCTCCGTGTCGCCGGAGCCGTAGAGCTCATCGACATCCACGTTGGCGGTATCGATCGTCAGCCGTCCGCCGTCGGGCATCGCGTCGCGCGCATTGATCGCCAGGTTGACGAGCACCTGTTCGAGCTGGCCGGGGTCCATCAGCACCGACCAAAGCTCAGGGTCCAAGGAGCTGACCAGTTCGACGTGCTCTCCGATCGTGCGGCGGAGCAGTTGCTCGACATCGGCCACGACGGCGTTGACGTCGACCACTTCGGGCTGGACCACGTCGCGGCGAGCGAAGGACAGCAGCTGGCGGGTGAGATTGGCGGCGCGCTCGGAGGCCCGGCGGATCTGCTCGACATCCTCCAGCGTACCCTGCCACTTGCTGCCGCCCGGGAGTTGTGCCGCCGCTTCCAAGTCGTGGGAGACGAACGCCGCGTAGTTGATGATGACCGCCAGCAGGTTGTTGAAGTCGTGCGCGATCCCCCCCGCCAGCTCGCCCAGGCTCTCAAGACGCTGCGCCTGATGCACGCGCCGCTGGACCCGATGTTGCTCTTGGTCGGTTCCCATCCGACTGGTTTCCTGCACACCGCTCTTTTACCTTCAGAACGTATCCTTCAATCGGAATGTTGGTAGGAGCGTTTTTACCTCCCAGATATTCGGGTACCGCCATTAATGGAAATCGAGGCCGACGAACATGCTCTGCTCGCTATATGCCTTCGCCTGGCAGGAACTCATTGGTGAAAGGCGGGAGCGCCGCACCGTTGGGATTGGAGCGGATGAGTTTGTGGGAGTACATCCAGTTCGAGAATGCCGCCCAAGCGGAGGGGTCCTGCCAGCCGTAGACCTTTTCGCGGTTGGCCGGCGTCATCGCCGGCAGTGTGGCTGTGATCGAGGCCAGCTGTAGCTTGCCCAGGGCGGAAGGGTTGGCCTTCACGATCAGCGCCGCGGCCGCAACCGGGTTGGCCTTGACCTGCTGCTGTCCCTGGGTGAGCGCCTGCAGAAAGGCTCTCAATTCTTGTCCCCGCTTGCCCGCCTCGTCTTCGCGCACGACCAGGACCAGCTCGTCGTAGCTGGGCACGCCCGCCTTGTCGATCGGGATCACCACAGGTTTCTTGTGCATCTGCGCAAGCTGGATCGCCTCGTAGTTCCAGTAGCCGCCCAGCGTGGCTGCGACCTTGCCCGAGAGCATCGAACCGACGAGATTGAAGCCCACATCGCTTTCGGTGACCGAGGCGGGGTTGACGCCTGCCGCCTGCAGCGCGGTGTGCAGCTCGGCGGCCTGGTAGGGGATGCCGGCCGTGCCCACCCTCTTGCCGGCCAGGTCCGCCACCTTGCTCACGTGGGCGCCCGGCAGGGCGATGATCGAGGTCAGCGGACGCTGCACGAGCGCGCCGATCGAAACCACTTTCAGGCCCTCCGCGCGCGCAAGCAGAAGCTCTGGCTCATAGGAGATCGCCATGTCCACCTTGCCGGCCGCCAGCAGCTTCAAGGGTTCGGCTGTTTCGGTGGGTACGACAGGCTTCACGTCGAGCCCGGCCTTGGCGAAGTCGCCGTTGGCGATGGCCGTGTACAGCGGCGCGTGGTCGGCGTTGGGGAACCAATCGAGCATCACCGAGAAGGGCGTCGTGCCGGGTGCAGTGACGACATCCTGCTTGGAGCCGCACGCCGAGAGCGCCGGCAGACAGGCGAAAGCGAGCGTCAGCGCCAGCGCACGGCCGAGGCGCTCGCCGCCGCGGCGCAGGCTCAGGTGGCGGAGGGCAAGGTGTGCTCGGCTCGGCTTCGACGCTGCTCTCAATGGATCTCTCCTCTTGGTTTTTGCGCCCAGGGCGCGAGCACGCGCTCGGCCAGGGCCAGGGTGTAGAAGCAGGCGATCGCGAACACGAACAGCACGACCGCCGCCGCGTAGGCCCTCGGGGTCTGCAGCGCGTTGATGTCCGCGTTGATCTGGTGACCGAGACCGGCGTAAGGACCCGTGGTGGCGGTCGAGGTCTCCGCGATGTAGGCGCCGATCACGCCCACGGCCAGAGCGATCCGGGCGCCGCTGAGGGCCGCCGGCACAGCCGCAGGCAGCTCGCCGAAACGGAGCGCCTGCCAGCGCGAGGCGCCGAGCGTGCGCAACAGCTTGAGCTGGTCGGGGTCGACCGAGGCCAGGCCGTCCACGGTTGTGACGACGACCGGGAAGAAGCAGATCAAAACGATCACGAACAGCTTGGGCAGGACCCCAAAGCCCCACCAGAACACGAGCAGTACGCCGATCAATGCGATCGGCACCGCCTGGGAGCCGACCGCGAGCGGATAGACGGCGCGGCGCAAAATGGGGGAGAGGTGGATCAGCACACCCAGCACGAAGCCAAGCATGAGCGCCAGCAGCACGCCCAGGCCGACCTCTTGAGCGGTCAGTTCCAGGTTGGCCGCCAACAGGCCCGCGTTGTCCCAGGCTTCGGTTGCGACTTCGTGCGGGGCGGGCAGCACGATCGAGCTGACCGAGCCGAGGTCCGCGTACAGCTCCCAGGCGCCCAGGAGAGCCAGCGCCAGCAGCGCCGCCGGCAGTCCGCGAGCGATGCGCTCGACCATCGCGCGACGTGATGCCCTATGCGCGCGCGGGGGGGTGGTCTGCGCGGGACTCATCGTGCGGCGCTTTCCGATGCGCCCAGATGGAGCGCCTGGAGGGCTTGCTCGCGCTTGGCCACCACCGCGGGATCGGTGCGGGTGCGGGGCCTGGGCAAATCGACCTGTAGCTCGGCCACAACGCGGCCGGGGCGAGCGGACAGTACGGCGACGCTGTCGGCCAGCACGATCGCCTCCTCGACATCATGGGTGACGAGCACTACGGTGCGCGGTTCGCGCACGAGCGCGCCGGTCAGCCATTCCTGCATCTCCTGTCTGGTGATCGCATCGAGTGCCCCGAACGGCTCATCCAGGCACAGGACCGGCTTGCCGGAGAGCAGCGTTCTGACGAAGGCGACCCTCTGGCGCATTCCCCCCGAGAGCTCGTGGGGTCGAGCTCGCTCAAAGCCGCCGAGGCCAAGCTCGGCAAAAAGCTCTGTTCCGCGTGCGCGCGAACGCGCGCGCGAGTTACCCCCTATGCGCAACGCCAGTGCCGCGTTGTCAACCGCACTCAGCCACGGCAGCAGCAGGTCGCGCTGAGGCATCAGCACGGCAGGCTCGCCTTCGATCGTACCCCTGTCAGGTTGTTGCAGGCCGCAGATCAACTCCAGCAGAGTTGTCTTGCCGCAGCCGCTTGGGCCCACGACCGCCAGCACCGAGCCGCGCGGGGCACGCAGGGAGACGTCTTGCAGCGCCTGCACTTCTGCCCCCCGGCCGTCCTTGTAGGCGCGGTTGACTCCGCCAAGCGCGATGCCGTTTGGCTCCAGCGGGGCGTGGCTATGGTCTGCGCCCTGGGCCTGCTGCGTGGGGCCTTCACGTGACTCGATCTGCGTCTGCACTGAACTCCCTCCGCGGGCATTACCCCACAGGTTCGAAGGGTCGGCGTTGGGGGCTATGAAACCCATCGAACGCCATCTCAGCCGGCCTCCGCCAGCTCCCCTGTTGTCAGGCGTTAGATGTTAGCGCCGGACGGGTGGACAGGGTTGTATGTAGCTTTTTGTGGAATTCACAATCGTATATATATTTTGTATATACTTTGGTAAATTCAACAAAAATGGATATAACACCTGCCCGGTAGACCATCGTCCCGGACCTGATCACTGCGAGCTCTTACGGGCCTACCACCGCGCGCTCTTACGCGCCTATCACCGCGCGCTCTTACGCGCCTATCACCGCGCGCTCTTACGCGCCTATCACCGGTCGGGTGAGCGCCTTGACGAAGTCCTCCAGCTGGGCGGTCGTCCAGCACTCAAAGGCGGTGCAGTACTCCTCATAGGCGGCGATCACGGAGTCGCCATAGTTCCAATATAGGCGCGGCTCCGGGTTCAGCCAGAAGGTGCGTCCCGCGCGTGCCGCCACTTGGCTGAACAGGTCGGCGCGGGGGTCGCGGCCGTTGGTGCGTGCGTCGCCCAAGACGATCACGGTGGCGCGGGGGTTCATGTCGTCCTGGATCAGCTCCAGGAGCTCCATCCAAACGCGCCCGTAGTCGGTGTAGCCAGAGATGTCGGCCACGCCGGCGTCGGTCGATATGCGCTCGGAGACAGCTTTGAAGTCGCGCTCGTGCTCGAATACGTCTGTGACCTCGCTGATCCGCTCGATGAACACGAACGATCGCATCTTGCGAAACGAGTCGTGCAATGCGTGCAGGACCGACAGGAAGAAGACCGAGGCCGAGGTCACGCTGGTGGAGACGTCGCACAGCACATAGATCTCCGGGCGCTTGGGCCGGCGTGGGCGAAAGCGCAGCTCGACCGGCACCCCGCCGGTCTGCAAGGAGGCCCGCATCGTGCGCCTGACGTCGACGTGGGCGTGGCGGCGGTGCCCCCGATTCTGCTTGCCTTGGGTAGCCAGCCGCCTGCGCAACTGGGCGACCACCCTGTGCACCGCCGCCAGGTCGGCCAAGGGCCCCGACGGCAAGGCTCGGTCCAGCTCCCCCAGAGGCCGCGCGGGGGGTAGGCGTCCGGAGCGCTGCACCTGGGTGCGTTCCAGCTCGCGACGCATCAACGCCTCGAAGCGGCGCAACGCATCGCGCGGCACGCCGTCGCGGCGGGGGTCGTCCCGAGGCAGGTCGGGTTGGGGCTCGGCCCGCAGGCCGAGCGCGCGCCTGATCCGCTGCACGTCCACGCCGATCACCCCGCTCCCCTGCTCGGCCTGGCCGAAAGTGGCGATCGCCATGCGCGCCAGGTCCCGCATCGCGCCCTCCGCGCCGTCGCGCAAAGCCTCGGCGATCTGGCGGCGCAGGGCTTCCAGTTCGTTTTCGGACAGGTCGCTCAGGTCAAACTCCGAAGTGCCTGTTTCCTGCACGCCCTGGCGCACCGACTCGATCTCTACGGCACGAAAGAAAAAGCGATCGAAGACCAACTCGTACGTACGTCTATCCTCTTGACTCTTGGCCAAAGTGGCTGCGAGGGCCTCTCTGAACTCGCCCTGTGAGGTCCATGGGATCTCGCGCAACACGGCGAACGCGTCGAGCAGCTCCGAGGTGCCGACCGCCACGCCCTCGGCGCGCAGTTGCTCGCCCAGTTCGAGCAGCCGCGCGGCCATCCCTTCGGGTCGCACGAGGTTGGGGGGCGTCGCGCCTTCAATTGGCTTGCGGACGCCCGCGCGAGCGGGTGTGGGCGTCGGATCCAGCGGTTCAGGCGGCGGCATCGGCGGTCTCGGCCAGCTTCAGGCCCACCCGCTCGGCGACTATGTCCATGTCGGTGCGGTGCTTGACGATCACCGACATCGTCTCGTTGAACGTGGCCGCGTCTATATCCTTGGCGCCGAGCAAGAGCAGGGCGCGCGCCCAGTCGATCGACTCGGCGATCGAGGGCGGCTTCTTGAGGTCCAGGTCGCGCACCATGCCCACGACTTCGACCAGTCTGTGGGCGACGGCGTCGGACAGGTCGGGCGCGTGCAACTTGACGATCGCCAGCTCGTGCTCGAGGCAGGGGTAGTCGAGCCACAGATACAGGCAGCGGCGCTTCAGCGCCTCGGTCAGCTCGCGCGAGTTATTGGAGGTGAGCAGGACCACCGGGTGGGTCTTGGAAGTGACCTTGCCCAGCTCGGGGATCGAGATCTGGAAATCCGAGAGGACCTCCAGCAGCATCGCCTCGAACTCCTGGTCGGTCTTGTCGATCTCGTCGATCAACAGCACGACCGGCTGCTCGGAGGCGATCGCGCTCATCAGCGGTCGCGCCAGCAGGAACTCCTCGCCGAAAATGTCCTCCTGGACCGCCTCCCACCCGGTGCCGCTCGCCTCGGCCTGGATGCGCAAGAGCTGCTTGCGGTAGTTCCACTCATACAAGGCCTTGGCCTCGTCCAGGCCCTCATAGCACTGCAGCCTGATCAGCTCGCGCCCTAGATAGCGCGCGAGCGCCTTGGCCAGCTCGGTCTTGCCGACGCCCGCCGGTCCCTCCACGAGCACGGGCTTGCCCAGCTTCGTCGCCAGGTAGGCCACGAGCGCGGTCGACTCGCTCGGCAGGTAGCCGACCTCGCTCAGGCCGTGTGCAACATCGGCCGATGACGTGGGTCCCTCAGGGGGCATCGTCGGGGGAATGATAGGGCTGGTCCTCGAAGGACAGCTGCTCGGAGGGCTTCGGCGGGAAGCGTGGGCGCTTGGGGGTGGGGGAGGGAGAGCTCGTGCGTGCCGGCGCATGGGAGCCCCGCGTCGGCACGGGCTTGACTTCGGTCTGGGCCTGGTCTGGTCGTGCGGGAACAGGCGCCGCGCGCTCTTCGCGCTGGGGCGAGGGTGCGACGACTGTTACGTCCTCCCCGAGCACGGTCGTATCTTCTCGGCGGGTTGTTGAGTCCTCTTTCAGGGGTGCCCTGCGCGTGCGCGCGCGCACACGTAGGGGTGTCTCTGGTGCGCTCGTCGCGCGCATCCGCCACCCCGCGTAGGTGAGCGCCCCGGAGGCCACGAAGGCCAGAAAGAAGCCCCACTGGATGCCGACCGGATAGCCGTGGCCGGCGGGCCTGCTGAAGACGCGGTAGAAAATCAAGAGGGTCGCCCAACCGCCGGCCACCATCACGATCGCCCCGTCGGAGCCCGGCATGTGGAAGTCCTTGCGCTCGGCCCTCGCAAACAGGAGCGCCATCACCCCTGCGGCGACCAGGAAGACCGCGGCCTCGACGAAGGACACGTCGCCGAAAGCGCTGATCGAGCTGGAGTTGATGGCGCCCGTCTTGCGGTCCAAGGACTGCAGCTCGTACCACGGCAGGAACATCGTCACGAGCAGGGCCAACGCGGCAATCGCGGCGATGCGCTGCTCGGGCGCAAGGGCGCCCCAGGCGCGGGCCATACGCGTCATGTGCGGCTGTTTGGGGCCGCGGAGCTCATGCGCTTGACCAGCAGCTTCGCGTCTTTCTCTGAGACTGTGCGCAGCTGACCTTGGAAAGCGAGCTTCCAGTGCTCGGCCGGCCACTTCTTGATGTGCTCCAGCTTGGTTGCCAGCTTTTCAGCGGGGATCCACTCGTCTTGCTCAAGCACGATCTCCGCTTCGGTCGGGAAGCGCCAAGGGTAGGCGTCCGCTTTGCCAGGCTTGCCGGGCCACAGCTTGGTGCGGTCCTCGTACATCTCGCCGACGACCTTGATCGAGCCGGCGAAGGCCATCACCTTCGTGAGGTACAGCACGATCCGGTCGCCCGGCTCGATCTGCAGTGCCCGCGGCCGGTTGCGCTCCTTGATGCCGATCACCTCGAAACCGTGCGCCTTGGTCGCCTCGTGGTTTTCGGGGGAGGCGGTCAGGATCCAGGTTTGGGGAGCGTCAGGCATCGCTCGATTGTATGACCTGCCCCGGAGTGGCGCCCGCTATCGCTGGGCCGCGCTTGCCGGCGAACCGCGCTGCTGGATTGCGGCTCGACGCTCAGAGAGCGGGCTGGGGTCGCGCCGGACGCGTTATCGGCTCGATTCGCGCGATGCGAGCGCCTTTGGCCTTGGCTTTCGGGGCGGGCTGCACAGCGATCGCGCCGTCCGCGACTTCTTCGTTGCCGGCCAAGTCTCTCGCTTTGACGATGACCGTGTAAAGGCCCGCCTTGGAGGGTGTAATCCACAGAAGCCTCGGCTTGCCCCCTTCCACCGTGGCGCTGTTCGTCCAAACCGTTTTTTCGCCGAGCTTGATGCTCATGCTTACCGTGGAGACCTTGGACAGCTTGATCTGCACTCCCGCGCGTTCGGTGGTCTTCAGGTTCTTGGTCAGTAGTTCGACCACCGGCGGCGTCTTCTCGTCTTCGCGGAACGCTGTCGCCGTCGTGCAGTAGACGCTGTCGCCGCGAATCGGCCCTGTGGTCGGCGTCAGCGGCTCGCCCTTGCCCGTCTTTTCGCACAGGTGTTCCAGGAATTCGGCCAGCAGTTCGTGGTAGTTCAGGTCCGATTCCGAGCTCTGGTCGTACTTCGACCAGGCGCCCGTGTTGTAGTGGGGCACCTCCGCGCGCGCCTCCGCGTCGCCGGCCTCGAACAGTTCCTGACCGACCGGGTCACCCGTCAGCTTGGTGTATTCGTAGAGTCCCACCAAGCTCTGGATGAAGCCGTTCAGGATGCGCTCGCTCGGCGCATAGGTGTACTCCAGGTAGTGGGCTCCGGCGGGTGTCGCCACCCGCACGCCGCTCTGCGGTCCGGTCTTGAAGATCCCAAGCGCCTGCTGCGCCGCGGTCAGGTATTGCGCTTCGTGGGTCTTCGACCATGCCCGCGCCAGAACCTGAAGCGCGGTCCCCTGTGACAGGCCGCTGGTCCAGGGCGGCGAGCCTCCGTCGAACTGGAACATGTACTCCCACGCGATTCCGCCGGCCCTTTGCGTGGCCAAGGGGATCGCTTCGGCCAGCACTTCCTTGAGCGCCGTCGTGTCTTTGTCCAAGAAGTACCCGTTGGCCTCCCCGAACGTGGCCAACCACTGGATCTCGATGCCTTGGCCCGGGTAGTACTCCCAAACGAGCCTGCTGCCGGTGAAGTTCACGCGCTGATCGGCGCCGAGCAGGCGTTCGGTGGTCCACCACTGCCTATTGTGTTCAAGCGTCGTAAATACGACCGGAAGCCGCGAGGCGATCAGCAGCCCCTTGGTGGCCATAGCTTCCACGTTGGCCATGACCGCGCCCAGTTCGGCGGCGCGCGTGCCCGACAGTTTGCGCAGCGAGCTCTTGGCGGCGCTGTAGGCGCCCTGATATTGCCGGTAGGAGGCTTCGGTGATCGCTCCGCTTCGCTCGAGCGTCTGCAGGGCGGCGGTCACGGTCACGCTTCGGCTTGCGTGCGCATGCGAGGCATGCTCGGTGGCGCTCGCGCCGGAAGCCCCCCATGCTGGGAGGCACGAGCCGCCCGACATTGCTGTGATCACGATCCCCACCAGCGAGAGCGCCCTCCAAGTCGAGCGGCGGGCACGAGGCGGCTTGGCGGGCATCCGGCTGATGCTAGGCTCGTTTTTCCGTGGCTTCGCAGCAAACCTTGCAGGGCCGTCTGGGGGTCGAAGTGTTGAGGGCACTCTCCAAGAACACCACCATCCGCGCCTCAGTTGCGCTGCTCGCGCTGATCGTGTCGATCTGCATGCTGTCGGCCTGCGGCGGAGCCCCTGGCAGCGCCGGGTCGCTCCTCAGCGAAACGTTCTCCGGTCACACGCCGATCAAGAGCGGCAACGTCAAGCTCTCGTTCGCGCTTTCGGCCAGCGGCCAAAGCGCCGCCACTCAGCCGCTCGCGGTCACGCTCGGCGGCCCTTTCGAAAGCACCGCACCCGGCAAGATCCCGCGCTTCGCCTTGCAAGTGAAGCTGACAGCAGCCGGCCAGCCCCTGTCGGCCGGGGCAACTTCGACCGGCTCGGCCCTCTACGTGCAATTGGCCGGCACCTGGTTTTCGATCCCATCCAGCACCTACAAGCAGATCGAAGAAGGTTTCGCCAAGGCGACAAGCACGGCCACCTCCTCGAAAGTCCAGTCCACCTTCTCGGCTTTGGGGATCGAACCGGGGCATTGGCTGAGCGAACCCACGCAGGCCGGCACGACCACCATCGCCGGAGTGCCCGTGGTGCACCTGACCGCGGCCGTGAACGTCCCCGCCTTCCTCGCCGACGTCTCCAAACTCTCACAGGCCGGCAGCTCACTGGGTCTGGGCTCGACCGGCTCCACGGGATCGCTCTCGCCTGCTCTGGTCGACGAACTGGCCAAGTCGATCAAGTCGGCCCACGTCGATGTATACACCGGCCAGTCCGACCACCTCCTGCGTCGCTTGGAAGTGAGCGCCTCGGTGACCGGCACGCCGCAGACCCAGGCTCTGCTCGGCGGCCTCAGCTCCGCCAACCTGAAGGTGCTCCTGGAATTCTCCGATCTCAACCAGCCCCAGAGCATCTCCGCGCCGGCCAACCCAGAGTCGGCCTCGCAATTGCTTCCCGCATTGCAGCAGCTGGTGGGGGCACTGCAGAGCGCCAACGGCACCGCGAGCGGTGGGGCTTTGGAAGCGCTCAAAGGCTGAAGCTCAGAGGTTCTGCGGATCCAGTTCGGCGAGAGTTCGCTGTACCTCTGACTCCACGTCCATCGGCTCTTCGCCGCTGCGCATCCTGCGTTCGTTGCGAGCGATCACGAGCTGGCGCACCTCTTCGGTCAAGGCCGCATCGTGTTTGCCGTGTGTGGGGTCCTCATCGGGAGCCTCAAGCAGGGCCAGCTCGGCGTCGATGTCCAGCGCCGCGCCGCCGTTGCGCACCTGTCTGTCGCTGCGCGCCTGCAGCATCTGACGGATCTCCATCTCTCGCTCAGCCTTGTCCAATTCCGAGTTCCGAGGCGGTGGCGCGCTGGGAGAGCCCATCGTAAGGCCACCCTCGCCGATCTTGTCGTACACGCTGCCCCCGGCCAGAAACGAGCCCACACCGACAAGCACGAACAGCACCACCGCGCCGACCACCACGACCGTGAACGGTTCCATCCCCTGATTGTGGCCTACTTCGATACTCTCTGGGTTGACTGACCAGTCAATCTATTCCCGCGCCCCGTCCTAGGAGAACAGCCGACCATGGTCGATTTCACGCTCACTGACGAGCAGAAGAACCTTCGCGAAATGGCCCACGACTTCGCCGAGAAAGAGATCCGGCCGGTCGCCTGGGAGTACGACAAGGACGGCACTTGGCCGCAGGACATCATCGAGAAGGCATGGGATGTGGGTCTGATGAACACCCACATCGAGGAGCAGTACGGCGGTCCCGGCGCCGGCTACCTCGACGGTTGCTTGATCGAGGAGGAGCTCTCCTGGGGCTGCTCGGGCATCCAGACCTCGCTCGGCTGCAACGGTCTGGCAACGGCGCCGATCGCCCTCGGCGGCTCCGAGGAGACCAAGAAGAAGTATCTCGGGATGCTCACCGAAGCGCCCAAGCTCGCCTCCTTCTGCCTGACCGAGCCGGACGCCGGCTCGGATGTCTCCGGGATGCGCACGACGGCAGTCAAGAAAGGCGACAAGTACGTCATCAACGGCTCCAAGTGCTTCATCACCAACGGCGGCTATGCCGACTACTACACGGTTTATGTCAAGACCGACAAGGAGGCCGGCCACCGCGGCATCTCCGCCTTCGTCGTCGAGCGCGACTGGGGCGTGGTCGTCGACAAGAAGGAGGACAAGCTCGGGCAGCGCGCCTCCAACACCGCCACGATCTCCTTCAATGATGTGGAGGTCCCCGAGGAGAACCTGCTCGGCGAGGAAAACGCGGGCTTCAAGCTCGCGATGATGACGCTCGACCGCACCCGTCCGGGTGTGGCGGCGATGGCCACGGGCATCGCCCGCGCGGCGTTCGAGTTCGCCACCGACTACTCGCGCGAACGCGTCCAGTTCGGCGTGCCGATCGCGATGCACCAGGCGATCCAGTTCATGATCGCCGACATGGCCACCGAAATCGAGGCCGCGCGACTGCTCACATGGAAGTCCGCATACCTGCTGGACAGCGGTCAGCGCAACACGCTTGTCTCCTCGCACGCCAAGCGCTTCGCCGCCGACGCCGCGATGAAGATCGCCACCGACGCGGTCCAGGTCTACGGCGGCTACGGCTTCATCAAGGAGTACCCGGTCGAGAAGCTCTTCCGCGACGCCAAGATCATGCAGCTGTATGAGGGCACCTCGCAGATCCAGCGCTTGGTCATCGCCCGCGAAACGCTGCTTCCGCGGCGCGTCGAGGAGCCGGCGGCCGTCTAGCAGTCCCAAGCGCCGGCGCGGAGTCGTCCGTTCGCGCCGGCCACCCGTCCCGCATCAGTCCGAGCCAGAGGAGACCAGCATGTTCGTGTTCAAGGCCGCCGTCGTCGGGGCGGGCACCATGGGCGGGCAGATCGCCCAGACGATCGCCGCGGCCGGTTTCCCGGTCATCCTCAAGGACATCAACCAGGATCTCGTCCAGGCTGGGCTCGACGAGGCGCGCAAAGTGACCGAGGGCCAGGTTGCGCGCCTGGCCAAGAAGGGCAAGATCACCCCCGAGGAGGCCGTCGAGCAGACCGCGGACATCCTCGCCCTGATCAAGGGCACCACCTCCTACGAGGACTTCGGTGACGTGGACTTCGTGATCGAGGCCGTGCCCGAGCGCATGCAGATCAAGCAGGCTGTGTTCGCCGAGCTGGACGCGGTCTGTCCTGGACACGCGATCCTTGCCTCCAACACCTCCTCCCTGTCGATCGGGGAGATCGGCGAAGCGACACTACGCCCCGACAAGGTCGTCGGCTTTCACTACTTCTATCCCGCCTCGGTGATGCCCCTCGTCGAGATCGTGGAGGGCGATGAGACCTCCCCGGAAACGGTCACCGCCGCACTCACCTTCGCCCAGGCGATTCGCAAGCAGCCGATCGCCTGCCTGGAGGTCCCTGGCTTTGTCGTCAATCGCATCCTGATGGCGGGCATGTCTGAGATCTGGCGCGAGCAGGAGGAAAAGAAACTCTCGATCAAGGCGATGGACGAGGGCATCGGCGCCGCCGGGGTCGTGCCGATGGGCCCATACTTCCTGGTCAACCTGCTCGGCCTCGACACCGTGTTGCACGTCGCCGAACACGTGGCCGACGCTTATGGCGAGGAGCGCTTCTACGTGCCCAAGGGGATGCAGAAGCTCGTCTCCGAAGGCAAGCTCGGCGCCAAGACGAGCGGCGACGGCGTGTACAGCCCCGAGGGCGAGGCCAACCTCAAAGGCGATGAGCAGCCCGACGTGCAGGAGATCGTGGAGCTGCTCAGCCTCAAGACATTCGTCGAGGCCGCGCTCGTCCTGCAGGAGGGTGTGGCCACCCACCGCGACATCGATTTCGGGATGATGGCCGGCGCCGGCCTGGACCCCCGCCGGGGCCTGATGCCGCCCTTCATGAAGGCCGATGTCGAAGGGCTCGACACCGTCCTTCAGCGCCTGGAGAACCTGGCCGAGCGCCACGGCGAGCGCTTCGCGCCGCCCACGATCCTGCGCCGCCTGGTCGCCCAGGGCCGGCTCGGCCAGAAGAGCGGCCAGGGCTTCTACTCCTACCCCCAGCCCGACGCCGAGCAGCCTGCCGAGGTGGTCAAGCTGGAGATCGGGCGCCCCTCCGCAGCGGGCGGCGAGATCGCGAGATGCCCAGAGGGCGTCGCGATCGCCTGGCTCGCCAACGGTCAAATGAACTCGATCTCCCCACAAGTGATCGAAGATCTGGGGAAGGTGTGGCAGAAGCTCAAGGACAGCGCCAGCGAGGACGGCGCGATGCCCGTGCGCGCGCTCGTGATCGCCTCATCCAACCCGTTCCTGTTCAGCGCCGGGGCTGACATCAAGGCCTTCACGTCGATGGATGCCTCATCGGGCGAGCAGCTAATCCATGCCGCGCACGCCCTCTTCCGCGAGCTCGGCTCGAAGGGCATCGCCACGATCGCGGCTGTCAACGGCCTCGCCTTCGGTGGCGGCTGTGAGCTGGCGATGGCCTGCGACATGCGCATCGCCGCGCGCTCGGCCATCTTCGGCCAGCCGGAGATCAAGCTGGGCATCATCCCCGGCTTCGGCGGCACGCAACGTCTGCCGCGGCTCGTCGGTGAGAACAAGGCTTTGGAGATGAACCTCGTCGGCGACCCGATCATGGCCGAAGAGGCCTTCGAATTGGGGTTGGTCAACCGCATGGTTGAGGATCACGAACTGCTCGACACGGCCTTGGCCTGGGGGCGCAGGCTCGCCGCTCAAGCGCCGATCGCCCTGGAGCAGATCAAGCAAGTCTCCGGCGCCGGAGACCTGGACGAGGGCATCGAGGCCGAGAAGCGAGGCTTCGCCGCCGCGTTCTCCTCCGAGGACGCCAAGGAGGGCATATCCGCCTTCCTCGGCAAGCGCGCGCCTCGCTTCACGGGTCGCTGACCGGGCGCCCCGCGCGCCTGTCCCAAGCCCGTGCAACCGGCGCTCGCCGCGGGCGACGGGGTGCCGGTGGGGGTCGTTGCCAAGCCCGTGCAACCGGCGCTCGCCGCGGGCGCCGGGGTGCCGGTGGGGGTCGTTGCATCCAAAATTGCCTGGCGCGCTCAAGCTGAGCCGGGCTGCTGCCGAAACCTCGACCATGTCAGTTCCAAATAATGGGTTGAGTGAGCAGATTGAGGAGGTATCGCCGGGCGCCAGGATGGAGCTGGAACGTCACCTGCGCAGCCTCGGGGAGGCCCTCAACCAGCGCACCCACGACGTGGTCGGCGGCATCCGCAGGCGCAACGAGGAATCCGGCGTCGTGCTCGAGCCGATCGTCGAAGAGAGCTTCGTCAAGGTCGGCACAGTCTCGACCGAGGCGGTCGCTCGCTGGATGGCCGGCGAGGGCGCCGAGGTGGCGCGCGAGGTGGGCCAGGAGTCCTGGAGCATCTTCGGCCAGCTGGCCGCCCAGCGGGCCGCGCCTTTGAACGAGGTCACCAAGCGCTGCCTGCGCTGGCGCGACGCCGCCGAGGACATGGTCGGCGAGATCGTCGCCGAGTTGGAGTTGGGAGAGGCCGTGCTCGAGCGCGCCCTCTCGATGCTCCAGCGCAGCCTCGACGTGACCTTGGTGCGCATGTGCCAATCCTTCGAGGTCGAGCGCCAGCGCGCCCACGAGGAGCTCTCCCGCCGCCAGGAGGAGCTGGCCTTCATGGCCACCCACGACGCGCTCACCGGCCTGCCCAACCGCACCCTGATCCTCGACCGCGTCGAGCAGATGCTCGTGCGCGCACGTCGCAGTCAGACGCCGGTGGCGGCCCTGTTCGTGGACCTGGATAACTTCAAGAGCATCAACGACACGCTCGGCCACGGCGTCGGCGACCAGCTCCTGCGCGCCGTCGGCGCCCGCCTGGAGGGGGTCGTGCGCGACATCGACGCGCTCGGGCGCCTCGGCGGAGACGAGTTCGTGGTGGTCGCCGAAGGCATGTCTTTGGCAGCCGGCCCCGAGCTGATCGCCGAGCGCCTGCTCGCCGCGCTGAAGCAGCCCTTCAAGCTCAAGGGCGCCGAGTCAAAGCGCCTGACCGTCACCGCCAGCGTGGGTGTGGCGATGGGCGATCGCGCCACCGCCGAAGAGCTCTTGCGCGACGCCGACATCGCCATGTACCGCGCCAAGTGGGAGGGCAAGAACGGCTACGTCGTGTTCGAGTCGGGCATGCAGGACGACGTCCAGAGCAAGATGGAGCTGGAGATGGATCTGCGCGAGGCCTTCGAGCGGGAGGAGTTCTTCGTCGTCTACCAACCCACGTTCAACCTGCGCGACATGATCCCCACCGGCATGGAGGCTCTGATCCGCTGGCGCCATCCCCGGCGCGGCGTAGTCCAACCCGACGACTTCGTGCCGCTCTTGGAGGAGACCGGCCTGATCGTCGAAGTGGGCCGCTGGGTCATGCGCGAGGCATGCCGTCAAGGCGCCGAGTGGCGCGAGTCCGGTCGCGATATCGGCGTTGCCGTCAACGTCGCCGCCCGCCAGCTCGACCGCGACGAGCTGGTCTCCGAAGTGGCCGAGGTCCTAAACGAAACGGGTTTCGATCCCAACTTACTCACGATCGAGATCACCGAGACAACGATCATGGCCAACGCCGAGCAGACCGCCGTGCGCCTGGCCGCGATCAAGGACCTGGGTGTGCGCGTGGCGATCGACGATTTCGGCACCGGCTACTCCTCGCTCGCCTACCTCCAGCGCTTCCCGGTCGACGCCCTGAAGATCGACCGCTCGTTCATCGCCAAAATGGGCGAGGACAACGAGGGCGAGACTTTGATCAGGACCTTGGTCCAGCTCGGCAAGTCGCTCTCGATCGAGACTTTGGCCGAGGGCATCGAGCAGGCCCACGAGCTGTCCCTGTTGCGGGCCGAGAGCTGTGACACCGGGCAAGGCTTCCTGTTCGCAAGGCCGCTCGACAAGGCCGAATGCGAGCTGTTCCTGGAGAAGTGGGCCGCCTCGGTGGAATCCACGCCGGCGTCCCAGGGACCCTCGCTCACCGCTTGACCAGATCGCGCTCCGGCTCGATTCGCCAGCGCGCGGCGAGCGAGTCCAGCTCGCCGTCCAAGCTCCAGCGGTCGGCCAGCGGCTCCCCTTCGTATTCGGCGCTAGCGCCCTTCAGCGCCATCGAGCCGCTGTTGTCGCCGATCGCCCGCAGCTCGGCCACCTCGGTCTCATTCAGCCTGAGCCCTGCCGGTAGCGAGGCCAGCTCGGCGCGCTTGCCCTCGATCGGGCGGGCATCCTGCCCGCTCTCCTGGATCAGGGTGGGAGCCACGCACTGGACTGCCTCGTGGGCCAGGTTCCACTGGCAAGCCAGCTGCAGCATGCTCAGCCCGTGTCGCTCGGCGTAGGGGCGCATTCGCTCCAGCTTCTCCACCCCCGCCTCGACCCACCCGGCAGGTCTGAACTTGCGGTGGTCGTACTCCGCGAACGGGTGACCCCCGCGCACGTCGTC
>Ga0208586_1000015_pt1 | contig 64736 bp, 53 predicted proteins | sample NGESurshal072012_6_FD_184471 | JGI IMG/M metagenome (GOLD analysis project Ga0208586, IMG submission 184471) | Arctic peat soil microbial communities from Barrow, Alaska - NGEE Surface sample 53-3 shallow-072012 (SPAdes) | ecosystem: Environmental > Terrestrial > Soil > Wetlands > Peat ... | reverse complement strand
CTACTGGATCCGAAGAACGAACCGAGTGAGCCGAGCACGAATATGCCAATCGCCAATGCCACCCACGTCGATCGGCGTGGGGCACCCTTTGGAGGTCCGACGGTTTCCAGGGAGTTCATGTGGGTCATCAAGTTCCCCAAACGTTTGGCGAGGTCGTTTTCAACGCACGAAACTCGCGACACGTGGGAAAAGTAATTCGACACGTGAAAAGCGGGGAGGTCGACAACGGCCAACTGCACGGCACTACTCCAATTTAGCGGCGTCGGTGCCGTTTCTAGGTGTCATGTCGTGACATCGAAGCGAGTAATCGCAACCTATTCACAACGACACGCACTCGAAGTGTGCCTTCGCACAGGTGCGGGCCGTCGACGGGCCGTTTGACAAGCAGTGGCGTCGAACTCGCGATATGTGACTTAAGTAACGAGACGAGTTGGCAATATGGCGTCGAACGGCCTTGCGCGCGACGACACGCGCGACGTGGCATCAAATTTTCGGCCCGTTACGCTTCCGATCGTGTCCGACTTCTCTCTCCTTGACCGACACGGTGTGCTGGAGTCGCTGCTCGAAGAGGAACTCAGTTTTGATGCCACGACCTCGCGCGGACTCACGAATCATCTGCCGATGGCACTCGTGGCCAAGAGCGGGCTCGGCGCCTCCAACGAAGAGTTGCGCCGTTTTGCCAACACGTATCGACGTCGGCTCGTGGAGCGAGGACGACCGGCACGTGAGCTCACGAGCGCAACGTGGAAGGATGCCATTGGCGTCGCCGGTGCCTACGAGGATCTCTGCGAGTACTTCATGAGGGCGGTCGACGAAGCGGGATCGGAGGCAACCATTCGGTCGCACCTCGGCGAGTTGATGTCGGGAATATGCGGAGCCGCCTTCCACGGTGCGCTGCGCCTCGCGTACGCACTGGAGATCTCGTCACCGCCACGAATCGCCGCCGGTTTGGCCTACCTCGCCGAGAGCGCCGTACCCCTTGGTGAACCACTCCCGCGCGCAACGTCACGACTCGGTGTTGGTGACGTGTTTTCGCAGCTGTCACGAAGCGGCGACTTCCCCTCCACGGAGCGAGGACTGATCTCGCAAGCGATGCAGGACGTCGCCGCATTGCCGTCGTTCCGCTCAGTGGTAGCGAACTGCCAGGTCGACGACGACGCGCCCGAACGGTTGCGAGCGGCCGCGCTCGCACTATTCGCCACGACCGGCGACTTCACGTCGTTGCACGCCGTGACCGGTGTGGAAGCCCTGAACGCCATTCGCACCTACGCGAACGATATCCACGCGTTTGACGTCGCGTGCCTCACGGGCGTTGCCGCCGCGTACGCGACGGTGGGGGCACCGACCTTTAAGTCGTCCGACCAATTGGCGCAGTTCAGTGGTGAGCGCCTCGTCGCCGCCGAGACGATCGCCGCGGTCGGTGCGACGAGTGATGACGAACACGTGTCGAAGTTGGTCTATAGCGCCCTGCGACTTCGCGAGTCGACGGGCGACGATCTGTACGCCGCGGTCGCCGCGCGCAAGGCCGGCCTCCTGGCTGACGCAGCGGACTAGACGCGTCGCTCGAGCAAGAGATTTGAGTGGCTCTTCAACCACGACTCGAGCTCAACTTGATTGCTGTAGAGATGCGAACGGATCCCGAGTGTGGACGCCGTCACCACATTCTCCTCGGTGTCGTCGATGAAGAGCCACTCGTCATAACGCAGGCCGAGTGTGGCGGCGACGAAGTCGAAGATCTGTTGATCCGGCTTCGAAAGCCCGATTTCCGACGAGTTGAAGATGTAGTCAAAGTCGTCGACCAACCCGTGCTGGACGAGGTCGCTCATTAACCGAGACGTGGCGTTCGTGAGAAGACCCACCGTGAGCTGGGACCGAATGGTTCGCACGAGTTCGACCATGGATGGGTCGAGTACGCCGATTCTTGCCCGCCATTCAAGTGCCGCGTCGCGCATTTCGTCACCGTGATGGTGGGACAGTCGATTGGCGACGGTGTCGCGCCATTCATCGTCGGAGATCTGCCCGGTAATCACTCGATGGTTGAGTCCCGCGTCGAAAGCGACCGTATGAATGGACCCGCGGGGGAGGCCGAACCGGTCTTCAATCGCGAAGGTCTCACCATGATCCCAGTGGCGGAGCACGCCGTCGAAATCGAAGACCACGGCCCGCACGGCTACGTCACGCTGGTCAGTTGCATTCACTGGTTGCTTAGCGTACGAGTTGGCGAATCGGACGTGACCGCATTGTCAACGACAGACCTCGGTCGTACACTCGAGGGGTGAAATTGAGCACGGTCGTTCTACCGAGTGAACGTTGGCCAGAGAATCGGGCGAAGTGGCTACGTGCCGAAGAGCTCGGTTTCCACGCCGCCTACACCTACGACCATCTCTCGTGGCGCTCGTTCCGCGACAAAACCTGGATGTCCATGGTGCCGTTGTTGGCGGCCGTCAGCGAAGCCACGTCGACCGTTCGACTCGGACCGCTCGTGACGTCGCCCAACTTTCGCCATCCACTGTTGCTCGCGAAGGATCTGATCACCTTGGACGACGTGTCCGATGGAAGATTGACCATTGGCGTGGGAGCCGGCGGACGGGGCTTCGACGCCGAGGTCTTCGGCGAGGAGCCGTGGACCAATCGCGAGCGACACGAACGCTTCGTTGAGTTCACGACGGTGCTCGACACCCTGCTGCGCGAGAACGGGTCGACGATCGACGGTGCCTTCTACCCGGTCGTGGATTCGCGCCAAATTCCAGGTCCCGTACAACGGCCACGGCCCCCTCTCTTGGTGAGCGCCCTCGGACCAAAGAGCATTTCCTTCGCGGCTCAGATTGGTGACGGATGGATCTGCGTTGGCGGTCTGGTCGAGTCGAACCTGACAACGGAAGAAGTTGTTCGAGAACAGTCGACGAGACTCGACAGTGAACTTGTGAATCGCGGTCGCGGTGACGACGCCTTCCAGCGCCTATTCCTCGACGGCTTCAATGATGAGTCGCCCCTCACCTCGTTCGACAGTTTCGTCGACTGGGCCGGGCGCTACCACGCCCTCGGCTTCACGGAACTAGTCATTCACTTCCCGGTTCCTGATTCACCGTTCGACGTCAATCAGTCGCTCTTTGAACGCATCGCCACCGAGGGCCGCGAAGTGATTGTTGCCTGGCACTGACGCCACGGTCAATCAACTGTTGGCGAGATCTACCGTGCAGTGCGCAGTCCAACCTTTCGGATTACGAGGATCGCGACGTCGTGAGGCGGGGGAGGGCTCAACGCCGAGCGACTCAGCACCGGACCGAGGGAACAACTGAACTCCTTTCGCCACCGGCGCGCACCGGGCGGATTGCCGTAGACCCATCGCTCGGCCGTGTGGCGCGGGACGATGAGGTCGGCTCGAACGAGTCGACTGTGTGGCGAGGTCAAGCGTCGAAGTATTGCGACCGTGACGCCGAAGGGCGGATTGGCGACGACGTGGAATGGCCGTTTCGGAAGGCGAAGGTCGGCGACGTCGGCTTGGACGACGGTCACGCGATCACGCGCGAATCGCTGCCGGAGTTCTTCGGCCCGTTTCGGATGGAGTTCGAAAGCAATGACCTTCGCGCCACGCTGAACCAGGGGAGCAGTAATCGCTCCGGTTCCGGCCCCGATATCGAGAACGAGGTCACCGCGCCTGATGCCGGCCTCGTCGACCAGGCGTCGGGCCCGTTGTTTAGAGAGCTGGTGCCATCCCCAGCGCGGCTGCGGCGCGGGCACGGCGGACCATCGTGAACATTGTCATGGCTCGATGATAACGAAGCAACCACTTCGCCGCTCGCGAGAGCGACGTCGTTGCCTCGCCCGTGCCCAGTGTCTCAGTGACGGGGAATGTCGGCGTTCATTGAGTCGGGCGCCGTTCGGGTCAACGAGACGATGCCGGCGCACATCGTGATGAACGCAATGACACCAATACCAAGGTGAAGGAAGCCCGCGTGCAGACGTTCGTGGTAGAGCCAGATGCCCAAGGCGACGCTCACGACCGGGTCGACGATGACGATGAACGGCTGCGACACGCTGAGGGGACCGACGTGTAACGCGGCCTGTTCACAGAGCAGCCCCACTATGCCGCCGATGATGAGCGCGTAGATCGGCCACCTCGTGAATGCGCCCCACAGGCCCAGCGAACTTATCGTGTCCGTCGTTGCCTTGATGAACGTGGCCTCGAGTGCCCACATCACCGCCGTCGCCGTTGCGAAGAGAGCGGCCCTACGCACCGGTGTGCCGCGTCGCGCGAGTGCCACGAGAAGAAGCACGGCGCCGACGCACACGAGTGAAGGCGCCGTCCAGCTCGACGACTTCGGAAGAAAGGGACGACTCGTCGGTGACGTGGCGAGAAGAAAGACCGCGAGGCCGCCAGCGGTCGCGACCGCGGCCAACCACGTCACCGAACGAATGGACTGGCGTAGCCACAGTCGTCGCAGCACGAGAGCGATGACCAGCTCGGTGACGAGGATCGGCTGGACTTCGGAGAGCGGTCCGAAGTGCAGGGCGAGCGCCTGAAAGACGAGCGAACCGCAGAGCGCCACCCAACCGAGAAGCCAGAGAGGGTGGCGAAGCAAATACGCAATGAACTTCCAACCGGACGACTTTTTGGTGTCGCTCGTGCTGGCAATGTGCTGGAGCGCAACGGCGAGAGCATTCGTAATCGACGTCAGGAGCGCGAAGAGAATCGTCAACGGGTGCACGTTTCGAGAAGTGTGGAGAACGTGTCACGCATTAGACGAAGGCTACGACGGGCGGCCAGCGAAACCCATCTCGGAATCGGCACGACGCCGTTGACCACGAGTCGGTTTGGCGTCAATCGCGGACCCTTTCGTGTCCCGCACGTGTGCGATCGGCAACGGGACCTGTGGAAAAGAGGTGCCTAAATCGTTGCTAGTTGTGCGCATCGAGAAGAAACCGGTGGAAAACGTATCGGACTTTGGGCAAAAGTTCCTGATATCACGTTTTGACCCGACGCCAGCTCCAAAGGTCTGGCACAGTATCACTCGTAGTTCACGTAGCACCTGTCGATGGGAAGAGGAACCGCAAGGGGAATCGGACCAGGAGGGGAGAGGGGCCTCGCAAGAGGAACAGAACCCCCCCAACGGGCAGCGGAGTTCGGTCCGCAGTTCGTAACGACAAATGACGTGAAGTGCCAGCCGTCATGCGGTGGCCTGTCCGACACGGGTTAGCGAATGATGTGCCTTCGGGAACCCCGAGGGGCGGGTGAGTTTCGACTCACTGGTCACTCGGGGTTTTCGGCTTTTCTGAATCAGCGCTGAATCAAAAAAGTGACGATGAATCCAAGGGGGCGATCAACTCGGGTCCGTCGTTCTTCACGGAACCGACGCCCTTATCGACGTCGTAGTGCGCGAGTGTGCCGCCGGGCGCCGGCTGCAATAACGCGAGTCGCTCGTCCGGTGCGTGGTCCTTCACGTTTATCCAGGTCTCGACGTCGTCGCGACTGAGTACCACCGGCATGCGGTCGTGAATCTCGTCCATGTCCTCACTCGGCGTCGTGGTGATGATCGTGCACGTTCTCGTCAGCTCCGCGTCGTCGGGCTGTTCGGGGTCGCGCCAGAATTCGTAGAGTCCGGCGAAGAGCATCAGCTGGCCGTCGGTGCGCGTGAAGAAGTTCGGCTGCTTCACGTGACCGCTGCGGTGGTCCCACTCGTAGAAGCCGTCGACGGGGATGACGCACGGACGCTTCGCAAAGGCGCTCCGAAATGAGGGCTTCTCGGCGACGGTCTCGCCGCGCGCGTTGAAGAGTCGGTTGCCGATCTTGGGGTCCTTGGACCAACTAGGCACCAGACCCCAGCGGTAGCGGTCGAGCACGCGACCCTCGGTGCCCTCGGTGACGGCGAAGAGGCGGCGCTGGGGCCCGACGTTCCAACTGGGGTGTCCCTCGGGATCGAAGCCCGCGGCGAGGGCGGCGTCGAGGAAGCGCGCGAGGCGTACTGGTGGGGTGAAGAGAGCGACGCGACCACACATGGCTCTATTCTTGCGCGATTTCGGCCCATTGGCGCACGTCGCACGGAGTCACTACTCTTACGAACATATGTTCGCTTTTTCTTCTAATCGCCCTGCATTGTCTGAGGATTTGGTGGCGACGCTGCGCCCCGTCACTCTCGCGAAGAGCCGGATGCTGCCCCTCGGCGAGCCCTGGGGTGCTCTCGTTCCCGGTAGCGGGCTTCGCCGCGGTTCGACCGTCGTCGTGCAGGCGCAGCCGGGACTGGGCGGGCTCAGCCTCGCGCTCAGTCTCCTCACCGAATCGAGTGCGAGGGGTCACTGGGCCGCGGTCGTCGGCGTCGACGATCCCGGGGTCGTCGCCATTGCCGACCTCGGCGTCGACCTGCGTCGCGTGTTGTTCGTGCCGCGTCCGCGTGGCGCGTGGGCCGAGTCGGCGGCCGACCTGCTCGATGGGGTGGACCTGCTCATTGTCCGTCCACCGTCGCGCGCGTCGCACGGTTCGGCGCGCCGGCTGATGGACCGCGTGCGCGAACGAGGGACGGTGTTGATCGTGCTCGCTGAACCGGCGTCGCTCTGGCCCCTACCGGCCGACCTCTCCTTCGACATCACCCAGTCGCAGTGGTCGACGTCATCGCGACTCGACGCGCGCTATCTCACGGTGCGCGTCGGTGGGCGAGGGGAAGCGGCACGCTGCGGCGAACACGTCGTGGTGTTGCCCAATCGAAAAGGCCGCTGCGAGGCCAACTGATGGAGCGGCTCCTCGCTATTTGGATTGAGGCGCTCAGCGACGAGTTGCCCGACGGATCGACCGTGCGCGACCATTTGGCGCTGCTCGACGCGCTCACAATCCTCTGTCCCTTCACCGAATCAATCCGACTCGACCTCTTCGTGCTGCCGCTTCGGGGGCCGAGTCGTTTCTTTGGCGGTGACGACGCGGTGCTGAAGATCGTGCGCGACAGCGTCTACGACGTCACGGGGCACGACTCGTCACTCGGCGTTGCCGACGGGCTGTTCTGCGCCGAGGAGGCCGCGCGAAAAGGGCTCGTCCTGGCACCGGGCACGACCACGTCATTTCGTCGGTCGCTGCCACTTTCGGTACTCGGGCGAAAGGACGTCGCGACGACCTGCCAGCGACTCGGTCTGCACACCGTCGGCTCCTTCGCCGACCTCGACACCGCGCGCGTCGCCGAACGGTTCAATAAGCACGCGCTCGCGTTGCACCGCGTGGCCCGCGGCGAGAGCGCCGAACTCGACACGCAGCGCGACGCCAAACTGGCCCGGCGTCTTCGTCAGTTGCGCGGCGAGGAGGAGGTGCGCGACGAGCAGATGGGATTCTTCGGTCAACGCGGCGCCGGTGACGACCGGGCCGAGGCGGCCGCGCATCGCGTGCGCCGTCGACTCGGCGCCGACGCCGTGGTGGTCGCGTCGCTGCGCGGAGGACGGGGGCCCGAGGACCGCGCCGCGCTCGTGCCCTGGGGATCGCCGTCCCTGAGTGCCCGCGACGTTGCGCCGTGGCCCGGACAGATGCGCGCCCCTTCGCCCGCTACCACCTTGGCCCATCCGGTGGCGGTGCAACTGCGTGACGAAAGTGACCACGTGGTCGTCATGGGCTCGCGCGGGTTTTTGAGCGAGACACCCCGTGCACTGTTGTTCTCCAATCAGATGCGCCGCGAGATTGTGTGGTACGCGGGACCGTGGCCGTTGGTGGAGCGCTGGTGGGCGCTCAACCGCCGCCGCGCGCACCTCCAGGTGCTGCTCGCTAGCGGTGAGGCGTTGCTGCTGAGCGCCGAGGCGAGCCGTTGGTGGCTCGCGGGAATCTACGACTGATGCACTACGGCGAACTCCACGCCCACTCGGGCTTCAGCTTCCTCGACGGGGCGAGTGACCCCGAAGAGTTGGCCGCCGAGGGCGCGCGACTCGGACTCTCGGGGTTGGCGCTCACTGACCACCACGGTTTTTATGGTGTCGTGCGCTTCGCCGAAGCGGCGCGGGCCTTCGGGCTGCCCACGGTCTTTGGCACCGAAGTATCCCTCGGCGCCACGGACGACCGCGTGGGCGTGCACGATCCCTCCGGTGAGCACCTGGTGTTGCTCGCCCGTTCGCCCGACGGTTATCGCAACCTCTCAACGATGCTCGGCGAGGCCCACCTACGTCGCGGTGAGAAGGGTGCCCCACGCTTCACCCTTGACGAGGTCGCCAGTAACGCGCACGAGTGGCTCGTGTTGAGTGGGTGTCGCAAGGGCCCCCTCACGCGTGCGTTGATGGAGGAGGGTCCGCGTGCCGCGGGGCGAGCGTTGGAACGTCTGGTGACGGCCTTCGGTCGCGACAACGTGGCGGTCGAGATCTGGGACCACGGGGCGCCCGACGACGTCGCGCGCAATGACGTGCTCGCCGAACTGGCAGTTCGCCGCGACGTTGCGCTCGTGGCGACGAACAACGTGCACTACGCAACGCCCGAGGCGTTCGCGCGCGCCAACGTGCTCTCGGCGCTTCGCGCCCGACAGAGCCTCGAAGAGATGGAGGGGTGGCTGAACGCCTCACCCCTCGCACACTTGCGCAGTGACGCCGAGCAGCGTCGCCGTTTCGCACGCTGGCCCGGTGTCGTTGATCAGGCCGGCGAACTGGCCAGCGCCCTCGCCTTCGACCTTCGACTCGTCGCCCCGAATCTCCCGCCGTTTTCGACCCCCGACGGCCTCGACGAGCAGTCGTACCTTGAGGTACTCGTGAGTGAGGGCGCGACGAAGCGCTACGGCACGCGCAGTGACGAGAAGGTGCCCGGCGCGTGGCGCCAGATCGATCACGAACTACGCGTGATCAAGACGCTCGGCTTCGCCGGCTACTTCCTCACCGTCTGGGATATCACCGAGTTCTGTCGGCGCAACGACATCTACTGCCAGGGTCGTGGTTCGGCGGCCAACTCGGCGGTCTGCTTCTCGCTCGGCATCACCAACGCCGACGCGGTGAAGCTCAACCTCTTCTTCGAACGGTTCCTCTCGCCGGCGCGTGACGGTCCGCCCGACATCGACGTCGACATTGAATCCGGTCGACGTGAAGAGGTGATCCAGTACGTCTACGAGCGCTACGACCGTCGTCACGCCGCCCAGGTGGCCGCCGTCATCACCTACCGTCCCCGTTCGGCACTGCGCGACGTCGCGCGCGCCTTCGGATTCAACGAAGAACAGGCCAACAAACTGCGCGACAGCGTCGACCGTCACACCATGACCGCGAGCGCCGACGTGCCCGAACTGGTCACGACGATGGCGAGCCAAATGCTGAATCGTCCTCGGCACCTCGGCATCCACTCGGCCGGCATGGTGCTCTGTGACCGACCGGTCATCGAGGTCTGTCCCGTTGAGTGGGGTCGCATGCCCGGGCGCACGGTCCTGCAGTGGGATAAGGACGACTGCGCGGCCATTGGACTCGTGAAGTTCGACCTGTTGGGACTGGGCATGCTCGACGCGCTGCACCGCTGCGTGCGCCAAGTTGAGTCCTTCTACGACCTTACGATCGACCTCGGGGCGTTACCCCAGGAGGATGCCGTCTACGACCTGTTGTGCGAGGCCGACACCGTTGGCGTTTTCCAAGTGGAGTCGCGCGCTCAGATGGCGACGTTGCCGCGAATCCAACCGCGGTGCTTCTACGACATTGTCATCGAGGTGGCGATCATCCGGCCCGGCCCGATCCAGGGCAACGCCGTTAACCCCTACATCCGACGTCGCCGGGGTGACGATCCGGTCACCTACCTGCACCCGCGACTCGAGCCCATCCTTCGTCGCACGCTCGGCGTTCCGCTCTTCCAGGAGCAGTTGATGGAGATGGCGGTTGCGGTCGCGGGCTTCTCACCGGCCGAGTCGGACGAACTGCGCCAGGCCATGGCCGCGAAACGCTCAGAGTTGCGCATGATGAAACTGAAGAGTCGTTTCTACGCCGGCATGGCGGAGAACGGCATCACCGGGGGAGCGGCCGATCAACTCTTCGACGCGTTGGCGGCCTTCTCCAACTTCGGTTTCCCCGAGTCGCACGCGGTCTCCTTCGCCCACCTCGTCTACTGCTCGGCGTGGCTGAAGGTGCACTACCCGGCGGCCTTCCTCGTCTCGATGCTGAACGCCCAACCGCTCGGCTTCTGGTCGACGCAGAGTCTCGTCGCCGACGCGCAGCGTCACGGCGTGCGCGTGAAGCGTCCCGACGTGAACCACTCGGGCGTCGAGGCGACGTTGGAGGGATCCGTGACCGACCCCGACGTGCGGCTCGGTCTCTCGCACCTGCGCACGATTGGGGACGAACTGGCCACGCGCATTGTCGAGGGTGCGCCGTGGTGCGACTCGTCGGACCTCGTGCGTCGGGCGGGCGCCCAGCAGCATCACCTCGAGGTGTTGGCCGCTGCAGGTGCGCTCGACTCCTTTGGTGCGACTCGTCGGGCGCAGGCCTGGTCGGCCGGGGCCGCCGCCCAGGGCACCCTCGACCGGTTGCCGGGCGTCGTGACGGGCTTGGAGGCGCCGACGCTGCCGGCGACCAGTGAGATGGAGCGGGTCGCCGACGACCTGTGGTCGATGGGGCTCACCCCCGAGGCCACGGCCATTGCGCTGGTGCGCGAGTCGCTTAGTGCGCGCGGCGTCACGCGCGCGAACGCGCTGTTGGGCGCGGAGAGTTCGCGCGTCGTGGTGGCCGGTGTCGTGACGCACCGCCAGCACCCCGAGACGGCCAATGGTGCGGTCTTCATCAACTTGGAGGACGAGACCGGCCACGTCAACGTGATCTTCTCCAAGGGGGCGTGGGCCAGGTGGTCGTTGGTCGCGCGAAGCTCACCGGCGTTGGTGATCAGAGGAATGCTGCAGCGTGGGCAGGGAACGTTGACGCTCACGGCTGAGTTCGTCGAGCCGCTCTCACTCGGCGCCACGACGCCATCACGCGACTGGCACTAACGAACTACGACCGCGACGATGGTGGACCGAGCAGGTCCCACTTGTTGCCGTAGAGATCCTCGAAAACGGCCACCATGCCGTACTCCTCGGTGCGCGGTGCGGTGTGGAAGGTGACGCCGTAGGCCGACATGCGCTCGTACGCGACGTCGAAGTCGTCCACACGCAAAAACAGTCCGACGCGACCACCGAACTGATTGCCGACAAAACTTTCTTGCTCGGTGCCACGCGCTTTCGCAAGCAGGAGTCCGGTAGAGAGATCGGGAGGTCGAACGACGACCCAACGTTTTGCCCCGCCATCGCCGTCGAGCGACGAGGAGTCCTCGGTCAGCACGAAGTCGAGCGCGTCAACGAAGAATGTAATCGCCGCGTCGTAGTCGTTGACGATGAAACTGACCAGATCGATACCCATCGAATCAGGCTAACGGCCGAATCACCGGAAGAGGGAACCGCCACGAATGCGAGTGTTGCACCGGCGGCTCATCTGCGTTGAAGGGTCAGGCGAGTGGCTCGACGAACGCGTACTCGGGCCGGTGTCCAGATTCAATTTCCAACCGTACGAGTAATTGGGCAACCGGCAGGTCCTTCGCGTGAGTGATGCCAATGCACCGCGACCGAGTTGGCAGGACGTCAAATCGAAGGTCCGTCGTCGCGAGCAGCTGTCCGACAAACGTCGAGAGTTGCAGTTCCGAATCGATTTCGAAGTCGTGCGACTCAAGTGATTTGCGCAGTAGAGGAATGATCTCCGGTTGAAATCCCCACAAGTTCATTGAGACGGTCGCGAGTGGCGATAACGACACGGGTTCGAGCCCGTCGTCGGCGTCGTAGCCCTCCAACGTCGAGTGAACGTTACGCCGCTCCACGATTTCCGTAAGACGACCATCTTCCACCATGCACGTGCCGCGCGAGACGGGAAGGTCGCCGACTAGTGCGCGGTCGAGCTCGAAGCCGACGAGACAGTTGTCGGAGCTTTTCGCGAGTTGCGCGCCCAGTAGCAAGAACGCGGCGCGACCGTAGAGGTCGTCGGCATTGGAGATGCCGAAGGGCCGAGAAAGATCGAGACTTGATTCTGCCGCGAGTGTCGCGTCCACGGTACCGCGCAAGCGATTCTGTACGGCGAAGGAGACCTTGTGTTCCTTCGGCCAACGGTCGGCGACGTGCTTCTCAATTTGGGGACCGGTGTCGGGATTGACGACGATGACGATGTCCTCGAAGCCCGACGCCCAGGCGTCGGAGGCTAAGAGGTCGATGACGCCTTCGCCGTGCTTGCCAATCGGCGCTAACTGCTTCACGCCGCCGTAGCGTCGGGCGCGACCGGCGGCGAGGATGACGAGCGATGGTCCGCTCAACGCGACCACCGCACGACGGCCGACGCCCACGTCATGCCGGCGCCGAATCCAGTCAGGAGTGCGTACTCGCCGGACTTAATGCGACCGTTCTCGCGGGCATCGAAGAAGGCGAGTGGAATCGACGAGCTCGACGTGTTGCCGTAGCGATCGAGCGTGACGACGGTGCGCTCCATTGGAATCTCGAGGCGTTGTGTAGCCGCCTTGATGATGCGGATGTTCGCCTGGTGGGGGATGACGAGGCTGATGTCGTCGGGGCTCACCTGCGCAATCTTCATCGCCTGTTCGGCCGAGTCGACGACCACGCGTACGGCGCGACGGAAGACCTCCTTACCGTCCATCTGGAAGTAGCCGCCGTGCTCCGCCGTCAAGAGATCGGCCGCCGAACCGTCGGCGCCTAACACGAAGGAAAGAATGTCGCTCTGCTCGTCGTCGTATTCGAGAACGGCCGCGCCGGCGCCGTCGCCCAGCAGCACCGCCATGTTGCGGTCGCTCCAGTCGACCCAGCGAGAGAGATTCTCCGATCCGATGACCAGGATCCGCTTGTTGCCGGTCTCGAGCAGACCCTGCGCCGTACGAACGGCGTACATGAAACCGCTGCAGGCGGCGTTGACGTCCATGGCGGGACAACTGAGACCGAGCTCGTGGGCAATCATCGGTGCCGAAGCGGGACAGATACGGTCCGGCGTCGTGGTCGCCACGACGATGAAGTCGATGTCGCCGACGACGAGACCGGAATCTTCGATGGCGTTGCGCCCGGCGATCACGCCCAGCGAAACGGCGGAACCGCCGATGCGGCGTTCGCGGATGCCCGTGCGCTCGGTGATCCATTCGTCGGAGGTGTCGAGCGTGAGTGAGAGCTCGTCGTTCGTTACTATTCGGTCGGGTAGGGCAATGCCCCAGCCCTTAAAGCGAACGCCCATTGTCAGCTCCTTCGCTGCTCAGCCTGCGTTGAAGTCTACGACGTGGCTTCGCCCGAAGCGGGTGCCTTCAATACTTGCAACGTACAGCGCGCAACGCAGATCAATCGGCCCCCGTCGTCAGTGAGGTCGATGCCCCACACGTGGACCGTGCGGCCCTTTCGAATGGGCGTCGCGGTCGCGGTGAGGGTGCCACTGGTCATGGAACGTAGATGCGAGCAGTTGAGCTCAGTGCCAACAACGATCTGCCCGGGTTCGACGCTGAGTGCACCCCCAATGCTGGCCGCCCCTTCGGCCAGCAACGCTGACACGCCACCGTGCAAGATGCCGTAGGGCTGGTGGACCTTCGGGCCGACGTCGACCTGCAAGACGACCTTCTCCGGCGTGAGTTCAATGACCTTGATCCCCAACTGTTTGTTCACGTCATTGGCGTCGGAAAGTCGGCTCGTCATGGCATCGGACATTTCGACAGTGTAGAAGTCGGCCGGTAACCTCGGACCATGACTCGACGAGTAGACCTTCGAAGCGACACGGTGACCCAACCGACTGAGGCCATGCGCGACGCCATGTTCAGCGCCGTCGTGGGCGACGACGGCTACAACGAGGACCCCACGATTCGATCGCTCGAGGAGCGCTACGCCGAGATGGTTGGCAAGGAGGCGGCGGTCTTCGTGCCGTCGGGCGTGATGGGCAACCAGATTGCGGTGCGCGTTCTGACGTCGCCCGGCGACCTGGTGATCGCGGGGCGTGGTCAGCACGTCGTGAGTTTCGAGATGGGTGCAGCGGCGAGGAATGCGTCAGTCCAGTTCGCCACCGTCGACGACGCCCGCGGCACGCTCGCGCTGCGCGAGGTGCTGGACGTCATCGACGCCGAAGAGGATCACCAGCCCCACGTGGCGATGGTTTCGCTCGAGAACACGCACATGCCCTCGGGGGGTACACCACTGGACGTCGCCGACATTGTGGCGCTGTCCGGCGCACTCGGCGGTCGCCCGATTCACCTCGACGGCGCGCGTCTCTTCAACGCAGTTGTGGCAACGGGCACAACCGCCGCGCAGTACGCCGCCCCCGCGACCACGGTGATGACCTGTCTCTCGAAAGGTCTCTGCGCGCCGGCCGGTTCCTTACTCGCTGGTCCGGCCGAACTTATCGAACGAGGGCGCGTCGAGCGAAAGCGACTCGGTGGGGCCATGCGTCAGGCCGGCTTCCTCGCGGCCGCCGGACTCGTGGCGCTCGAAACGATGATCGAGCGTTTGGCTGACGATCACGCGAGGGCGAACACGTTGGCCCATCTCTTCGCCACGGCGTTTCCCGAAGCGGACTACGACCCAACGACCTGTCGAACGAACATCGTGGCCTTCAATCATCCCCAGGCCCGTCAACTCGTGAGTGAACTCGCGCACCTCGGCGTGGAAGGCGGGACCGTGGGTCCACGTCGAGCGCGCTTCGTCACCCACGCGGGTGTGAGCGACGACGACGTCACGTTCGTGGCCGATGTGTTGGCGCAGTTCAAGCCCACGCTGGGCTGAGTACTTCGACACCGGCGTTCGCGCATTCGTCGCGAAGAGTTCGCCTGTTGGCTCGGAGAGGAAATGGCCCGAGGCGGTAGCCTTAGAGGACCATAAAGGCATCACATGACTGACATTCTCCACCTCTCCACGTTCCTGCACCGTCCAATCTTCGATTCCGACGGCGACCGGATTGGTCGCGTCCAGGACCTCGTCGCGCGCCTCGGCGACAATCCGCATCCACCCATCGTGGGGGCCGTCATTCGTATTGAGGGTCGCGATCTCTTCGTGCCCATCAAGAAGATTGGCGGTCTGGCCGAAGGTCGCATGACCTTCGAGGGCAAGCGGGTCGACCTGCGACGATTTGAGCGTCGTCCGGGAGAGCTCCTCCTCGCCGAAGACCTCTTGGCGCGCCACCTCATCAACCTGGTGCGTGGTCGCCTGATCATCGCCAACGAGATCGAAATCGCCCAGATTGATAACAAGTGGGAGGTCGTGGGCGTCGATCCTGGACGTCGACCGTTCCTCCGACGTGTGCTCGGCAAGAACGTCGGCCAACGGGTGAAGTCCGAAGCGATTGTCGATTTCGCTTCCATCGAACCCTTCGTGTCGCACGTACCGTCGGCCCGCCTCCGGATTCCCTATCGCAAATTGGCGAAGCTGCATCCGGCCCAGATCGCGGACCTCGTCGAACAGGCGAGCCACGAAGAGGGCGAGGAGATTATCGAGGCCGTGGGGCTCGACCGCGAGCTCGAAGCCGACGTCTTCGAAGAGCTCGACGTCGAGCATCAGTTGGAGTTCCTCGAGGGTCGTTCGGATGCCGAAGCGGCCCGGTTGTTGTCACGTATGGAGCCCGACAACGCGGCCGACCTGATTAGCGAAGTCGATCAGGAGCGCCGTCTGCCGATCCTCGAGCAACTTGGCGCCGATCAGCAGACCAAGGTCCGTCAACTCCTCTCTTATAACGCCGATACCGCCGGCGGTCTTATGAACACCGACTTCGTTTCGGTGCCCTCAACCGCCACGGCCGCCGACGCGCTCGAGGCGATTCGCAGTTCGACCGTGCCGGCCGAGTCGGTCCACGCTGTCTTCATCCTCGACGATGGAGGCCAGCCAATCGGGGCTGCGTCCATTGCGCCACTCGTGCGCGCTCGAGAGAACGAGTTGGCGCTCGCGGTGGCCCGAACGCAACTCGCCCACGTGCACCCGCAGTGGGACCTGCACCGAATCTCACGCAAGATGAGTGACTTCAACCTCACCGTTTTACCCGTCCTCGATGACGACCACGGCCACATGGTTGGCGTCATTACAGTCGACGACCTGCTCGAAGAGCTCCTGCCCCAGGGTTGGCGCCGCGAGTACGGCATGCACGCGGTGGAGGAATAGTGCCGCGCGTCACCTCGGGTCACGTTCTAAGGGGGCTTCTCTGAAACCCCCTAGTACCAGCCTTACGGCGTATCACGTACCGACGCAACTTCGCACGACTCCCTTGGTAGACGCATAGTCCACCCTCTGGTTTCGCCGTGGTTGTTTCGCCTAACGACCACAGCGAGACGAAAGGAGGTGGATCGTGCAGAGCGAAGCGGCAAAAGAACTTCAGATCAGTGGTGCCTTCGGCACCATCAAGGCTCACGACACGGGTCACCGTCACGGACTACGCGCCCGTTTCTTGACGCTCATCGCAATCATTGGTCCTGGACTCATCGTCATGGTGGGCGACAACGACGCCGGTGGGGTCTCCACCTACGCTCAGGCCGGTCAGAATTTCGCGTACACGATGCTCTGGACGTTGCCGCTTCTCATCCCGGTCCTCATCATCAATCAGGAGATGGTCGCGCGTCTCGGCGCCGTGACCGGGGTCGGCCACGGCCGACTCATCCGCGAACGATTCGGCAAGTACTGGGGCAACGTCTCGATCGGTTCCATCCTGTTACTCAATTTTCTCATCATTATCACCGAGTTCATCGGCATCTCGCTCTCCATGGAGTACTTCGGCGTCAGCCCCTACATCTCGGTGCCGATCGCCGTGATCCTGCTCTTCTCGGTGACGGCGTCGGGATCGTTCCAACGCTGGGAGCGCTTCATGATGCTCTTCGTCGCGATCAACTTCGTGATCGTCCCGTTGGTGATCGTCACGAAGCCGCACTTTTCGTCAATGGTGAGTCATTCGGTCATCCCGGGCATCCGCGGCGGCGCGTCGTCGGCCGCCGTACTGCTCATCATTTCGATCATCGGGACCACCGTCGCGCCGTGGCAGTTGTACTTCCAGCAGTCGAACATTGTGGACAAGAAGATCACGCCTCGCTGGCTCAACTACGAGCGGGTCGACACCATCATTGGCTCACTCATTGTCGTGGTCGGTGCGGGGTTGATGATCGCGGTCGCCGCCGCGGGACTCTCCGGTCACGGCACCACGAACTCGTACACCAACGCACTCGGTGTTGCGCGCGGACTTAGTCGCTACGTCGGCAAGGGCTCGGGCACGCTCTTCGCGATCCTCCTGTTGAATGCATCGGTCATCGGCGCGGCGGCGGTGACGCTCGCGAGCACCTACGCGCTCGGCGATCTCGGCGCCTCTCGACACTCACTCAACGCTCGCATTCGCGACGCCAAAGTGTTCTTCGGATCGTTCGCCGGACTGCTCGTCGTCGCCGGCGTCGTGACCCTGTTGCCGGGCGCGCCACTCGGGCTCATCACTTTGGCGGTGCAGGCCATGTGCGGGCTGATGTTGCCGAGCACCACGATCTTCGTCCTCCTGCTCTGCAACGACCGCGAAGTACTCGGACCGTGGGTGAACGGGAAGTGGTTAAATGTCGTGGCGACGATCATCGTGAGCGTGCTCGTGGTGCTGTCGATCACCATGATGGTCTCAACCCTCTTCACGTCAGTGAACGTGATCGTTCTACTCAGTACCCTCGGGATCATCGTGGTCATCGGTCTCCTCATCGGACTCCCGATCGGACTTCGTCGGGCCGCCGTGAAGGCCGACTACGACATCGACAAGCGCGACTGGCGTACGCCACGTCTCACACTGCTCGCGCCACTGCCGACGTCGCTCGCTCGTCGGATTCTGTTGCGCGCCGTCGGCTCCTACCTGTTGGTGGCGGGCACGCTCTTGGTCGTGCGCATTATCCAACTAGCCACCTCCTAGTCTCTCAGGATGACGTCTACCCCCACGCTCGTCTGCGTGCACGCACACCCCGACGATGAGGCCCTCTTTACCGCGGGCATTACCTCGTTCTACGCCGACCTCGGATACCGCGTCATTCTCGTCACGTGTACGAATGGTCAATTGGGAATCGACGCCAACGGGCGGCCGGGCTCGCACCCCGAGCACGACGCCGAGGTCACGAGGAGTGTGCGCGCCGGTGAGCTACAACTCGCCGGTACCGTCGCCGGTTTCTTTCGCGTGATCACGCTCGGCTACGACGACTCGGGCATGAAGGGTTGGCCGCAGAACGAGGAGCCCAACGCGTTCGTGCAAGTTGACGTGGACGCCGTTGCGCGAACGCTCGCGGCCATTCTGGATGAGGTGGACGCCACCGTCGTCGTCACCTACGACGAGAATGGATTCTACGGTCACCCCGATCACATCATGGCGAACGTCATTACGCGCCGGGCCCTCGACATCGCGACGAGTCCGCAACGTCTCTACTATCCGGTGGTGCCCAAGAGCGTGCTCGTCCAGTTCATTGAGGGCGCCACGGCCAAGGGCGTCTTCCTCCCGGCCTGGATACTGGACGCCTCGCACCATGTCGACGATCATTTGGTGACCACTACAATGGACGTGCGCGCCTTCGCTGCGCGCAAGCACCAAGCAATCGCGACCCACGCCTCCCAGATTGACAACGCTGACCTCGTGACGATGGACGAAGAACTCTTCGCACTGTTGTTCGGCACCGAGTACTACCAGCGCGCGTGGAGCCGTGATGTCACAACTGGCGACGAAACTGATCTCTTTGGAGGACTGTGATGGAACAACTGACCTTTCTCGCCGTGCACGCTCACCCCGACGACGAGGCCAGCTCGAGTGGTGGGCTCTACCGGCTGCTCGCCGACCAGGGCGTGCGCACCGTACTGGTGACCTGCACGAACGGCGAGTGCGGTGACGCCCCCGACGGAGCGAAGCCCGACGCCGATCATCACGACGGCGATGAAGTGGCCAAAATCCGCGCCGTCGAACTTGACAACGCGGTGAAGATTCTCGGTATTAGTCGACTCGTGCGACTCGGGTACCGCGACTCGGGAATGATGGGTTGGCCCCAGAACAAGGATCCCGAGTCGTTCTGGGCAACCCCCGTCGACGTGGCGGCCGCCAAACTCGCTGAGACGTTCATGGAGGAACGACCTCAGGTCATCATGACCTACAACGAGCACGGCTTTTACGGTCACCCCGATCACATTCAGGCGAACCGCATCACGCTCGCGGCGCTCGAACTGATTGACTACGAACCGACCTTGTACTTCAACGCGATTCCCGATTCGGTGTTCGCGCTGTGGCGCCTGCGCTGGGAGCAGGAGGATCGCGAACGCAAAGAGGCCGATACCGCAAAGGGCATTGTTCGCGAACCAGAAGTACCCGACCCCGACGTGGAAGAGTTCGAAATGGGAACGCCCGATGACCAGATCGCAGCGACCATCGATGTCAGCGAAGTGAACGGCGCGAAGTTCGACGCGCTGGAGGCGCACGCTTCGCAGATCAGCGATTCTTTCTGGATGAAGATGGGCAAGGAGGAGTTCATGAAGACCATGAGCACCGAGTGGTTCGTGCGGGTGACGAATCCAAGGAACCTCGAAGGCAACGTCACCGACATCTTCGCCGGTTACCGTTGAGCTTCGTCGCGGCGAGGTACGTCTACAAACGCGACATCGTTGCGCGCAACGTCGCTTCGACTCGTGCGTGCATGCCCTGGAAGTCAACGTCCTTTCGCGCTCCCGCCTGAGTCTGCAAGAAGTTACCCCAACCGGGAAGGTAGAGAAGGAGTCCCGCGACGTCCCACCACGGCGCGAGCGTGCGTCCCGAAGCGGCCAGATACTTCAGTCGGAACTGTTCGGCGTACTCCGTTGAATAGAGGACGCTCAGATTGAGTCGACTGTGCGCGACGTCCATTTCCGGTGGACCGTTCGAAGCCCATACCCAATCAACGACACTGCGAAGCACGCCGCGACGCCACAAGAGATTGAAGTGCTGATAGTCGTGGTGAATGAAGCACTCTTCAGTGGGTGGTGGATTGGTGTCGAGAACTGACAGCGCCTCGCGCCAGAGGACTGCGTCCTTCGTCCACTCGGGAACCACCAATCGATCGCGGTTCAGCCACGATTCCGCCGGTGGTGCAGTCACGTTTGCACTGTGGATTCGTACGAGCATCGCCGCCATTTGAGATATCCAGTCGTCGGGGTCCTTGGGGGAGAGTTCCACGTGGCCATCGAGATAGGTCATGAGCAGCGACGGGAATCCGCACTCACTGCCTTCCGCATCGATGGCGAGCACGTGCGGAGCATCGATGTCGGTGCTCATCAATTCGTTGAGGATGTGCGCCTCACGCAGTACGCATTCCGAACCGCGATGTTCGTGGTCATCAATCCACTGGCGCAGGACCACGCGGCGGTGGTGTCCGTGGGTGTCCACGAGTGTCAACACGTGCACGGCCGAAGAAATACCGCCGGTCAGTCTGCGAACTCCGGTGGCGTTTGAGTCCGCGCCACATACGCTTCCCGCCCACGACAGGGCCGACGAGGTCGGCGACGCGGCGTTGGTCTCACTCATCACATCTATCCAACGATGATCCGCACCACGAGCCCCACGCCGATGGCGGCGATTACCAAAAGGATTCGACGCAGGCGTTGACTGGACATGGCGTCCACGCTTCGCGCCAGGTTGAACGGCCCCGTTCGGCTCAATCGCGGAAAGTTGGCACTGTCCCGCTCGGCGTCTCGTCGTCCCCGCTCAATCTTGGCGAGCCGAATCCTTCGTTGATCGTCGGTCTCCAGGGATCGTCCGCAACGTGCGCAACGAATCGTCGCTGGGGTATTCACTTCATGACAGTCGGAACACTCAATGGTCTCGTTGGACATGCCCCGACTCCTCTCCGCTACTCCCTCAACGTAGCGAGTTCCCCGAACCGTTAGTAGCGGTACGTATCGGGTTTGAAGGGGCCTTCGACCGGCACGCCGATGTAGTCGGCCTGCACCTTTGAGAGCGTGGTCAACTTCACGCCGAGCGCGTCGAGGTGCAGCCGCGCGACCTTCTCGTCGAGATGCTTGGGCAGGACGTAGACCTTCTTCTCGTAGTTCGAGTTGTTGACGAAGAGCTCAATCTGGGCCATTGTCTGGTTGGTGAACGAGTTGCTCATCACGAAGCTCGGGTGACCGGTTGCGTTGCCGAGGTTCAAGAGTCGACCCTCCGACAGCAAGATAATGGCCCGTCCGTTGGGCATGATCCACTTGTCGACCTGAGGCTTAATGTTCTCGCGCTTCGCCCCTTTGAGGTTGGCGAGCCCGGCGATGTCGATCTCGTTGTCGAAGTGACCAATGTTGCCGAGAATCGCCTGATGCTTCATCATCAACATGTGATCGACCGACACGATGTCGCGGTTGCCTGTCGCCGTGACGATGATGTCGGCATTCGGCAACGCTTCTTCAAGGGTCGTAACTTGAAAGCCGTCCATCGCCGCCTGCAAGGCACAGATCGGATCGATCTCAGTGATGATGACGCGAGCGCCCTGACCCTTCAACGATTCGGCCGATCCCTTACCGACGTCGCCGTAACCGCAGATCACGGCGACCTTGCCGCCGATCAAGGTATCGGTCGCGCGATTGATGCCGTCGATCAGCGAGTGGCGACAGCCGTACTTGTTGTCGAACTTGGACTTCGTGACGGCGTCATTGACGTTGATCGCCGGGAACAACAATGTTCCGTCACGTTCCATCTCGTAGAGGCGGTGGACACCGGTCGTCGTCTCCTCGGAAACGCCGATGAGGTCCTCGGCCATTGGGCCGAAGAACGCCTCGCCACTCGACACGATGGTGTCGAGCAGTTGAAGAATGACGCGATACTCCTCGGAGTCGGCGCTTTCCGGAGCGGGCACGAAACCGGCCCGTTCGAATTCCAGTCCCTTGTGCACGAGGAGGGTTGCGTCACCGCCGTCGTCGAGGATCATGGTCGGACCGTTGTGGCCGGGCCAGCGCATCATCTGCTCGGTGCACCACCAATACTCTTCGAGCGTCTCACCCTTCCACGCGAAGACGGGTACGCCCTGGGGGTCGTCAACGGTTCCGTTCGGGCCGACGACGACTGCGGCAGCGGCGTGGTCCTGGGTCGAGAAGATGTTGCAACTGACCCAGCGGACGTCGGCACCGAGCGCGACGAGCGTCTCGATGAGGACGGCCGTTTGAATCGTCATGTGGAGCGATCCCGCAATGCGTGCCCCGGCGAGCGGCTTGGTCGTTCCGAACTCGGCGCGCATGGCCATAAGACCGGGCATCTCGTGTTCGGCGAGCGTCATTTCCGCGCGACCGAAATCGGCGAGTGAGAGGTCGGCAACTTTGTAGTTGAGGGTGTCAGAGGTCATGGTTCTCCTAGAAATTGAAGACTTCCAGGCGCCGACCTCTGTCGCATACGCCTGCGTCAATTGTAACGCGTCAAACGCCGACGCGGAACTCCACAACGTCGCCGTCGCGCATGACGTATTCCTTGCCTTCAATACGGGCCTTGCCCGCGGCCTTCACTGCGGCCATCGTGCCGGCACTCATGAGATCGTCAAAGGAGACCACCTCGGCTTTGATGAAGTGCTTCTGAAAGTCGGTGTGAATCTCTCCGGCCGCTTCGGGTGCCGTGGCGCCCTGGTGGATTGTCCACGCCCTGGTCTCCTTGGGGCCGGCGGTGAGAAACGTCTGCAGGCCCAGTGCGTCAAATCCGACACGTGACAACTGCGCCAGTCCAGACTCCTGTTGACCAAAGGATTGCAAGAGCTCGAGGGCTTCATCTGCGTCCAGATCGGAGAGTTCGGACTCAACCTTCGCGCACAGGATCACCGACGGTGACGGAGCGACCGACGCCATGAGTTCGGCGCAGCGATCGGCGTCGCCAAGTGTCTCCTCGTCGACGTTGAAGACATAGATAAAGGGCTTGTCGGTGAGGAGGTGCAAGTCAGCGAGAGCATCGCGGTCGAGTTCCTTGCCGACTTTGGAAATGACGAGTCCCTGGTCCAGCGCATCGCGCGCCTTCTTCATCTCGACCAATCGCGTGGCCGCCGCACCGCCGCTGCGCTTGGCCTCTCGTTCCAGGCGCGAGAGGGCCTTGTCAACAGTTTGCAGGTCGGCGAGGATGAGCTCGGTCTCAATAGTGGCGACGTCGCTAGCCGGGTCGATGTGGCCATCCACGTGAATGACGTCATCGTCCTCGAAGACTCGCACCACCTCGCAAATTGCATCGCACTCGCGGATGGCTGCGAGGAACTGATTTCCCAGGCCTTCACCCTCGGAAGCCCCTCGCACGATACCGGCGATATCAACGAACGTCACCGTTGCCGGCAGGATCTTCTCGGAGCCGTGGATCTTGGCCAACTGGCTGAGGCGGGGATCGGGTACCGCGACGACGCCGACATTGGGCTCGATGGTCGCGAAAGGATAATTCGCCGCCAAAACGTGATTATTGGTCAGGGCATTAAATACTGTTGATTTACCGACGTTGGGTAGTCCGACGATTCCAATTGAGAGGGCCATAGAGCCATCAAGGCTAACCGAGTGTCGCGTTGGTGCGTCTCGCAATCATTCGCCCGTCTCGCACGCGCAGCGACAAAATGAGAGCCTTCGGCGTCCGGGCGTCCGTGATGCACGAATCACGCGATTTCCTTGAGGACCCCATCGTCAATCTCGAGTCGACGGTCGGCCTGTTGCGCAATCTTCTCGTCGTGAGTCACTACGAGAACGGTGGCCTGTTGTTTTGAGGCGGCGGCACGGAGAAGTTCAACGATCTTTTGACCGGTCCCGCGATCGAGACTGCCCGTGGGCTCGTCGGCGAGGATCAACTGCGGTTGGGCGGCGAACGCGCGCGCGATCGCAACGCGTTGCTGTTCGCCGCCGGACAACTTCGCTGGACGACGGCTTCCCTTGTCAGCATTGAGTCCCACCATCGCGAGCATCTCGTCGGCACGGGCCTCCCTCTCTTCCTTGGGCCAGTGGGAGAACTCGAGCGCGAGCTCGACGTTCTCTTTGGCACTCAGATTGGGGATGAGGTTGAACTGCTGGAAGACGAATCCGACCTGGCGTGACCGGAACTTCGTACGACCCGACGAATCAAGATTTGCCAACTCCACGCCGTCGATGTCGATGCTTCCCTTATCCGGAGCGTCGAGGAGTCCGAGCAGTGAGAGCAGGGTCGACTTGCCACTACCACTGGCTCCAATGATGGCGAGCATCTCTCCGTTCTGGGCGTCGAAGCTCACGTTCTGGACGGCGTGCACCTCACCGGCATCCGTGTGGAACGTCTTATCTAGGTTCGCTACTTTGAGCATTACTCACTCCTCAATACTTCGGCCGGACGGATACGGACAATGGTGGCGGTTGCGACGGTGCTACCAATTGCGGCGATCACAATGGCGGCAAGCAGGGCGAAGGCGAGCGTCGACCATCCGGCCGACGTGTGAATCTGTGTGAGGGTGTTGCCGACTCCTCCGAAGCGGAGTTGTCCACCACCGGTTGCGGCGCCGGCGGGCGGTGTGAAACCGCTACCACCGCCAATGAAGCCGCCTGCACCACCCTGGTTTCGAACGAATCCTCCCGTGTTGGTCGTCGTGGTCCCGCCCTTGGCGCTGATCAACGCCGACGTGATCGGACTGCTGATGGCCACGCCGCCAATGAAACCGACGATTGCGCCGAGGATGGTGAACGTCGTCGACTCGGAGATGAACTGGGTGATGATGGAACGGTTCGGTGCGCCGAGTGCTTTCAGCACGCCGACTTCGCGGCGACGTTCCCGCACAATCATGAGCATTGAAAGCAACAAGATGAGGGCGGCGCCAATGACGGCTCCGATCAGCGTGTAGGTGGAGATCGTCTTTACGGAGTTGAGCGGCGCCAGTTGGGCCTGAATGGTCGCTTGCGTTGACGTCACGTCGGCCGCTGATCCCAGGGACTTCGTTATCGCCTTATCGACGCTCGCCACGTGATCAATGCTGTTGACGACCACCGTCGCCGACGTCACTTGATTCGACGCTGACGCCAAAGTTTGGACGGTGCTAAGCGGCATCAGCACGTCCGAGTCGGCGAACGTCGAACCGGAGTTGTAAATGCCGACGACGGTGATCGTTGTTTTCCAGGCAGTGAAGGTCGATCCGACCTTCAATTTGTTCTTGCTGGCGAGGTTGGCGCCGATGATGGCCACATTGGCCTTCGACGTGGGGCTGAAGGTGGTGCCGGAGGTGAGCTTCTCGGTGCCGCCGCCGTTGGCTCCGCCGACGAGGGCGTTACCGGGACTATTGGTGCCGATGACTCGGATAGGTATCGTGAAACCGGCGCCCGAACCGGCTTGACCGGTTCCGGCGTTGCCGTTGGGGTTGCCACCCGTCGAACCGAATCGCTGGCCGAGCGAACCAACGGGTGTGGGCGACGTCAGCGACGAGTTCGACGTGGAGAGCTGCTCACTGAGCGACTCCTGCACGGAGGTGACATTGGCGAGATTGAGCAGGGCGTCGACTTTCGTTTGCTTCAACGGCGTACCGCCTCCGTTGAACCCGAAGAAGCCCTTCGGCGCCACGGTGATGGTGTTGCCCGTTGAGGCGCGTACCGAGTTGATCTTCGTGTTGACGGCGTCACGAGCGATCAGCATTGAGATCGAGAGTGTGATCGCGACGGCCAAGATGACGATGACGCCCACCGATCGCATGGAGTTTCGAAAGGCATTTCGCACACCTCGACGGACTGAATTCACTGGGCTTCCTTTCAAGCTCGGCTGGAGACAGTGTTGTGGAGGGACAAAAGGGCGGTTGCAAGATTGAGTAAGCGAACACTAAGAATCGCCGTCTTGCGCCGGTTGAGAACGTCCTCTACTGTCGAGCAATGGAATCGGAAAATGTAGTCGTCGGTGTTGCGCCCTTTCGCGAGTGGGAGACGTGGTACCGCGTCACCGGCGATCTGAAATCCGGTAAGACACCGCTCGTCGTCGCCCACGGTGGACCGGGTTGTACGCACGATTACGTACTCGCACTCGCCAAGCTCGCCGACACCGGACGACCGGTCGTGCACTACGACCAGATCGGCGGCGGCCGCTCGACGCACATGCCCGAGCGCGGCGGCGACTTTTGGACCGTGCAACTCTTTCTTGACGAGCTGGAGAATCTCCTCACGTATCTCGGTATCAACGATCGGTACTTCTTGCTCGGCCAATCGTGGGGCGGAATGCTGGGCGCCGAACACGGAATCCGCCAGCCCGCCGGTTTGAAGGCGCTCGTCATCTCCAACTCGCCGGCGTCGATGGCGCTCTGGGCAAGTGAGGCCAAGATCCTTCGAGGCGATCTCGACCCCGAGGTCGAGGCAGCCCTCGACAAGCACGAAGCGTCCGGCACGACCGACGACCCCGAATACCTCGAAGCCCAGCAGGTCTATTACGACCTGCACGTCTGTCGAGTCGTGCCAAATCCTCCCGAGGTCGTGCGTACCTTCGAGATGCTGATGGAGGATCCGACCGTCTACAACGTCATGAACGGTCCCAACGAATTCTTCTGCATCGGGACCTTACGGGATTGGAGTGTGGTGGACCGGGTGCACAACATCACGGCGCCCACCCTGCTCTGTTCCGGTCGATTTGACGAGGCGACACCGGGGACCGTCCAGCCCTTCTTCGACAACATTCCTGACGTTCGCTGGGAGATCTTCGAGAACTCGAGTCACATGCCGTTCGTCGAGGAGCCCGAGCGCTACCTCGCCGTAGTCGAGTCATTCCTGGCCGAGCACGACTAGCGATTTCGAGTTAAGAAAGTGGAAACAAACCTGTAGTAGAGAAGTACTAGCAATCTGAGCAAAGTCGAAAAAGGGGAGAAGTACATGACACGTCTCAAGTCCATGAAGTCGATGGGGGTGATCCTTTCGTCCATCGCGGTATGTGCGCTCGGAGTTGCCTCCGTCGCGGCGGCGCCCGCGGGCGCCACCTCCGGGTACCAGAAGGCCCACGCCGGGGGAACGGTGAAGATCGACGCCACGGCGGCCGGCGGCACACTGGACCCTCAGGTCAACTACACCCTGCAGTACTGGCAGCTCTACCAGGCCACGTACGACGGTCTCGTTTCGTTCCAGAAGGTCGGCGGCACTCCGTCGTTCACCGTCGTGGCGGACTTGGCGACCGCATTGCCCAAAGTGACGAACAGTGGCAAGACATATACGTTTACGTTGCGTAAGGGCATCAAGTTCTCCAACGGCAAGGCCGTCACGGTTGCGGACGTCCTCGCGTCGTTCCAGCGACTGTTCAAGGTCTCTAACCCCAATGCCGGTTCCTGGTACAACGTCATTGTTGGGGGACCGGCCTGCGTGACCACACCGGCGACGTGCACCCTGAAGGGTGGCGTGGTCATCAACGCCGCGAAGAACACGGTGACGTTCAACTTGCTGACACAGGACTCGGAGTTCCTTGACCAGTTGGCCGTTCCCTTTGGATCGATTCTTCCCGCGGGCACACCAGCCAAGGACCAGGGCGACACGCCAGTGCCAGGAACGGGCGCGTACTACTTCGCGTCGTATAACCCGAACTCGGCGCTCGTCATGAAGCGCAACAAGTATTTCAAGGTATGGAGCGCCGCAGCGCAGCCCCAGGGCTACCCAGACGAAATCGAGATGGCCTTCGGTCTTCCCGTCGAGAGCGAAGTGACCGCCGTGGAAAACGGACAGGCCGACTGGGTCTTCGACCCGATTCCGGCGGACCGTCTCGCGGAGATCTCGGGTAAGTACGCAACCCAGGTTCACGTGCACACCTTGACGGCCGACTGGTACCTGCCGATGAACATGAACATCGCGCCGTTCAATAACTTGAAGGCCCGTCAGGCCGTCAACTACGCAATTAATAAGAACTCCGCAGTGACACTTTACGGTGGCAAGCAACTCGGTGTGCCGACCTGCACGATTCTGCCGCCCGGATTCCCCGGCTACCAGAAATCCTGCGCCTACAACTCCAACTCCAGTTCGGCGTACGCGGGACCGGACCTGAAAAAGGCGAAGGCGCTCGTCAAGTCGTCGGGCACGTTCGGCGAGAAGGTGGCGGTCGTGGCGCAGAACGACCCGGTCGATGAGGCGGTTGGCCAATACGTCCAAGGTGTGCTCAATTCGATCGGGTACAAGGCAACGCTGAAGCCGCTCTCGCAGAACATCGAGTTCAACTACATCCAGAACACCAACAACAAGGTCCAAATCAGCGTGACCCAGTGGTTCCAGGACTACCCGGCGGCGTCGGACTTTTTGAAAGTACTTCTCAGTTGCGCGAACTTCCACAAGGGGACCGACAACTCCATCAACATCGCAGGCATGTGCGTGCCATCGATTGACACGATGATGGCGCAGGCCGAGAAATTGGAGTTGACCAACGCAACGGCGGCCAACAAGTTGTGGGGCCAGATTGACACATTGATCATGAAGACGCAAGCGCCCTGGGTTCCTCTCTTCAACCCGAAATTGGTCGACTTCATTGGTAAGAACGTCGGTAATTACACGTTCTCGCTGGAGTTCTACATGTACGTGGACCAACTGTGGGTGAAATAGGCGGACTCTCGGCCGTTGGTGAAGAATTTGAAAAAGAAGCGAAAGAATCACTGACCGCCGGGGGCTCTGAGAGCCCCTGGCGGTCATCGCTTCGTCAGTTACGTCGTAACCGCCCGGCGATGATTGCGCTCGGCGTACTGATGTTCATGGTCATCGTGAGCCTTTGCGCGCCGATCTACGCGCACCACTTCGCACACGACGATCCCTTCAACTCCAATCTGCAAGGTCGAATCAAAATCGGCGGGAAGTTTCGCAGCGTCATGCAGGCCAATCCCTCCGGCCTCGGTGTCGTGCCAATAGCGCCCACGTGGAGTTTTTCGCACTATTTTCTCGGCGCCGACGAACTCGGGCGTGACGTCTTCGCCCGACTTCTCTACGGCGGTCGCGTCAGTCTCTTGATCGGATTCTCGTCGGCCGTGATCTGCGTTTTCGTGGCGGCGGTGATGGGCATGGTCGCCGGATACTTCGGTGGTGTCGTTGACTGGCTGATGTCGCGACTCTTCGACATCATTTGGGCCTTCCCGATTTACTTGCTCGCCATCTCATTGTCGGTCATCTTGCTCACGAGCGGACTCAACCTTGGCGTCATCCACATCAGTGCCGGATCGTTGTTGCTGCCCATTCTCATTATCGCCTCGGTCTACGTTCCCTACGTCGCGAGACCCATCAGAGGCATTGTCTTTTCGTTGAAGGAACGCGAGTTCATTCAGGCGGCCATTGCGTCGGGTGCGTCCGATTGGCACATCTTGCGAAAAGAGATTCTGCCGAACGTCGCGCCGAGTGTCATTGTCTTTTTCCCGCTGATGGTCGCCTTCAGTCTCCTCACCGAGTCGGCCCTTTCCTTTCTTTCGATCGGTGTGCAGCCACCCCAAGCGAGTTGGGGAACCATCATTCAAGACGGCCTCCAACTTCTCTACACCCGTCCGTGGGTTGCTATCGCGCCCGGTCTCTGCATTGTCGTGACGGCCGGTGCATTGAACATCCTCGGCGACGGCGCACGTGACGCCTTCGACCCCAAAGCCAAACTTCGGGGTTCCATCTAAATGTTTCGCTACATCATCCGACGGCTCATCTCCGCGGTGCTCGTGATGTTCGCGATCAGCGTGATGGTGTTTCTCATATTCTTCGCCACCCCCGGTGTCAACCCGGCCGCTCGAATTGCCGGACGAAGTGCCAGCCCCGAAGTGCTTCGACACGTCAGCATTGAATTCGGACTCGACAAGCCCTTGCCAATCCGCTACCTCATCATGATGTACCACCTGTTCATCAAGCAGGACCTGACCTCGTACGTCAATATCGGCGACAAGATCATTCCCCAAATCATCGCTGCCGCCCCGATCACGCTGTCGCTCGTCTTTGGCGCTGCCGTCATCTGGCTCATCGTGGGCATTCTGGGCGGCGTAGTCGCCGCGTCAAATAGAGGAAAGTTCATCGACCCGCTGATCATGTTCATCGGTATCGCGACGATCTCGATTCCGGCCTACTGGCTCGGCGAGATGGTGAACCTCATCACGCAGGACAAACTCCACGCCTCACTTTTCCCCTGGTTACCCAACGGTGGCTATGTAGCCATCACGTCTAATCCCTGGCAGTGGGCGTTGCACCTCCTCTTCCCCTGGCTCACGTTGGCCGCGCTCTACTCGGGTATCTACGCCCGCGTGTTACGTGGCGAGTTGATCAACGCGATGAACGAGGACTACATTCGAACGGCTCGGGCGAAAGGTCTCTCCGAGCGCCGGATCCTCTACCGTCACGCGCTCCGTTGCTCGCTCATCACGATCGTGTCGCTCTTCGGCCTCGATTTCGGCGCACTGATCGGTGGAGCAGCACTGTTGACCGAGGTCGTCTTCGGACTCCAGGGCGTGGGCTGGCTGACCTACCAGGGCCTCACCAATCTCGATCTCCCGCTGATAATGGGCTGCGTCATGTACGGTGCATTCTTCGTTGTACTGGCGAGCGCCGTCGTGGACATTCTCTACGCTTATCTGGATCCGAGAGTGCGAATTGCTACCTAGTAATACACCATCCACCGATGCCATCTTGAGCGTGCGCGACCTGAAGGTCTCGTTCTCCACGCGCCAAGGAGTCGTGCGCGCCGTCGACGGACTCTCCTTCGACGTCGGCGCCAAAGAGGTGCTCGGCATCGTCGGCGAGTCGGGCTCGGGCAAGAGCGTCGCGATGTACTCAATGCTCGGACTCGTGCGTGACGCCAACGTTGAGATCACGGGCAGCGTCAAATTTCAGGGCCGTGAGATCCTGGGACTTTCCGACAAGGAGATGCAGTCCGTTCGCGGTGGGGAAGTGGGCATGATCTTCCAGGACCCGATGACGGCGTTGACGCCCGTCTACACGGTTGGGTGGCAGCTCGTGGAACAGCTTCGCGCCCACAACGACATGACCAAAGAGCAAGCGCGCGAGCGAGCCATCGAACTCTTGGCCGAAGTCGGAATACCCGATCCCAAGAGTCGCGTCAATCACTACCCGCACGAGTTCTCGGGAGGTATGCGCCAACGCGTGGTGATCGCCATGGCCTTGTCCTGCAACCCAAAACTGCTCATCGCGGACGAGCCGACGACGGCCCTCGACGTCACCACCCAGGCCCAGATTTTGGACCTCATGGAACGGTTACAGGAACGCCACGGCTCGTCGATCGTCATCATCACCCACGACATGGGCGTCATCGCCGAGATCGCCGACCGCGTCATCGTGATGTACGCCGGACGTCCGGCCGAGATCGGTCCGGAGATCGACGTCGTTCGCTCACCTCGCCACCCTTACACCTGGGGCCTGCTCGGTGCGGTGCCACGCGCCGACGTGAAGAACCGGCGCTTGGTGACGATTCCCGGCAACGCGGTCTCCCCATTGGCGGTGCCCGAGGGCTGCGCCTTCGCCGCGCGCTGTCCGCACAAGATGGATATCTGCGACCAGCGACCGGTGCTGCGCGGTGCGAATAATCATCTCGACGCCTGTTGGTTGACCGACGAGCAGCGACTGGCGATCCGGTCCGTCGCAACGACTCGAGGTGAAGCGTGAGTGACGACGTCCTGCTCCGCGCCACCGACATTGTGAAGAGCTACGCGTCGCGAACCAAGAATCTCGGTCTGCGAGCCCCCAACCGGGCGGTCAACGGCGTCTCACTCGACATTCGCAGAGGCGAAACCCTCGGCATCGTCGGCGAGTCGGGGTGTGGCAAATCCACGCTGGCGCGCTGCATTGTGCAACTCCTTCCCGTCACGTCCGGTTCGGTGGAGTTCAACGGCGTCGAACTGACCGGTCTGTCGCGTCGCAAGCTGCGACCCCATCGACGTGAAATGCAGCTCGTCTTCCAGGACCCCTACGCCTCACTCAACCCTCGCCGCACGGTTGGCGACATTGTGGCCGACCCCATGCGCATCAATCACGTGGCGGGCCACGACGAGATCAACGACCGCGTGCGCGATCTCTTCGTCACCGTTGGCCTGGACCCGAACTCACTTCGTCGCTACCCACACGAGTTCTCGGGCGGTCAACGCCAACGCATCGGCATTGCGCGATCACTCTCGTTGAACCCCTCGCTCGTCGTGGCCGATGAGCCGGTCTCGGCGCTCGACGTCTCGGTGCAGGCGCAAGTCCTCAACCTGATGGCCGACCTCCAAGAGAAGTTCAATCTCACTTATCTCTTCATCGCGCACGACCTCGGCGTCGTACGCCACGTGTCGGACCGCGTGGGGGTGATGTACCTCGGCGAGATCGTTGAACTGGGTGACGCCGAAGCGCTCTACGAGACGCCGCTGCACCCCTACACCGAGGCGCTGCTGTCGGTGGTGCCCGAACTGAACGACACCGACGCGCCGCGACGAGAACGAATCTTGATCACCGGCGACGTACCCGATCCGTCGCTCCGCCCGAGCGGCTGTTCGTTCCACCCGAGGTGCCCAGTCGCGACGGACATTTGCACGACTGATAAGCCCGCGTTCATTGAACTGAAACCCGGTCGCTTCGTCGCCTGTCACCACCCCCGAAACGTCGACGCCGTCGCGGTTACCTTGTCGCCTGCACCGACGCCGCCCCCTTGATTCCTTCAAATTCAAGAAGTTCAGCACCAACCACACCCTCAATCATTGACCATACAAAAAGTGCAAGACTCTCCTCGTGAATCAATCCCCTCCTTGGACGTGTGGGTTCTGGCGCGAGCGATCGGTCGTCTCAAGTGCCCAATAACGACATCAGTGCCGTGAGTTTCGAGCAGTTCTTCTGGAGTTCGTCGGACCTCATGTCGGTCGTAGATGCGGACGGCAAATTCATCCACGTCAACGCTGCATTCAACAAGCTTCTCGGATGGAACACTGATGAGTTGATCGGTCAGTCCTACACAAGGCTCATCCACCCCGACGACCTCGAGCACGTCACGCGAGGATTCGATCCCGTCGGCGGTGTGACGCCAACGGAAGTGGAAATGGAGCTACGAGAACTGTGTCGTGACGGTTCGTTCCGATGGATGAAGTGGACGATCCGGCGAGAAGGTGGATTCCACTACGCGGTCGGTCACGACATCACCTTGCGCAAAGAGACAATGAGCGCCCTCGCCGACAGCATTGCCAAGTCGCGAGCGATTTTTGATGCAGCCGTCGACTCCATCATCGTGCTCGACGAGAATCTCGTTGTCGTGGAGGCGAGTCCGTCCAATGAAGGTTTTTTTTCGTTCTCGAAAGAGGCGACCGAGGGGATGTACGCGCTCGACTTCGTGCACCCCGACGACCACGCCGACGTCATCGACGCGTTTAATCGCGGATTTGAGAACAACGAAGTCATCACCGTGCGCTACCGGGGCCTGCACACCAACGGCCAATGGGTCGCCATCGAATCGCGCGGCCGCTCGATTCGCGACGCTCAGGGCAATCCGACGGGAGCGGTGATCATTTCGCGCGACATCACGAAGGTGGTGGAGGCCCAACGGGTCCTCGAGGACGCCAAGGCCGAAGCTGTACTGGCGAACGTCGCCAAGAGCGAATTTATGTCGCGAATGAGCCATGAACTCCGCACGCCGCTGAACTCAGTGCTGGGCTTCGCTCAGATTCTCCAGATGGAGATGACCTCAAACGATCAACTCGAACTCCTTGGCTACATTGTGAAGTCCGGTGGATACTTGCTCGAACTCATCAACGAAGTGTTGGACATTTCTCGTGTTGAAACCGGGAGCATTGCGGTGGAACTCGAGTTGGTCTCAGTCAACGATTTGGTCGCGTCGTGCGTTGAGTTTGTTTTGCCGCAAGCCGGCGAATCCGGCATCGAGATTGTCAACCAATGTGGTGAGGACTTTCGCGTTCGCGCCGACCCGTATCGACTCGAGCAGGTGCTCGTCAACCTTCTCACCAATGCCATCAAGTTCAATCACCTAGGTGGCACGGTGACGTTGACCAGCAGGGAACTTGAAGGCCGCATGCGCCTGAGCGTGACCGATACCGGACCTGGCGTCGCGCCGCAGTTGCACGATCGACTGTTTGCTCCTTTTGACCGGCTCGACGCCGAATCCAAAGGTATCGACGGAACAGGACTAGGTTTGGCGCTTTCGAAGGGTCTCGTCGAAGCATTCGGCGGTTCGTTAGGCGTCGACAGCACGGTGGGCGAGGGCTCGACGTTCTGGATGGAGTTGCTCGTCGCGACAACGTCGCAGTCCTTCAACGACACCGATACGTTGGACCTTACGTCGAGCGCCGAAGAATCGTTGACTTCGACGCGCGAAACGACACTTCTCTATATCGAAGACAATGTGGGCAATGTGCGACTCATCGAGCGACTCTTAATTCACCGTCCAAATATCCGCCTCGTCACCACGATGCTCGGACGTGAGGGATTCGCGCTCGCCGAATCACATCGACCCGATCTCATCCTCCTCGACGTGCACTTGCCGGATCTACCCGGCATCGATGTACTCGCGCAGCTGAAGAGTGATGAACGCACGTCGGATATTCCGGTCGTCATGCTGTCGGCCGATGCGTCGCAAGAACAAATTCGTCGCTTCGATGAGGCCGGCGCGAGGGACTATCTGACTAAGCCGTTGGACCTTCAGGTTTTCTTGACGCTGCTCGACGGCTATTTGGACGAGACCGCGCGAACGGCCGAAGCTGTCGGCAAATAGTGGACGGTATATCTCCCGGGGCCGTGAAACTTTCTCAGTGGCTTGATAGGGACGGAACGTTCGTCAAATCGCGTCGAAGGGGGTCCCGTAACGTGCGTGCGTCTCGCGTCAGGTGTGGCCTTGCGATCGAGCGAATCGCACGAGACGAGTGTTCGCTGTGAAACGACATTGGATTGTAATTGACGTTCTCGTCGTCGTAGCCTTCGTTGCCATTGGCCGCTCCAATCACCATCACGGAGAGAGTCTGTCTGGCATTGTGTCGACGACGTGGCCATTTGCTGTCGGACTTGCAATCGGCTGGCTTATCGTGCTCGTTCGTCATCAAAATGGCGCCTCTCTCGGTGCTGGGGTGGAGATTGTGCTGGCGACGGTTGCGGCGGGGATGATGCTGCGAGTGATTGTGGGTCAAGGTACTGCGTTCGCCTTCGTTGTCGTCGCCGTGGTTTTCGTAGGTGCACTCATGTTGGGTCTACGCTTCGTACACTCAAAACTCTTCAGTCCCTCCACATAACTTTCGTAAGGTCGCGATTCGCTCAAACGAAGTACGCCGCAACCGGCGCTCGTTCATTTCACTTGGTCAGGGACGTGTCCCGCACATACCAAGTGACCGTGTCGCGCTCGGTCCAAATTTCCATGTTGAACGCGGTTCCCACTGATTCTCGAGTTGATGGCGTCATCGGCACACGTGCTCGAATCCACGCTCATTGGTCGAATGACGTTGCCGCACCCTTCGCGGTCTCGGACAAATTCTGCGACGTGGAATCCTTCTCAGACTTTCATTGATATCTGAGTGAAAGCAGATTTCGTCGACCTCTAAGGTGCCTTCGACAACCCATTCTTTTGGCTGTACCGTCATTGTTTAACCTGAAGAAGTGACACCGTTACGGCTCCGACGCCAGCAAACTCGCTGGACGAGCATTGTGTCGCTCGCTGGTGCATTCCTCGTTCTTCCATCGTGGGGCACTGTGACGCCGATCCGGGATATTTCGGCTCATGCGAAAGGTATTTCGTCCTCACCGTTGCCCATCCCTTCGACCCTCAAAACCTTTGGATCGAAGGCTTTCGTGGGAGATGGTAGATGGCGCGCGAGTGGGCGGCCCGTGGACGGGACGCGGGTCGTCTATGAGACGACGATGGTCCCGCCCGGAGGATCGCAGGTCGCCGGTGTTGCGTGGATGGATACGCGCCTCCTCTCCGCTCGGCTGTACTCCGGTTCCTTGAGTCCCGGTGGCGTTTCCTATCACTTCACGGCGCCAGTGCAGCCGGCCTACGCCAAGACGTTGGTGGCCGCATTCAATGGCGGTTTCATAATGAACGCGGCCCACGGCGGGTACTACGCCGAGGGTCGCGTGATCCGTCCCTTGCGAGAGAGAGCGGCGTCATTTGTGATCTACGCCAACGGGAGCGTCAATATTGGCGCCTGGGGCAGCGATGTTTCAATGACCGCACGCGTCGTGAGCGTTCGTCAGAACTTGGTGCCGCTCGTCGCGAACGGGCGTCTGACCGCGTTGGCGGCGAGCGCGAATTGGGAGGCGTGGGGAGCGACGTGCGGCGTCTACTCGTGCGCGAAGTCAGTTCCCGGCGTTGAACATCAGTGGAGGTCTGGCGTGGGTATTACTTCCAACGGGGCGCTGGTCTACGTGACGGGTCCGGCGCTCAGCCCATTCCAACTGGCACACTTGCTCGTGCGTGCCCGCGTTGTGCGTGGCATGGAACTCGACATCAATCCTTACTGGCCCGACTTTTCCACCTTCGATCCGATCACCACGAATGGCTTCGCTTCGCCCTCTAACGGGAGCAAGTTGATTGCGTCATTCGAGCAAGGTCCCCAGACGTTCTTCGAACCCACGTGGGCGCGTGATTTCATCACCATGTCAGCGCGAACGTAGCGACACGCGCTGACGACCAAGTTCACATCGCCCCGGAATGTTGGCTTGATTGACAGATTGGCCGACGAGGGAGTTCTGAATCTCCAAAAAGCGTTGAAACCAGCCCGTCATGGTTGAATAGTGGTGTGCAGTTTGTTGTGCGGCTTTCCGTCGATGTTGTGCTGAGGATGTGCTGAAGCGAGCACTACCTTTGCAAGCGTCACGAAAGCCAGCAATGCTCCCGTAGCTCAGGGGATAGAGCATCGGTTTCCTAAACCGTGTGCGCAGGTTCGAATCCTGCCGGGGGCACCAATCTCGCGATGGAGGATTTCAAGATGACAATTGACAGTGACGAAGAACTTGATGGGTTATCAAGGGCGGGACGAGTTGTCGCCGAGGCTCGCGACGCAATGGTGGAGGCCGTGAAGCCGGGCGTCACGACCGGAGAACTTGACGCCATCGGACGCGAGACATTCCGCCGTCACGGTGCTCGATCTGCTCCTCGAGTGACGTATAACTTTCCCGGATCCACGTGTGTCAGCGTCAACGACGAAGCCGCACATGGAATACCGTCCCTCGCTCGCCGTTTGCGCGAAGGTGACCTCGTTAACATCGACGTTTCTGCGGAGCTCGACGGCTATTTCTCTGACACCGGAGTCAGCACACCAGTCGGAGTTGTTCGGGTCATCGCCCAGCGTCTCGTGGACGCGACGTGCTTCGCACAGCGCGACGCAATGACCGCCGCACGCGCCGGTAACAGACTTCGCGACATTGGTCGGGCGGTTGAAGCCCGAGCGCGTCGCCACGGCTTTCGAGTGATTCGGAATCTCTATGGGCACGGCATCGGACGAGGACTTCACGAAGATCCTTCTGTACCAAGCTTCGATGATCGTCAACGCTTCGTCCTGCGCGAAGGAATGGTGCTCGCGGTGGAGCCGTTTCTATCAGTATCTGCAGACTTCGTCATCGACGACTCCGACGGATGGACGCTCCGCACGAGTGACGGCAGTCTCGTTGCGCAGTTCGAACACACCATGGTGGTCACGAGCGGTGCTCCCATAGTTCTCACCGGGTAAGTGCGGGGGAGATCGCGGGTTCGCAACACCGTGAGCGCAAGTTCGAATCCTTCCGGTGGCTCGCCGAGACCAATTGAACAATCGAGTCTCGGTTACTCCACTAGGGCCAGCCAACGTTCTTCGGCCGCGTTCAACTCAGTTAACAGTTGGGCCAATTCCGAGCCCAATCTCGCCTGCTCGGCGTGGTCGGTCGAGGCCAGAATCTTTTGCGTGATCGCGCTACGACGTCGCTCGAGTCGCGCAATGTCCTTTTCGGCGTCTCGAATTTGGCGTCCGCTCGGGAGCGACGATGTGGACGTCGTGTTCGCGGAGGACGATGGCGAACTGGAGAGGCCGTTGGTCGATCGCTCAATCCACGCGTCGATGCCGCCGGGAACTTCCACAATTGTTCCGTCGCTTCGTACTTCGACAAGTCGGTCGGTTGTACGACTGAGGAACGTGCGATCATGCGAAACAACCACGAGTGTTCCGGGCCACTGACTCAAGAACTCCTCAACGAGTCGAATGGTTTCGAGGTCGAGATCGTTGGTGGGTTCGTCAAGGAACAAGACGTTCGGTCGCAACGAAAGGGCCAAAAGTAACTGCAGCCGCCTCCGTTCGCCACCCGAGAGGTCCTTAGCTTTCGTCATGGGCAGGGCCCCGGTGAACCAAAACCGCTTCATGAGCGCGACATCCTCAGGTGAACCGGGAATACCCCGCGGCCCGGCGACGAGCTCTTGCACCGTCGCTTCTAGGTCAAAGCCGCCTCCGCTCTGTTCGAGATACGAAGCCACGACCGTGGGTCCGCGTTTCACTGTTCCCTTCGAGGGTGCGAGGAGTTGGGCGAGAAGATTGATGAACGTCGACTTACCGGCTCCATTGGGCCCGACAAAGCCGACTCGCTCTCCGGGGCCGAGGTCGAGGGTGACGTCGTGAAGGACTGGCTCTTCACCCTCGTACGCGAAGGAAACTTGATGCGCCTTTATGACCGTGTTGCCGAGTCGCGGGACGTTGGTTGCGAGATCGAGAGTTCCGACTCGCGCGGCCGCTTCCGGACGAGTCGCCAGGAGACGCTTGGCGGCGTCGAGTCGGGCTTGGGGTTTCGTGGCGCGAGCTTTGACGCCTCGGCGAAGCCATGCCAACTCAGTTCTCGCGAGATTCCGACGAATCTGCTCGGCCGTCGCCGCGTGCACTTCGCGTTCTGCCTGTGCCTCGAGGAGTTGGGAATAGCCACCGGCGTGAACGTACGTCCGACCTCGGTCGATCTCTACCATCCGCGTGGTGACCTGATCGAGGAGGAATCGATCGTGACTCACGAGGACGACGGCGCCTTTGAAGCTCTTGATTTGCTGTTCGAGCCATTGGATAGCGTTGAGATCTAAGTGGTTGGTTGGCTCGTCGAGAATGAGTACGTCGAGGTCCTTGCTGAAGACGCGAGCGAGCGCAACGCGCTTGAGCTGGCCACCGGAGAGGTTCTTCGTGTCGACATCGGCGTCGCCGAGCATCCCGAGGCGGTCTAGTGCGGCGTCCACTTTCCAGCCGCTGCCCAGCGTCCCTCGCACCGTCCCCGAGGGCAACGTGGGAATCTGTTCCAAAAAACCGACGTGCGCGTCACGGCCACGGCGGATTGTGCCTGAGTCCGGACCGAGTGTCCCCGCGATGATCCTGAGCAGCGTCGTCTTGCCAACTCCATTGATGCCCACCACGCCGATGCGATCTCCCGAGGAGATGGTCAACGACAGACTCTCCAAAAGAGTTCGATCAGCGCCTTCGAGAGTGACCTCTTGAAGGTCGACGAGAATAGTCACGGGATAACAAGGTTAGTGACCGAGAACCAGCATTCGAGTCGGATCTACTAGGTAAAAGATCTGGTCGAACTTCGGATGTTCGGTCTCACAGCGAGGCCACCCGGTGTTCCGCCACGATTCGATGGTCGAGCGCCGTCGTGGTCGTGCCCTCACTCGGCGCGAAGGAGAATCGCGGGCGGTGTACGCGAAGCCAGGCGGGCTGGCAGCGCGGCGATGATGTTTGCTAATACGAGAGCCTCAACGCAACGACGAACAGTAGTGAGGTTGGCACGACTACTTGGGGCACTGCGTGCAGAGAATTGGCGAAGAGTATCCAGAGGAACCTTCCAACAAGAATTCCTATCGGGAGCCCAATAATTGCTCCCAGTCCGACGGCAATCGTTGACTGAACGGCAATGGTCGCCACGATCTGGCGTCGGTAAAACCCGAGGGCCTTCAAGAGTGCGATGTCTCGACGCCGGCGCCTGACCGACGACAACAAGGTGAGTCCGAGCGCGACGAGTGTGCCGAACGAAAGCACCACTCCCAACTCAATCGGCGTGTCACCGAGTGAGCGATAGTCAACGATTTGTGCCGGTCGTTCGACAGTTTGAACCAAGTTGCCCGGCGCCGTGCCCCCGCCGGCCACCTCCACTGCGTGCACTATTGATTTAGCTCCTTGCGAGGCCGTGACGCCTGGTTTGTAGCGCATAAGTATCGCATTCGGTCCCTCCGGTAGGTCGAAGATGTCGCGCTTGAATAGTGGGATCAGTTTGTACTGCAATACCGCACCAGTCCCCATTTCGAGATGGGAACCGCCGCTCTGTCCGAAGGCGGGCATCGTTGCGGTACCGACGATTTGCAAACGTGTCCGCTTGGTCCCTCTGCTCGTCACGACCACGAACTCGCCGACGGTCTTGTGGAGCATTGCCAAGGTGGACGTGCCATGAACAATCTGATCCGACGCCTCGAGACCGTGTCCCGAGAGTACGGGCGGCTGGATCTTTGCACCTGGGTTCTGTCAAGAGGAGTCGACTTTGACGAGCGAGTTGGCTCGGCGTTGGACGGTTGGGTCAATCACTCGTAGGCGGTCGCGCCGCTGCCCTTCCGAGTACGGCGTCGATTTGGGCTAACAAGGCAACGATGTTGTACGGCTTGGTGACGTAGCCGAGCACACCCAGCTCTTGCTCATTGGATTGGGGGCGCGCGGTGTCGCCGGAAATGATGACGACCGGTGTATGCAGCGTCTTGGCGCAACTACGCAATCGTTGCAGCACCTCTTCGCCGTTCATATCGGGAAGGTTCCGGTCGAGCAAGATGAGGTCCGGACTTTCCTGTTCGGCCATCTCGATCGCGTCGGCCCCGAGTCGCGCCTCCACGAGTCGAAGTGCAGGTCGCAACCTGAATACGCTGCGCATCAGTTCGCGATTCAGCGTTTCGTCTTCCACGTACAACACGGTGGACGTTGGTTCTATTGGACTTCTCATTGAGCCTCCACTTCGAGCAGGATGGTATTCACAAGATTGATCAGTCGATTTACGTCGATTGGCTTCGTTTGAAGGTCCCTCGCGCCGAGTGCGGCGAAGTGTGCCGGCCGGGAGGAGATATCGGCCGTCAACATGACGACCGGTACGGCCTTGGTGTGCCTATCGAGTTTCAATTGGCGAAGGACCTCTTCGCCCGAGATGTCGGGCAAGTGAATGTCCAAGAGGACCATCGAAAAGTCACCAGTGCGAGCGAGCTCGAGGCCGAGACTCCCTTGGATCGCCGCGACGACAGTCACGTGCTTCAAACTGCCAAGGGCGTCCTCGATGAGCTCGACATTGGCGAGATTGTCCTCGATATAAAGAATTGTGTGACTTCGCGTCAGTCGCGGGCCCTCGTTGCTCCGCCCTTCGACCGGTTCCGGCGCGCCCTCAAAGATGTCGTCGATGGCAGGTTTGAGGAGGTCCGACTGACTCCTCGGCACCGTCAGAAGAAACGTCGAGCCGGACGGCGACGTCGATTCGAGCGTGAGGTCGCCGTCCATGGCGTGGGCGAGTGCTCTTGAAAGTGACAGTCCGAGCCCACTGCCCTCGACGCCGGTACTGTCAGCGCCCAGTCGGTTGAAGGGGACGAAGAGTTCGTTGCGTCGATGTTCCGGTACGCCGGGCCCAGAGTCGGACACCCGAATCAACTGCTCGCCGTTGACGCGTTCGGAGGAGATGGTGACCGAGCCGTTCGGCCGGTTGTACTTTACGCCGTTGGACAAAAGGTTGAGGAGAATCTGTTTCATGCGTTGCGCGTCAACGTGCGCCCACTCATCGTCGTCGATGGCGACGTTGAGAGTAATACCGGCATGGTCGTAGAGGCCCGTGACCAATTGAACCGAGCCGGCGAGGACGGCACTCAATTGCACCGGTTCAAGGGAGAGTCCGATTTGACCGGCTTCCACCCGACTGATGTCGAGCACTTCGTTGATGAGGTCGAGGAGGTGCCCGCCGGCCAGACTGATCTGGTTGACGCGCATGGCCGGCTCGCCGACGAGTTCGTCCATCTTGAGCAGTTGGGTGAAACCGAGAATGGCGTTCAGCGGAGTACGGAGTTCGTGACTCATTCGAGAGAGGAACTCGCTCTTGGCTCGGTTCGCACGCTCGGCCTCCTCACTGGCGATACGAATCTTCTCCTCGGCGAACTTGAACTCGGTCAGGTCGCGCGCGGAGGCGAAGACGCCCAGCAGATTGTCGTTCTCATCGAAAAATGTCGTGCCGTTGTACGAGACGATCGTTTCGACGCCACCGTCGGTCCGGGCGGTGAGTTCGTAGTCCGTGGCGCGTCCCGTCTGAAGGGCGAGCCGAATGCCCTCGTCGGCGGCGTCGGCGTCCACGAAGTGATCGCGGAACGGTGAGCCGATTAACTCCTCGTGGCCCCGGCCGGTGAGCATCTCCATCTGCTGGTTCACGTCGGTAATGTTGCCCAGCGCGTCGGTGGTCATGAGCGCATCGACGTTGGATTCGAATAACGAGCGAGTGTAGAGCTGTTGCGAGTGCAGTTGACGTTCGAGGTCCTTCTGTTGGGTCACGTCGCGGGCCGACGCGATCATCCCCTGGAGCTTGCCTTCGTGATCGTGGAAGATCGAGGCGTTATAAGAGACCTCGGTGAGGTCGCCGTTTCGAGAGCGAGCTATCAACTCGTAGTTCGTGACCCGACCGTCCTGCAGCACCTGACGAATGCCTTCTTCTGCAGCGAGTGGATCAGTGAAGTGGTCCTTGAACATGGTGCCGATTAACTCTTCGCGGGTGCGACCGGCCAGAACCATCATCTGCTCGTTCACATCCGTGATAGTGCCGAGTGGGTCCGTCGTCATCAGGGCGTCGATATTGGACTCAATGAGTGAGCGGGTGTAAAGCTGTGTGTCGGCCAACGCCTTAGCGAGACGTTGTTCGTCCGCAATGTCCTTGGCAATCAACAAGTACCCGACGACTTGACCGCCAAGGCCGAGTCGTGGCGTTTCGACGAGTCGAAGGGGGAAGGTTTCACCGGATTTCCTCCGACCGGTGACCAGGCCCTCCCATTTTCCGCTTCGCATGGCCTCTTCGGCGATCGTGCCGGAGACGCCAGCCTTGATGTCCTCGTCGACGAAGAGAGCCGAGGCCGGTAATTCGCCGATGGCTTCATCTGGTTCGTAGCCGAAGAGGATCAACGCACCCTGATTCCAGAGGCGGATGCACCCATCGAGGTCAGTCGCGATGATTGAGTATTCAGTCGAGGCCTCCAAAACCCCACTGATGAAGTTCGACGCATCGTCGAGATCCTGAAATGTCGACGCATCGAATAGTTTCGAGTCCACCGCCACGGCGTCCTCCAGACTGGTTACCGACGTAACCAGTTAAACGCCTGATTTCACGAACTTGCCCTGGGCGGTTCAAAGTTGTTGGAATTTGTATATCTCGGAGATAGGAAATGCGGCGCTGATACGTGCGCCGCCGTGCGACAACTTCACGTCCATACCCATGTGTCCGTTCATCGAACGGCGATTGGCCGCCGGTAGGGTTTATCAATGCAATCGTCCGGCAATGGGATCACCTCGCTCATTGTGATTGCCGCAATGGTCTTCATTTCGACCGAGACGAGAAAAGGGCGACGTAATTCGACCAACGTCGCCTTGGTGAAACGTGAACGGCTTCGCCCGCTCTCCATCACGTTGGTTGATCCGTTGATATCTCTGGTGCTTATCGGTCAGATCTTCTGGCATCTCGCGTCGACCAACATTGGTCACGTTCTCTGCGCCCTGTTGGGCGCTCCCTTCGGTGTCGCGATTGGTTGGGCGAGGGCCCAGGTGATGTACGTACGCGCGATTCCCGACATCAAGAGCGTCATTCTGCGCCGCAGCGGGACCGAATACGCCCTACTCGCACTTTTGCTGGGCCTTCGCATCGCAGAAGACTCGGTGACCAACAACCGCTCCGGATTTGCCTCGTTTGCGTTGACCGCGTTGATCTCACTCGCGGTTGTCGAAGCCTTCTCCCGAACGGGCTTTATCGTGCAGAGATATTGGAGAGAAAAGGCCGCGCCATTCGAATATTTGCCGCCGCCGCAGCAAATAGATCCGTAGACGGCGCGCCAGTCGAGGTCTACAGACTGATTGAAACGAGTGGGAACCGGCACTACATTTGGCGCCATGTCAACGACCGAAGAACAACGTGATGCCTACGAATCGGCGCACGCTCGAATTGACGCGCTGGTGAGGACCCTTAACGACGAACAGCTGGCAACCAATGTCCCGTGTTGTCCACAGTGGACCGTGAAGGATGTCATCGGACATCTCACGGGCGTCCTGGAGGACCGAGTGGCGGGACGGATGCCGACGGGAGGCTTCGGTGACTGGACGAATGCGCAAGTTGAGCGTCACCGCGGCGAGTCGCTCGAAAGCGTACTCAGCGCGTGGAACGCCCTGCCAAAGGAGATCAGCGACGCGCCACCTTCTTTCGCCTCGCTGTCCTTTGACGTGGTCACTCACGAACACGACATCAACCACGCACTCGGCGTTGCCGGTAACCGGTCTAGTAGTTCAGTCCGCGTCGGCGCGGAGCGCGCGAGAGGCCGGATGAGTTCGATGTTGGTCGACGGTGGGGCGCCCGGTGTGGTGGCGACGACGGAGGACGGGACTCATCACGTCGAAGGTGCGTTGGCGCCCATCGAACTAGCAACGTCGCGTTATTCATTCATGCGATTGACGACCGGTCGGATGAGCCGCCAGCAGGCTGAGGCATTGAACTGGACGGGCGACCCGACCGCGGTCCTCGAGGCTCTCTTTGCCGACGGATTCTTCACCCTTCAACCGCGCGACGTGATCGAAGCGGAACTTCCTAGTTAGCTCGCTACGAAGGTGTGCCCGTCGCGGTCCCGTTCCTCGAAATGAATACGGGCGGGCGTTTTTCGATGAACGCGGAGATTGATTCTTGCGCGTCGGGAATCTGACTCGCCGCCGCCATCACGTGCGTTGCGAAGTCGTAGGCGTCGGACTGGGTCATCGCCATCTGCTCATAGAAGGCCAACTTGCCAATACCCTTGGACTCGGCGCTGCCTCGGGTCACTCGACGGACTAGTTTTCTCGTCGCGTCGTCGAGTTCACCCATGGGTACGACGACGTTGACGAGTCCCCACGACTCAGCAGTACGGGCATCGATCGGATCGCCGCTCATTGCCATCTCGAGGGCGCGCTTGCGCCCGACGCACCGACCGACGGCGACCATCGGCGTCGTGCAAAAGAGACCGCCCCGGCCGCCAGGCGTGCAGAAGGTGGCTTCTTCGGCCGCCACCGCAACATCGGCCGTGGCGACGAGTTGACACCCGGCCCCAGTCGCCAACGCGTGCACCCTCGCCACCACCGGCTGAGGGATTGACTGGATCGTGGTCATCAGGTTGGTGCAGACACCGAAGAGATGCTCCACCGACGCGACACTCTGCTTGGCCATCTCCGCGAAGTCGTGTCCGGCGCTAAAGAGTCGACCCTTCGCGGCAAGCACCACACCAGTGGCGTCGCTCGTTCCAGCCACGTTGAACGCGGCGGTCAGTTCTTGCATCAGTTGAAGCGACAGTACGTTCAGTCGCTCGGGGTGGTTCAGCGAGATCGTGATGGTGTCGCGTTCACGTTCCGCGAGGACGAATTGAAATTCGCTGGTCATAGGACTGCTCGCCATGAGGGGAGCCTAATTCGAACCTTGGAGAAGCCATCGATCCTTTCGAACGTCATGGCGACTCGAGACTTACTTTGATTCGACCGGCGCCTCTCCCGATGAATCGTCGTCGCCGAGATAGTTGTCTATCAACGTCAAAAGGAGTTTCAGGTCGAGTGGCTTCGTGAGGTATTCATTGGCGCCCGCGTCACGGAACCGTTTCACCTGACCGGGCGTTGCGTCTGCCGAAAGAACGACAATCGGAATGACCGCGGTCACTGCATCGATGCGCAGACGCTCCAGCACGTCGAACCCATTGATGTCGGGAAGGTGTACGTCGAGCAGGATGAGATCGGGGTGTCGAGTTTGGGCGATGTTGATGCCGGGGCTTCCCTGCACCGAAGTAAGAAGTTGAATGTTCGGTCGCTGAAGGAGAAGTCGCTCGACCAACTGCACGTTGTACAGATTGTCCTCGATGTAGAGAATGGTCTTCATTGTGACTCGTGAATCTCCCGTCAGCCCTTTGGCGCCATACTAGCGACGGGTCCGCGCGGCGCACTGGAGAGTGGCAATTCGAACCAGAACGTGGATCCGTCATCGACGACGCTCTCAAACCCAAGTGTTCCGCCCATTGCTTCGATGAGCGTCTTCGAAAGTGTGAGGCCGAGACCTGTTCCTTCTATACCACGCGACTCGGCGTCGAGTCGATCGAAGGCGGTGAAGAGCCGCTCCCGCAACTCGGGAGCAATCCCGTGACCGGTGTCCGACACCGCGAAGTGGACGAAACCGGTACCGATGTTGCAATGCAGCGTGACGCTGCCGTGGCTGCGGTTGTACTTAATGGCGTTGGAGAGGAGATTGAGTACCACCTGCTTCAGTCGCAAGTGGTCGGCACGGATCAGATAGTCGAACGAGTCACCGTAGCGAATGCCGACCTCACGTTCGTTTGCTTGAGGGCCAATAATGTCAAGACACTCGCTCACCAGATCGTGAAGATTCACCGACTCGAACGTGAGGTTGATGTTGCCCGACTCCACGCGTGAAATATCCAGTACCTCATTGATCAGTGTCAGAAGATGCTGTCCCGACTTGTAGACGTGGTCGACCAGCTCTAAGTCGTCACTCGATTGCAATTCCATCTGGAGGATTTGCGCGAAACCGAGAACTGAATTGAGCGGGGTGCGCAGTTCGTGGCTCATCCGTGACATGAACTCGCTCTTCGCGGCGTTGGCGCGCTCGGCCTCATCCTTAGCTATTTCGAGCGCCTCTTCGGCCTCCACCGATTTCGAGATGTCCCTCGAGACTAGGACGGCGCGGGGTTCGTCGCTTTCGTGATCGCGCAACAACCGCCCACGGGTTTCCATTATGAGCCAATGCCCGTTGACGTGTCGCGCGCGAAAATGGTACGTGATCAGATCATCCGAGTCCCGCGCGAAAAGGTGGTCGAGTTCGTTCGTGACGAACTCCTTGTCGTCGGGGTGCACAATCGTCAGAGCGCTTCGACCCATTCGTTCGGACTTCGGGTATCCGTAGATCATCTCGGTGCCGGGACTTGCCTCCAGGACCACGAGTTCGCGATTGATCACGATGATCGAGTCGGGCGCCGCGTCGAGAATCGCCTTCGTCTTGTTAAAGGATCGTTCGAGCGCCGTTTCGAAGGCAACGGCGTCGGAGACGTCGCGCGCGATGAACACTAGGCGCGACGACGACCCGCTGTCGCCGTGCAACGTCCGGCCGCGAACTTCAATCGTGAACACGTGCCCGTCGAGGTGGACCATCCGACAACGAAAGCTCACGGCGCCACCGGTGGCGAATGCGGCACGGTACTGCGATGCGACAAACTCCCGGTCGTCGGGATGGACCAGTTCGGTGACGTCACGACCACGACGCTCCGAGGAGGGCACCCCGTGCATCCGCTCGCCGGCATGACTTGCTTCGACTATGACCAAATTGGAATCAATCACGATGATCGAGTCAATCGCCGCATCGAGGATTGCGGTCGTTGTCTCGCGGCTCTCCGCCAACTGCGCTCGCTCGGCGAGACTGTCCGTGACGTCGCGCGAGATAAAGACCGCGTGCGTGGGCACGCCATCACTCGAGTGCAGCGCCTGGCCGCGGGCCTCGATCGCCATCCAGTGACCGTCCGCGTGGTGCCCTCGGTACTGCACGGTCACGATTTCGCGCTGGCCCGGTTCGAAGACCTTCGTGAGCGCAACCTCAACCTTCGCGCGGTCGTCGGGATGAACGATTGCGAAGACGTCGGCGCCGGTAGTTCGCTCATCGGGATAGCCAAAGAAGCTCTGCCCCGAGGGGCTGAAGTCAGCAATCCTCAGATTTCGGTCGACGATCACAATCAGGTCGGCGACGGCGCTGAAGATTGCCGACGTTGTTTGCACGCTGGCGTCCAATCGCGCGAGATATGCATTTCGCACCGTGACGTCGCGACCGGTCGAATAGATCAAGTCCCCGTGACGCCGCGACGTCCACTCAATCCAACAGTACGAGCCGTCTCGACGGCGAAGGCGATTCTGAAATCCGACGCGCGTGTCTTCATCGCCGTTCCACACGTGGTCGGACTCTTCGTTCGTGCGCTCGACGTCGTCTGGGTGGACCAAGTCCGTGAAGAGATGATCGCTCAGGCTGGCTTGGTCCCAACCGAGTACCGTCTCCCACGCCGGATTCGTGACGCCAAGTTTCCCTCCGTGTTTGAAGACCGAGAGCAGATCAACGGAATTCCAAAAGTACTGCTCCAGATCAGCTCCTAGGACATCCTCATCTAACATTGTCGGAAGTCCTCCAAGAGCGTTTCACGTCCGTCAACACCGTCCTATGTATTGACCTCAAATCTCGTTCATTTAAGTCAATGCGCCACACGGCACAACCTAGCCCCATGTCGCACACGGTGAAGGACACACTGCGAGGGAAAACGCGTCACTGCACTGTCGTTTGCGTGCGACGTCGGCCAGAACGAACAAAAGACCGGCACACCCCTTCGGCGAGCCGGTCTCTTGTGTGGCGTTCTCGCGAAACGCGACGATTTCTTGTTACTGACCTCTGGTCGTGAGCAGCGCACTCTGCGTGGCAGCGTTCGTGACGTATCGGTAATGGATCCTGACGTGGAGTCGGCGTACGAGGAATTGCGCGGTGACCGCGGCACGGCTTCGGGCCAACTTTAAGTTGCCCTTTGCGTAGCCTGTCACCAGCACGGTCGAATGCGTCGTCAACTTCTTCACGAGCGCAATCACGGCGTTTCGTGCGGCGAGACTCAAGGCGCTGCTGGCGACTGCGAAATTTACGCGAACGGCGCGTGGAATCGGCAGCTTGGCAAAGGTGACGGTCGCAGCGACGGACGTCGTACTCGCGTACGTCGCATCACCGGTCTTGGTGGCAATCACGACGCACGTGCCCGCGCTCGACGACTTGAGTGTGACGCCCGAAATCGAACATCCGGATGCGGTGCCCTTGGCCACAACGAAGGTCGTGGCACCAGTTCCAGATCCACCGCTCGTCTTCAGGGTGAAGTTACGGCCGTACGTGGCCCTTACCGACGTGACAACGAGCGCTGTCTGGGGCTGACCAAGAAGTATCGAGGTCGTGTCGTGGACGTTGAAGCTGTCACCCGAATACGTCAGGGTGTAGCTGGTGCCCGGGACGCCCGTGAGGATCAAACCACTGAACGTCGCGACGCCGGCGGCAATGGAGGCGGTCGTTCCGCCACCGAGTGATCCACCGGTCCCGGTGGCGATGGTGGCCGTCACGGCGCCGGTGGTAGCGCTGGTTACGACGTTGCCGCCGGAGTCTTCGACCTTCAAGACGGGCTGTTGGGCGAACGCGACGCCCGTCGCGGCCGACACACTCGGGTGGGTGGCGACGATCAACTGTGACGCGGCCCCCGCAGCGACCGCGATGCTGCTCGAAACGGCAGATGTGAGCGAGCCATCAGTGAAGGTCAACGTGTACGGACCGACCAGTGCGTTGATCGCGAGGCCGCTGAACGTGGCCACGCCCGCAACGGCAGCCTTCGTGGGTACCGAAACGGACACGCCTCCGGTGGTGATCTTCGCGGTGACGATTGACACATCGGTGACAACAACGTTGCCAGCTGAGTCTTCGACCTTCACTACCGGCACCTGAGCCAGTGCCGCGCCACTGGCGTCAACGGCCGACGGTTGTGTGGTGACGACCAGCTGCGAAGCGAGACCGGTGGTCACGTTCACGTTCGTGGATACGGCCGACGTGAACGAGGGAACGGAGAAGGTGATTGTGTACGTACCGACGAGTTCCTTCAACGTGAGGCCCGCAAACGTCGCGAGTCCCGTCGTTGCGGAGATGACGGCGGTGTTGTTCGTAACAGCACCCACGCTCGTTGTCACAGTTGCGGTGACGGTCGACGAGTTGCCGGTTATGACGTTGCCACCGGCGTCCTCCAGCTTCACGACAGGTTGTTGCGCCAGGGCGGTCCCACTGGCCACCGTCACCGACGGCTCGACGGTGATAACGAGTTGGGTGGCTGCTCCCGCGGACACCGTGATGCTGGTCGAAATGGCCGTGGCGAATGTGCCGTCCGAGAAGGTCAACGTGTAGACGCCTACGGGCACATTCAGTTGGAGACCGCTGAATGTCGCGACGCCGGCCACGGCAGTGGCTGTTGCGTGCACGAGGGTTCCGCTGCCTGACGTGAGCGTCGCGGTGACCGTCGACGTGTTCGTCGACTCACTATTCCCGCCCGAGTCCTGAATGAAAATCACGGGCTGCTGGACAAGTGGAGCACCGGACGGCGTCGCAACCGACGGCTGCGTGCCAATGCCGAGCTTCGAAGCAACCCCCAGAGACAGCGCGACGGGACTGGCGGTCGTGGCCGATGTCAATGGACTGTCAACGAAGGTCAGGCTGTATGAACCGGTCACGGCATTGATGGCCAGTCCGCTAAACGTCGCCACACCGGCGACGGCAGCCTTCGTCGCATTGGTCAGGGATGATCCCGCCGGCGGACTCACGATGCCGGCGGTGACGGTGGACGTGTCACCCTTGAGGACGTTGCCGGCGGCATCTTCAATACTCACCACGGGCTGGGCCGTCAGAGGAGTTCCACTCATTCCCGTGACGGATGGTTGCGTCGTGAGTACCAGTTTTGTAGCGGGTCCGGTGACGGTCAGCGAACTCGTCGTGGTCGTCGCAGTGAGTGCGCCATCGGTGAAACTGAGGGTGCCCGTTGTGGGGTCGACGGGTGCGGTCACTGCGAAGCCGCTGAACGTTGCGACACCGGCAACGGCCTGTTTTGTGGCATTGGTGAGCGTCGTTCCACCAACGCCGTATGAAGCGGTCACGGTCGAGTTGTTACCGGTCACAATGTTTCCACCGGAGTCCTCAACGTTGACAACTGGCTGTGGCGAAAGCGCGACCGCAGAGACCGCACCCGCGACGACGGGTGACGCGAATTTAATTTGTGTTGCAGTTCCGGCAGAAACCGTGACGGTGTTCGAGACACCGGTCGCTGGATTGGTCGTATCAGTGAAGGTCAACGTGTAGGGACCGGCGAGCGCATTGAGCGCCAACGTCGAGAACGTGGCGACGCCGGCAACCTCGGTCGCCGTCGCGCCCGAGACCGAAACACCACCCGAAGTGATCGTGGCCGTCACGACATCGGTGAAGGCCGTCTGAATCGTGTTCGTTCCATCTTCAATTGCAACACTGGGTTGCTGGGCAAGCGCGGCACCACTCTGGTCCGTCGCTGATGGTTCGGTCTGTACGACCAAGTGATACGGGCCGGCTGCCGACGCGGTGGTCGCGAGACCAACGAGAAACGTCGAACCCAACAAGGTGCTCGTGACGACGATTCGCGTCAACACGTGGCGCTTCGATCCGAAAATGTTCCTTGATTGCATTATCACTCCGAGATTCGCTCTTTGTTGCCTTTAACAACCGTATCCGTGACTCACCACCCGACAATCGTTTATCAGGGAGTTTGCGAGCAGTTCGAACACCTTCGTGCCCGTCGTCAATCGCTGTCATTGCGACACGATCTGGTTCGTCGTGTCGCGTCAATACACTCACGATTCGCAAAGCACGAGGTTCAGTTTTCTACTCGATTGATAGGCGAGAGACGACATCGTGAAGGTCACTATCGCTTGTGAAGTGGAGTGCGTAACGCGTTCGCACTGAAGAGCGTCGCTGTTCTTTCGTCACAAAGCATCGAGTGCGGACTTAGGGCCTGGAAAGCGTAAACGAATTGTCACATTCAATTGGCGCGTTTGTGCTGGACCGACGCGGAGAAGTTGCCCTCGGTAGTGATACGCGCTCGTTGTTACGTTCGGGCCCGGTTCGTGCTCTCAGTGGAGCGGTCGAGCGAACTCGTGCAGTTGAGTGCCCGTAAACGTGCGTATTGCCGACAATGAACCGGTTGGTGAAAGGACTTTTGACACTTAAGAATGAACGGCTTAAACGTTAAATTGGTGCCTACGGAACGGGGGTATTCGCTCGACATGAGTACGTGCACTTTCTTAACTGCGCTTGTCCGGCTGTTCGGGCGTGGCGCTCGATGAATCACGACGAGACCTCTCTGGCCCGACCCCTGCCGTGGCTCATTCAAGGCGGCATGGGCATTGCGATATCACATTGGCCCCTCGCGCGTTCGGTGGCGATGGCCGGTCAACTGGGTGTCGTGTCGGGAACGGCGATCGACGCGGTCTTCGCTCGGCGGCTGCAGGATCAGGGAGTCGACGATGGACTTCGGGCCATCCTTGACCGATTTCCCTCGCAGTCGGTCGTTGACGGTGTTCTCGCAAAATACGCTTCAACGAAGCGAGCGCCGAATGCGCCGTACCGAGCGGTTCCGATGCCCACGCACCGCACCGTCCAAAGCTCGCAGGACCTTACGGTGTTGGCCAGCTTCGTTGAAGTGGCACTGGCCAAGAGTGGTCACGACGGCGTCGTGGGCATCAATCTCTTGACCAAGGTGCAACTTCCGACGGTACCTTCGCTCTACGGCGCCATGCTCGCGGGCGTTGACTACGTGTTGATGGGAGCAGGAATCCCGGCCCACATCCCCGGGATTCTGGACCGCCTCGCGACGGGCGACGTCATTGACTCTGCGCTGGAGTTGCAGGGCGCGTCGAAGATCGATGGAGGGCCGATGCTTCATTTCGACCCCGGGCACTTCAATGGTCCGAGCGAACTTAAGCGGCCGAACTTCCTGGCGATCGTTTCGTCGCACGTACTGGCGAATGCATTGCTTCGACGCAGTTCTGGCCGGGTCGACGGTTTTGTGGTGGAGAGTCCCATTGCCGGGGGACACAACGCGCCACCACGGGGTGATCTCCACCTCGACGAGAACAGCGATCCGATATACGGCGAACGAGACCGCGTCGACTTCGAGGTCATGCGCGCCAGCGGCGTTCCGTTCTGGCTCGCCGGAGGTATCACCACGCCGGCGAGCGTGCGTGACGCACTGGGAGTCGGCGCAACGGGAGTCCAGGTGGGAACACTCTTCGCGTACTGCCACGAATCGGGGATGGAGTCGGCACTGCGCGCCAAGGTCATTGCCGAGGTTCGAGCCAACCAGGTACGGGTGCGAACGTCGACGCGTGCGTCGTCCACGGGCTATCCCTTCAAGGTCGTTGACGTTGAAGGGACGCTTTCCGATGCCGACGTCTACGAACATCGTCAACGACGCTGCGATCTCGGCTACCTGCGCGAATCGTACGTGAAGCCCGACGGCGCAGTTGGTTATCGATGTCCGAGTGAACCGGTTGACGTCTTCGTCTCGAAGGGCGGCGTCGTGGAGGACACGATCGAACGCACCTGTCTCTGCAACGCACTCATGGCAACGGCCGGCTTGGGACAAATCCGGCGCAACGGTCCCGACGAGGCGCCAATCGTCACCAGCGGCGACGCCATCAACGACATTGCCCCGCTCCTCGTCGGACGCAACGACTACACCGCCCGTGACGTCGTCCACTTCCTCGAATCTGGCCCCACTCCACTCGAGGAACCACTCCGGTAACGACTCATTGCGATTGCGCCAGGGTCGCTGCTGTGAGCGGCCGTGCGCGATGCGGGTGTGACCTCGAGGCGAACACGTTTGACGTGACTACAGTCGAGGCAGCACCAACAACTTTTCGAAAGGGACGCCATGACATCCGCACATCGACCACCGCTCACCTTCTCCTTTTTTCCTGAAGTACCGACCATTGAACTCACGAGCACCGACATTGTTGACGGCGAAATGCTGACGTCGGCGCAAGCGGCCGACTCCATGGGTTACAACGGCTCAAACTTCTCGCCGCAACTCTCGTGGAGTGGAGGCCCCGAAGGGACGAAAAGTTTCGCCATCACCGTGCACGACCCCGATGCGCCAACCGGAAGCGGGTTCTGGCATTGGTTGGCCGTCAACATTCCCGCCGACGTGACGTCGCTTCTCAGTGGCGCTGGCGTCGCCGACTCGACGACGTTGCCGAGTGGCGTTGTACAGATTCGCAATGACGCGGGAACCTGGGGTTACGTCGGTGCGGCGCCGCCTCCCGGCGACGAACCACACCGCTACGTGCACACTATTCACGCACTCGACGTGGACCGTCTCGATGTGGACACGGACTCGTCACCGGCGATCGTCGGTTTCAATTTGCGATTTCACGACATCGCGCGCGGTCAGATTGTTCCGGTGTTCGGGTCTTAATTGGGCGTCGATGGGGCGACGTCGTACTTCGTCGAGGTCGTTCCCCGGCGGTTGAATCAACGCACGCGGTACTCGTTACTCGTCGCTCCATGATCGAGAGCGCGTTGTTCGCGGTGAGCGCCAGTAATGTGAATCGAAATATGACGAGCACCATCGACGAGATCGAAAACTACGCCGTGAAGAGCCCCACGAGATGATCGGGGCGTCAACTCCCGGTCCCTTGGCGCTGGTGGGCTCGGGGGAGTATCTCCCGCAGATGGCCGATCTTGAAGGTGGCCTTCTTGCGGGGCGACCACCGCGCTACGTGCAACTCGCCACGGCCGCCGTTCCCGACGGTCAAGCCACGCTCGAACGGTGGCACAATCTCGGGATTGCGCAGGCGCAACGGCTTGGTGTGGAGCCAGTAATAGTGCCCGTCAACGAGCGACGTGACGCCGAGGATCCGAAGATCGCCGCACTTATCGAGGGCGCCGGACTCATTTACCTCTCGGGCGGGCATCCGGGGTTCCTCGCCGAGACGTTGCGCGGAACAGCGGTGTGGGCGGCCATTGTCGAGGCGTGGAAGGGCGGTTCGGCCCTCGCTGGATGTAGCGCCGGCGCAATGGCGTTCTCCGCGTGGGTGCCGTCGCTGCGTCATCCCCGCGAGGGCGGCACCGAGGGGCTCGGTCTCTTGCCGCACCTGCGAGTGATTCCACACTTCGATGCGTTCGTCTCACGCATTCCTGACATGATGACGCGATTCCTCTTGCCGCACGATCCCGACATCACGGTACTGGGCGTCGACGAAGAGACCGCCATCGTGGGCGGACCAAGTGAATGGGTCGTGAAGGGTCGCTCGTCCGCCTGGCGCCTCAGCGAGAGTGGCCGCGAGCAGTTGGTCAGCGGCACGAGCGTCACGACGCCACTCTGAACCACGACCACGTCGTTACGCGGGCCAGAGATCTTCCAGTTCGCGGCCCTTCGTTTCCGGAACCGCCCAGAAAAGTCCGGCGACGAACATTGCCGGCAAGAACGTGACATCGGCGGCGAGCGCGAATCGATTGCCCACGTCGGCGATGGCTCCAAAGACGACGAGACCAAGCACCGCTCCGAGAACTCCGGCGGCGAGGAACCATCCGGCTGCCGACGCGCGCACCACGGTGGGGAAGAGTTCATTGATCAATGAACCGACGGCGGGCGCGAAGATCGAGCCGAACATGACCCCAAGGACGTAGCCGAGCACGAGAGCGTCTCGGGGGCCGGCGTAGGAAAGTACGCCGGCGAGCGCCAGTCCAACCATGCCCAGCGCGCCGGTCGGTCGTCGTCCATATCGGTCGGCCATCCACCGACCGACGAGTAGTCCGAAGAGTCCGGTTGCCCCCGCACCGACCACCATGACGGCCGTAACGCCACTCGAGAGATGATCGATGTTTTGGGCGTAGAGGAAAATAAAGCTGTTGGCCGGACCAGTAATGAATGAGAGCGCGAACGCGAGAAGCGACAGCTGCACGAGTCGACGGCGAAACGGTGCGGAGATGGCGCCGAGTACCGGCACGACGTTCTCGCTGGCTTCCGCGGCGACTGCGAATCGATCGGGCTCGGTCGCCCACCGACTGATAAGAGGCAAGAAAAGGAGGGGGACGACCGCCAACGCGAAGAGTCCTCGAAAGCCCAACGTCTTTGAAGCCAAACTGTGAATGATGGCAATCAGCCCGGCCCCGACGCCGTAGCCGGCGGCCACGAGGGCGAGCGCCTTGGCGCGACTGGTCGAGTCAGTCTGTTCAGCGGCGAGCACTTCAGAGAGCGCGTTCGTTGCACTCAACAGCGGACGGCCGCACGCGAAGATTGCGACGAACCACCAGTAACCGGGGCTGAATGCGGCAAGCACCGTCGCGAGGAGACCCAGGCCGACACTCGTGACCAACATTCGGTGTCGACCGAACCGGTCCGCGAGTGCGGTGAGCGGGAGACCACCGAGGGAGGCCAGTCGAATGATCGCGAGGCCCACGCCTAGCTTCGTGCCGGAGAGACCGGCCTGGTCGGCGAGGGTCGCTCCGTGCACGACGTGACCGAAGGATTTGGCGACGCTGCCGAGGGCGGTGACCACCCCGAACTGCCCGAAGCCCGAAGCGAACGAAGCGAGGACCGCGCCCAACACCACACGGTCGTTCCACTCGTGGAGTTGAACGGTGGGCCCGGTACCATCCGACGTCGGTCCGAGATCGCTCACGATCTCGGACGCAACTGTGCTCCCTTGAAGTGATCGGAGCAGTTTGACGGACGGCGAGACCAACCGAAGCGGCTGGCGATGACGCTGACGAAGGGGGCGATGGCAATGCCGGTCACGAGATACTAAGGATACGGTCCCGCACGTCGTGGCAACGTCCATTGAGGTACGCATCATCGATGGGTGCCCGAACGCGAACGTGAGGTGACCGGATTCGCGAAGCGGCGACTATAGTTGCTTGTAGTCAAGCAACTAAATACCCCGGGATGGACCGATGCCAGCCAAAACGATGGACGGAATTCACAGCGATCGGTATAAATGGATCGCGTTGACGAATACGACGTTGGGCGTTTTTATGGCGACCATCAACTCGTCGATCATCTTGATCTCACTGCCGGCGATCTTTCGTGGCGTCGGCATCAATCCACTATCCCCGGGCAACGTGGGCTATCTGCTGTGGCTGTTGCAGGGCTACCTCTTGGTGACGGCGGTGCTCGTCATCAGTCTCGGTCGACTCGGCGACATCATGGGTCGAGTCAAGATCTACAACTTCGGTTTCGCGGTCTTCTCATTGGCCTCGGTGCTGCTCGCCCTCGATCCCTACCACGGCGGATCCGGCGCGCTCTGGCTCGTGCTGTGGCGACTCGTTCAGGGGGTGGGCGGCGCCATGCTCTTCGCCAACTCCAGTGCGATCCTCGTTGACGCCTTCCCGGCCGACCAGCGCGGGCTGGCGATGGGCATCAATCAAGTGGCGGCCATCGGCGGATCGTTCATCGGTCTGATCGCGGGGGGCCTTCTCTCAATCGGAGACTGGCGCCTCGTGTTCTGGGTCTCGGTACCGTTCGGCATTCTCGGCACGGTGTGGGGCTATCACAGTCTGCGCGACAACGGAAAACGAGCGGCGGCCAAAATCGACTGGTGGGGGAACCTCACCTTCGCCGTCGGTCTGACGTCGATTCTCGTGGGCATTGTCTACGGCATCCAGCCCTACGGAACGAGTGCCATGGGGTGGACGTCGCCCAAGGTCCTGGCGGCGTTCATCGTTGGGGTCGTGTTCCTCGCCGCGTTTTTCAACATCGAACGACGCGTCGCGTCACCCATGTTCAATCTCCGACTCTTCAAGATTCGCGCCTTCTCAACGGGCAGCGCCGCCGGGTTTCTCGCGGCGATCTCGAGGGGTGGCTTGCAGTTCATGCTGATCATCTGGCTGCAGGGCATTTGGTTACCCCTCCACGGCTACGCCTACACGGCGACACCGCTGTGGGCCGGCATCTACCTGCTCCCACTTACGACGGGCTTCTTATTCGCGGGGCCGATATCGGGCTACCTCTCGGATCGACACGGTGCGAGGATACTGTCGACGACTGGTCTCGTGGTCTTCGGTGTCAGTTTCGTCGGACTTCTTGCTGTGCCGACGAACTTCAGTTATTGGGTCTTCGCCGTCATGGTCTTCTTCAACGGTTTGGGCGGTGGCATGTTCTCGGCGCCCAACTCCGCGGCCATCATGAACAGCGTGCCCTCGGACGAACGCGGCGGCGCCGCGGGCATTCAGGCGGCGTTCATGAACACCGGTTTCGTGCTCTCCATTGGCGTCTTCTTCTCACTGATGATCGTGGGACTCACCAATACGCTTCCCAAGGCAATGTTCAAGGGGCTGACCGCCAACGGCGTGAGCGTCGCCCAAGCTCACTCGATCGCGAACTTGCCAGTGGTCGGCAGTCTCTTCTCAACGTTCCTTGGCAAGAATCCGCTAAAGAGCTTCCTCGGGACCCGGGCCCAAGCGCACGTCACCCACGCCCAATACGTGAAGCTCACCGGTAAGCAGTTCTTCCCGCACCTCATCGAATCGTCCTTCCACCACGGATTGGTCATTGTCTTCAGCGCCGCGATTCTGATGTCCGTCATCGGCGCGGTGTGTTCGGCCCTTCGCGGCGAGCGCTTCGTGCATCAGGACCAGTCACTTCGCGAGCACGCGGGGGATATGGCGTCGTCTTCTGGTGCCGTGCCGGGCGAGATCGCCTTCGAAAGCGACGTCGTACGATGAGCCCGTCGTCAATGACGTCAACCGAAGTGTCAACCGAGACGGCCGCGCGACTTCGACTCATCTTGATGCGACTTGCCCGCGCACTTCGCCGCCAGCAGAGCGCCGGTCTGGCCCCGTCACAGATGTCGGCGTTGGCCACGGTCGAGGAGTTTGGGCCGCTTCGCATCAGCGCGCTCGCCAGTCACGAGTCGGTGGGAGCGCCGGTCGCCACGCGTGTCGTGGCGAGTCTCGAGGAACTCGGCCTCGTGAAGCGGACCGACGACCCCCACGATGGAAGGGCCTGTCTCGTTGAACTGACGACAGAAGGTCAATCGACCCTTTCGACGGTGTGGAATGAGCGCACGATTGGTCTCGGTGCACGATTGGAAAGCCTCACGAAAAGCGAACGTGCCCTCGTCGTGGCGGCACTGCCCGCGTTAGAGAAGATTGCTCGCGAGAACTAGAGGGCGCGTCAGTACCACAACCTGAGAGGTCGATCGGCTACGCGCTTACTGGCACGTCACTCGAACAGAACTTGCACTTGGTGGCGGCGAGAGGTAGGCCGCCCGAGAGACAACTGGGGCACTCCTTGGTCGCCGCCGGGGGACCGAAGACGGTGGTGCCGCGTCGCTGCATGTACGAGCGGTACGGCACGACGATGACGAAGTAGACGACCGCCATGAAGACGACGAAGTACACCATCGCCGAGATGAACGCGCCCACGTTGATGCGTTGGCCGTTGAGCGTCCAGCCGAGGCCGTTGCCCGACGAACCTCCTCCGGCGAGGGAGTTGATGAGCGGCGTGATGATGTTGTCGGTGAACGCCTTGATCAAGGTGCTGAACGACAGCGCGACAACCAGTCCCACGGCGATCACAATCAGCTCGCCCTGCATGAGGAAATTCTTGAATCCCTTCATCGCTCTCCTTTGACAGCAACGTCCGACACATTCGGACTCTGGTCACTCAGATTCATAGCAAACGTGAACCCACCTATCCGACCATGGACGTGCACGTTCCACTCACGAACCATCGGCGTCACCCGCGTAGCGATGATAAAACGGTGGCACGCAAAGCGGGGAGCGAATGTCCAGCGTTATTGAGGTCGCCGGGATGACGAAACGCTTCGGGACGTTGACCGCCGTGAACGACATCTCATTTCACGTCGAGCGCGGCGAAATTTTCGGTCTACTCGGGAAGAATGGAGCGGGTAAGACGACCACGGTCGAAATACTTGAGGGCTATCAAACCCCCGATGCCGGAGTTGTGCAGGTCCTCGGCGTCAACCCGAAAGCCGGGGGTGGCGTATGGAAGGATCGAATCGGCCTCGTCCTGCAGGAATCGGATTTCGATCCGATCCATACAGTCGCCGAAACGATCCAACTCTTCGCGGGATTCTTTTCCAAACCCCGGAGTTTGGAAGAGACGCTCGAGCTCGTTGGTTTGAGCGACAAGGCCCATACCCGAATCGGACGACTCTCGGGTGGACAGAAGCGGCGCGTCGACGTCGCCATGGGCATTGTCGGTTCGCCCGAACTGCTCTTCCTCGACGAACCAACGACGGGATTCGACCCGGCCGCGCGGCGCGAGTTCTGGGCGATGCTCGAAGGACTACGGGCCACCGGGACATCCATTGTTTTGACGACGCACTACATGGAAGAGGCGCAACATCTCTGCGACCGCATCGCCATCATGTCGGAGGGTCGGATCGTTGCCGAAGGAACGTCGTCGTCGCTCATTTCGCTCGCGGGAGCGACGTCGATTCGCTTCACGCGTTCCGACACGGTTCACCTCGTCCAACTCGTTCGAGAGACGGAGATTGATTTCCGACTCCTCGGCGACGTCGTGTCGGCAACGGTCGACGACGCGCAGGCCTCGCTGCTGCGCCTACTGCGGTGGTGCGAACGCGACGGCGTCGCACTCGACGGCATCGAGGTTGTTCGTCCAACGCTCGACGACGTCTTCTTGAACGTGACGGAGGAACCGAAGTGAGATTCATCCGACTCTCACTTCGCCAGGCTGGTTTCAATTTGCAGGGCTATCTGCGCAGTTCGCGCACCGTCATATTCGGTGTTGTAATGCCGGTGGGATTCCTCGTGCTCTTTAACTCAGTGTTCGGAGGAAAGTTCAAGTTCGTACCGGTCGACGGACACTTCGTGTCGACGATCGCGTTCTACACCGGAGGACTCACGACCTACGGCGTCATGCTTGGTTCATTCACTGGAATACTCGTCGCGGTGGTCGGCGCCCGTGAAGCGGGGTGGTTGAAGCGCTACCGGGGCACGCCAATGCCCTCGGGTGTGTTCCTCGCGGGCGAGATCATCTACCTCTTCGTGACGTCGCTCGGCCTCATTGTCGTAATGTTCGCGGTCTCGGATCTCGGCTACAACCTCTCGCTGCGGGCTGCCGTCCTGTTGACCATTCTCTGTTACACGGCGCTCGGCGTCTTTACGTTCGCGGCGATGGGACTCGCACTAACCAGGGTCATCACAACCTCGGAGATGTCGGGATCGGTCGGCCCGTTCACTGTCGTCATCCTCAGTTTCGTGAGCGGCGTCTTCCTTCAACCGAATCTTCTGCCGCACTGGCTCCTCAACTTCTCTTCGTACCTACCGCTGGAACCGCTCGTCAGTTCAATGCAGCACACACTCGCCGCCTCCAGCGGGACGGGGTTCGAGTTGCGCACCTTCGTCGTACTCGGTATCTGGGGCATCGTGAGCTTCGCCATTGCCCAAAGGACCTTCACGTGGGAGCCCCAGCGGCGTTGAACGCGCGCTGGGTTTAAATCGCCGATTGCTTCGGGAGTCCGAGAACTCGTTCCCCGATGATGTTTCGCTGCACGGCCGACGTGCCGCCACCGATGGTGAGCGCCTGGGAGTAGAGGAAACCGAACCACCACTGCGAGCCTTCAGCGCCGTCGCTGCCACCGGGACCTCGACCGTCGAGCATGCCGGCCGAGCCCGCCAGGCGGTTGGCCAGTGTCATGACCTCTTGCCCGTGGTCGTCGGCGAGTGCCTTGCGCACGCTCGCTTCCGCACCCGGTTCGCGACCGGCCTGCGCCGCCGACACCAGCCGCAGTCGCAGTAGACGAAGTATCTCTCCGTGGGACCAACACTTGACGAGGTCGTCGCGCTCGACGCCAGTGTGCGCGACGTCGTGGTCGCGAACGTAGGCAACGAGGTCGTCGGCTGTGGGACCACGGCCCCAGAGGACGCCCTCGCCCGAAAGTGAGACGCGCTCGTTGCCGAGCGTCACTTTGGCCAGACGCCAACCGTCGTTCACGTCGCCGATCAAATAATCGGCTGGCAAACGGACTTCGTCGAGAAAGACCTCGTTGAAGGCGTGGTCGCCGGTGATGTCGATGATGGGCCGAATCGTGACGCCCTCGGCCTTCATCGGACAGATGAAGTAACTGATGCCCTTTTGTGGAGCGCCCTCCTTCGACGTGCGAGCGAGCAGGATTCCCCAGGTCGCAAGATGGGCGTAACTGGTCCAGACCTTCTGCCCGGTGACGACCCACTCGTCACCATCACGCACCGCCGATGTCGTGAGCGACGCGAGGTCGCTGCCGGCGTTCGTTTCGCTGAAGAGTTGACACCAGAACTCGTCACCGCTGAGCAGGGCCGGCAGCCAACGTTGTTGCTGCTCATCGGTGCCGGCGTAGAGAATCGTCGGTCCGGCCCAACCAATGCCAATGGGATTGATCGGTCGATGGACGTCGGCCCGACGCAACTCGTCGTCGATCAAGAGTTGGTAATCGGGATCGGCGTCGAGGCCCCACGGTCGTGGTAGGTGCGGTGCCACGAGTCCGGCGTCGGCGAGCGCTCGTCCGGTGGGATGAGGGTTTTGGGCGAGCCACTCGCGAAGCGCGATGCGGCGGGGGTCATCGGTGTCGCCGGTGTCGTCCGAGACAATCACGGTCATTGGTGCGAGAAGGCCGCGTCCCTCACCGTCGAGTTCCGCTAAAGCTTCGGTCGACTTCTTCATCACTACCTCCTCACCCAAAGTACTCGGGGTACCCGGGCGCTGCTCCGGCACCAACCCGGGCTTCGTTCAGAGGTTTTCGAGGAACTTCGTGACCGCGCCCGGAATCTGCGAGGCCGTGGCGTACGTTTCCAACGTCGAGCCGGCGCGTCCGTGTAGGTGCGCCGCGAGTGCCGCCGCCTCGAATGGTTGGTGGCCTCGAGCAATCGTGGCGCCGATGAGTCCGGAGAGCACGTCGCCGCTACCGGCCGTGGCGAGCGTTGGCGTCCCCGAGACGACGACACGAACTCGTCCCGTTGGGTCGGCGATGATCGTCGTAGGACCCTTCAGCAGGACCACGCAGCCGGAGTCGCGCGATAACCGTTTCACCGCGTCGATGCGGTTGTTCGGTACGGGTGCGCCGGTGAGGCGCGCGAATTCGCCGTCGTGGGGCGTGAGCACCCACTGGCGATCGGACGGAAGCGAGGCAGGGAAGAGCGAGGCGTCCAGTCCGTCGGCGTCAAGGACCACGGGCACCTCCACACCGACTAAGCACTCACGTAACCATTTCGCGGTGCCTTCACCGAGACCCGGTCCGGCGACGAGCGCCCGACAGCGGGGCTCGATGTCGTCGCCTCCACTGTGCACGATCTCGGGCGGCAGTTCGACGAGGCTCGCGACGTCGCCGCGGCTCGTCAGTCGGACCATTGAGGCGCCACCGGCCAACGCGCCGCGAACCACGAGACTGGCCGCTCCGGGCATCAGTGTCGACCCGGCGAAGACCTGCACGGCGTGCGTCCACTTGTGGTCGCTGCCGGACTGCTCGATCAACCCGACGAGGTCGTCGTCATCGATCACGCCATTGTGAAACTCCTCAACGATGCCGAGGCTCGCGAAGTGGAGTTCGCCTACGAAGAAGGCGGCGGGACCAATGACGTGCGCGGGTTTCACGGCGCCGAGTGCGAGGGTGACGTCAGCGGCGACCGGTTCGCCAAAGAGCTCGCCCGTGTCGGCGTCAACGCCCGACGGCAGGTCGACGGCCAAGACCAAGCTCTCTTCGGGGATGTTCGGTGCGACGTAGGGGCGCGAACAGCCAAGTCCGAATGCCGCGTCGATCACGAGCGCGTAGCCCTCGAGCGCCGTTGGCTGTTCGGCGACGTTGATGACGTCGACCCGGGCACCGCGTGAGGTGAGCCACCCCGCGGCCACCCGTCCGTCGGCGCCGTTCAGACCCGGTCCGACGACGACCGCGACGCGCGCTCCGTAACACGAACCGAGCATTGCTGCCGCCTCGAGGGCCACGGCCGTACCGGCGTCGCGCACGAGGGCGTCCACGCCACGGCGAGCGGTCGCGACGGCATCGGCTCGGCGCATCTCGTCGGTCATGAGGAGTGGTATCAACGAGAGAGCCGCTCAATTGGATTGCCCAGCACGCAGAACATCGTGAAGTCCTCCTCGACCATTCAAGGCAACTCTAAGTCACGGCCCTTGTGACCAATCGGGCCGTCTCATGGTCCGATTGCCCGGCCCGCCTTCGTAGGCTGAGGGGGTGGAACGCGCGCTCATCAACTCCGACGACGCTACGGAACCGGGGCGCGATGCCAAGGCCCTGACGGCCATGCCGTCGACCAATCAATTCGAGCGCGCGGCCGGCGCCCTCTACGGGCTCGCCATCGGTGACGCGCTCGGGATGCCGACGCAAATGATGACGAGGGAAGAGGTCGTCAGCGTGTTCGGGACGTTGCTGGTCGACTTTGAACCAGCGCCCAGTGACCATCCGATTGCCGAGGGGATGACCGCTGGGCGGATCACCGACGACACGGAGCAGGCCATGTTGCTCGCCACCCAACTCATCGAAGGAGAGGGCGACGTCGACGTGCGTCGATGGGCCGACGCACTGATTGCGTGGGAGGAGGCAATGAAGGCCAAGGGCTCCCTGGACCTACTCGGTCCCTCCACCAAACGTGCGATCGCCGCGTTACTCGACGGCGGTAGTCCTGAAGAGGTCGGTAGCCGCGGTGACACGAACGGCGCCGCGATGCGTATCACGCCCGTCGGTATTTCGGTCAGCACGAACAACCTCGATGATTTGGTGTCGAGCGTCGTTATGGCCAGTCGCCTCACGCACAACACCAGTGTGGCCCTCGCCGGCGCGAGCGCGGTCGCGGCGGCGGTGAGCGGTGGCGTCGAAGGCGCGACGATGGAGGAAATGATCGAACTCGCCTGTGATGCGGCCGTGCTCGGATCGCGTCGCGGTCACTGGATAGCCGGTGCCGACGTCGCCGTTCGAATTCGTTGGGCGATTCAATTGGTAGAGGGTTTGAATGCCGAAGGGGTCGTCGACCTTCTGCCGATTCTGGTCGGCACGAGCCTCGCCACGTGGGAGTCGGTGCCCGCGGCGTTCGCGGTCGCCAGCGAGTTTTGGCGAGAACCGTGGCTCGCCTGTCGAGTGGCGGCGTCACTCGGCGGAGACA